>Ga0247611_10001202_pt1 | contig 47090 bp, 39 predicted proteins | sample 177DNAGHGhighgp2_FD_192422 | JGI IMG/M metagenome (GOLD analysis project Ga0247611, IMG submission 192422) | Sheep rumen microbial communities from Palmerston North, Manawatu-Wanganui, New Zealand - 1770 DNA GHGhigh gp2 | ecosystem: Host-associated > Mammals > Digestive system > Stomach > Rumen... | reverse complement strand
CGAACACGTTTGTCTCTTGCCATAGTTCAAAATTCCGTTGCGACTGCAAAGGTACAAAAATTTTTCGACTTGTGCAAGTTTTCAGCCACAAAAAGGTACAAGCTTGTGCATTTTGTTGCCTTAAAGGAACAAGCCAGACTACAACTCTGAGGCATAGCTTGCACCCTTAAGGAATAAATAAAATTCAATAAATGCACAAAAGGAACAAGCCAATACACACAGCATGTTCCTTTAAGAGGATAATAAAACAATAATTAAACTAAAAGGTACAAGCTAAAGGAGAGAACGACTAGCTTGTACCCTTAAGAAATTAATAAATCCATTATAAACAACTAAAGGTACAAGCCAATACACACAGCTTGTTCCTTTAAGAACATTAAATAAATAATTATAATATAAAAGGTACAAGCTGGACTTGTACCCTTTAGATGAGAGGGGAAAACCAAATAATTTAATTATTTAGATCTTTCCCAGAAATCGGGGGTAGCATTGCGAGTCTCTGTGGCTGAGTCGGGGTAGTTCTCAATAAACCAGGTGAGGAACTTCGCACAATCGATTTTGTCGGAAAGCAGGGCTTGGCATCACATGATCTCACTCCCTCTCCGTCACAATCAGCCGCGCATTCTCCGGCTCCTCATACGCATTGCACGCCAATAGATACCGATTTATCGCCTCATAATCAAAGCCGTAAAGGTTCTGACTGAACGAATGTAGTTTCTGCATCACCTGGATATACGCCTCGGGATTCTTCTGCCTACTCAACTTACGCAGCGTCAGCAGATAATCCAACCTGAACACTGTCGGCACGATGATACGGCACTGGTCCGCATGCACCAGTTCCGCATTCATCATCACTCGCGCCATTCGTCCATTTCCGTCGTTGAACGGATGCACCTCGCTGATCATGAACATCATGAATATCGCCCTGGCCACCGGATCCTGCAGCGCCTCATACCGCTGAAAACCCTTCGCCAATGTCCCTTGCACCAACCGCGCATCCACGAACACCGTATCTCCGGCTCGGTTATTCTGCTGCTTGAACATCCCCGGCTGCATACTCGGACGCCCCTGCAACAGCACCGCATGACGATGCCGCAACAACTCAAACAGCTCCTGCTTGCTATGCGGCACACGACTCATCTCCTCACGGTTGCTCACCACCCGATACGTGCCCAATATATCATGCGAATCCTCATCGCGTCGAGGCTTCGGCAGTCCCGAATCGATGATCTCTTTCGCCTCATCCACAATAAACTCCGTCCCCTCGATGTAGTTCGAGAAATAACTCTCAAAGAACGCAAACATCCGGAAACTCTCCTCGTCCGGATAACGCACCGGCAGACTCGTGAAGAACCGGTTATTCAGTTGCTCGAATAGCACGTCAAACAGTTCCAATCGCGACGCATCATACGGTTCTCCGGCTGCCGTAGCCACTGCCGATGCCGATTGCAGCACATCCGCTTGATGCGTCGACAGCAAGGCTGATATGATCTTGTTCAACTTCTCAAACTCCTTCGTCAACCCCAACTCTTGCGCCACTTCACGCGTCTGATCACGGAATGCATTCAGCTTCGTTTCACCTTGCTGCAGCAGCATCTTCTCCATCCGCTCCTCCACAAATGTCTGCGGCAGACTCTTACTCTCGTCCCCACTTTTACGCGACAACTCCAACACCTCCAGTATCCATCGGCTCTCCGACGAGATGTATATGCCCATGTAGGGAATGTCGCTCTTCAGTGCCGCATGTCCCTTGATCAGGTTCACGCCCAATCCCGGCAAGTCGGTTATGCGTCTGTTCTGTGTCGTTGTCAGGAATAACTCACCTGCACCGGTAGGACGCATCTCGTACGCACTGCGGTGACTGATTATTGCATTCGGAAAACGCCATACCAGAATCTCTATCAGGTTACGTCGCACAATCGCCTCCGGACTGTCTTTCATGTTGGTTGTGTACAGACGTGGAGCAATCTTCCGCAATTTACCTTGCTTCTCCAGGTCTGAAATCCGTTGAGCCGTTGTCGAGTCTGCCGATCCGAACACGATCTCCTTATATAAATCTATCCCTGCCATATGCTTTTTTACAAAATCCGCTGCAAAGATACGGAAATTTTTGCGAATAAACAAATAAAATCACCACTTTTACTAAAATTTTCGCGAATATTTCTAATTTTTACTAAATTTTCTGCGATTATCTATTCTTTTTGACCCATATTGGCCATTTTTCTTTAACACACCCTCCGGCAAGTCATACAACCAAAACGGCTGTTTAATTCTCCTCATTAAATCAGCACGTCCGAACTCGCACCACTGATGCCAATCCGCTTCCCGTTCCTGATCTTTAAAATCTGCATATATCTCGTCTCCCGCATGCCACCTCAAACCATTTCGCTCTAATATCGCTTTTACCTCATCCTCAGATTGCGATAGATTAAATTTCGGTATCGCCAATTTAATTGCACCTTCTGACACTTCATACCCTTCCGAACGAATCATCCGCGCCTTATCCGAAAGCACATCCTTTGGAAACCAACGCTCCTGATTCCAGGCCATGTTATACACAATCTCCGAAGCTCGTCTATCATGCCTGAACAGAATCTTTCTCCATCCCGCAATCTGGTTAAAATCACCCTTCTCTTCCATTCGATAAACCATCGAGTATTGCCTCGTGGGTCGCGCAAAATACTGAAAGCCCAACGTCTGTAGTTTGTCTTCAAACCACAATTGCAGTTGTGCCATATTTTCTTTCGGATCTGCCACATAGAACACACCTACTCCTTCTTCAAATTGTTCATCCACAGGTGTATAGGTGTCATCATCAAATTGCGTCACTGCAAAAAAAGCAGCCACCCACTTATTATTTGTTACATCCATGTATTCTGTTGAAAACCCATAATGCTGCGCCAAGGGAACCAAATCCACAACTATCCTCGATTGCAGCTCCCTAACCACCGGATGTTTCATCAAAATCCACATAAACTCCGCAGTCCTCACACGACTAATCACCTTCCACTCTTCCTCCGCATACGCCTTCGGTTTCCGATATAGTGAAGGAACGCAATTGGGGAAATATCTGTTTTGTCCCCGGTATAAAGTAAAAGTGGATAATGAGCCTGCAAGTAATTTGCGTAGAGGAGAATGAGTTCGCGGAGCGACAAACATATACTCCCCATCTTCTGCAAAATGAGGTGCTAAGAAATTAGGCTGTCGCGTCCAATCCTTATGCCACAAATATTCCTTCTCGGCCAACTCTTCCAGCACGTCCAAAATCGTTGGTAAAGCATGCTTCTCTTCTTCTGTCATATCAGTCATCAAACTCAGGAATCGTTAACACTACTTGTTCAGCCTCATCCTTGCGTCCCATACGATATAGCAATTGCGCCTTCTTAATTAGCACCCGTAAATATTGCTGCAACTGCCTGGTTCTCTTGGCATACATTTCTATTCGCACAATCTCCGATAAGGCATTATGCTTCAATCCCAGTTGAAAGAGTACTTCCGCGACATAGATAGTCGCTGCTATCTCCCCGTATGGCAGATGCATTCGATTTGCCTCTTTTGCCGAGCTCGTAAACTCCTCTAATGCGGCTTTCTGATCTCCTTTCTTCAATTGTACCTTTCCCTTAAGATAATACACACACCACGCATTGGGCGTATTTTCCGACAACAAGCCTTCACATTTCTCCACGTACTGATTCGCCTCATCAAACAAATTCCTTTGCAGCGCATTAGTCGCCAGATTGCTATATATTTGCAACGTCCCTTCTGCGCTCGGATGAAGCTCAGCTGCCTTCTCGGCATACTGAAACGCATTTCCCTTATCTTCCCGTATCCATGCCAAATGATATAACTTGTAATAAACATCACTCAGCAAATCCTTCGGCGCATCCGCATCCTCTTCCATCACCTTCTTCAGCCCTAGCACTTCACGTTCAGCATCCACAAACTGCCCTCCACGAAAAAACTGCTCTATAACAGCCTTCCTCTCCAAATAATATTCGAGTTTCTTATCACTCATTCTTTCCATTTGTCCAATAACTCTCCGTCATTTACATATTTATCGTCATCGCTCCAACATTATTAATTGTCGCAGCCACACAATTATTTCCATTTTGGATAATTGTAGTCCCACTAGGTGCATCTCCAACGTCCATTGGCAAATCGGAGTTCGGTTCTTCCAACAGAACCTCCTTCTTAATATATTCCAACAACTCCTGAAAGTTATTTTCCGATATTTTCTCGAATGACAAGGTATTCTTATTCATAATCTGCTGCCATGCATCGGGAAAATATTGAAGAATTAGTTTTATCTTTTCGATCTTCTCATTGTAGTATCTATCCCTATTCACATCTCCTGTTAGTTTCGTGTTGATTCTTGCTAACTCTTTATTCCAACTATCAAATATGGCATCATACTCATTCTCATCCCTATTAAAATCATCAGCACTGACCCACAAGCGATTCTTCCTCATGTTAGTATACTTCATGATCAATGCCATTTCGTACATACAATTAATCGACTTGAAATACGATTTCGATACCATAATCAATACATTATCTGCCTTGCCTATTTCTTTTTCAAACTTTACTATATCATGTCCATATCCGCAATCTTTCTCATCGATGATATAATCTACATGGTTAGCCTTCAAAATAGGACACAGCCAATTCCTCATGATAGCTTTTATCGGTGGCGCCCAACTATATGATATAAAAATCTCCATACACTACTCCGCTAACGTGTTCAAACATTTATCCAAATAACTGTTCACATCCTCTTTCTCCAGCAACTCATCCAGCATATCCATTGCATTCTCCAACGACTCATTGTCAATGTCGTATGTCCGAACATTATTATATGCTGCTATCAAAATCTCAGTTATCTCGCGCAACTCATAATACTCCATATTTTGTGTTTTCGCACGCTTAGCATAATAATTCGCCAAAAAGCTCAAGCAATACTCAGGATCTTCATTAGCCAAGAACTTCAAATAATTATGTATATGATGACTGCAATACACACTCACCTCCGAGCGCTGAAACTTATCCAGATATTCACGCGTTGGGAAGAACGATTTCCATGCGCTCAAATGTTCAAATACATAATCATACTTCTGTCCCAAATTCTCGTCTCTATAATTCAGATACCGCAACAGCACCTCATACATCGGATTTACAAAATCCCTACTGCAATTTCGCGCTATCATTTCTATCAGTTGAACTCTCGCTATCGATGATTGGTCTGCGAAATCCAGCAACATCGGCTTTGCAGCTTCATTTCCTAAAATCCAAGCACGGAATAATAAGTTCGCAGTAACATCATTGCCCTTATCACACTTAGTCGCTGCCGTTAAATATGGCACTAACTCATCAAAGTTTGTCCGAATCAAGTACAACAACGGATTGCCATTATGAATTGGCAAAGTAAAGTAGTTATGATTATAATCCTTCGTTACATCCAGAAACAACTCCAAAGTCTTTTTCCTATCCACATTCAGCAGATATGCCATCATAAATAGCATTCCCACCTTACTCGTCACCGATGCTTCCGGAACTATCGCAAATAACGTCGGAAAGATTTCGCCCACATACTCATCATCATATAGACATTCCATCAACACCCAAATAGCGCGTCCTCGCTCACGGTTAATCGGTAGATTATAATCAATATCCACTGCTTCATCTACATCGCTCGTGGGATGCAACGCTACCGATTTTACATAGTCAAAAACCTCTCTTGGCATGTGCTTCTGCGGATTCTTCGTATAGTAGTCGCAGAAACGGCATAATGTGATATTCGTTGCCGGTTGCTTCGTATCGGGTCTGCATAATGCCTCATTTATCAACCGGACATATAACGCGTCTATCTTCTCCTTGTTATACTCGGCCTTCATCAGTGCTTCCACTCCGTCCATACAATACTGGATTGGAATAGTTCTATCCGATAGTGCCTTCTCGTATATCCTATAGCATCTATCCGGTTCATCAGCGACTCTTGATGCCATTTCTCCAGATACTCCCGACAACGTAGGTTTCTCAAAATCAAGCAAATCATCCGTAACATACGCACGCATCATATTCAAGAAATCCTCATCATTTTTAAGATGATCCATCACACCGCGTTTGACAGACGTATATCCGGTATGTATTTGTACTCCATGCGGTTCTTCGCATTCAAGATTCCCGAATTTCTCTTTGCATTCCTTATAAAACCGGTATATTTCCGGATATTGCCGTAGTTGTTCTTCGGGTACATTTTTATAGTATTGCGCTCGTGTAAATCCAACTCGCGTCAAAGGTACTTTTCGATTCTCATACGGCCATGCCACTTTCTCCCAATCTGGATGAATCGTTCTAATAACATCCAGCAATTCCCCTAATGCCTTATCAGATGTATTAACAGATAGCCAAACCTTGAACAATTCAATATGATAAAACTTTAACGTTGAAGAATGATAATTGCGATTGATATTGGTCTTCAGATATTCAAACACATATCTCTCGTGTTTGTCAACCGACACCTTCATTGCCGCAGATGCAACCACATGCAATATAGCCAAGTTCGTTTTTGTCAATTTATCCAACTCCAACACGTACTCTGCATCTGACATTTTCCCGACATTCCACTCTAAATAATCCATCATGTCATCCGTCATTTCTTCGTGGAACCGATTAGCCAACGAATCCTTGCGATTATATGTCCAAAATGCTTGTGAAGATTTTAATTCATCTTGAAAATCCTCCACAGACAACTCGGCTATATAACGCACCAAATCATACGCCAAATCATACGCAACCTTTGGATACTTCTTTCGTAAATCATCATATAGCAGATGCACCTCATGCGGAATGGTTGGATGGAATCGCAATACGTCCTCTGGTTCGTTCTTGTATATGGAGCGAACGCATCTCTTCACCCGTTCACTCACCAACGTCACTTGATCTATATTCGAGTGCAGTAGCGTCGCAAATATGATATCACTATCCTCTTTATCGAAATAGTCTATCACATATGACAAATCCTTGCTCCACTCAACATCCCCCAACCTGTCAATGATAATAATCAATCTCTTTCGATATTCGTCTTTTAATCGGGGATCACACAATTCCCGCACATACGACAACACTTCGTTCTTATATCCGTATATCACCTTACTGATTATCGTTAGCATATATCGCTGCGAATCTTCTTCTGCCGCAAAAAAGCCACCTTGGTCTTCTAACCACTTTTTATACACATTGAACCCGGCTAACGTTATCGTCGCATTGGTGAAGTGATACCGATACTCCTTTTTCTTGAATATTTCCTTTTCGATGAGGATCTCTTCTTGTCGATTAAGCGGTTCATAACTTGCCAACATCGACAATACCAGATGACGAATATGGAATCGGTATAGATACTTAAACCCATCCGGCTCCTTCTCAAACAATATTGTTCTTACATTCCTAATAAAACCTCTCGGATCCGTTGCGCGCTGATAGTCCAACACCTGCTTCAGTTGATTCCGCACAAACAACCCTTGATGTTGGTCTTTGAAGATATCATTCAGTGTTTGGTGCTTCTCAAAGAACAAGCGAGCAAATACATAGTCAAACAATGTCTGGTGCATAAACTGCCACACACCATTATTCTTCACAATAAAACCATTCGACTGTAAGAAATTCCCCACATGATGCCACTCCGATGGAATCAAACAGGGATGAAGAGACAATGTTTGACGGATATATAATTGATATGCAAAAGTCCATAAGAACTCAACGATATCTTTTGGCTTTCCCGAATAAGCATTCAGCATCTTCTCCCATAAACAGGAATATAAGTCTGACAACGTTCTTATTTTCTTTTGCGTGATAGTAGGATTAATGGTGTAATACAACGACAGATGCAACGGATTCTTCAATAACCGCATCAACTCCGTTGGTATATTCTCTGTCGGCATTCCATTTTCTTTCAACACCCGCAGTACCTCATCATCACTCAGTCCTTCCACGAAAACCTTATTGCTTGTCTGTAATTCAGCAAACGATTGATCGTAGTAGAAATCATATTGTCGGCATGACATAATAATTCGGACATTCTCTATCTTAGATGCCGCAGTCACCAAACTCATGATTTCTGCCAATGGCTTACGATGGGAAGATAGCACCACAGAAAGGGCATCTACTTGATCTATTAGCAATACCGTCCTTTGTTTCTTGGCTGATTCTTCAATATATTGCTTTATGGATTTGCCTAAATTGGCTCGTTCATCCAGACTCTTATCACCTTCATCATCATAGATAATATCCGATTTTAAAGCTATTACCTCACATTTCTGCTCTTTTTGCAGCGCAAGTAGCACATCTTTCATGACAACGGACTTACCGCTACCGGCTGCACCTAACAAAAGTGTAATCCGTTTATTTTCGTCTTTGGGTTCTTGTTCTATATGTACCCACTCCAATAACTCTTTCGTCTCTTTCCTATCTATATGACTATCTCCGATCTTACTTCCATGTATCTCCAACGGACGAGACACATCCGCAGAAGTCTGCATTAAAGACTGATTCACTTCAACCTTTGACCCATTCTCTGCAATAATCGCCACATTCCGATCCCCGTGTTGCTCTATTATCCTATCCTTCTCGTCCATACATCAATCATATTCTCTTAATTAACTTTCTTCATCAACTCTGCCACCAAATCCAAGTGCTGCTCAGGATTCTCAACATATTGTTCAATACGCAACGCAGCCCTATTGCCATTTACCCTCTCTGTACACAATCTTTCTACAATATATCGTATATCCTCATTCACCATACTCTGTATCCATTTCTTCAATCTCTTTTCTCCAATGGCTTCTATAACCAGTTCAATAAACAACAGACTCACTATCATGTATGTTTTGTTCGACGATTGGGTATCAAAATGCATCATGCTTTTTGCATAATCATCCGGATGCAATAGCACCATTGTCTTCAGTTGTTTTAACCTCAATTTCTTTTGTCCCTCGCCCTCTCTCTCTATACTTGCAGCCATCTTTAATGATTGGGATGCACTCCATCTTACGTTCCCCCATAAAGAATCATATTGTTTTTGCGATTCACTTACCATCAACTGGTCAAACTCAATGGGGTCGATATAGATTAGTTCGTCTGATTCTCTTTCTGCATAGCGATCTCTCAAACGCGTACTCATATACATATTGACTGCTATCGGAGCATGTTTCAGCATTATATCAAAAGCATTCATCACTCCTTCCCTATATTCATCTCGACTCATTATACCTTCATAAGATTCCATTTTCCTCAGCAGTAAGATCCCATTCAAAGTTGATAAGATATATAGATTGTTGATCTTCTCAACTGCATAAATCACAAGGCATACATAACGCGTCAAACGCTCTTCCGACTGTACCCATTTTGGATCACGGAACATCAAAAATTCTTGAATACTCTCCAAACGTTGTTGTGGATTATCAACATGAATATAGGTATCAAAACGCGCCAATGCGTCATCTAGTGTCACCTCAATCATCATGAGATTAATATCCTCATAATACAACTTTCCTTCTATCTCATTGAAGAAATAATTATCAAAGGCATCTGCTCGGTTGATTCTATTGTATTGGGAATCAAATTGACGATAACTTCCTTCATTCGGAAATAGAGATTCTACCAAGAATGATAAATTATGTATTTTCTTTGATACAGCATATTCCTTGTACTTATCCCCTAACCGATAAGCTTTTCTGTCTGTAAATATTTTTCCCTCAAATGCCAGATATTTCTTCATATAAATATCTCGATATGCATCCATATCTAAGAACCGTATCAATGTAACCACTACAAAATCTGCAAAATCAACATTCTTTATCACTTTTCTATAAGACGACCGGAATAGATTGATATAACGTTTTGCCTGACGTAGCGTCGGCAAATTCTCTATCAATTTCCCATACACATGCGTCCATTCTTGGTCTATTTGACCTTGCAAACCTGTGAGACCTTTATCTTTACACTCCCGAATAACCCAGAGATATATGTTTTGGTACAAATACCTGTATATGTCTATCGGTTGCTGTTTAAATAGCGGCCATTCGTATTGGAAATACTTATCCGTAAAATCTCTGTTTGCCCCTTCATAATCAATCTCCCTCTGCAACACACCGTTCACATATGTTTTATCATAAGCTGTAATAAACACTGTATTACAAAAGTTGCCATTCGCATCTATCAGTTTCAACACCTCTAATATCTCTTTTCCTGTCAATCTGTCCAAATCCTCAATTATCACATAAACTCGCTTTCCTATAGAACGGACAATGGCATTTATCTTTTCACGCTCAGATTCCGCAGTCCAGTTTTCGAACCAGTCTAAGATAGCATACATCCATCTCGTTGAGGTATGCAGTTTTAATGCATATGCATACTTCCCGATAGTTCTATCGGCCATGAAGCTATACTTTCTTAATTCATGGGTAAATACCGAGAAAAATTCTTCTTGTATCAAGTCTACATTTTTGGCACTTCTCGGAGCAAAACGAACCACAATCTGCCCATCCTCTTCTGCATTATTTGCAAATAAGTTTAGCAATGAGCTCTTACCAATTCCCCATTCTCCGGCTATACCAACGCTATAAGCACGATTACTCAAATCCACTTCATCTATTCTACTTTTCAACTCGTCTGCTATAGCTGCGTATCTTAATAGATCTTCGCTCCGTTTTGTTATTGCATCATCTCTCAGCAGTTCACTTTTAAATTCAGCAGATTCACGCTCCTTTTTCCATGCATGGAGAATATATGATATATCGCTAATTACGATAACCATATCTATTACATATAGGATATCCATCCATACCCACCACCCTATATGCCAAAATTCAAATACCGATTGATTGATTGCTCGATAGTATGTGTATATGATGGTTACTATAATCCACAATCCCCACCAAGGAGCTGATAGACGAATATTTTGGATATGTTCATGTAGATATGCTCCTATTCCCAATAGCGTAACCACATAAATTGCTGCTATCACAGGCCATTCATCCAAAGGCTCCACCCACTTAACCAACCAATCTTTCAAAAAAGCTTCAATATGAGGCGCAATAGCGAAGAGAACAGCACATATCCCCACGATGACCATAACGAATGAGAAAATCTCCTTTACGGACACTTTCTTCATCTCACGCCACACAAACGCCCCAAATCCTATTTTTTCTTCATTTTGCATAATTTTTCTATACTATCCATTCCTTTTAGAGCCACATCGTCCATTTTTAACCTACCCAAAACCAAAAATCATAAATTAGCTAAACGGTCCTCCTATGCTTGTTACTCTTTCTTCCATTCCTTAACTCCACGCCACAAATAGACTATGTTTAGCATCGCTACCATCAAAAATATCGCTCACATCATCAGCGAATTTTCCTGTTGACTTTAGAAAGTCGACCAGTATATACTTAATATCCGAAATACGATTCTGAGGAATATCAGTTAACTTATTGACATGTTTGTATCTGCCGCGAATTTTCGAATGCCAGATTAGTTGGTATGTCTCCACATTTGCCTCAAAGATAGTAATATAGTGAGCCTTCTTAATTGCTTCGGTTACATTGAATGCTATCTCATTTATAGTTGCAACATTTATATTCTCACACAACAACTACCCTGCTGAATTATATTGTTTAAGTTCAATGATATTATTGGTTGGTATTGCAAAACCTTTGTCTTTAAGAAAAGGAACCAAATCATTAGGAATCTTCACTTGATGATAGCCGTCGTGTGCAGTAGCATCAACATTCATTGCAAATAGCTCTTCACCATTATAGTATAGATGAATATGACGCTGTCGGCCTGGACCTCCATCTCCTTGCTGCTTATCAATTCTATAACTGTAGTGCTTCATTCCTGGCACAGGGTTAAAAACAGTCTTATACTCAAGAATGAGACCATCTTTGTTTAGTGTCGAATTTACATTTTCAGTTATAATGATACTATCAACGATAACATTTTCTAGCATACTTAAGCCAAGTATGCTACTTATTCGTCTGTTTATATAAGCAGTAATGTTTTCCATTAGGCAATCTCACATTATTAATCTAGTTGTTGCATCTTATAAACAAGCATCAAAATTTCTCTTTATATCTAAAATCACTTACACTCCTCCAATATTCCATCGAATATCCCCCAAACCTCAGCCAATACTTTTTTACCCCTCGAGATGTCGCCTAAGTTGCGTTTATCAGAAGTTTACCGTACTTTCGGGAATTCTATATTTTCAGTGTCTTTAGATACATCTTTCAAAATTAAAAATCTAAATTACTTATGCCGTTCCCACATGGCTGTATCTCCATTAGCAGTCTTTGTTTCTTCTGCCAAAGAGGAGTTCTGCAGTGTTAATGTCAAAAGTTGATCAACTTTCTTCTTTAAGTTAATCTATTTTTGACGATAAGATTCGCAGATATTGAGCAGTTGCCTCTAATGTAATACATTGATCCCGTGTCAAACCTTCTGGGTCAAAATGCATCACGTCATTTCGTATCTTTCGTACTTCCTCTAATTTTGCAACAACCAATCCTCTATCGACATATTTGAGATTAAGTTTATTCCATCTATCTTCATTTCCGATTAATGCAATATAATCGCCAAATGACATATCGTCAACACAATTAATATCATCGGCTTCTCCTTGACATGCATTTCTCAACTCTTCCAATTGGAATTTTCCGTCAATTAATTGACGTATATGATTCTCAATTTCCTCCAACAATATAAATGGCTTTGTCCAATTTAAAAATTGTCTGGATAAATCTTGCTGCGTAATAATACCTTTGACTTGGTTATTCTCCACTATTATTACGAAATCATACTTATGGACTTTAGTCATTGCATCTATCAATGAGTCATTGGGAGTCATAACCACACAATCTGAAACTTTATAATCCTTTACCATTTCAGAGTGAACTCCTCTAAATATTGCGTTACTTATGGAATCCCATGAAATATAGCCCGACAAGTTCCTTTTATTTCCATCAGTAACAGGCAGTTGCGAAAAATTATTACTTTGCATTAATGTAATCGCCATTGTGAGAGAACTATCATTTTGAACACATACAGGATTGTTATTGGCTGCCGGAATGATTTTAATTCGTTGGATAGGATCTTTTGCGATTTTTCTTGTTGCCCTTGTTTTCTCTTTCAGTTCAATGGGGGTATCAATCCAAACATCATTGTAATGAGGTGACACAAACACCTCATGCTCTTCAAGATATTTGTCAACAATCCAACAATTTCCACTTGTTCTACGATACAATCCAAAAGCACCGAATAAGTCTCTTGGAGTAATACTTAATGAAGAATGTTCTCTTCTTACTTGCTCTACAAGAGCATCTAATGAATTTCTATCCATGATATTATTTAGTTATTTATAAACTCATCCAGTTTCCCAAATATCTCGGCTTGCGTCGCGATACTCTGCGCCATACTCGCTTCCCCACTCTTCGCTCCGTCCAGATACAGCATTTCCGATGCCACATCCATCGAAAAATACATCTTCCATGCATCCAAGCCATTGTGAGTTGTTGTTGGAGGCAGCTTGTACCTTTTAGTATTTTAAATTATTTTATTAATTCCTTAAAGGAACAAGCCAGTACCTAGCTAGACTAATTAGATAACACCTCTTCATAGATCTTGACAATCCGCTTGGCGACTTGGTCATTGCTGAGTTCAAGAGCAAGGATCCGCTCCCGGCCATGGGTGCGACCGGAGAAGGACAATGCTTCAAAAATTCAAAGGGGTCGATTTCGATCCCTTCAAACTTCAAACATCACACATCACACAGCGAGATAATCCAATATCTCGCTTATTATCTTCTCACTCGCATGCCCGTCTCCGAATAGTGCAGGGAACTGCACGGGTTTGTTGACGAGTTGCTCATACGCAGCCATGATACGCTCATAGTCCGCATCGGCGATGATACCGGCTCCGGCTTCGACTATTTCGACCCATTCTGTCTCCGGCCGCAGGATGACGCACGGTGTGCCATAGAAAAACGCCTCTTTCTGCACCCCACCCGAGTCCGTCATCACTATCGCCGCATTCTTCTCCAGCCGGATGATCTCAAAGAACGATGCCGGTTCGATGATGCGCACCCGTTCATTCATTAAGCCATTCATCCCTTCATTCTCCATGATCTTCCGTGTCCGTGGATGCAAAGGCAGCACCACATCCATCTGATGTTGCTCCGCAATATCGTTCAGCGCACGGAAGATGCTCCGCAGGTTCTCCGGATTATCGGTATTTGCCGGACGGTGGATGGTGGCCAGCACGAACTGCCGATACCGCAGTCCCAGTCGTTCGATGATATCGCTTTGCACGTCAGCCATCGCCGAGAAATACATCGAGTTATCGTACATCACGTCACCAGACAGCACCACTCGCTGTCCCCGTCCGTCCGCAAACCGCACACGACTCTTGATCGACGAGAATCCTTCGGCTTCGAGATTGCGCAAGCCGGTCAGCGTCGGCGTAAACAGCACAGATGACAGTTGGTCACACACGATCCGGTTGATCTCCTCCGGCATGCCCATGTTAAACGACCGAAGTCCAGCCTCGACATGGAACACCGGCACATGGATCTTCGATGCAGCCACTGCCGCAGCCAAGGTGCTATTCGTATCTCCATACACGATCACTCCGTCGTAATGCTGCTCCGTCAGTACGGATTCGATGCCTTCGATGATACGAGCCGTTTGCACCCCATGCGAACCGCTGCCCACATGCAGGTTATAATCCGGTTCGGGTATGCCCAGTTCGCGGAAGAACACCTCACTCATGTTCGCGTCGTAGTGCTGTCCTGTATGCAGGATATGTTCCTCCACTTGCCCTGCGAATTTCTCTCGCACCGCTCTCGATATCGCCGCAGCCTTTATTATCTGCGGCCGTGCGCCTATTATCGTCAATAGTTTTATCATATAAAATTAGGATTAATGGTTAATGGATTAATGGGTTAGTGGTTGGGTGCGTTTTGTACGCATTCCTGCAAGGAGTGCTCCCACTTTGCGAATTTGACCTTCTGATACTTTCAAATCATCATCCGATATGTACTCCAAATCGTGTGCTATATCTAGTTGACATTCCACCTCTTGCAACGATCCATATGCAATTTCCAGGAAATGTACCTGCTCTTTTGATGAGAACCTACCACTACCTTCTGCTATGTTTGAGGGTACAGATATAACTGCTCGTCTCAATTGGTCACACAATGCATATTGTTCCTCCTTAGGGAATTGCCTTAGTAATCTATAAACCAATAGCACCAAAGATTTTGACTCTTTGTATGCATCTAAATTTTTATAACTATATTTCGTTTCCATATCCATTCACCCTTTCATCCATTCACCCTTTACCTACGTTCATCCCACCCAAACGGGTGCGGACTCAGCGGCAACTTCGCCAACGGATGATAATCACCCACCAACCCGATCGGCTCCGCATGCCGTATCTGACTCACCGTCTCAATACACGGCCGTGCCTCACTGATCCGGAATCCTTCTCCGGCAAGAATCTTCTTATAACTCTCCGTGTGCAGTTCGGTGAAACCTTGCGAGAACTCAAACTCCTCGCCATCAATGGACAAGGTACGGTACGTCCGTTTCTCGCCTTGTACCGCGTTCTCCGGCAGACAATCCGAGTTGATCGACAGAAAATATCGCACCCGTGCTTTCTCCAGTTCCAGATAACCGGCTACACGGTCGAACGACATCACATGCACGATGTTTTGTTGCACCGGTCCGAACACCCATTGCAGCATGTCGTAGAAATGCACACCGATGTTCGTCGCAATGCCTCCGGACTTATGTATATTCCCCTTCCAACTCGAATAATACCACTTACCGCGCGAAGTGATGTAGGTCAGATCGACGTCGTATTTCTTATCTTTCGGTCCGGCATCCACTTTCTCTTTCAGTGCACGAATCTTATCATGCAACCGCAGCTGCAGAATGGTATACGCCTGATGTCCCGTCTCTGCCTCCAGCTCCACGAGGTTATCAATGTTGTACGGATTGAGCACCAACGGCTTCTCGCAAATCACGTTGCAGCCTAAGCGCAAACCGTACCGTATGAACGCATCATGTGTGTAGTTCGGCGTACATATCGACATCCAGTGCAGAGGATCCTCTGTCCGCATCTGTTTGGAGCAGAACCGGTCAAACTGCTCATTCTCCGTAAAGAACGAACACTCCGGAAAACTGCTATCCAACCGTCCGACACTGTCAAACTTGTCATATGCCACCATCAGGTTATTGCCGGTATCGGCTATAGCCTTAATATGCCTCGGTGCAATGTATCCTGCTGCACCAATTAACCCAAAGTTAAACTTTCCCATTTTTTTACTTGTTGTTTAATATGTTGTCATAAATTGTTATTATTCGTTTTGCCACTTGCTCGTTGCTGAGTTCCAACTCCAGTATCCTCTCTCTACCCTTTGTCCGTCCCTCAAATGCCAATGCCTTCTTCAACAACTCCACCATCTCATCGAGACTCTTCTCGTCTGCATCCCATCGTTCATGCGTCTTCCTCGGGTTCCGAAGAATGAAATGCCCAGGCTCGTCTCCGAACAGATATTTCACATCGGCAATATCCGTAGCAAGGCATGGGCAATTGCATGCCATTGCTTCCTTGAGCGCTTGCGGAGATCCTTCGCTATGACTGGGCAGGGAAAACAAATCACAAGCATTCATCCTCAACACACAATCCTTGCGACTTAAGCCTTTCATTTCAACAATCTCTATATCCTCTAATCCTCTCATCCTCTCATCCTTTAACCTTTCAACCGCCTCGCGCAACAACGGATAATTCTTCCGGAGATTGTCGAATGCCCCTCCAAAAAGAATATACTTCTTCTTCGCGTCCCATCCAAGCCGGTGACGCGCTTCCGCTTTATCCATCACCTCGCATTCCTCCATGTTCACACCGCACGGAATAATCGAATAACGCTTGGCCTTAAAGTAACTCAAATCCCGGATATGCTGTGCCACATAAATCACGTGCTTTGCGCGCAACGACATAAGCGAACTCATCAAGTTCACGTGCCAATTGAGCGTCTCGCCATTATGGAATGTTGTCACCACCGGCACTAATCCTTGCAGATCCGCCGTAATCGCCGACAGACCAAAATGCGCATGCACGATATCCGGCTTCCATTCACGAATCTTACGCTTTAACGCACCCACTGCTTTCAGGTAATTTCCTTTAATCAAAAAGTACTCCACCTCCGAAGGCTCACCATACACTTTACATTGTACACCATACACCGGCGATTCGCGAAGCACCTTCGCAATCGCATCACCTTGCTCCAGAACAAATGGCGAAATATTCCCCGCCATTGTCCCCTTATATCTGCTAACCTCTAATACTCTCATCTTACCTAAACTTCTTCCAAAATCCCTCATCTGCCTTCTGTGCCGTTGCTGCGCTCTCCGGATAGTTCTCCAAGAACCACACCCAGAACCGCGTCACATCGATCTTCTCATCCAGCATCACTTTACGCCGTTCCTGATACGTCTTCCGCACATCCGGCATCGCCAGTATCTCATCGATCTTCGCATACATCACCTCCGGCTCTTTTGACGATATACCTTTCGTCAAATGATACTTCTCATCCAACTCCTCCAGCACGCTTATCTTCTTCGCGCCCACAAAGTCATTGAACCGCAGACACGGTGTGCCCAACATACTTGCCTCCACAGCCATCGACTGCGAGTCGCCTATGTACAACGACGCATATGCCAATATATGATGGATATCCAACGGTTTGATCCGCAACCGATATTGTTCGAACTCCTCCGGCAACTCAGCTTCGGACGTGATATACACGCGTCCATGAGCCTTTAGTATGTTAATCACCGTCTCCGCTATCTCTTTCGTAAACCCATGCACGCCCACGTCATGATGCGCCGACAACTTCGCAAACCGAATGATATAGTACGGTTCATCCAACGAAAGCCCATAACCGCTAACCACTTTCGGATTAGCCACGAATCGCGTCGGCCACAGATACGTCAACTTCTGATACCCCGGATAACCCACTTTCTTATCGTTCCATTTCCCGGCATCGCACACGTACGGACAAACCACATGACTATAGAACGGGAAGAACATCTTCGCGTATAGTTTTATCACGCTGTAATCATCCTCAAAGAACTCAAACGACGGTATCCGCAACAGCGTTCCCACGTATGCCAGCACACCGTCCGAACCCACCAACAGATCCGGCTTCTCCTTGCGCGCAATCCGCAGCACCTCAATCGTCTTCTCGATGAGGAAGATAGCCAGACCAAACATCCCCCATTTCTTTGGTCTGTTCTTCACTTTATAGAACTGCAACCCGGCATCGATGCACAGTTGCTCCAACATGTCTTTCGGTCGCACCACAGCCACTATCTCGTGTCCGTCTTTCTTCAACTGCTCCATCGTGTTCCTGAACATATGAAAATGCGCAGGATGACTTATCATAAATAGTACTTTCATATACTTGTATATGTTGGTATCATTAATAAATGTTTCGTTAATTCTTCCGCGTTTGGACAATCCCCTCGTTCGTATCCAAACTGCTCTGCCCACTCGATGCAATGTTTGAAGTGCGTTTCTGTCTCAATGCCTTTAGCCGCATACACTGCCTTCAACGCAGCAGGATCTTCACAACGCACCAAAGCCATAAACGCATTCTCACCCACTAACCATTCACCATTCACCTTTAACCCTTCACCCTTATGCTGTGCTCTTTGCAAACGTTCCTTCACCGCTGCCGGATATTCAGCTCGTTTATGAGCCAATATATTCGCTATGCCTCGCGACATCTTTCGCATCGTCACTTCTTCCCGCACATCCATCTCTCCTCGTTTCCTTTTCAGTTTCCTTGTCAGCCAGTAGAAACACGGGCTATACATCATCGCCTTCATCCACAACCGCACATACAACTTCCGCTCCTGCTTCTTCGAATATTCCGGCAACTGAGCATACAATTCTTCAATCTTCAATCTAAAATCTTCAATTGTGCGAAGCACTCCACCATCACCAATCGAAGGAAACTTCCCTTGCCCCACGCTGTACACACCAAAGTCTCCGTCTATCTTATGTTCGAAGCAATGCGCACAATCCTCGATAACTATCAGATCCGGATAGCGACGTTTTATCTCTTTCACATCATTGACGATGCCAAACAGGTGCGTCACGATTAGCACTTGCATCTGCTCCCGTTTCCTCGCCAGATCCTCCATGTCAATCGTCATCCCGTCTGTTACATCCACAAACACCGGCTTGCATCCGGCTTGACAGATAGCATTCATCACGGTGTGACAGTTATACACAATCATACCCACTCCCGTCAGCGGTTTGAGATCCAACGCTTGCAACACCAATTGTATCCCACTCCGGCAATGGTTCAAAAGGAACTCTTCTCTATCAATCAGCGAACGCAGCTCATTAAGTGCGTTGGCACGGCTCATTTTATCATTCATAGCCATGCCTTCCCTGAACCATCTCCGTTCCTCTCTATCAAAATGTATTTCTAACCGAGGTATCATTTTATCGCTTTCAGTATCTTAACGCCTAATACACCTATTTTATATAATAGTGGTTTTGTCACGCATAAGAAACGGCCGTGTTCGACGAGTTCACCGCCGAACTCAGCCTTAAAGTCCCGCACCCCATATTCTTCATCCGGCTTACCAGCACCCATCATATCGAACACCGCATAGCCGTTATCGCACGCATACTTCATTCCTGCGTACTTGGTCACAGACGATGGATGAATGTTCTTGAACACTCCATCTTTCCCACACGCATACCATTCATACACCCCATGTCCCGGCAACAGCATGCATATTGATCCTCCCACCACTTGTCTGTCATATAGCACTAACAAGTACTTACAACTCGGACAATGGTATAGTTTCTCAAAAAACTCCCACGGCTGCAACGGCATCTTCACCTTGGTCTTGTATAGATCCTTCAGTATCTCATAATAGTCTTTTACAAGTTTGAGTTCATCATTAAGCGCATGATCACATCCGTCATTAAGTGCGTCAGCACGGCTCATTTCATCATTCGGTACAACCATAACGGTTGCCCCATCCCTAAACGAAAGTCTTATGTACTTTCGTCTGTGCTTACCAATATTCTCTTCTACAGCATCCCATCCTTGATTCGTATGCACATGGAAGTTCAAGTGCGGCTCATAGCTAAATCCTGCCTTTGCAAACGCCTCTTTCCATCGGCTATAGTCATTGAAATTCCTCGTCTCGATATAAATCGGAGCATCAGAAATCAAAAATCTTAAATCAAAAATCTTAAATTGATTGCGAACAGCCATCATAAGGGTTTCAACCTCTTCTGATGTAGCATCGTTCGCAATCACCGGTCCACCAACAATGATTGCGCGTCGCATCATAAATTGCTTCACTGCATTCTTCTCCACAGTCACATATCCGACACAGGCCCCTCGCAATTCACCATCGTTCTCAATACCAAAAGTAAATGGTCGATACAGCTCCGGCATACTCACGAAGAACTCATACGCCTCCGGAGTTTGAAACCAAGTCCCTGTAGCACTCTCTTTCACCAGCGCATCCCACTGATTCCGATCAATATCCTTATACTCTAATATTTTCATTCAAAAATCAACTTTCAAAAATCAAATATCTAGGGTTTTAATAACCTTTGCCGGCACTCCTGCCACAATCGTCCCCTCTGGAACATCCTTCGTCACCACAGCTCCGGCACCTACTATCGCATTCTTCTCTATCGTCACACCCGGCATCACAATCACTCCTGCTCCAAGCCACGCATTATCGCCAATCACTATCTTCGATGGCTTGTCTTTCAGCAACGGTCGTATTGCTGAGAAGTTCGGATGTGCCACTAATAGCAACGTGCATCGCGGACCGATGGACACATTATTACCTATCTCCAACTCCCCTCTATTATGCACAAAGTTCTGCGCGATAATCAGATCTTCCGGAAAATACACATTCTTCCCACACTTCCATCCTAACGCACGTATACCCCTCGCACGCACTTTCGAATAAGGGAAATGCACACCGAACTTATATATCACTTTGTTCCTTAACCGAATCAACTTCTCCTTTATCATAGTATCATATTTTATATCATTCCACGTCCTTTGAGTTTAAACCAATTCCATAAGACACAAATAAAAAACTCAAGTACCAGCACCATCGGGAACCATCTCCGCACTTTCGTATTTGTTTTAGCTATCTGGATACCATATGCAGCAAATAGCATCAGCATCGGTATCACTGGCATGTGGAATCGGCCGGATTGCGCAAACGGGCTCATCACGAGCACCACCTGATACCCCACGGTATAGGCTATTACAAACACATGCCTTCGCCATTCGCCGCTAATCAGCATCATGAACATCACCATGATCACGAAAAACGATACGATATTCTTGATATAACTTCCTCCGGACAATAAGATCTGGCGCAATTGCGCTTCATTGGCGGAATTAAACGTAGGGAAAGGAATGGTAAAAATCAACGGAGCAAACACCGCGGCACTGGCATATTTTGCAAACGATTGCTGTCGTCCTCCCGCGTCCTTGATATTCGATCGCCATTTCATATTTACCTCCTGGCTATCCGATTGAGCTTTTTCCAGGAGTGCCTCTGACTGCGTTCGGATTCGATCTCCCATCGCAACCATTAATACTGCTCCAACGAGAACTCCGGCAAGTATTTTCTTGCCCATACTCATCACGCGATTAGATGCCATTACGACATGCACAAAAACGGCTAAGAATAGCACTATAGCAAGCACCGACCGGAAAAACATCAATGCTAATGCGGCTAACATCCCCGGGATTAGATTCTTAAATGTAAATCGCTTCCCGGATGTTAACACTCTATCAAAATTATCCACAGTGAGGCATACCAAGAACACCATCTCCGCCTCTTTCATCATACTGGCGCACCAATAGATCATATTGGGATTTACACACACGAAGATAGCTGCGATACGAGCTGCGCCTTCTCCATAGTGTCTTTTAGCTACATGATAGATGCTTACAGCACAATAGGCTCCCAAGATGCACTTAATCAACATCGGCATAAACACATCGCCCCATTCGCCCCAGATAACATATCCTAAGCCTAACCACATTGGATAGCCCGTATCATCGAATGAAGATTGATACATAGCCGCGATTGTAGAGAAAGAATAAGGAGAGTCTCCTACTAACCATTTTGCTAACTCCTTTCCGAACGGCATATACCATTCCACATCCGCCTTATCGCCTATTGGATCTCCATAATGCTCCGGATTAAACACATAATAACAATATAATAACCAGAGTACTCGAATAACCAATCCGGCCACAAATACATTTCGGACAAATTTTTTCTCCCCTGCATGCTCCCAGCTTTTAGACATGGATGAACTTCCATAGAAAAATAATACGACGGATATACTTGCTACTATCCACAGGGCGAACTCAGGTACAAATCCAAATGCCCCCCAACAAGCGAACATGGTTACAAAGAAGAATACGATTGACTTGCCTGTCACCCAGTTCGGTATAGTCAGAGCACCTTTCGTCATGGGTGCCGTTGCTTGATCCATACCGAAACGGTGCATCCATCGTCCTCTCCATCCTCTCGGCCGCGGCGCACCCTGCTGATGGGGCATTCCCATCTGCGGTGGCATCTGTGGTGGCATCATCATTGGCCCCTGAGGGGGCTGGTTATATGGGTTGTTATTATTCATTATCAAGTAAAGAGTTAAAGAATTAAAGAGTTAAAGAATTAATGGATCTTTCATTCTAGACTCAGTATCTTACGTCGCATCCCAGATAAGAGAGCAGCTACTTGACTGATTTGCTTGGATACATCTTCATGTTCTTCCGAAGATACATAACTTAAATCTTGCGCGATATCTATTTGACAGTCTACTTCCATGAGAGAACCAAAAGCCATTTCAAAAAAGTGTGCCTGATCTTTAGCTGATGTACGTCCACTACCCTCTGCTATATTGGAAGGCACGGATATCACAGCACGACGTAGCTGGTCACATAGTGCGTACATTTCCTCTTTAGGGAACTTTTTCAATAGAGCATATACTTGCTTTACTAGCGTTTTTGATTCCTTGTACGCTTCCAGATTTTTATACGAGTATTTTGGTGCGGTCATTTATTTTTAATATATCAAAAGGCATGAGACGGATAATTACAAAATTTTACTTGTCAAATTGTTTGATAATTATCATTTCGGTTTGCCTATTCAAAATCACATTCCCCTAATATCTCGGTTTCGGGAACTTTGCCATATACTTATTAAAGTCCTCGTTGGTTAGTTCTCCCTTCAGTACTGCATCCAACATATCATGTGATGTTCTATCAAATGCAGGAATATTAAATGCTGAGAACTTTGCAGTCAGAATAAAATTATGCCGTTTAAGATGTCTGCACCTCAATTCCGCTTTTTGATGCAATGGAATCACTCTTCCCATAAAGTGGAAACATCCATCATCATATTCCTGCCGAGATATCTTCTTCTTATAAAACGGGAACGAGGTATATACCGCAAATTCTTCCGTAAAATCATATTGCTCTTTGCGTATTCGTTCAAAGAACGCTTTGTCATGCTCTTTGTACAATCCTGTCGGTTTATCAGCTTCTGTTTCTACATAGACATAATTGCCATAATATCGTCCAGAGTCAGAATACGCTACGATCCTCTTAACCACACACTCGTCCATTCCTATCAAGAAACGTCTTCCACAAATATGTTTGAACTGCGTAATCGGCATTGACGAACCACGTTCCAACCACCAAATAGGCTGATGATCGCAATCTCTTTCCTCCAAGCAATATTTAAACTCCAATGGTTGCGCCAACAATATACTTAGTGCGCGTTTTATATCTCTGATTTTCGTATATTCCACCAATCCTCGTTTTCCCGAAAATGCATTACATATTCTTTCCCGAAAAAAGACTGTCGTAGACTCACGAATCTCGTTCAAATTTCGATCATACTTTGGCGCAAAACAATCCGCGATCTTTGTTATTGCGCGGTTGAACGCATGTACCAGGTACGGAGTTTCTACATGTCGATGTGTGCCGTTTTTCTTGATATAATCCAGTGTATTACAGATGGCCTCATATAATATAGCCTCTATATTCGAACTGGTAAAAACTGCTATCCGATGATGATTGATATCAAACGGCAATTGGTTTGCATTCCACGTCCCGCGATGCGCCAACGGTATCACATAGTTCAACCCTATCGCACGCATCGCATAGCCAAGTTCTACCAACACATTTGAATTCGGCAATTGTTTCGTTTCTTGCAGCCCACCATCTATAGTTTTCGTGAACTCCAGTACTGGAGTTAAATCACAAACAAATATATCGCTCTTGTCTATCTTTCGTAAAATAGTTTCTGTAATCGAAGGCATCCCCGACGCGCCCATCGTGGACTCATCTCTCTCCAATGTTATACCACGTTCCCTTTTAATAGCTTCGCACACCCGATCAAGAGCGGCACTTATCATGCGCCTCTCCTGTCCAGCCGTATCCGTCTGCCACGAATAGAATATGGTATATGATTTTTTCATTCGTTTATCTTCTCAGTCCTCTAACTTATAAAAAATCATCAACTTATTGCCTTCACATACATCGCTCCCTTAGGAATCTTCTGCGATATTCCGACACCTGTTTTTCCAGTTTCAACAATCTGATACGATTGCCCCTCTTGTTGAAGACTGACTATATCAGCCTCGTACCAACACTCGTCCTTCTCTACAAACAGTTTATCGCCGACATGTATCGGAGTTTCTATTTCTATGCCTAATACTGTACCATTTTGCCATGTATTATAAGGCTTGTTTAGCGGTTTAACCAAATCTGGTTCAAAGGTTATCACTCCATAAGTCAACAAACATTCCTTCACTCTTTCTTTGGATATAATTCCCGCTTTAACAGCCTTATACATATTAAACAGTTGCCACGTTGTCACCATTCCCCTATCGCAAGAAATAGCGTCTTCTTTTTGCTCAGCCGTAAATGGAGAAGTTCGCCTCAGCAGCGGTTCCACACCTCGCTGATGATTAACTACATAAAGCGCATGGATCTCACGTTCTTTGTTTTGTTTTTGTCTTCTATATCGGATTTTATCTATCTGAGAACATTCTGAATCTTGCGATGTCCTATATATGCCTTTTACCTCTATTATCAACAATCCATCTTCGCCTAAATCCACTTGAATATCTTCCTCCAACACATTTCCTGCCGTTGTATCCTTGTCAATAACATGTTCGTATCCCAACCACTTCAAATAGGCCATCATTGCTTGCACCAGTTCTTCTCCTGTCGCAGTGATTAATTGCTGCAGAAACCCATATTTATTTGATAACTCTCCCTTCTGCAGTTCCAAATTTGATTTCTTCTCATTAAACTCTCGCTCCAATTTGACAATCTGCTCATCAATTTTCTGCACTTCGGGTAAAACATATTGCTTCTTGTGAATCCACTTAGATTCTTCAATTAAAGGGAAATATTCTGAAAAACCTTCATACAGAATCCCCTCAAATAGTCGCTTAACCAACTCAAGTTTCGTAGTATCATCTGCCTGTGGTAGCACAAAATATATAGGATCATCTTTTAAGCCTTGTGCAAATGACACTAAATCTCCATTGCTATTTCGCAACAAAGGCACAACTCCAGAAGCTTCCTCAAATTCGTTAGTTTGTTGATTTAATATTTTGGGGGTATAAAAAATCTGTCGATATTGTAATTTATCTTCTACTCCTTGAAATAATATCTTCGCCCATTTATCATCCTCTAATGTTAATCTCTTTCCGGATTCGGCGTTCATCAAACGGAATGACTGTACAAAATCGTAATTAGAGTATGAAGTATCCTTACTATTTCTATAATCCGAACTAGACACCCTATCTACCACGGTATAATTGCATTCATAAACACCCTCTTGAAATATAATCACTATTGGACTCTTAGTAGATTTTGGGGAAAGCTTAGATTTTAACAGACAGGCACCAAATGGTATAGAATCAAATAACGTTTGATTGCTTTTACTTAAGAAATAAAGGTTCTCACCATTTCCGGCATACGTACGTTCGTGTTCTTTGGACGCATATGAAACAGGATCACTTTTTTTGAGATCAATCAAAAACACATCATATTCCCTGATATTTTCCGGGAAATCAACCAATGGCAAAAGGAAACGACTACAACCTCTCGAGGAAGTTAAGTCTATTCGCTTCCCCATACATCCATCATACACCGCATGTTCATTTTGCAAATATTCAATTATACATGCCGGTGTGTTAAAACAACATATATTCGTTTTCAGTTCTGTCATTTTGCTTATTGGGCTTGATAAAAAGCATTACCCATTGCTATTTTTCATTGTCATTTGCACTCGCGCATATAATTCCATTCCTGGCACATCTTCATATCGCTTTGCTAGAATATTTCTCAAGTTAAACATTCTACGTTCTGCTGTATCTACTAATTGACTATATGTCGTCACATACAACACACCTTGGTCATCACCAACTGTAGTTCTTAAAGAGAGTGTATTTTCATATGAATCTCCAACCACATAACCGGCAATCCTAACATCATTACCCAAATTGGAATGAAGAAGATCCCCCATATACTTAAATGTCTGAAACCATTCTTCGTTGGTTATTTTAAAACTCCCCTTTTTCAATTCTATAAGTAGCAATCTCCTAACTTGAGCCAACCCGTTATCGTCTGGTATCTCCATAATTCCTGTCACGCCTATTGTGCTATTAGGAAGCACTACTAAATCTGGACGCTTGTTTGACTTTATATCCGGATTTGAATATGCATTATCCCCGAATATTTTAGTTACTACTGTCCGTATTTGCCTATTAGATACATACTCCGATGATTCATATTCCGGACCAAATAACCATCGGGATTCTTGTATTAACGGATGAAGGACATGTAATTCATCTGTTGTATCGTCCCCTGCTAATTTACGAATCGCTTCTATTATCGCCAATCTTCTATCCACCTCATTAAGCACAGCCATAGCATCCCGAACCGTCCATTTGGATAGCATTGTATTTAAGCCTTCAATATCTGATTCATCTAACTTGGATAACTTGGACAATAATTCTACACCGGATTGAGATTGTTGAAACTTGATGAGAGTCTTCATTGCCAAGTTTACAGATTCTTGCTTAACTCTCGGAGATTCCTTAACCACTTCTAATACCGTCTCTTTTATCTCAGCTCGCGTAAGAGGATTTACCTTCCCCAATTGTTGCCGTACTTCCGCATCAAAATTTTCAGACGCATTTTCCAATATAGAATCTGCATATCTCTTTATTTGCTCATCTACATATTCCTCAATTTTTTCATACATTTTATCGATTGCATCGGACTCTTTAAATCCACTCCAGTCTTCTTTTATATAATCCGACAAATCATCTGATGTGATGATTACCGTATAACGTTTCGCTAGTGCTGTACGTCCGTCCAGTATAGCATTATCTCCTAAAGTCCACGAAGGATTACCCACTAATCGTCCACTTTGCCATATTGCTACGCCATGAAAAATACTTTTCCGAGAACTCTTGGTTGTATCAATAAAATAAGCCTTGAGATGAATATCGGCATCAGGCACTAATATATCTTCCACATCGGCACCTCCACACAAATCTTCTAATTGCAGAATCTTATTATTTACCTCAATAACGAACTCGGGATCATGTAAGAATCTTGCGGAAATAATCTCTCGTATTCTATCTACATTCGGACAATGTCTATCAACAATCACCTCCAAACGTGTACCATGCCCCTCACATGGTTCCTCTTGCTTGTCCACTACGGCAAAAGGCTGCGTCTCCACATTTGGCTGTACCGTAAAGAGATGCTTTATCCCATCTCTCCATGTAGATACCTTATACTCATCAGCAAAGCAGAACAAGCCATGCCTTCCTACTCCGTTTCGTCCAAACGCAATTCGTGGTTTATGTCCGTCTTCTGGAAATTTTACTTGCTTACCTTGGTCTTTAAGTTTATCATATCGTAGTGTCATCCATCTCTTTTGGAATTCCTCTTCCGTCATTCCGATACCATCATCTTCTACATACAACATTTGATTAGTTGCATCCGGTATAAATATACTCACGTGTGACGCTCCCGCATCCCATGCATTTGCCACCAATTCCGTTAATGCAACAGCCGGATCGGTTACAATCTTACCTAACGAACGTAATATATAGTCCTCTTCAAATAAGGATGGAAATACGATTTTCTCACTCATAACAATCACCTACTTTTTTCTATCACTAGTATTATTCTATTTCAAAAAGATACGTTTCAACTCCTCAACATTGATAGCATATTTTTGAGCAACCATATAGTTGAGCGACTCTTCCAATGCGCAGATTTCTGGACTTACTCTTAAATCTATTACCAAACGCGTAAATCGAGGATCCTTATTAGACTCACATCTCTTTGTTAATTTCTTGAACTCGTTAAGATTTGAAGTTAAACCATATGCTTTCAAATCAAGACCTAATACTTTTGCATTCTCTAACAAAAGCGTTTCAACAGCCTTTACTACAAGGATGAAATAATGCGGTTTCGACGGATGCTTATATAACTCCAAATGGTCACGTTGGGCTAATAGTTCAAACTCATCAACATATCCTGGCCGCTTCTTATCCTTGTCTATTATCCCTATAGCAAACTCATCCTTCTTCTGAGTTTGGAGAATGCGAGCCACACTATTGCACCCCTTTTGATGATTCGCATCCGCTCCAATCAATGTAGATATCAAATTGGTATCCACATAACACTCCGGTATGACATTGTTCTGCTTCATTTCACAAACGCTTCGTAATTAAAGAACATATCTAATCCATTGTCATAAATCTCCTGAACCTCCTCATCTGTTGCTTGCTGAACCACATACCCCTCCTCCTCATTGACAGGATGAGTAAAGAACAACCTCAAACCGGGCACATTTTCTTGCATCAAGTGAGTTAATACATAAGGACTATGCGTCGTCGCAAAAATAGAAACAGTTTTTTTTCTGCGCTTTGTCAAATCTACCAACAGATCCATCAGCTGACATTGAGTCGGAGGAAATAAATTATTCTCCGGTTCCTCTAAATAGATATCCGTCCGTTGGGTGAAAGAATAACGTTTAACGAAGTCTTTAAATGACTCAGCAACTTGCTTATTATAGAACAAGAAATCCTCTTTTTCCACCGTGACTGTTATCGGCTCTTTCAAGTCTAATGGCAAATGTTTCGTATCAGCGAACTTACTTAAGCGATATAGATTAATCAACAAATTCGTATACTTTTCACGCTCTCGCTCAGTCCGCTTCTTATCCACCTCGACCTCATATATACCTCTTGTGATATAATCCACACTTACAAACAATGGTATAACCGACTGAACTCCACTGGAACTATTATTCAATGCTAACGGCTGACCGGAAGGCAATAGAATTATATCTTCTTCCTTTGCGAATTCATTAAATTGGTATCGCACTCCTAAATTAAGGATATCGTTTGTTTTACGGATATACCTACGTGCAATATCCCAATCCTTCATATAATCAAGAAGGCAATCATATGAAGAAACCTGCGTCTTCCAATCCGGAATCAGAGATACAATATTGCGCTCAGATGGAATGTACGAAATTTTAGGACGCTTATAGTCCATCCTCTTGGTTTTCCATGCAAACACAAAGTCCTTTTTCGCATTATCATACGCAAACCACATATAATCGGTTTCATATTCAATATAGGTTGAAGGCTTTATATACCCGCTAAACTTATGGTAAGATACCAACCCGTCAATAAATGCCGATTTGTTATCATAGAAATTGTCCGGAGACTGAGCCAGTTCTATATACTTCTCCACCCACGCACAATAGCATGCAGTCCTGAGAACCGTGCTCTTTCCGGAACTTTGCTTCCCGATGATAACATTAAATCTGCCTAAGTTGACCATAGCTTCCTTAAGCGGCCCAAGATCCTTAATGATTAAGCGTTTCATTGCGATATATTTTGATCGTTTTTCGTTATGCATTTGCAAGCGCATACACGCATGTACCTATGCGCACAATAAATTTGGGCGCAAAGATACAAAAAAAAAATGACATATACAAGAAAAAAGCCCAATATTTGTTAAAAAAACTTAGATTTTTAATCTAAAAACGAATATTTGGCTTTTAAATTGGTGATTGGTTATTGGTCATTGGTTATTTTTTGCAGTCTTAATGCATGCAGTAATAATACGATATAATTCAGAGACATCATTCAGCAACTCATCATATTGAGTCTTTGTTATCAGTTCTGAACCGTAAAGTACTTTTAGCCAATAGATAGTTTCGTTCGCTTCTTTTTGTGCGATGCCTAATTTATGGATAAAGTCGGCTTTGCTTTCGGCATCGCATGCTTCACTGTAGTTCGCGCCTATGCTGGTTCCGCTACGCTGGATTTGATCCGAGTTGTTGTATTCGTGTTGCTTCTCGCGGAGGTACTTACGGAGTTTGTTGATCTTTACCGAGAAGGCGATGCATTTATCAAGAAATTCTTCTTTTATCATAATTTCTTTCAATTGGTCATTTGACAGTTGTCATTGGTGATTGAAGATTGGAGATTGAATCTTCGATATTTGTCATTTGTCATTGCCCATTTGTTTAGGTGTAGTCCTTCCTTCTTTTAAGAACCGACTTCCTTTCCCTGCCATTGGCATTATAATATGGAGGGGACGGAGTATAAAATTATCCTTTCTTCTCTTCTTGCTCTAATTTCGCTTTAAGCGCAGATATGGATGCCATTGTCTGCTTGCGCTTTTCTGCCTTTTTCTTCTGTTCCAACTTATCGTCCAAAATCATCTCTAATCCTTTTCTTACCACATCAAAATGCATCAAACACTCTTCTTCTGTTAGAGAATGAATACCCTTGCTCAAGATTCCGTATATCGAACGTGCTTCAACCAATGCCTCCGGAAGATAATTCTTTAACGCTTCAATTTTCTCATCCATCCTCATTCGAAAAAATTCCTCTTCTAAAACATCATCATTTTCCAATGCAATGTTGTAAGCTTCCTCAATCTGATTTTCAAAGATACGACGCAGATACACAAACGATCCTATACCTACACCGCTTGCAGCCAGCCCTATAGCTCGCGTAAACTCTTTCATTTCATCATTTGATAGAACACTCTTGTATTGCTTTATCTGAGCCTTATGCATATCTGCGATAGTCGGATATTGCCCAACTTTCATAATATAATGCTTTTCCGAATTTGCCACAAGCATAATGTCAATCTTATCCTCGTATCGCCCGCATTTTAATGTAACGTACCATGGTTCTGTATATTCGAATAATGAATGTCTTACAGAATTCGCATAAAATGCTCCAATATTAGACCGACAATTCAATTCGCTCGAAATAGTATAGGTAGATTCAACCCCCTTTTGCGCATTAAATCCGTCTACTTTGAATCCCAAATAGCCTTTTAAATCTTTCAAGATTACATCAGCCTCTTCTCCTGCAACTTTGCAGAACAAAGGAGCGTCAAATATAAATTCCTGAGTAGTCATATTAATTTTTCGTTGTATATTGCTTACTATTCTCACTAATCCTAGACCCGAAACCTCCGGCTAATAAAACTACTTTCATTATTGTTTTACCTACTGTTCTTCTATTAAGCGAGCTTTTAATTGACTAATATCAAATTGTGCTCTAAGCATATCTGCTGTCTGCTCCGCTCCTTCTCCATCTGCTTTTGTTGCAATACCTCCCAAATAGACTACTGAATCATCTATTCGAAAGTAAACACGTATCCCCATTTTATTCCTCAATTCATATAGATCATCCAAACCTTTCCCGACGCATGGCTTAATGTGAACCATATCTATTTTTACGGCAGGAAAAAGCATACCTCTATCTCGGACTACTCGGAATAATTCATTAATGGCTTTTTGTGCGTTTACTTGGAAAGACTCATATCTTTCCATAAACTCATCAGTCATTCTACATTCATGCCCTGCAAAAACATCCTCCACAAGAGATACTATCGGTGCTTTGGTATATTGCTCTCTTCGATCTATTTCTTGTATTATCGCAGATTCATTTGCTCCGTAAAAATTCGGGACATCAAGTGTCTTGGTAGATTCGGATCGATGAGTTATGGTCAACGTATCACATGTATAACTATTTGTAACCGGCATAGACAAAACAAACCAATCCATACGATGAGCAAAATACAAATCCTCAGCATCTAAGCCATTCAGCGTATAATCCCACTCAGCACCATCTTCATTCCAAAACCTATGATCTATATACTTATCAATCGGATATTTTACAAATGCACTAATAGCCAACGTACGTTCATCTCTATCATTTATGGAATAAATAGCTTCCATTAGAGTATTTCCGTTGACATTGATTTGGGATGGATAATCGGATGTGATGATTTGCGGTTCGATAAGTTGCACACGCTGCTTATACATATGCAGATACTTCGCGAACGTTTGGGCAAACAACTGTTTCACATTCACATGCGCTGCAGGATATGTGCTATTGAAATAGAACTGAATCATCTTACAGCAATTTTAATGCGTTCACCTCAAACTGATCAAACATACCTTTCGGCCACTTAATCATACGACCGTCTGAGTCAAGGGTGCATTGTTCGTAACGAGAATTCTTATTTTCGTCCTGTTCGAACCAATACGCCAATGTATTTGCGGCCAAACTACTTCCTTCAGCTTCTTTTACTGCAATACGAATGCCATCAAAGAAATGGTCACTATGAGTCTCTACTATCACCTGCACTCCACAGTTCACTGCTTTTGCAACAAGCATAGCCATCTCCACTTGACCACGCGGATGCAGGTGTGCCTCTGGATTCTCTAACAAAACAATAGTATTACCCTTTGCCGCAGCTAATAAAAGTGCAACAATGATAGGTAACGTATAACTCAAACCGAAACCAACGTTCTTTGCACGATGGCCATCAAACAACGAATACGATGAATCAGTATCTTCGTTGATATTCCATTTAAACTCCACCCCCGGAGAGATTGTTCCCAGCCAGGCTCGTACGTTAAAAAGCAACGTATTTCCCTCTGCATTTGGATGGCGCATTCCTTCGGGTATAATGACATCCTGATTTACCTCTAAGCATTTCAACACATTCTCTCCATTCTCATCCAAAAAATCATCTTTACGAATGTGAAGCGCAACTTGTGGTCCTAAACGCCCGGCTGACACGTACATTATTTGGGGATATGACATACCAAATGAATTGGCTAATACATCCTCTATTAATTCTACACGTTTACCGCTCACATATTCTGCAACTATCGTCCATTTGAGCGCATTGGGGTTACGCAAATCACGAGCCGAACCATAATCTTTCAATAATGGGTCTACACCATTTTGCGCCACTTTATCCACCATTCGGATTGCTTGTAAAACAGAACTTTTTCCACTACTATTCAACCCCGTTAATACAGTTAAAGGTGCTATATCCAAATCCGCTTTAAAGAAGGACTTAAATCCATCTAATTTTAGTTCTTTAATCATGGTTATAGTGATTAATTAGATTTTTAACTTCAAAATACCTATATGTTACCGAAGACACTCGCGTACTATCACGAGAAATAGCTACTACAAATTTAGGATCATGTAGCAATCGTTCATACTCTTCAAACATTGCTTTCTTATGGGCCAACAAACGCAAGAACTCATCTTCCGACATATCCGAAAGCAAAACGCCCCACGTTTCAAACAACGATTTGTTGATAGGTGTTCTACGATGGCCCGGGACACTCTTACGGAAAGCTGATATACCGAACAATTGCTTAGCTCGACGCATTGTCTTATCGAAAATAGCAGTTAGCTCTTCCTCGCTCATTACTTTGATTTGACTTACCTGTATTTTCTTGCGTGTAATCAACTTGCGGGCTTCTCTCGTATTCAAATCCGGAAAAGCATTTAATAAAATCATTGTATCTGATAACCACTCATCAGTAGTTACCGCTTTATCATATGTGGTATATCTACGCAACAAGAAAGATACAAATCGCAATACCAGTTCCTTATCTTCCATACGATCCGTCTTGATAGAACGACCGGTTGCTTCTTTGAATATCTTCATCTCAGCTAACTTATTCAGCAGTTCTGTAGACTTCCCCCCATACAGCGCATTTCGTATCTCTTGGCTACTCAACGGGATGCCACCTGTATTAATGCGCTTAAAGATGTTACGCTTTACCTCTTCCGGTGTACCCGGATTAATGATGGTAAAACTGAATTCGGTTTCCGAAAGCCTGTTATAGAGATAAACTGGTAATTTTTTCATAGTATATCCCTCAAAGTCATGCCAAAACTCCAGACCGGTCAATTTCAATCCATCGCCTTTTTTCTTAGGATCATGACTTTTATCGGCCAAATAAGCCTTTCCAAGAACGAAATCTCGGATTGTTGATAATCGTTGCAGTCCGTCCACTACAGTCCAATTACCATCCTCGTCGCTTGACACGTAGAACATCGGGATAGGTATCTTCAGCAATAACGATTCTATCAAGCGACTCTTTCGATCGTCCTTCCATAACTCCTTACGCTGAAAGTTTGGATTCAAGCACAATGTTCCTTGTTCAAATCTACGCAAGATAGTATCCATAGCCACTTTTTTTTGATCAATAGATATCTCACGTGGATCAAACGGGTCACCTTCAAACGAAGAATCCTCTTCCTCTGAATCCTCTATACCAGAAAACAAATCCATTTGAAAACCTCGACTCAATAAATCCAATAGAGATGCTAACTCTTCATCCGATTCAGAAAACTTCTCCCTATCTTCCGTAGTCACAACGAATGGTGCAGCATCATCTTCTTTATCAAGATGTGCTATAATAGTTCCATTCTCATCTACCAATGCATATTCATCGCCTACAGTAGCGATCCGGATATCTACAATTTGACCATTTTTTAATACTACTTTCATAAAAATTCACAAATTTGGGCACAAAATTACAAAAAAAAAATGAGATGACCAAATAATCGCATAAAAATCTTTGATTTTTGTGAATTTTGCGATTATTTGGGAGAGAAGAGAGAAAAGTGAAGAGAGAAAAGTGAAGAGTGAATAGAGAATTTATCCTTATCAACGATGCATTATCTTTTTCATCAACAATTCAAAATGATTTTCAGATAGTTTCTCTATTGTCAATGTATTTACGTCCGACAAATAATTAACTATTTTCGGAATCTCACTTATAATATGACCACAATAGCCCAATTCTAGAATTGCTTGTAAACTGGCTCCCGAAGGTAAGTCGTTTAGAATAGTTTTCTTTTGTTGATACTGAGATTCCCAAAATTCAAGCAGCCCTTTTAAAAAGATTGAGTCCCGACAATTATCTATAGTTATTATAGGAAATAGTCTATTTTCCACATCTCCATGCATAAAGACTAAAGCCAATTCATACATGCAATTTATCGACTTTATGTATTTATCGCTAATATACGCCAATATCTTTGCTCCTTTTCCTATTGCCTCCTCATATCGTCTAATGTTATATCTGTACCCACAATCCTCTGTGTCTCTACTATATGGAATATTCGCTTTATTCAATTCTCGACACAACGAGTCAATTTCTTCAGAATTAGCCCATGAGTAGGATATAAACAAAGGAAATTGCTCTACGTTATCCGTAACCGGCTTAACAGGATGATGTTCTTTGGTTGCTATTTTTCCTCGGTTGATATAAGAATCCAATTCTCCCAATATGTTTACCAAAGCATCCAATTTTTCATGCAATGCTTCCCAATAGCGCTCATGTTCTTCTATAAACTGTTTGTATTCAAAACCGGGATAAAAATAGCACACATCATCCGTTTTATTGAAATCCTTATATCCCCAATTCTTCCCTGCTTCTCTTATAAGCTCTGCCCATTTCTTGTAATCTACATGCCATTCTCCCTTGATTGTAATTACAGCATTCTTTAGAAAGTTCTTTTCTATATTGAGACGCACTATTGCATTGTCTATTTCAATAAGGAGAGCTGCATATTGCATGCACAACGCTGACTTCGTACTATAGATCTCTTTTGACGTCGATAGTGCAGTATGTAAATTTTCTAATATTTTATTAACATTGAGAAGGTTGTAGTATCTGTCTTTTGACGTACTTACTACAATACCATCGTCATGTATAGAAATGATTCTTACAGAGGTCATCTTCCCCTCTATTGAGGTTTGAACCCAATCTGCCACGCAATAAATTTCATGCTCGTTTTTATCAAGAAAATCAAGCTCGGCTTTTATGGAAGGTATTTCTTTTTTCATTTAATAGATTTGGTCATAGTGATTTTTATGATATAAAATATTGGATATTTAAGATTTAAGATTGGAGATTTAAGATTGGAGATTGAATCTTCGATATTTGTCATTTGTCATTGCCCATTTGTTTAGGAGTAGTCCTTCCTTCTTTTAAGAACCGACTTCCCTCCCCTGCCACTGGCATTATTGTAAGTAGGAATCTATATTGCATTTATTATCTTAACTTCTTTACGCGTCACTTACGAGTGACATATGGGACTAGATACGTGAAGCGGTTGAGGAGCACCGAGCAATATCCAGTAGATATTCGAAGGAGTAAGTGCTCAATCTGATACAATTGATATAATTCTCCCTTATATTGATTTGATTTATAACTCTTTATATATATCTTTTGCTTTCTGATATACTAATATCATCGCTTAAATTTTTGAACAAATGCATTTTCGCGAACCTTGTCTAACCACTGATATATGCTATCTTGATCATAAATCGCATTACCATGAGCATCTGCTTGTTTTTCTAATGCCAATAACATAAGCGTAAACTCCTTTTCCAGTGATGTTGCAAAAATCCCTTGATCGTCTGTATTGATGGTCGCCAGTATTTGCGGGGTTCGTCTGGGCTGTCCTTCATGTATACATTTTAACCCAACATCATAAAATCTTATAATCGGATGCTGAGAATATCGCGCCATATCGCAAATCCTCATATTGGATGTTAAGTTTGTTTCTATTCCTATGTGCTTTAAAGCAATAGTCCCAATCATTTTATCCTGAATTTGAGTTAATATGGTGACGAACGCATGTCTGAATTTTCTTGGGATTTTAAATTCATCAGGTTGAAAACCTCTGCTCTTAACATGGGAATCATAATGATATCTGCTATACACTCTACATGCCTCCTGATTACGTCTGGCTATCATTATTTCTGCCATAACATTAACTATATTAAGAATCCTTACGTTGTTTCCTTGATTGTTATCTTTATCCAAATATTGCTTAGGATTGTCCCCACGCAACATCCATGATTGATAATATGTATGCACATCGATTAGCTCCTCATAAACTTCATTACAATACTCCATGTATTTACAAGATAACCAGTAATGAATTCCATCTATATCCTCAATTCCAAACTCATCCATTTTCATTTGCACCCAGGCTAAGTTATCCAATAAATCATGCTTAGGCATAAAGGTGGTATAGTGATTATTTGTATAGTACAATGTTGCATCTAATCCAAGTGCAATTGCATGTCCGAGTCGTGCTCCATCTTTGAGATTTAGGAATAGCACGGCCTCATCTATGGATCGAAGACCGTCTATTAAGTCATAAAAATCTTCGCCCACATGGAATGTTTGTCCTATTTGGTATTGATCTAACTCACGATAAGCATCTGCATATACTTCAGGGCGACAGCCGAATTCAGAATTCGCTGCGTCTATTCCAACGATCTTGTTTCCTTTTGATTGTTGGATGAGACTCTTAATTGCTCTCGTTTGTTTTGCTAATAATTCTCTTACTTTTGTGTTCCTGCATTTAAATTCATTTGCTAACTCATCATTAAAATCTGAGATAGAATCCGCTTGTTTAATAAAATGCAATATAAATCCATATTCTATATCTTTAATTTGATTTGGATTATGCATCAAAAAAATATTATCTTCAAATGCCAATTGATACTCATCAATCTTTTTGCGTAATGACGATGCCGTGGCAGAAGGAGTTATACGATATTCAATATAATTGATAGGCTGGTTACAGAGAGTTGTTTGCGATGATAAAAATAACTGAAGGTTACGATAAATAGTATTTTTAGGAATAAATATATCTTTATTTTTTTCGTACTGCTGAAAATTTTCAAAACCTCTTGGAGAAATGGATAATATCATTATATTTCGAAATTGATGTTTGATGAGAAGGTATGTATATAGCAATGCTTCAAAACACTCACACGGTTCATTTTGTCCATATATCATTTTAAAACAGAAATAAAGAAGTTTGCGTTCACCAACCAACGGCACATTAAAATAATTCTTTTCGTCTACTTCATCTAAATATGATGGGATCGCATAATCAAGCACTTCCTTTCCATATCGTAAACCATAATTATGGCATATTGTATGAATCGATGCCATTATCTCTTTAGATGTGTTTGAGGCAAAACTTATCTTATCCTCTTCCTCCATCCATCGGTTGATGAGCTGCGAAAAATCCCTATATGTATCATCTTTGTTTACACAAAGGAATAGATATGCCCGCAGCATTGCCGCAGTATTAATCAATGAATACCAGTTTTTTTCATCATTTTTTATTTCCTTAAATTCTGATTCATTTGCCAAACGATTCATTAATGCCATCCAACTCACGTCAAATGTCAACGAGGATCCTTGTAAATGATAATGCAGCTCGGCCAATCCTTTTTGCATTATAAAATCAATCCTTCGATTGTCTGAACCTAACACAGGCTTCCATGTAAACGCACGTTGTTCCTCTCCAGTCTCTATAGATAATTTTGCAAGATATGAGCAAGTCAAAATATCTTCTCCAACCAATGAACTCATTTCATGCCATCTCAAATAGGAGTCGTAATAACAAATCGGAGAATATCCCTTTTTATGTAGCAGTTCCTTTGTACACGCTTGTAAAAGGTTATATAGATTTCTTTCTCCATCTATTGTCATCCATTTATCAAACGCCACGTCTATCAGAGCATTGTACTGATTGCCAGAATATTGTGCATAATATTTCTGCAACAAAGTTTTTAGGCTATCATATGATACAATTGAACCGATACTAAAATCGTTTCTACCCAATGACGCCAACACTTCATTAATATCGCGCCTTAGGAATACCATTTCTATGACATGTCTTAAATTATCCATTCTGGGAGTAATAATTTTCATTAAATTTTGTTAATAACTCCTCCAATTGTAATTTTGTATATGTCGGTTGCTCTTTGATCTTGGCATACAAGGCCGACTGGAATTTTTTATTGGACTTAAAGAATATTGCACAAATTCTTGATAAATTTTGCCGCACTCCATATTCTTTATATATGGTATCGTTGAAATTGGCAATTATCTGTTCTACATTAAATTCTTCTATTCCATATACCATATTAAATTCTGCATCACTAACCTCATGTATTGCGCTCTTAATTTCATTGGCATACTTAAACTCTATCGTATAAGGTTCTGTTTGACTATTCCTATCATACGTTTTTATCTCATAATTTGCCATTCGTCCTAGGAAGTCTTCAATATTTTCTTTGTGAAGAGCTGAAATGCCTCTCGCTGTTGGTTTATGGACCATTTCCATCATAAAATCTTCTAATATCTCCGCGTTGCGAATTAAGCCCCATGAGCGCAAAGAGTGTCCAGGATTTTCATCTTCATCTTCTTTAAAGCCACGTGCTTCTACTACTTTTTGAATTCTATTGTAAATTGATGTAGGTTCTTTTTTAGCAATATCCAATAGTTTGTTCTTTGTATCATTATCTTGCATATTTGACATACGTTTATATGCTTTTTCAATATCTGCGATATTAAACAATATAGAACCTATATCAAATGTAGCAAAGATCGTTGATTGACCAATACGCGAGGCGTAATACACTTCATCTGATTTACGATAGCCCATTCCTATGTTTCTATTCTTAGAATCATATCGGCGTGATAATGTTAAGGCGAAAAATTCTGCCAAGTATAATTGATGCAATTGCTCGGAGGAGAGACTTTGAAATTCTATAGGCATTGCAGCAATCCATTGGCGTATTTTTCCGATATCAAATCCTCGTTGAGAGCGAGATACGTATGTAGAGCCATCACGTTCTGGTGTTAACAAATCGAAATAATTAGTGTTAATAAATGAACCCGCTGCAAATATCTCGTATTCAGAAATCTCGTCTAATTGTTCCCTTTTCTTGATAGTTGAATCTATGTTTTCGTTAGCCGGTTTGGATATGGTCTGTGGAGATGCAGTCAACCGGTCATAATAGTAGTACAGTTTCATTGAATAAACTGTTACCACATAGAATATAAACATTTTCTCCTCTACATCTTGAATGCGTTTTTTTAGATAATCTATGATTACAAACACATCACCTACAGATATGTTGTATGTCACATTTTCATCATCTAAGATCCTTTTAATTTCATCTCTTAACTCTGTTCCGAAAACATCGGCGTACTTTCTCTTCAAAATTTGTACAATACTTTTATTAAACGTTGATACGTCTTTAAAATTGCGTATCTCACGAGCCAATGCTATATCTTTCGCATTAAGATTATTAGAAATCCAAGTTTCGTATACGTACTGTTCAAATAATACTTTGTTTGATTCATCCCAACTTGTTCTATAATCCGTCATCGAATACAACATCGCTATCAAATGGCGAAGTTCACGTAGATTACGGGGTACAATCGGACTTGTTGTTCCATTTGAATGATAAAATAAGAATCTGCACTTCCTAAATATTAAAGATGTAACAGTATATTTAACAGACGAACCGCTAAGTAACACATTCTTCTCTTCTCTGTTATTTATCAATTGAAGTTCCGCGTTTTCAAAATCTTCTATGGTTGGCATGAAAATACGATGATTCAAGGGTATTAACTTCGTCATGTATTTTGAAGCCATATCTATAATATTATCAATATTTATTCTATTTTTATCTATTAAATCCTTATATTGATATATATATTCTTTCTCTTTTAATAGTAGCAATTGATCAATCTTTAAAGCCATTAAGATTACCACATTGGGATGCATCAAATATTTGCGAATTTGTTCAGCCATTATATTCGCTTGAGCACTATGTAAGTCAATATCATCAATGGGTATAACGAGTATTTCTTTTCCTACTAAATCCAAATACACATCTATCAAATGGCCAACTTGAGTTGCTAAATCCATCGTCGCAGAGAGTTCTGGCAATTGATTTACCTGCTCTATTGCAAAAGTTGAACCAGTATGTATATTTGCACTACACTCTCTTACTTGCTCAAATGCACTTAATACGTTATTTTTCTTATATGGCTTTGTTTTGTTTAGCGGAGGAACGTTTTGTTTGAGATAATTATCGAATTGTACATATAATTTACCCAATAATATTTCAATAATATTTGTCTTTTCATCAAAAAAAGAAGGATCTACTATTGGGGTTTTAAAAAAACTTTTTGGGCGACCAATTTCAGTTCGATGTGCTTCAAGCATATCAGCCACAGACAACATGCACGACGTTTTACCAGATCCTCGTTCTCCGACAAACGCAAAAACATTGTTGCAAACAACGAAATCTTCTCTCATACTCGGTGCGTCTAAATATGCATCAATTTCTGCGAAGGCTGTCTTATACTGAGAAACGAATAAGGATTCCCCCCTTTCTTTATATGCCTCATGAATCACTATGGATTCTTCTCCCTGAAAAAAAGATATCTTGTCCATAATAATCAAAATTTTATTTTACATGAATTCTATTGCAATAGTTCGTTAAAATTTTAATAACACTTTTATATTGTGGCAGTTAAGTACTACCGGACTTTATTATTACATATTTGTTTCTCCTTATCGTCTCGTATCTCTCCCATAAGCGAGTCCTGTTTGTCTCTCGGTCATATCCCGCTCATCGGTCGGTAAGTTTAATCATTTGTCTTTATTATTCAACTCATTTTCTATCTCCTCTACAGATGGCAGTACAGATTGGGCATCCTGGAGGGTGTTGTTTGAGGACTTTTAGAAATCATCGGCAATTTGCTGACGATTTGCAATCATGTATTCCTTTACAACCGTGCAAAATACTCTTTAAGCCGCTCAGCCTGGGTCTTTGACACATGGTAAAATACTACATTTTTCTTTACCACATCTGCGCCAAATTCATTTGCGGCCATACCTATCGATGCATTTAAAAACATAGATGGCAACGCAATAACCCCATCTAAATCCAATGCCACTTTCTCGTCTCTCGTCAATAGAGGAGCAATGGAATCATATAACACACTCCCACTCTCCGGGTAGGTGCGATCCTTCATTATTTGAGCTAACTTTATCATGTTATCCAAAATTTAATTCATTAATTATATCCATATCTTCGAAACTATCCGCCGATATCGTAAAGTGTATCAATGTGCCTTTAAAATCATAGGATAAAGGAGTCACATCTTCATACGATTTTGATTTTATCAAAATGGCTTTGTTTGAAATAATACGCATCATATCGCTTGATGACATAGTATTCACAATATTCTCCATGCCAAATCCACGATTATGCTTCTGCGATCCGGCTGTTACTCCAGGCAAAAGACATTTTTGCAACGCTTCACATTCATTCGGGAATTGTTCTCGTAATGTATGGGGTATTCCTACTCCAAAATCACATATAGCTATTTCAATCTGCCCCTCATCTTTATCATATGAGATAGCAAAGAATGCATTCCCATTTGCTTCGGCATGATCCAATATATTCTGGAACAACTCCGCTATGCATTCCTGCAATCCCGATATATCTTTCCCTGGGAAATATGTACGTTCGAAGTACTGACTTAAAGCAATCGAATAGTTCGTATAATATTTCTCGTCTATTCGCCACAAATTGAATGGTTTTAGTTCCGGCTCTGTAAAGGCAGTTTCCTCTTCTTCTCGCCAATATATTCGGATTCGCACATCATTGATGATATATTGGTGTAAGTCTGCATCCAAAGCTTGCAAAAGCACTTTACCACCCGACTGACTTACCATATCCACGATGCATGAGAAAGTTACAAAATGCAAACAAGTAAAGTTCGAACGGTTTATCTTTTCGCCTAGGATAACCCGAATCCAGTTGGGAGCGCAATAGGTCTCACGGATATATTGTATACCCGCTAACCACTCTTCCTTTCCTGGTGAATCGAATCTATACTCTTGTTTCGGTTCCATTGCTCGAAATTTGGGCACAAAATTACAAAAAAATTCCAATATATGCAAGCATATAGGGAACTTTTTGATTTTTTTCTGCATTTTGCGTCAAAATTCGCAAAAATCAGGAGCACATTAGCAGATATCTCCTATATATAACTATTCATTTTTCCCCTCTCAAAATCCAGGAGAAATATAGAATTGTTTCCACTGCTTGGGGACATACTGTACCATATGTATTGAATCCGTCATTGTGCGAATACGCTCTTCTATTTCTTCGGGATTAGGATCCTGGATAATAACTTTCTGCAAATTCCTCATATTCTTGACAATGAATGTATCAACGCTATTGTTGACATATGGGAATGAATAACCGATCACCACGAGTTCTTCTGTATCTCTCACACGCGAAATAATATCTCCTTTCATCTTTTCAAATCCATCTTTTTCCCACGCATAAGACAAGCGATTATGGCATACCGACGATAGATAATCCGCGCCACATTGCACCATCGTCTTACGTTCTCCTCCGAAGAAACAATCCCTAATACCTGCCTCATTCGAACCATAAATCTCATCCCTACACCTCATATCCGAAAAGAAGGCGGTTCCATTCAACTTTATCATTGCGAAATCCGCATTAGGTTTAAAATCAGAAGCATACGTCTTATTCAGCACATTTAGCCTCTTCCACAAGAATGGTATATAACGACTCTCTGTTGAATAACCAGAATAGGCCAATTCAAACTGCGCGTCATAGTTCCAGGACAAGATAGTCATTGGAGGCAACTTTCCATGATCGTCTATGATAGAAGCCAGAAACGCGTCATATCGCAAGTCTCGGGTTTTATGGTTTTGAAGCATCAATAATGCCACTGCTAAATATCTTTTCAAATCATCGTACGCCACTCGACGACCACTCTCTGTCACGTAATGGCTGTGCGTCACATACAATTGTTTCGCCAGGGTATCAATAGTTGGATAAGATGCACACATCTCTTTCAAATCCACCAATGCATTAACAAGATTTATGTAGGCGCCCTTATCTACTCCCTCTTCCTTAGCATAAAAGCCTTCCGTATCATAGTTTCCATATTGATTCCCCGGAATGATTGTATGGATTGCCTCCTCCAATTCGTTTATCACCGGCAATCCACGAACAAAAATCTTGTTACCTCCATTCGAAGTACCACGCTCACCATAACTGGCACCCGCCCCAAATAAATATGTCACCTTACTCATATTGTTAAGCTATAGTCATTTTTCTTGCAAATTTCAAAAAATTGCTAAATGGCCACGCGAACCAAGTTCGCTTAATGATGCAAAGTTGTTTTATCTATAAAATCTCTCTCTTCTCCAATTGCAAATATTATCTTGAACTATTAGAAAATTTCGAATAGTTGCCTCTTTCGATAGCTCATATTTCTTACCATCAAGAGCAGTAGTCAAATAATCTTTGACAACTGATTTTACATCCAACTCCCTTTCTTTCAATATATTAATAATGTGATAACTGATGGTTTGCTTAGAGGTATCAAAAAGTTCCGCAAGTTGATTTTGGTTCTTATCCCATAGGGAACGATTAATAGCATTTTTCATCCACACGCTCCCATCCCGCGCATAAAGCACCACACTCGCCTTTCCATCGATGGTGTTATAAATGATAATATTGCTTTCGTTGTTTTCCATATCTCATTTTCCTAGTAAACATAAATTTGCCTGCAAAGGTACAAAAAAAAATCGACACTCACAAGAGAATGTCGATTTTTTTTGTAGGCTTTCAGCTATCAGCCGTCAGCATTCAGCCATTTTTAGCTGCGCAGTTTGTCGTACTCCAGGTTGAAGATGTACTGGTAGAAGGTCTTCTTGCCGCCCGGCTGATCCTTCTGCGCCTTGAAGGCGGCGGTATCTGCCTCGATGGTCGAGAGGTTGCTCATGCGAGCATGCGTGGCACGCGAGGCGGTCGTCAGACGCTGCTGGAGCTCCAGCTCGTGTGCGGAGAACGAGTTCGGGTCGCGCGTTACCTTCTTACGCAGGAAGAGGCGGTTACACTGGTTGTTGGTGGTCGGTGCCGTGCGGTGGGTTGCCAACAGCATCTTGTTGCAAGAGTGACTGCCGCTCTTGCTCGGCTTTGCCAATGCGCCGGATACACTATCGATACCGGCAGAGAAAATTACGTTTGCCATATTGGGTCGGCATTATTTATCCTCGCACCGTACGAGTTTGTTAAGGTTAGAGATAAAGTTTAGGTTTCAAGAAAAATGAACGGTTGACAGGCTGTCTTAATAGAGGAGATAATCAAAAAAACTCAAAAAACCTCATCTGCATAGATACCGGCTATTTCGGAATATGGGCTACACGCCCGGAGTGTACTTGCTTATTAGCTTACTTGTGAGCGAGACTCCCAGATAACCTACTAATCAAGTTTCCTCACAACGCAAGTTGTAAACATTCCTGCACTACCCGCTATCTATTCCGAAGACAAAAAAGCGTGTCGTTGCACTCCACTCCCAAAAACAATTGTGGAGTCAACCGTTCCGAAAATTCGCTAACGCTCTCGAAATTACCGAAAATGCGCTAAACGAGGTTAGCCGTTGGCTTGGTCGTAGGCTGCGGATTCGAGGGACCATATGTAACTCCGCATGGTCGTCTTACCACCAGCCGTGTTCTTCTGCGCGTTAAACGCCGCAAGATCTGCCGCTTGCTTCGAGGTGTCTTTCAGTCGCGCACTCACAGCTGCGGATACAGCCGAGAACTTAGTCCGATGCTCAACCTCGTCTGCCGAAACAGGAGTCGAACGGGTCACGGAGTTGAGTCCGCGGAGGTACATACGATTGCACTTACCGATTTGAGTCGTAGGTGCGTTACGGTGAGTAGCCAGAACCATCTTCTGATCTACTGCGTGCGGCGATTTCTTGTTGATCTTAGTCAACGCGCCGCTCAATGAGCTGACAACGTCAGCATAAACTGCTACTGCCATGTCGTGCGAGCTATCCTTCGTCGGAAGCGGCTTACAATGACTTCGTTACTACGTAACTCGTATAATTGCCGCGCTTCCTCCTCTTCCCAAAAAAACGTACATTTTCTTAACTATGTACGATTTTTTCGGGAGCCCTAAATGGGAGAAGGTTGCACCCCGAGGGGGAGAGCCCTCTAAGCTCGAGAGAGGGGTTTAGGTTTAGGTTAATAGGGTTAATTACTTTTTCTTTCCTTGGTAGTCTTCCACCTGTTTGGTGGTGAAGGTTACCGTGGAAGTTTTGTCACCGTCTTGTGTGACGTAGGTTTGAGTGGTAGTGATCGTCCGCCACGCCTTGCATGACGTTGTACCCACTCCGATGGCTACAATAGCCAGGATGATAAAGATCTTTCTCATTTTTTGGTTGTTTTTGGTTGTTTTTGACTTACCCCAAATTGAGGTTTGTATAGTTGCAAATCTCCAAACGAGTTTCCTCGCGAGACTTTTGCTCCGCAAGGAATCGTGCCGTTAGTTCCTGTTCGTTTGCAGCACTAACCAAGATACATCCTTTCGAATGCTCCGGCTTTGTCCCGCGATGGACTCGTATTCCTGATCTACCCGGAACCTGCTCCAACAGCGGCAACAACCGCTGAAATTTCGGTGACTTCGATACTTGCACCTTATATATTAACGCAGGTACGAGGTAGTTTGCATTCTCAAGGGTGTCGCAGATGGGTGTCAGATACTCTTTGTACTCTCCTGCGCTTCCTGAGTATCGGTGCTCTGTTTGGTAGAGCGTTCCTCTGACTGCTTTCCCGTCTGCCGGTTGGCGAATAAGTTTGTAATATCCCAT
>Ga0247611_10001201_pt1 | contig 47090 bp, 40 predicted proteins | sample 177DNAGHGhighgp2_FD_192422 | JGI IMG/M metagenome (GOLD analysis project Ga0247611, IMG submission 192422) | Sheep rumen microbial communities from Palmerston North, Manawatu-Wanganui, New Zealand - 1770 DNA GHGhigh gp2 | ecosystem: Host-associated > Mammals > Digestive system > Stomach > Rumen... | reverse complement strand
TTAAGCCCGCCTGCGCCGATGGTACTGCAATGCAATGCGGGAGAGTAGGAGGCCGCCACTTTTAATAAGAAGCCCTGTTATCGAAAAAGATAGCGGGGCTTCTTTGTTTTTTGAAATAAAGTCATTACCTTTGCAATATGAATAACCTAAAACGGATATACGTATGGCTCTGTCGCCTTCCATATTGTCGTGGCTTTGGAATACAGTCACCTACAGACTATGCGTTCGTCCGTTATGTGATTAATGAACATTGGCAATATTATGCTTATGAGCAGTTGAATCGACTGGAAGGTGACTGGTTGGAACATAAACTGGGTAGACTCTATTTCCGACTTGCTAACTGGCGACAGCCTGCTAAGATGATGGAAGATGAATACGCTCCTTATTGGAAGGCAGGGTGTCATAAAGTACGACTGACAAAGGAGATGGAGTCGATAGAACTTGTCAGGGTCAGAATGGCTGATATTACCGACTCTCTCCTTCATCATATATATAATAAGGTGGACGACCAATCAGTTTTAGTCATTGAAGGAATTTCCCAAAACTGGGGACTTTGGCGACAGATACAGGAAGACCAACATGTTCGAGTGTCTTTTGACCTTTACTATTGTGGTATCGTCTTCTTTGACAATAAACGCCAAAAGCAACATTATAAAGTGAATTTCTAATAGCATTGTTGATGATGAAAAAAATTACCAAAGTTTATACACGTCATGGTGATGAAGGTAAGACTTCATTAGTAGGTGGACAACGAGTAAGTAAGGCAAGTGTACGCTTGGAGTCTTATGGGACGGTCGATGAACTCAGTTCTCATCTCGGTCTTCTTGCGTCTATGTTGTCAGAAGGGGAAGATAAACAAATGATTCAGCGTATTCAGAATTGCTTGTTCAATGTTTGTACCAATCTCGCTACAGACCAGGACACCACCCCTCTTTATCCTTCCGCTTATCTCCCTCAAGGCGAGATAGAACGGGTGGAGAAGGCTGTTGACGAAATCATGGCATTGTTGCCAGAACGTCAGGGTTTTATCTTGCCAGGGGGCACAAAAGAAGCGGCACAGGCACATGTCTGTCGCACAGTCTGTCGACGTGCCGAAAGACGAATTGTTGAACTTGCTGAGACGGCTACCGTGTCACCAGAAGTGCTCCAATATGTGAACCGTTTGAGTGATTATCTCTTTGTTTTAGCCAAGAAGTTGAATTTTATTGCAAGGCATAGTGAAAAATTATGGCAGAATGCTTGTGAATAAGAAAAAATATATTACTTTTGCGGTCAAATTCTAAAACGACAAATTTAAACGACTATGTATTGGACACTTGAATTAGCATCAAAACTTGAAGACGCTCCCTGGCCCGCTACCAAGGACGAACTTATAGATTACGCCATCCGCTCTGGCGCACCCCTTGAGGTGCTGGAGAATCTGCAGGAGATAGAAGACGAGGGAGATGTCTACGAAAGTATTGAGGACATTTGGCCCGACTATCCCACGAAAGAGGATTTCCTGTTCAACGAGGATGAGTATTAGAAAACAAGCGATGTAATTCAATGGTTACATCGCTTATTTATATCTTTCGGCTCCGTCCTGAAATAAAGATTCCAGCGTGTCAAACTCTTCGTCTCTCAGAAGCATATTTACGCTGGAAACCAATATAGCAGGATCTTTTGGAAGAAACTCCATATGAAGATTAAAAATACACTTTGCGCTCCGGAGCCGAGAATGAGCAGAAACGGGCTGTGGCGTTGGTGATGTAGAGCACAGCCATATTATCGTCATCAGCCTTGTACATTGACTTCAAACCCTCGTTACGGTTCAGAAACTCTTCTTTCACGCTGAGTGTCTCGTCGTTAACCAGCGTTCCACTCAGACGCATCCACTCACTGCCCGACTTCTTCAGTGCGCAAATCTCGAACTTGCCGTTTTTGGCCATCTGCTTGTAAACGTCCTTTACCTTGCCGGTCATGATGTACAGACGGCCATTGATAATCTCTGAAACACCGAACGGACGTACATGTGGCTGGTCCTCATCGGCTGTGGCGATGAAGAATGCACCGCACTCCTTCAGATAAGCCTGAACTTCTTGCATGTTTGCTTCTTTCATTTCTGGACTAATGGTGTCGTTAGTTACTATTTCATTACTTACTTCGCTGCCCTCAGTTGCGGGAGCGGCAGTTTGTTTGTTACCACATGCTGTCAAAGTAATGATGGCAGCAAAAGCGATTAGAACTTTTTTCATATCACAAAACTTATTAAAACTGTGGGCAAAGATACGGATAATTCCCCACTTTTTCGTATTTTTGCACTCACTATTACAATACTTTATGATTTATACCTTATTCTAATGGAATTATGAAACAGAAAATCATTGCAATATTTGCAGTTACAGTACTTCTGCTTGGCATAGGCGCCTGCGCAGAAAAGACAGACACCCCCGCAACCCATAGCCAACAGGAGATGGAAGAGAGCCTCATTGGACTGTGGTACGAGGAGTTCGATTACGAGGACACGACCGAGGACGGTAAACCTTTCAACCGCGCATTGATTGCATTGGAGACCAAAGCCGACCACACTGGCTACGTTGCGTTGGCTGTGTTTGATGACGAATTCAACGAGCCGCTCGAAATTTACGGTGGTCCGACGGATGCACCGTTCGTTTGGCAGATAACAGACGAAGGGCATGTCACTCTGGCTGCCCCGAATACAGGCACGAGCATGATGTCGCTGCGTGCAAATAATAACGTGCATCACAGCGACTTTGTCGATATTGATCAGATAAAGATGAATTATGCTCAGGGTCGTGTTGTTTTCAGCAATGCATCCCATGATGGTACGCTTACCAAGGCAGAAAGCGATAAGGACAATTTGATTCAGGACTGGATGGCAAAGTCAACCCTCCCTCGTGCCTGCATCACCGACAGTATCCCAGTGGAGATCGCTCCCGACTATATGAACTACGTGTTCAACTATCCTTCGGTCGACCCCTTTGGCAATCCCTGTACGCTCAGCGGTACTATCACTGTCGACAAGTCGCTGATAAAGGACGATAAGCCCTTCAACGGTATTCTGCTTTACAACCACTTTACGATCTATGCTACCACGCAGGCACCTTCACGTGGGGCTATTGAGTTCCCAACGGGGGCTGCCCTCACCAATTTTATCGTCGTTGCCCCTGACTACTATGGCTTTGGCATCACTGAGAAAGAGCCACAGGCTTATTGCATCTCACGTGCCAACGGAAGGGCTTCGCTTGATGCCTATCTTGCTGCAAAACGGTTGATAGAAGATTTTCATGTGAAGAAAGGGGACGACTTCGTCATCGCAGGCTACTCGGAGGGTGGTCAGACCACGATGGCCGTACTGCGCGAGATTTCAGAACGCCATCCTGAGATAAAGGTAAAACGAGCCTTCGCTGGCGACGGTCCCTATGATATCAACTCGATGTATGATGCCATCGCAACAGGTGACACCGAGATGCCCAGCACCGTCTGCAACGTGCTCTATGCCTACAACCACTTCTTCCGTCTGGGTTACGATATCCATGACTATCTGAAGGACCCTGTTGCCAAAAATTTCGATGCGTGGTTCCTCAGCAAGCAGTACAAACGTAAGGCTCTTGACGAGGAACTTATCAAGACCAAAAAGACGAGTGATCTCTGCACAGAGGCAGTCCTCGACTCCAGCAGTCCCCTGTCGCATCAATTCAAGGCAGCCTTCAGCGAGGATGCGCTCACCAGTGGTTGGACGCCTCGCAGCGACTTAGATGTAATGCTCTTCCATGATACGAAAGACGATGTTGTACCAGTGGAGAACTTTTATGCCATGAGCAAGTTCCTCAAGGATAATGGTATCAAGACAGAGGAGTTCGTCGGTGAGTACAGTACCGAAACGACAAAGGAACTCGGCGTCACTAATCATGAGGTGTCTGCCCTTACCTTTTTTCTCAGGATTATCGCGTGGATGTCGGCGAATTATTGATCACCTTTTTACCGTTAATAATCACAATACCCTTGTGATGTTCGTCAATCATCTCACCTTTGAGGTTGTATCTGCTACCTTTAAGGTCGTCCTTCGTGATTTGCCGGATATCGGTTGTTTTCTCCAAAACAATCTTGTCGATATTGCAATAAGGATTATCAATGGTGATACGTAGACGCTGCTTTCCTTTCTCCAGAGGTATACTGAATGATCCTTCAAAAGCCTCGTAGTTATCCCATGTGTTATTACCAGTCTTGGAAACTTGAATCTTGCAAAGATTGACAACACGCCCGTCTTTTACGACACCAATACTGAAACCTGATCCAGTGGTTCCAGAGGATGCATACGCTTTGTATTTGTATGTTCCTGCCTCTCTCACGTCCACGGTGTATTCCAGCCATTCGCCAATAGCGGTATAGCCAATAGCATGGCTTCCGTTTCCTGTCACGATATCCACACCACCATTGTCAGACCGGTAATGTGTGTTGCCTTCATCAGTGTTGTCTGAGTCATGGTAAGTCATGCCCTCTACCTTTCCGTCGAAGTTCTCACACTCGATAGTGCCAGGAATCTCAGCCCCTCCGTTATAGGGAGCACGTGACTCATAGGCAGTAAAGCCGGCATAACGCTCATATTTTGTGTTGTCGGTAGCGACGACAACAGCCTTCAAGTCGTATCTGCCTAATGATGCAGGTATGTATTCCGTTGTGTATGGAGCCGTGTTTAGGGTTTTGTAGAGTGCATTGTTCACATACAAGTCAATATGGTCAATCGTCTTTGTCCTTAAACTTGCAAGGATCTCAATAGGTACCACAACGTCTTTCTCTACTTTGATGGCAGCAGGCTTCACATAGACAGACGCTTCCTTCACCATACCCGGGAACGGGCTCTTAGCCTTCTTTGCCGCATCTGTCTTTATGTACTCTTTGAGCCATGTCATGGCAGGACGTTCCACACCATTCTTAATAATACCGGAATTGTCAACCCATGTCTTTCCATGGATATATCCCCAAAGGGTCACACCAGCACAATAGTCTGCCTCCCACATATAAGGAATTTGTTCTTTATAGCGTTGCAGTTGGTCGTTATCATTTGCCTTGTCAATATCATACTCGGTGATGTACATGGGTATCTTCAGCGCATTTTGGATTTCGTCCATCGCATTCTTAAACGTGTTGATGTTGATGTCGTTCAGGTCGTGCGACTGCATACCATAGGCATCAATAGGAGCACCAGCGTCACGTAAGGTCTTGACCAGTTCAATAAACTCGCTTTTCTGCCATTGGAAAGTATTGTAATCGTTATAAATCAGAATGGCGTTCGGCCATCGCTCATGTGCCATTTCAAACGCTTTGATAATCCAATCGTAGCCTGTTGCTCCGTCTCCTCCCAGTGCGGCCTTATAAGGAGCAGGTGCATGACCGGTAATCGCCTCGTTCACCACATCAATCATCAGCAAGTCAGGATACCGCTTCTTGATAGCATCCATCCAGTCTTCGATTGCCTTGTACTGAGCATCCGTAGAAAGGTTGTTCATCCATGAAGGATACTGGCTGCCCCACACAAGAGTATGGAACTTGAATAAGAGATTGTGGTCTTTCGCATAGTTATAGGCATTGTCACATCCTGTCCAGTTAAACGAATTGGGATTAGGCTGGATAGAAGCCCATTTCGACTCATTCTCTGGTGTGATCTGATTCCATAACTGATGGAAAGAAACACTTCCGTAATCAACCTGTCCGCTTGTGGTGATATTTCCCAGGAATTTGTCAGGGTTGGTTGATAACTGAGCGTTTGCCTTTAGTGCAAAAAGGCAAAAAGATACAAAAATAGATTTCTTAATAAGTTGGTTCATTTTGAATAGGTTTTTATTAATTTGTTTGCAAAGATACAACTTTTTTTCGAAATAGAAAAAGAATGTATATAAAATAAAGAAGAGATGTCCTACGTTATATTATCGTGAAAAAGCGATTGCTGATAGGAATACTATGGCTGCACGTCATCAGTGCGATGGGGCAGCAGGAGGCTTCTTTTGCCCATTATTGGGCAATGGAACCCTCGTTTAATCCTGGGGCAGTAGGAAAAGAGTCTAAGATCAATGTGGTGGGTGCCTATAACATGAGTTTAGTAGGTTTTGAGCATAATCCCCGTACGATGTATCTTGCCGCAGATATGCCTTTACGTTTTCTGGGTGCTTATCATGGTGTAGGTCTTCAGTTGATGAACGACGATATAGGCTTGTTTTCCCATAAGCGCATCCTATTGCAATATGCTTACAAGCAGAGACTATTCGGAGGAACATTGAGCATCGGAATACAAGGAGGAATGTTAAGTGAGGGATTCAAAGGATCTGAGGTAGATGTAGAGCAATCCAATGACCCGGTTTTCACGACCACCGATGCCACTGGTACGGCAATGGATCTCAGTGCAGGTCTTTATTATCAGCGTAAGAAGTGGTATGCTGGTGTGTCAGTATTGCATGCCACAGCGCCAGCCATTGAGATAGGCGACCGTTCTATATTTGAGATGAGTAGGATGTTTTATTTGACGGGTGGATACAATATTCGTTTAAGAAATCCGTTCTTAACAATACACCCCTCCGTGTTAGCACGTACTGACGGGAGTGCCTATCGGGTAGACATGACGGCAAGGGTAAAATATACACATGACCGCAAGATGCTTTACGCAGGAGTAGGCTATAGCCCCTCTAATTCCGTAACGGCAATGATTGGCGGAAACTTTCATGGTATCTGTTTGGGATATAGTTATGAGATGTACACATCAGGAACAGGTCTTGGCAATGGCAGTCATGAGTTATTTGTGGGTTATCAGACGGAGTTGAACCTTTATAAGAAAGGTCGTAACCGCCATCAAAGTGTGAGAATATTATAAAAATAAAATATGAAGAAGATCATTAGTATCATAGGTTGCATCTGTACGTTGATGTTGCTTTCGAGTTGTTTCGGCTCGAAACTTGCCTCTATGAAAGGTGGTGAGGTGACAGGTGCCAGTGGTCGTGCGTTTAGTGAGCCGACCCCTTATGGCATGACGATGATTAAACGTGGTCATGTGAAGATGGGAATCGAGCAACAGGACAGTTTGTGGGGAAAACCTATGCCTGTCCGTGACATCTCAGTTGAGAGTTTCTGGATGGACGAGCATGAGGTGACCAACTCCATGTATCGCCAGTTCGTATATTATGTCCGTGACTCTATCCTTCGTGAGCGTCTTGCCGACCCTAATTATGGTGGTGACGAAAGTTATAAGATAGAGGAGGATAAATATGGTGAGCCAGTGACTCCCCACCTGAACTGGAAGAAACCATTGCCTCGCAAACCTAATGAGGACGAGCAGCGTGCTTTTGAGAGTCTTTACACCTATAATCCTGTGACGGGTGAGAAGATGATTGACTGGCGCCAGTTGAACTATCGTTATGAGATATATGACTATACAGAGGCTGCCAAGCGTAAATACCGTATTAATCCTCAGGAACGTATCCTCAATACGGATATCCGTGTCAATGCCAACGAGCAGATATGGATATCTAAGGATACCGCTTACATTGACGACGAGGGTAAAATCGTCCGGCAGACAATTAACCGTCAGTATACAGGACCTTGGGATTTCCTGAATACTTATATTGTGAATGTCTATCCAGACACTACATGTTGGGTGAATGACTTCCCCAATGCCGAGAACGAGGGCTATATGCGCTATTATTTCTCCAGTGCTGCCTATAATGAATATCCTGTAGTAGGTGTTACATGGGAACAGGCAAATGCTTTCTGTGCATGGCGTACAGAATATCTACTGAAAGGCTTGGGTGGTGCGGCACGCTATGTGCAGCGCTATCGTCTTCCGACAGAGGCGGAATGGGAGTATGCCGCTCGTGGCAAGGATCAGAATGAGTTCCCTTGGGAGAATAAAGATGTCGCTTCAGGTAATGGTTGTTTCTATGCCAACTTCAAGCCTGACAAAGGTAACTACACCAAAGATGGTAATCTGATTACCAGTAGGGTAGGTATCTTCTCCTCTAATACCAATGGTCTGTACGATATGGCAGGTAATGTAGCCGAGTGGACCAGTACCATCTATACAGAGGCTGGTGTGGAGTCGATGAATGATATCAACCCGCAGTTAAAGTATAATGCAGCCTTGGAAGACCCCTATCGCTTAAAGAAAAAGAGTGTGAGAGGTGGTTCCTGGAAAGATCCCGAGTCGTTTATCCGTTCCGCATGGCGTTCCTATGAGTATCAGAATCAGCCGCGCAGTTATATTGGATTCCGTTGTGTACGCAGTATGGCGAATACGACCAGTGATAAGGTGAAGAGTAAGAATTCAAAACGTAGCAAGAAATGACAGAGTATAGTAAACTGAATATCATTTATAAGTTGCAGAAATGGATGGACAGCGTGCCTGGCCAGACATTCCTGAACTATGCCTATAGTTGGGGTGCCTCTATTGTTATCTTAGGAACCCTGTTTAAACTGACCCACTTGCCAGGAGCCAATTTCTTTTTGTATTTAGGTATGGGTACTGAGGTTCTTGTGTTCTTCCTCTCTGCTTTCGACCGTCCTTTCGACAAGACGGCAGACGGTATGGAATTGGATATCCATGCAGGATTGGGAGGAGACTCTGCTGTTATCGCCAATGGTGAGCCAGTTGTCCATGGAACTGTTGGTGGCGGAACTGTCGGTGGCGGTGTTATTAGCGGTGGTGTCATTGGTGGCGGTGTCGTCAGCGGAGGTGGTGCTCCAAGTGGTGGTGCTCCAAGTGGTGGTGGCGGTACTGTCATTATCAATGGTGGCGGTGTGATTGGCGGCGGCTCTGTAAGTGGCGGCACTAAAGGCGATAATGTGGTTGCTGCACAGGTGGGCACTCAAGGTGGAACACCGTTGGGCGGTCAGCCGTCTGGTGCAGTGGCATTTTCAACAGGTGCTCCTGCAGGTGTCGCTGAGGCTACAGGTAACTATATTGATGAGTTGAATGAGTTGACCGAGGTGCTCAAGAAAGTCAGTGAACAGAGTAAGCGACTCACTGCCGACTCGGAGGAGATGGAGAACCTGAACCGTACGCTGACTGGTATCAGCCGCGTTTATGAGATGCAGTTGAAGAGTGCCAGTTCGCAGATGGGTACCATCGATGAGATTAATGAACAGACCCGTCACATGGCTCAGCAAATCGCTGAGTTGAATGCCATCTATGCTCGAATGATAGAGGCGATGTCGGTGCAGAACGTTAATAGACAATAGGCATGGCAATTAAGAAACGCCCAGTATCTCCTCGCCAGAAGATGATCAACCTGATGTATGTCGTCTTGATGGCATTGCTGGCATTGAATGTCTCGACAGAGGTGCTCAATGGTTTCTCTGTCGTGGAGGAAAGTCTAAATCGCACCACTGCCAATATTGCTCAGAGTAATCAGGCGATCTATAACGACTTTGCCGAACAAGTGAGGAAGAATCCGCAGAAAGTGCAGCAGTGGTTTGACAAAGCCCAGCAAGTGCGACAGATGAGCGACTCGATATACCAGTTGGCATCTGACCTGAAACTGGCTATCGTGCAGGAGGCAGATGGTAAGGACGGTGATATCACCAATATCCGAAACAAAGAAGATCTTGAGGCAGCGACACAAGTCATGCTTGCCCCCGGTCGTGGTCGCGGTCAGGAACTCTATCAGGCTGTCAATCACTTCCGTGAGCGTATCATGACTATGATTACAGACGAGTCACAACGGAAGTCCATTGCTTCCAGTCTCTCTACGGAACCGTCTCCGACAGCAAAGGCGATGGGTAAGAACTGGCAGGAATACATGTTTGAGAATATGCCAGTGGCAGCCGCAGTTACCTTGCTGAGTAAGTTGCAGAACGATGTACGTGACGCAGAGGCTGAGGTGTTACATACCCTGATGTCTAATATTGACGTGAAGGATATCCGTGTCAATGCCCTCAATGCCTTTGTGATTCCCAATGCACAGACGGTGGTGCGAGGTGACAAGTTCTCTGCCCATATCGTGATGGCGGCTGTTGATACGACACAAGCACCTCAGATATTTATAGGCGGTAAGGAGATGAACCTGCCCGGTGGACTCTATGAGACGATAGCAGGACGCACAGGTGACTTCACATTGGAAGGTTACATACAGGTGCAGAATGGTAATGGTGACTTGATTAAGCGAGAGTTCTCACAGAAATATAGCGTGGTAGATCCTTCTGCAACGGTGAGTGCCGACCTGATGAACGTTCTCTATGCGGGTTATAGTAACCCGTTGAGCATCAGTGTGCCTGGCGTTCCTGTGACGAAGATACAGGCTTCGATGAGCGGAGGTACTCTTCAACCTGTCGGACCTGGTAAGTATATTGCCCGTCCTTCAACACCTGGAAAGGATGTGACGATTACGGTGACCTCTACCAATACGGGTCGTCCTCAGCAGATGGGAACTTATACGTTCCGTGTCCGCCGTTTGCCAGACCCGACTCCTTATATTGTAGTTCAGGCGGATGGTGGTGCAGACCGCTTCAAGGGCGGAGGCTTGTCGAAAGCACAGTTGACGGCTGCCGATGGTATTGGAGCCGCTATTGACGACGGTATCTTGGATGTGCCATTCCACGTACAGAGTTTCGAGACCGTGTTCTTCGACAATATGGGTAATGCTGTTCCGATGGTCAGCGAAGGTGCTCGTTTTTCGGCGCGCCAGAAAGAGACCTTCCGCAAGTTACAGCGTAATCGCCGTTTCTATATATCCAGAGTCACGGCAACAGGTCCAGACGGTTCTGCACGTAAGTTGAATGCGTCGATGGAAGTAATAGTGAAATAAAAAGATTAAGAATATATGAAGAGAGTATTGTTCTTTTTGATGATAACGCTAATGGCTGGCACCGTTGTGGCACAACCAAAGGCACGTCGCCAGCAACAGGCGCAGAAACAGCAAGCACAAAAGCAGCAAACTGCGACAGCCCAGAACCAAGGGCTTAGCCAGCGTGCCCGTTTGATGTATCCTACTTCCTTGGATATGCCAGAGGATGTGGTATGGCGTCGTGACCTCTATCGTGAGATTAACCTGAACGATGAGGCGAATTCAGGACTTTATTATCCTGTAGAGCCTATCGACAGACAGATGAACCTCTTTACCTACATCTTTAAGTTGGCATTGAATAACTATATCCCTGTCTATGAGTATCGTCTAGATGGTAACGAGTCGTTCAGTGACTCTGCAAGGGTGGCGATGAAGACGTTGCTCGACAATTATCACATCTTCTATGAGACCAAAGACGGCAAGTTGAGGGTGGAGAACAGTGATATTCCCTCTGCCGAGGTGAAGATGTACTATCTGAAAGAGTCTGCCTATTATGATCAGTCGAATGCGCAGTTCCGTCGTAAGGTGATGGCTATCTGTCCGGTGATGATGCGAGAGGATGACTTCGGCGGTGAGGCGGCAAAATATCCGTTGTTCTGGGTGAAATATACGGATCTGGAGCCGTTCTTGAGTCGTCAGAGCGTGCAAGCCTCTAATCTGAATAATGCCGCTACCATGACCTTGGAGGATTATTTCACGATGAATAGTTATCAAGGCAAGATATATAAGGCTGGTAATCGGATGGGACAGACAGCCGCTCGTCCTCAGTTCGGTGACTTCAACCCTGCCAATGCGGATGCTGCGGCGAAGAAGGAACAGGAGAAGATAGAGAAAGAGTTGCTTGCCTTTGAGCGAGGGATGTTCGGTCATACCCCACAGCGCGACTCTTTGGACTCTATTGCTAAAGTACAGCCAGAGAATGAGAAAGTCGCTAAGAAGAAAGGCTCGCGCAGCAGAAGCCGTTCTCGTAGTGTGAAGAGCAAGAAAAGTAAGAGTTCATCGGAAGGAGGTTCTTCTTCAAAAGCCCGTATTACCGTACGTCGTCAAAGACATTAAAAAGAAAAGCGTTAAAAAGTTTGCAGATTTCACGGAATTTGTTTATCTTTGCAGCATAATAACAAAAGTATCAGGAATATGAAAAAGATATTAACTATTATTGCGGTAGCATGCATGGCATTTGCAATGCCTTCTCAGGCTCAGGTGAAGTTTGGTCTGAAAGGTGGTTTGAACCTGACCAGTTTGTCGGCAGATGGTGTGAATAGCACTAATAAAGCAGGCTTCTTTGTAGGTCCTACTGTGAAGTTTACGCTTCCTGTTGTCGGCTTGAGTTTAGATGCATCTGCTTTGTACGACCAGCGTCAGGCAAAGATTAAGAATACAGACCAGACAATCAAGGCTCAGTCTATTCAGATTCCTATCAATGTCCGTTATGGTGTCGGTCTGAGCAGTGTTGTTAATGTTTTCGCTTTCGCTGGTCCTCAGTTTGGCTTTAATATTGGTGACAAGAGCAAGTTGCTGGATCAGATGGGTGGCTGGACATTGAAGAGCAGTAATATTAGTGGTAACGTTGGTATTGGTGCTACCGTATTCAGCAAGTTGCAGATTACTGCCAACTATAACTTCCAGTTGAGCAAGACTGGTGAGGTTGAATATATCAATGAGAACGGTGACCCTGCTACAGGCAAGATGAAGTTCAACTCTTGGCAGTTGGGTCTCGGCTATTTCTTCTAAAGAGCAAACTACTAATTAGGATATATGGAGGCACTCTTGCTGAGGCAAGGGTGCTTTTTTCTTAAAACATTTTCCACTTGTGAATTACGCTGACCTCATCTTACCATTACCCTTGCAGGGTACCTTCACCTATGCGCTGCCTGCCGCTATGCAGTCGGCAGTGAAGGTGGGTATGCGTGTTCTGGTACCCTTTGGTCGCAACAAGACCTATCTGGGTATTGTGGCACGACTGCATGACGAGCAACCGCAGGGCTATGAGGTGAAGAGCGTGATGCAGTTGATGGATGCCGAGCCGATAGTCACCCCTGAACAGTTGAGGCTCTGGCAATGGATCGCCGACTATTATCTTTCTCCCATTGGTGATGTCTATAAGGCAGCACTGCCTGCAGGCTTAAAGGCGGAAGATGGTTATCATCCCAAGACGGAGACGTATATCCGTCTGACTGCTGCCTACCAGAACGAAACGGCACTCCATGTCGCCTTGAATATCCTGGGTCGTGCCCCTAAGCAGTTGGAGGCTTTCACCTCCTATCTGGAATTGTCGGGGTGGGACCAGGTGGAGGAAATGAGTAATGAGAAATTAGAAATGAGGAATGGGCAGCAGGGTGGCGATATTTCGGAGATTACGCGTGAGGAACTGCTCAATGCCAGTCATGCCTCTGCTACTACCCTGCAACAGTTAGAGAAACGCGGCATACTGGAAACCTACGAGGTGGAGGTGGGACGACTCAATCATGGGGGCGACTACCATCCCGAACTTATCAAACAACTGAATGTGGCGCAGCAGGATGCCTACAACCAGATCCTGATGTCGATGATGAAGAAACCCGTCACCTTGTTGCATGGTGTGACGAGTAGTGGTAAGACGGAGATATACATCCATCTGATCCAACAGACGCTGGAGCGTAAGGAACAGGTACTCTACCTGTTGCCGGAGATTGCTTTGACCGTACAGATGATGCAACGCCTGCAACGGGTGTTTGGCAATCGCTTGGGTATCTACCATTCTAAGTATTCTGATGCGGAACGGGTGGAGATCTGGCAGAAACAACTCTCGAAAAATCCATACGATGTCATCCTTGGTGCTCGTTCGGCTGTATTCCTGCCTTTCCAAAGGCTCGGACTGGTCATCGTCGACGAGGAGCATGAGACGAGTTATAAACAGCAAGACCCAGCCCCTCGCTATCATGCTCGCTCTGCCGCCATCATGCTGGCTTTCCAACTGTCAAAGGTAGAAGGTCAAAGGTCAAAGGTAGAAGGTCAAAGGTCAAAGGTCGAAGGCTTTTCCAATCCCCGGGTTCTCCTCGGTACGGCAACACCCTCGTTGGAGAGTTATCATAATGCCAAGACGGGGAAGTATGGACTGGTGGAACTGAAGGAGCGCTACCAGGGTATCGAGTTACCAGAGATACAGGTGGTGGATATCGCCGACCTGCAACATCGGAAGATGATGGCAGGACCCTTCTCTCCTCTATTATTAAATAAGGTACGCGAGGCTTTGGAGCGTGGTGAGCAGGCGATCCTCTTCCAGAACCGTCGTGGCTTCGCTCCTATGATAGAATGCAAGCAATGTGGGTGGGTTCCCCATTGTCAGCATTGTGACGTGTCACTGACCTACCATCGGCAACTGAACCAGTTGACGTGTCACTATTGTGGTTACACCTATCGGGTGCCTGCCGAGTGTCCTTGCTGCGGCTCTACGGAGTTGAAGACGCGTGGCTTCGGCACGGAGAAGATAGAGGAGCAGGTGCTTGAGGTGTTCCCGGAGGCTCGTGTGGCTCGTATGGACTTGGACACGACCCGTTCCCGTAATGCCTATGAGCGTATCATCATGGACTTTGGGGCAGGGCGTACGAATATCCTGATTGGTACACAGATGATCTCCAAGGGGTTAGACTTCGATAAAGTCAGTGTGGTGGGCATCCTCAATGCCGACTCGATGCTGAACTATCCCGACTTCCGTGCCTATGAGCATGCCTTTATGATGATGGCGCAGGTTGCAGGAAGAGCCGGTCGTAAAGGGAAACGAGGACTCGTCATCCTACAGACCAAAAGCAAGGATGTTCCGGTCATCCAGCAGGTAGTGCGTAACGACTATCTTGCCCTTTATAAAGACCTGATTGCTGAGCGGCAGGCGTTCCACTATCCTCCATACTACCGTCTGATATATGTCTATCTGAAGCATCGTTATGACGATGTGGTGAATACGGCAAGTATTGAGTTAGGCTCCCGTCTGCGTGGGTGGTTCTCTGGTCGTGTCCTGGGTCCCGACAAGCCAGCGGTGGCTAAGGTGAAGTCGCAGAACATCCGCAAACTGGTATTGAAGTTAGAGAACGGCATCGATATGAAGAAAGTCCGTGAGTACCTGCTCATGGCACAGTCCCAGATGCTTGCTGACAAGCGTTACTCCTCCCTCCAGATCTACTACGATGTCGACCCGTTGTAGTGTTTATTTGAATTCACGGTTAAACCACATCTCAAAAACGACATCAGACAAATAGATTCCGTCAGGTCGTTCCTCTATCAGTTCCTTCTCTGTTAAAGCGTCTTTGATGCGAACGATATTCGATTTTGTTCCTAATGGGAATTGCTCGTTCACATCTTTGCGTCCAAAGTCAGTGTGAATACCAGCACATAGCGCACGGATAAAATTGAGTTGATAAGTGCTTAACCCTATAGTTTGTTGAACGAACAATCCGGAGCATTGGGCTATCAGCGCATCCACTGCATTGTTGAAGTCTTCTTCTGTGGCTGTGTCATTCGTTTCTGCCAACAGATTCCAAGCCAACTGCTGAACATACGATGAATAGCAATCAACGGTGTCACATATCTTCTTGGCTAATTCTTCCGATACATGTTTGCCGTTTTTCTCAAAACGCTCAATGATATAACCTGTCCACTCTTTAGTGGGTATACGATCCAAGTATGTCATTTCGCCAAATTGATAAAATGGCATGCGTTTGTTCTGAAACAGATTTGTCATCAAATGCTTCTTGCTGCCAAACAGACAATAAGAGACATGCTCCTGATGTTGCCATACACCACGCATCCTCTTCTGTATGGTTAAGGAGTCAGGAAGTTCCCCTATTTGCTGGAATTCGTCAATGCAAATCACCAAATGTGTTCCTTTCTCTTTAGCAATCAGTTCAGGTAAGTTCAGAATCTCTTCTGGCTGATACTCTTTGGGGGTGATACCCAATGACAGAGACACTTCGGACAGAGGCTCTGGGCTAAAAGATATTTTTGGGGAAACCCTGATTAAGAATTGCTTGATGTTATCCAGAATCTGATCAGTACGAGATACTGTTGCTTTCATCAGGACAGAAGCAAAGCGGTTTAGGAAGTCATATTCACTTCGGCAGTCATAGATATCCATATAGATGGGCTTGACGAGTGGCTTGTCTATCTCTGAAATCACTTTCTTGACCAAGGATGTTTTTCCCATGCGTCTGGGAGATATAAGGATGGTGTTTATGCCATTCTCAAAATTCAGTTTCAGACGTTTTGTCTCCTTGATGCGGTCGGTGAAATTATCACCACTTACAGACATTCCATAGATGAACGCTTTGTCCATATACTTTCAATTAATAATTAATACCGAGCAAAAATAATAAAAAAAGAGAAGGTTCACAAACTTGTGAACCACAAACTTGTGAACCTTACGTTTATTTAACAAATTCATACCCTCCAGATCTACTACGATGTCGACCCGTTGTAGTACTTTCTGTTTTTTTATTTGGTTTTCTCAAAAAGATTGTATACCTTTGCAGCATGTGACGGAATAGCGATTTCCGTTCAAGACTTATTGGATATTGGACTTAAAGTCCATGTTCTGTCTCTTCGAATAACCGCCAAATCATTCGTACAAAGGAACATGTGACGATTAGGTTCATGCCCCTTGGGGCGTGGACTGTTCGTGCTTGTTTATGTACATGGTTTGCTTGGCGGTTAACCAGAGGAGAGGATAAGCATAGAATGGACCCGCCTTTTTTCGTTACACCTTATTTATATATAATAGGAGTGTGGCATGGTAAACATCGGACAGCGTATCAAGGAGGAATTGCAACGACAGGAGCGGACAGTCAGTTGGCTTGCCCGCAAACTGAACTGTACTCGTGCCGCCGTCTATCGCATCTTCGACAAAAACAGCATTGACACCGCATTGCTCGCCAGCATTTCCCAAGTGCTGCATCATAACTTCTTTGAGGAACTTTCTGACGATACTCAAAGTGGTATGACTGATTTATGATACAATAGTGTATCATTTGCGATACGCAATAAAGTTAAATGTTTGTTGTGAAATGTTTAACTTTGCAAAGGTAGTGATGTAAACATATTATTTTATGGAAGAACAGAAATTATTCTCAATATTAATTCCTACTTGGAACAATCTTGATTTCCTAAAACTATGCGTAAATAGTATTCTGAAAAACTCTACATATAATCATGAAATATTGATTCACATAAATGAAGGAACTGACGGTACCCTTGAATGGGTTAAAGAACAGAAATTAACATATACTTATTCTGCAGAAAATGTTGGAGTCTGTCTTGCTCTAAACCAACTTCGTCCTTTAGTGACAACGGACTATATCGTATTTATGAATGACGACATGTATGTATGTCCACAATGGGATAAGTCACTTTATAACGAGATTCTTGAATTAGGGCATAAGATGTTTTTTCTTTCTTCTACTTTGATACAGCCGAGAAAGTTTTTCTGTAAGAGTATTATAGCGCCAGCCAACTACGGTGAGAGCGTAGATACTTTTGAGGAGCAAAGATTGTTAGATGAGTATATGACACTAAAGCATGGTGATTGGATGGGGTCTACATGGCCACCAAACATCGTGCATCGAGATATATGGGATTTAGTAGGAGGCTATAGTATTGAATATAGTCCGGGGATGTATAGCGATCCTGATTTCTCTGCAAAATTGTGGAAAGTTGGTGTACGTTACTTTAAAGGTGTTGACAAAAGTAGGGTTTACCATTTTGAGGCTCGTTCCACCCAGCGTGTAATAAAAAACAACGGCTCTATCCAGTTTTTGCGCAAATGGGGAATTACTTCGGCTTCTTTTATGCGTGACATCTTGCATCGTGGTAAACCATGGGAGTTTAATAGTCAACCAGATGACAGATTAAAAGCAGACCTCTTACGTAGTAAAATTAAACGGGCTCTCACCATCTTTAGAGATGTTAAGATAAAAAATATCTGGGATGTAAATTAAAATCATCTCCATTGATGTAGATTCAGATATATTTATTAACTTTGCAGTAGAAAAAGATTCTATTTTAAAATTTAATTAACATGAAACAATTTCTCTATTTATTGGTTTTGGCTTTGATGCCAATGTGTTTTACTGCTTGTGGTGGTGATGATGATAGTGGTTCGTCAGGACCAGGCAGTAACGATATTGTGGGAACTTGGCAACTGATACGTAGCGAAGGATGGGAAGGTTCGTCTGACAATTCCTACGATGAAACCTATGGCGATACTGGTCCTATCATTATTTTCAATGCAGATGGAACTTATGCTTCTGGTGATAAACAAGGGAATTACACCTATGGTAATGGTGTCCTGACAATGGGTAATGCTACCATGAAGGCAACGGTCTCCGGGGATATACTGGTGATAGAGTCTTCTACAAAAACACGTTATGAGAAGAGTACGTTAAGGAGGGTTCGTTCTTCGTCAGGTTCCTCTGGTACGGACGATCCAAATCCTAAACCTGATGCTAATGTTGCAAATCTGGTAGGTCTTTGGGAGATGATACACATCAAAGGCTGGTCGGTTCTTGATGACGGTACAAAAAAGGATTTCGACATGGATGTTAATCCCTCTACTTTAAAGAAAGTTGAAGAGTTAGACGTTTGTGATTATGTCCGTTATCGCTTTACCGCCGACTATAAGTTTACTTGTTATGATTATGCCAATGGCAACTGGGTTGAAGACAACGCAACAACCTATAAATATAGTGGTGAAACCTTGACACTTGAGAACTATAATCCCAAACTGGTTGAAACACTTACTGTCGTCAGTGTGACGAAAGACCGTCTTGTCCTTTACGATCCAGGAGAAGGGGACTATGAACTTACCGTGACGATGAAAAGGGTAGAGTAGAGCAGCCTTGTTTGGCTCCAGTTGATACAAGTGCCACCGTTTTTAGAAGAGCGGTGGCATTTTTTTTGGAAACGATGGGTCAGAATGATTCACTTTGACAAGCGATGTCGTTGATGACACGATGATTCTTCACCTATGTAGAATCATATTCTTTTTTGCAACTTACTGGGATTCATTCTCATATCCCAAAAAGCAGCAATGCGTAGAGTATTGCCTTGTAGTGAGATTGTTTCCCCACGTTCGAATTCTCTTTCACCTTCTTCAATATCAGCCAAAGCCTCGTCTGTAGATTGTGGCATTCCTGCAGGAATAGAGTTGTTTTCTTCTGTAATAAGTTGGTTATCTTTTGCCATATCTTTATATTTTATCTTGCTTTTTACAAAGTTAAGGATTTTCTTCGTCTTCTCCAAACTTTTTAAGTAAATTAATGAACCCGAAGATCCGAATGACAAATATACTACATGTGATTTTGAAAATCGCAAAATATCTGCAAATCTGCAAATAATTCGTGTAAGTGAGTGGGTAACTGGTGGTTACGGATTTGCAGATTCTATGGCAGATTTGCAGATTTTTGCTTAAAAGCCTGCTTTTTTAAGATAAAAGCGGCATTTTCGTGTCGTCATACTGGCAGTCAGAATTGGAGTAACCCGTATTCCAGAACTCCCTTTGGATATAGTTAATGAGTAGTCCGAATGGAGTAAAAAGGCGGTTCCAACGGAGGAAACCGATGGTTTCCAGTAAGGAAACTACAGGTTTCTCGGTAGGAACCTAACGGTTGCCCACGGGGTTTACTGTGATCCCAGGCATCGGACTAAACGAAAAGGGTAAGGCAATGACGTTAGTCGCCTACTGGAACAAGGGTAAAAAGAGGATACGACAGTCTTAGGGAATCGTGGGGACGGGACTGAATGAGCCGGACAAGTGCCTGAGGGGAATGACAGAATGATTTCCCCAATTCACTATTTCATCATCTTCATAAAATCGTCTGCAACAAGATCATGCATCAGGGCAAAGGCAAACCACTTCTTGCCCAAATCCTTGATGGAGGCACCGATATGGTACACCTCATCGTCTATTATCAGGAATCGGTCATGTGCCTTGTTGAATTGCTGCACCTCAATGGGGGTGTATTGCTCGTTATGCCGCTGGATGTCCAGTTGGAACTGATGACTGATAGATTTAGTGTAAATAGTAGCCGTCACACCCTCTTTCCGTTTGTCCAACAAGGCAAGTACCGTATCATCCACATAGTTGTCTATTAGAATGATGCGCCTGTCAGCCTTTCTGACTAAGTCTGACACGAAACGGTATGCGTCGAATATCTGCCCGTCGAAGAAGACTCCTTGCAGGGGAGGCAATGAGGTCTGTACGAAAAAGTCTACCTTATTACGTATTTCTGCGATTTCCTTCCCTTGTTTATTTACTGTATTTTCCAATTGCTCAAAACGCAGATTGACCGAATACCCATGAATTATGTATTCTTTCAAAACATGATTAGCCCACTTACGGAACATAGTAGCGTTAATGCTGTTCACTCTGTAGCCTACAGACAATATGGCATCAAGATTATAGAATTTTGTCTTGTAGAGTTTCCCGTCCGTGGCAGTATATTCCAAAATGGAATAAACAGAGTTTTCAACCAATTCATCACTTCGGAATATGTTATTCAAATGCTTGGATATGGCTGGCTGTTTCACTCCGAAGAGAGTTGCTATCTGGTGCTGTGTCAGCCACACCGTCTCATCTCCCATCCGTACTTCCAGCCTGATAGTCTCATCTGGTTGGTACAATACAATCTCACCAGTTAATCTTTTTTCTTGTTCCATTGAATGATAGTTGAATAGTTGATGTTCCTATTCTTGATTGCAAAGGTACAACAAAAGTTCTACATGACAAAGACTTTCACATCATTTAATAATCTTCGATGACTGAATGAGCTACTATGGCAAGCAGTTTCGCAAAGGTGTGTGATGCTGTGGCGTGAGGGTCTGCGATAGTTTTCTTTTAGGGTTCTCAAAAGTTTTCAAAGAGGGTGTGCGCACAAAAGAGAACCGTTTTTCTTGCATACTAACTAAATTTGTCTTACCTTTGCCGGTGAGAAATGAAAACCTCGACCTATAACATTATTAATATAATAGAACAATGAAGAAATTATTTATCATTAGTGTGATGCTGACAGCAGCGATGGCTGCAAGTGCTCAAATGAAGATCGCCCCCAAGATGGAGAAGGGGATGACGAAAGTGTATAACGTTGTTGCCACCACGGCTGTCCCTGGACAGAAGGAGGTGAATATCACTACAGATCAGAAGATGACAGTGACAGAGGCTACTGCCGATGGTTATGTAGTGGACATTGAGACTACCGCGTTTAAGTCTGATGCTACCCCTGACAATATCGCCGGACAACTGCTGAGTGGTGCTGCTGAGATGATGACGAACCTCAATGTGCGTGTTGCCACCAATAAGGATGGTAAACCAGAGAAGATTGTCAACTATGATGAGTTGAAGCCGAGAATCGACAAGATGGCTGACCAGTTGGTGGAGAAGTTATATAAGGCTGTTCCCCAATTGTCACAGATGCTCCCCAAGGAGCCTTTGAAGCAGCAGTTGATGGAAGGTGTCACGGAAGAGAAGATACTGCAGGGCTTCCAGAATGCTACCAGTGTGATGGCTCTGAACGGCAAGACTGTGATGACAGGTGCTCAGGAAGACTATGTCAACGAGCAGGATATGAAGATGAAACGCATGTATTTCGTCAATGGCAAGAATATCGTGACTAACTCGTCAATGAATATGAGCAATGACGAACTGAAAACGCTCATCATTGCTCAAGTGGAGAAGGCAGCACCCGATCAGGCTGATATGATCAAGCAGAATATTGACACGCTGATGAAAAGCGGGATGCTGAAGATGGATATGAAGGAGACCGCTACTTACGACTTACAGGATGACGGCTGGGTGAAGTCTGTTACTGTCGACACAACGGTGGAGACGATGGGGCAGACCATGAAAACACACTCTGTCACTACCTGTAAGTAAGCCTTTTTTAGAATATTACTGATAGCCGATACCAAGCGACCTTCTTGGTATCGGCTATGCTGTTTTATGGAGCCACTGCTGCTTAACACACTGTCGTCAATCTCAACGCCAAGCATGTAAAATGTCATTTAATATTTTGATGTTTAAGAGAAAAATATTAAATTTGCAATCACTTTTTAAATGAGTATGAAGGGACAGAAGAGTAAAGGGTATTTGTTGGAGGGCTTCTTGCGGTATGTGAAGCCGTATTGCTTACTTGTTATGATCGCTTTGTTATCATGTATGGTAGGTTGCACAGAGCGCGCGGGGGGGGCATTTTATTCCCCAAAGAAAAGTACACCTTATACTGATACCGTTCAAAGCCAGCATCATGCGACCTATGATGTTCAGGAGCAGCAACGTGAGATAGAGCAGCAGATAGGGTATAAGCAATATGCCGTCATGGTAGCCATCTTCATTGGTGTCCTTGCCATCATGGGACTATTCTTCGCTTGGTATGCCGCACACCAATGGCGCAAAACACAGTTGAAGAACCTCGTCTTGGCGCAACAGATGAAGGATGCCATTGTCTATAAAAGTAAGTATGAGGAATTAGAGAAACTCTTGGTAGATGCTGATGTTAAGACAGAACCCCATGATGTCTCGGTGAATGACATGACTCCTGAGGAACTCTTCCATTTCATAGAGCGTGAAGTCAGTCGCAGATTGTTATTCCTCAATCCGTCGTTTGACCGCCAGATGATTATGGATGAGTTTCATATCTCTAAAGAGCGTGTTGGTGCGGCATTCTCCCAAGGCAGTAAGTATGACTCCCTGCCACAGTTCGTCAACGACTTACGTTTGGATTATGCCAGCAAACTCCTCGTCACGACCAACTTATCCATCACAGAGATCATGACGAAGGCTGGTTTCTCCAACGCCTCCGTCTTCAGCCGTTATTTCAGTCGAAAATTCCAGATTCCACCGAGCCAATATCGCCAAGCCAACGGTGAGCAGTCATAAATAATAAAACAGGAAAACGCGTTTATTGTTGACTATTTGTTCATCTTTTTTTTGACTATTTGTCTTAAAGCACTTGACTATTTATCCTTTCTATTGCGTATGCGCGATAAAGGATGTAATTTTGGAAGTTAAAAAAGTGCGACCATTCGTTTGTCGCGTCTCATTTGCAATATGAAAGGGCATAACAATTCCAGAATTTGCCAGTTCATCCATCGGTACAAACGGCTGACTGCCATCAGAAAATGGTTGAGAGCGCAGTGGTTGATGGTGGCGATTTTTATACTTTTTATCTTGATAGTGCTATGTCTGATAAATCTCATCGTGATGGTGTTGACGACATAAAGAAGAATCTCAAATGATAATAATATGAAAAATAGAAACGTAAAGTCGTGGGCTATAGTAATGGCAGCAATGCTTGTCGGTCTGACCGCGTGTGGATTAGATATGCCAAAGGAGACACCTTCGTCGTATGAGACCATGACGGTGAAGAAGTCTGATATTGAACTCCCGATGAAGTTCAGTGCCAAGATGAAAGGACAGGCGGATGTGACCATCATGCCGCAGGTTAGCGGACAGTTGATGAAAATCTGTGTGACAGAGGGTCAGCAGGTCAGCAAAGGCACCACGCTCTTCATCATCGACTCCCGTAATGCCCAACTGGATTTAGAGGCAGCACAGGCTAACCTGCAGGCCGCACTTGCCCAGGAGAACAGTGCCAAATTGGAATATGAGTCGAACAAGAACCTGTTTGAGAAGAAAATCGTGAGCAGTTACATGCTGAGCAATAGCGAGAACTCCTATAAACAAGCAAAGGCATCGGTGGCGCAGGCTCGTGCCTCGGTAAACCGTGCGAAGGTTAATCTCGGTTTCTGCACGATCACGGCTCCTGTGACGGGTGTCATCGGCAGTATTCCTGTACGTGGCGGTGACCAGGTGACTCCCATGACACAGTTGACTGTGCTGAGTGGTAACACGACGATGGACGCGGAGTTTTCAGTGACCGAGGCAATTATCGAGGCTCAGGTAAACGCCGGCATGAAGTCTTCCGAGAAAGAGAAATATATCGCTAATCTGCCTGACGTGACCTTCATCATGAAGAATGGGACAGAGTATACGCACAAGGGACGCATCACCAGTCTGACAGGTGTCGTGGATGCCGCTACGGGGTCGTTGTCTTGCAAGGCATCGTTCCCCAATCCCGAGGGTCATCTGTTTTCTGGTGTGCAGGGCACGGTGGTAATCCCCTTCGCCCGAAAGGACGTGATGGTCATTCCCCAGAATGCGGTCGTGCGCCTGCAGGATAAGTCACTGGTCTATAAGGTACAACCCGACAGTACGGCGACGGCGGTGTCTGTTACTACGATGAATACGGGCAATGGCAAGGATGTCATTGTCACTGAAGGACTTAACGTCGGCGACAAGATTGTGACCGAGGGTGCTAACAACGTACAGGAAGGACAGAAAGTGTTGTTTCCTAAGAATGTGAAGGATGAGGAATAATATATTTATCAACAGATATGTGATGGCGTGTGCCATCTCCATCGTGATAGCACTGGTTGGCTTTATCTGCATGAAATCGCTGCCTATTGAGCAATATCCGAATATCGCACCGCCTACCGTACTCGTCTCAACCACCTATTCCGGTGCTGACCCGAACACGGTGATGAAGTCAGTCATCCAACCCCTTGAGGAGGCGATCAATGGCGTGTCGGACATGACCTATATGACCTCCAAGGCGACATCGACTGGAAGTGTGAGTATCCAGGTGTACTTCGAGCAAGGTACCGACCCGGACATGGCGGCGGTAAACGTACAGAACCGCGTTACCCGAGCAACGGCACTGCTGCCTGCCGATGTGACAAAGGTCGGTGTACAGGTGATGAAGCAGCAGAGTAACATCCTGCAGATATGTGCCGTAAGAAGTGTCGACGGTAAGTACGACAATGACTTCATCTCTAACTACGTCGATATTAATATCAAGCCGCGACTGATGCGTATCACTGGTGTGGGTGATGTGATGAGTCTGGGTAACACCTACGCCCTGCGTATCTGGATGAAGCCCGACGTGATGGCACAATACGGACTGGATCCCAACGATGTGTTTGCCGCCATTGGAGGACAGAGTTTCGTCTCCGCGACGGGTTCCTTGGGAGAGCAGTCGGAGAATGCCTACCAGTATTCTATGGAATACAAAGGTACCCTGAAGACTGTCGAGGAGTTTAATGACATCGTGCTGCGTACCAGCGACGGCGGTCATCTGCTGCATCTGAGTGATGTCGCTGATGTGGAGATTGGTGCGGTCAGTTACAACTTCATCTCCAATATCAACAACAAGCCCGGTACTATCTTCATGGTGTTCCAGGCACCAGGTGCCAACGCCACTGAGGTGAATGCCCGCATCAATCAGATGTATGAGGATATGAAGCCGATGATGCCTGCCGGCTTGGAGTTCGTGACCATGCTGACGAGTGATGACTTCCTCTTCGCCGCCATCCACAATGTGGTAGAGACACTTATCATCGCCATCATTCTGGTGGTCCTTGTAGTGTTCTTCTTCCTACAGAACTTCAAGGCTACCATCATCCCGTCGATATCTATCATCGTGTCGCTGTTAGGTACTTTTGCCATCGTGTCGCTTGCCGGTTTCTCCCTCAATATCCTGACACTCTTCGCCTTGGTACTCGCCATCGGTACGGTAGTGGATGATGCCATCGTGGTTGTCGAGGCAGTGATGGCAAAGATGGAGAATGGTGTCACTGATGCGAAACAGGCTACCCGTGAGGCAATGAGTGAGGTGTCTGTTGCGGTTATCTCGTGTACACTGGTATTCATGGCGGTCTTTATCCCTGTGACATTCATGCCGGGAACCTCAGGAACGTTCTTCACCCAGTTTGGTGTGACGATAGCCTCTGCTGTCGGTCTGTCATGCGTCTCTGCACTGACACTCTGTCCTGCCCTCTGTGCCATCATGCTGAAAGTGACGGAAGGCAAGAAAGAAGGTAAGTCGCTGACCTACTATACAAAGAAGGCTTATGCAGCCAGTTATAACGCCATCTTCGGCAAATACGCGAAAGCGGTTCAGAAGTTTATCAAGCGTCCAGCCTTGGCATGGAGCCTGCTGGTGATTGCCGCTGTCCTCCTCGTGTTCTTCATGAAGAATCTTCCGTCAGGTCTCGTACCCCAGGAGGACCAGGGTGTTATCCTTGCCGAGGTACGGGCACCCGAAGGTACCACGTTGCAGCAGACACGTGAGATTGTGAAGAGGGTAGAGGCAAAGATGCAGGATATTCCCGAGATGGAGAGTTTCGCTGTGGTGTGCGGCTACGGTATGATGTCGGGACAGGGCTCTAACTTCGCTACCCTGGTCATCCGTCTGAAGAACTGGGACGACCGTCCGGGCATGAACCACATGATAGACCTTGTCATCGGTCGTCTCTATTTCGCTTGCATGGATATCAAGAACGTGAAGGTACTGCCCTTCCAGATGCCTCAGGTACCTGGCTACGGTACAAGCAACAGTGTGAGTCTGGTGGTGCAGGATCCTACTGACGGGGATTTGTCGGAATTCGCCAAACAGACAGAGAAGTTCCTTGCTAAACTTGCCGAGCGACCGGAGATCAATACCGCTATGACGTCCTACTCGGAGCGTTATCCTAAATATCAAGTCGACGTGGATGCTACGCAGTGTGACCGTGCCGGTGTCTCACCCAAGACCGTGCTGAGCACCCTTGGCTCTTTCTGTGGTGGCTCGTATATTGGCAACTTTAACCAGTTTGGTAAAGTATACCGTATCATGGCAAGTGCCTCTCCTGAATACCGTCTCGACGCATCGGCACTCCACAATATCTTCGTAAAGGTGAAGAGTGGGAAGATGGCACCTATCTCAGAGTTCGTGACCCTCAAAGAGATTGTCGGTCCTTCAAATATCGAGCACTTCAACCTGTTCCAGAGTATCACTTGTTTTGTAACGGCAGGAAGCGGTTATACGGAGGGTGATGCCCATCGTGCCATTGCTGAGGTGTTCAAGCAGGAGATGCCCGCCAGTGCCACCTATGAATACAGTGGTATGTCACGTGAACTGGAGGAGGCGGCAGGCTCGAATGCCACCGCCCTTATCTACTGCATCTGTGCCATTCTGATTTACCTCATCCTTGCCTCTCTATATAACTCCTGGTTCACACCGATGGCAGTGCTCTTCAGTGTACCTTTCGGACTGATGGGTGCTTTCGTGTTCGCCTATCTCGGTTCATTGTTGCATCTTCCGGGTATGGATAATAATATCTACCTGCAGACAGGTGTTATCATGCTGATCGGTCTGCTGTCAAAGACTGCCATCCTGATTACCGAGTTCGCATCTGAGCGACGTGCCCAGGGTATGAGTATCGTCGATGCAGCCTTCGAGGCATGTCAGGAGCGTCTGAGACCTATCCTCATGACGGTGGCAACCATGATTATCGGTATGGTTCCCCTTGTGATTGAGGGTGGTGCCGGAGCCAACGGAAACCGTGCCCTCGCCCTTGGTGTCATCGGCGGTATGAGCATCGGCACCATCGCCCTGTTGTTCGTTGTGCCTGCCTTCTTCATCGTGTTCCAGAAACTGCATGAGAAGTATCAGGGGAAGGCGGTAGAGGAGGTCAAGAGTGAAGAAAAGAATGAAGAATGATGTTTTAATAATAATTATAATGTAGTACTAATTTAAATTTAACAAGATGAAGCATTTTACGTTAAAAACGATGCTACTGCTATGTGCCCTGATGTTGGGCTTGGGAAGTGTGTATGCAGATGATGCAAAATGGGTAAAGAGAGATATCTCTAAGATCCAAACAGGCGATATTGTCGTCATTGCAGATTTGAATGCTGGGGTTGCCATGACTAATAACCCTGCGGAAGACAAGTCTCCTAACGCACCCGCTATCCAGTTGAATGAGGACAAGGACCGTATCACTGGGGAAGTGGCTGACACGGTGAAGTGGAAGGTTACGGTAAAGAAAACGGATGCCGGAAACAAGTATGTGTTTGAGAAATACAATGAAGACGGTACTTACCTGAATATCACCGACGGTAACCTGCGTGTCAGTGCTGTAACTGCGCGTTATTCGTTTGATCTTCAGTCCGTTCTGCTTCATCTGGCAGCTGGCTCTAATGAGTATTATGTAGGTATTAAGACATCTAATAATATCATCAATACGAGCACAGAGTGGAATGTGAAGACAGAAGACAATATCACAGAGATCAGGGATACCCGTATGGCTTTCTTCGTATTGTCGACAAAGCCGGATATCACCCTCTCGTTCCCATACAAGAACTATGAGGCAGACATCAATGGCGGTGCGGAATCCTTCCCGGCTCCCGCGCTGACTGTTGATCCCTCGAAGAAAATAACCTATTCCAGCAGTGACGAGAAGGTTGCCACAGTGGATCCCGATGATGGTAAGGTGACATTAAAGAAAAGAGGTAACGTCAGGATAACAGCCTCCTTCGATGGCGACGACACCTATAATGAGATATCTACCTCGTATGTGCTCCGTGTTGACCAAAAAGGCAAGAAGGGTAGCCGTACCAATCCGTTCACTGTCAAGGAGGCAACAGACCTGCTTGCTGGTAATGTGGATGACATCGATGGTGTTACCTATCAGAAGGGCTGCAGCTACTTCGTCAAGGGTATTGTGTCGAAGGTCAGCTCCGGTATGATGGACTCGTTCTCGGATATGTTCGGTGACTCTATGGGTGACATGGATCTGGAGGATATGATGGGCGACATCGATATGTCTAACATGAATATCCCAGGCATGGATATGTCCAGTTCGGAAGTAACCTACTATATCTCTGATGACGGCACGAAAGATAATCAGATGAAGGTGCTGAAACCCAACGGACTTCCTACCGAGCAGGATGGTGGTGCTGTAACCTTCGATCCGATTGCACCAGAGGGTATCGGTGTCGGTGATGTCGTGGTCGTCTATGGTCCGCTGATCTATACAGAGGATGAGAGTATGTTCGGTGGTATGGGCGGTACTGGTACCGGTACTGGTACTGGCAGCAGCGAACAGAAATATACTGCCAAGGTGGATGAGGTCAACTATATCAAGAAGGACGGCCTGCTCCGCAGACTGCTTCCTGGTGATGTGAAGGTTATGTATGAGAATACCAAGAAGACTTTAAATGCGTTCTATAAGCTGAACACTGAGACTTTCGAAGGTTTCGAATTCCCTGCAGAAGGTACTACTGTGAATGATGCCCAGATGAAGTCCAGTAAGAAGGATGTTGCCAAGTGGGAATATACCAGTGAGGCAAAGACGGATAGTTTGTTCTCTGCCGTCAAGGCTGGAACCACCAATCTGGTTGTCAAGATAAAGGTCATTGTACAGGAGAAAGATCCTACTGATGAAAATTCTAAGGAAAAGTCCTATACGATGAAGGCGAAGTACCCGTTGAAGGTTCTTACCCGTGGTGTCACTCCTGCCGGTCAGAATGACGGTGTGTATGAATTGGTAACTAAGCTCGATGATTTGGAAGAAGGTGACAGACTGTTGATTGCTACCACCGTTGACGACAAGAGCTATGTCCTGATCAACAGTGCTACAGATGAAAGTAATCCGATAGCTTCCTTTATGGGAGGTGGTAATACGAAGGAAGTGACGATAGAGGATAACAAAATATCCTCGGATGACCTTCCTGAAGAAGCAATGATTCTGACATTAGAGAAGGAAGATGCCTTCTGGCTCTTCAATGGTGGTAAGAATGCTGATGGTAAGAATACCTATCTCTATCCATCTGCAAGTTCCGGCGGTTTTGATATGTCGAGTCTGATGGGTGGTGGTGCTACCCTGAAACTGGGTGTTCGTGAAGATATGGAGGTAAAAGACAGTTGTCTGGTGACTATCACTATTGACCAAGAAAGGAATGATAGTGCTACTGTTAAATTCAATATTCCTGACGGAGAGAAGGACGGTGAACCTGTCAAGGCAAAGAATGTTATCAGATACAAGAGCTCTATGATGTCTTCTTCGTTCTCTGGCTTCGAGGAGACTTTGGTAGATGGTAACTTGCCACGTATCTACCGTTTCGTACAGAGCGACCAGTATACGATCTCTACTACGAATTCTAAATGGCAGACATTGGTGAGTTCTATTGATGTAGCACCACTGCCTGAAGGTTTGAAGGCATATATTGTGACGAAAATTGAGGATAACAAGACGACATTGGAGGAAGTCACTGAAATAGCAGAAGGTCATCCATATCTGTTGAAGGGTGATGCTGGTACTTATACTATGAACAAGGCTGCCTCTACCCTTACCGAGCCGACTGGTAATAAACTGAAGATTAGTGACAGCAGTACGTCGGGTTCTGGTTCGACGAGCAAGGTTTATGTATTGGCTAATGGTGATGATGGTGTCGGCTTCTACCAGTGGACGGGTGGTCTGCTCGGCTCTGGTCGTGTTTATCTGTCTTCTGACGATTTCGAGACAACAGCAAGTTCACATTTCTTGGAGTTTGACTTTGACAATGTCACAGGCATCAAGAACGTGAAGAATGTTGATGTTGAGAATACTGTATTCTATGACCTGCAGGGACATCGCGTTCAACAGCCTACTAAGGGCTTGTATATTGTGAATGGTAACAAGGTCATCATTAAATAATGGAGGATAGAATCATGAAGAAGATATATTTAAAACCTGAAACGGAAGAGATCGTCCTGAATAGTTGTCAGTCGCTTCTTGCCGGCTCACCTTTGGTAAAGTCAGGTTCGGTCAATGAATTTGAAGATCTCCTGACAAGAGAATTCGGTGACATGCCTTTTGACATTACCGAGTAATAGTATGATGGAGAAACTCCTGAAATTAGTATATGCTGCAGCCGTGAGTGTCATGCTCACGGGCTGCGGCATTTACAATAAATATGAGTCAAAGAACGAGACTCCTGCCGATGTCTATGGCACCACGCAGGATATGGCAGAGGCAATGGCTGGTAACTCGCTGGCTCAGATGTCGTGGCGTGAGTTCTTCACCGATCCGCTATTGCAGCAACTCATTGACTCAGCATTAGCACGTAATACTAATTTGAACTCGGCACGTATCGCCGTGGAGAAGTCGGAGGCTTCTCTGAAAGCGGCTCGTCTTGCCTACCTGCCCTCCTTCTATTTTTCCCCGTCAGGTACTGTCGCCAAGTTCGACAACAACCCATGGTCGAAGACCTATAACCTGCCGTTGCAGGTATCGATGGACCTGGATGTGTTCGGCTCCATCACTTCCCAGAAGCGGAAGGCTAAGGCTGTGCTGATGCAGTCGCAGATCCGTGAGGAGGCAATCCGTGCCAATCTCATCTCAACGATGGCGCAACAATATTATCTGTTGCAGTTACTCGACCGGCAGTTGGAGATCCTGACAGCCACGGACAGTCTGTGGAACACCTCCTTGGAGACCCAGAAGACGTTGTGGGAGAATGGCAAGTCGTATTCTACCGCTGTCAACCAGATGGAGTCCTCGTACCTGAGTGTCAAGACGCAGATCGTCGACGTTCGCCGTAACATCCGTAGTGTGGAGAATGAGATTTGCAGTTTACTTGCCCAGACACCACAGCATATCCAGCGCAGCGTGTGGGGCAGTTCAGCACTGCCGCATCACTCAGAGTCAGAAGAAGTAACAGGGCAGCGGATGTTCGACACACAGTATTTGAAGATTGGTGTTCCTGCCACTTTGTTACAATACCGTCCTGACATCCGTATTGCCGACTATGCGATGGCGGAGGCGTTCTATAACACACAGGCAGCACGTCAGGCATTCTTCCCGAACATCACCTTATCGGGTGCTGCTGGTTGGACGAACTCCGCAGGCAGTATGGTTGTCAACCCTGGAAAAGTACTGCTTAATGCTGTTGCCTCGCTCACACAGCCCCTCTTTGCCCGTGGTAAGTTGACAGCCAACAAGAAGATTGCCCAACTGACAGAGCAGGACTTACAGCGTAAATATGTGCAGACCGTTATCGATGCCGGTAACCAGGTGAATGAGGCGTTAGCCGACTGCCATGCCGCCAAGGAGAAACATACCTACTACCACAGGCAAGTCAGTGTACTGAAGGAAGCCTATACTGGTACTCATGAGTTGATGGATAATGGTAAGGCAAACTATCTGGAAGTACTCACTGCACAGGAGACTCTGCTTTCTGCACAACTCAACGAGGCAGTCAATATGTATAATGGTGCTCAGGCCGTTATCGGTCTCTATATCGCTTTAGGCGGAGGAACAAAATAGGATGAACTTAAGATGGTTCATTATAGTTTTTTTTGCGGCGCTGACTTTCCAGGAGGTCAGCGCCCAAAAACTTCTTGAGCGTGTTGACAGCATCTTGAGCCGCCGCTATCATAGGGGCAATATTGATACGGATTATGTCATACGACCAAAAACCAAATGGACGGTTAGGGCGCGGTGGAATGTATCGGGGTCAAATATTGAGTCTGAAGGCGTGTATTCTAGTTCACATTTCCAGTCTAAGATGAAGGCCCACTACAAATCGACACTTAGTCTTGGTGTAGGTTATCTGGGCTTCTCGGTCAGTCTGTCACTCAATCCTGCCAAATTGTTGGGAAAGTACCACGACACCGAACTGAATTTCAGTTCCTTCGGTCGACGCTTTGGTTTCGATTTCGTTTACCAGGATGCGAAAAACTTCACTGGCTGGCACGAACATGACGGTATAGGGCGTATTGACCTTCCCGCCGATATCATGTCTGTGAAGACATTAAACATGAATGCCTACTACGCCTTCAATAACCGCCGTTTCTCCTATCCAGCCGCTTTTACACAAAGTTACATACAACGGCGTTCCGCAGGTAGTTTCTTGTTGGCGCTATCTCTGCAGGGACAGCGCGCTACAATCAATTATGATCATGAGTTAAAGTTAAAGATGACGAACATCGGTATCGGTGGGGGATACGCTTACAACTATGTGCCCTCCCAGGGCTGGCTGTTACATATCTCCGCGCTACCTACCTTTATTGTCTACAGTAAAACATCCATGACTTTTGACGATGAAGAAGTTCCTTTGCACTATCATTTCCCGGAAGTCATCATCACGGGTCGCGGTGCTGTCGTGCGTCAAATAAAAAGGTCTTTCTTTGGATTGTCAATGTCCTTTAACTTTACCAATACAGGTCATAAGGATAATCTCGCCATTCATAACATTAAATGGCATGTCCGCACCTTCTATGGCCTGCGCTTTTAGAAATCAAGTTGGCAACCTACACCAAACACGCGGTTGGTGCGTGTAAAGGAATCCTTGACCTGAGGGTTGTCGGCATTCGTGCGGTCGTAGTCACCGTAGTATGTCTGGAAGTAAGCAGCCTTGACAGCCACCTTCTTGGACAACTTGTAACTGAAACCGAAACCAATGCTGTAACTGTTGACCACGAACGACATGTCGTTGATGTACTCATCGGTATTGCCATAGCGAGTAATCTGTCCACCAGCGGAGAAAGTCAGGTTCTCTGTGGTGTCCCACTCAGCACCTAACAGAAACTCGTTGGTGTTATGTTTCAACAGGTCTTGCGACTGGTTATACCATGAGGCATCCTTGTCGAAGAAGTGGTGCCATCCTGCGTTGATGCGTACAATGTCGATAGGACTATATTGCACACCGATAGTCAGCAGGGCAGGCATGTCCTCGTTGACTTTCTCACCGTCCCTGTATTTGTTGACTGCGTCGAGCGCACTTGCCTCGTTGACGGTAGACTCGTTCTTCATGCGAATCTGCGTGCGGAACTCATACTTGGCGGCAAAGTTGAACTTGCCGATCTTATAGTCAATACCTACGATAGGAGCAAAGCCGACACCAGCCTGGTTACACAGCAGGTTGACACCATCACCGTATTTCTGCAGGGGGGCTACCTGCTCACCATAGCCGGCGGCAGTGACAGCCTGAAGATAACTTCCAAAGTCAATGTAGCCATTGGCAGTCTTTACCTGTATGTTACTGATCTTTGCCTTGTAAGTGGCATCACCGTAGAGCATACGGAGACCACCATAGAGGGAGAGGTTAGGTGTGACCTTGCAGGCAGCGCCGATCTGTACACCATAATAATATTGGCGTCCTTTCATATAACCGTCCATATCGTAGCCTTGTGCGCCCATAGGTGCCAGCATTGCCGCGATGTTTCCAACTACGCTCTCGAAGGAGCCCAGTCCGTCATCAAACTCACAGGCGCCGCCACCTCCAGGTACTGACAGGTTTGCCTGAAGACTCCAGTTCTCCATGTTATAGGCAATCTGAACGGAAGGGATGATAGGAGCATCGGCAACACCCTCGAAAATCTTAGTGGGGCTGTTGGCATTATTCTTGCGCCCCATCTGAAATACGGGGTTTGTCGAAGTAATCGTACGTGTCTGGTGAGCATACTGCCAGTTGATACCGAGATGAAAGCCCTCAGGCATGAAAACAACACCGGCGGGGTTGCTATATACACCATCGAGTCCGATGGCAGCATCACGGGCGGGGTTTCTAAGGAAGTCGACACTCTGATTGGTGTTAGTGAGGATACCGCCTGCCCAGGCGCTTCCTGTAGTCATCATGAAAACAGCACATGCTATTAAACCTTTTCTCATTTTCTTTCTCTATTCATTTTTTAATTTAATTTTTCTTAAATCGGCTGCAAAGGTATAATAAATGTTTATAGATTGTTCTGTAAACGCACACAGATTAAAGATTATTAACTAAATATTGCACATTTATTGCACAAAGTGTGCATTTTGTGCACAAAAACGATGCACAAAACGTCATTAAATGCGCAATGTGTTTTAGTTATTTCTCCGAAGGATAACTGATGCGTGTATGATAGATGGTCTTCAATTTCTCGATGAGTACCGTCTTGGCATACTGGATGTCACGGAAAGTGATAGGACACTCTCGGAAGTAGCCCTCGCTGACCTGTGTGTCAATCAGACGGTTGACGAGGTCGCGGATAGCCTGCTCAGTGTATTCTGGCAGAGAGCGTGATGCTGCCTCTACCGTGTCAGCCATCATCAGGATAGCCTGTTCACGGGTGAACGGGTTAGGTCCTGGATAGGTAAACAGCAGGTCGTCAACAGGCTCATCGGGATGCTCCTTATGATATTTGATATAGAAGAACTTCGCCTTGCCCTGTCCGTGGTGGGTAGAGATGAAGTCGCGGATCTCCTTGGGGAGGTTGTATTTGTCCGCCATCTTCTGTCCTTCCGTCACATGACTGATGATCATCTGTGCACTCTCTATTTCCGTCAGCATCTCATGAGGGTTAATGCCCGACTGGTTTTCGGTAAAATAGATAGGATTCGTCAGTTTACCGATGTCATGATAGAGGGCGCCAGTACGTACCAGTTGAGCCTCAGCCCCAATCTTATTGGCTATCTCACCAGCCAGATTAGCCACCTGAATAGAGTGGTTGAAGGTTCCTGGGGCTATCTCGCTCATCTGGCGTAACAACTGGTTATTGGTGTTAGATAACTCGATTAGCGTGATGTCGCTGGTGAAGCCGAACGCCTTCTCGATGAGGTAGAGGAGAGGATAGGCAAACAACAGGGCGACAGCATTAACAATCAGGTAGTTGTAAGTGCTATAATCTATCTTTGACAACGAGTCTGTGCGCATCCAGTCGAACGACAGGTTGACAGCCATCATGGCAATGGTGATGAAGATAGCGGTCTTGAACAACTGGGAACGTTGGGATAACTCCCTCAGAGAATTGATAGCCATCAGTCCACCCACAGTCTCGACCACGACGAATTCGAAGGAGTGTACGAGCATGACGGCACAGATAAGCACCATCGTGACATGTGCCATGAAGGCAGTACGGGAGTCCATGAACACACGGGCGAAGATCGGTACCATAGCGTATGGCAGGATGTACACATGAATAAAGGTGTTGCGCATGAAGAGTGCCGTCAGGATGGCGAAGAGCGTGATCAGCGCATAAATCATCATGATCTTCCTCGACTTCACCAGATATTCATTGCGATACAGACTCAGGTAGAAGGTGAAGGCGAAGATAAGGATAGAGACATAGAGAATCTGTCCGAGAAGCGCGAACTGGTTTTGTGTGTCGTCCTGATGAAGTCGCTCGTTCTCTTTCATAAACGACTCCATGGTACGGTATGTCTTGTCAGTGACGATCTCGCCTCGTCCCACGATCTTCTGTCCTTTCTGTACCACACCGCTTGCCAGTGCGATACTTGACATCAGGTCATTGATGCTGGTCTCGCTTCTCTCCTTATCATAAATCAGGTTAGGTGTGATATAGTCATTTAGGTTGCATTTCTGAAGGATAGGACGCTGCAGGGCAAGAGCCTCGTCATGGAACAGTTGTTCGTAGGCAGTCTTTGCCGAATACACCTCCATGATGGAAATGCTGTTAGCCTGTTTGCCGCTGACGACACGTATCATCCTTGCCGTGTCAGCGCGCAACTCCGAGTACTCTGTGGGTGACATGATACCCTGTTGGTACAGGCTGTGCAGACGGTTGGTGATAATCATGATGTATTCCTCTCCCAGTCCAGGAATACCTTCCGCATAGTCTTTCTTGAACTTGCTGACCATCTGAGCCTCCTTGTCTTGGTTGAACTGATAGTAAGGCTCATAGGATTTCATCAGACTGTCTTTCTCAGCACGGATAGCCTCGTCAGACTTATAGACGGGGAAGTCAAAGGGTGCCGTGAAGTCGGCATACTTCCATGGCTTGCCTTTCTCGATATGGAAATAACTACGATTGTCGTGGGGCATTGCCCACACAATCAGTCCGATAGACAGGATAATCAGCACGGCGCGCATCACGTAGTTACGCCATGTCTGTTCCTCTTTAATATTGAAGTTCGTGTTCATCTCTGAATGCAAAGATACGATTAAGTGAGCAAAAAACCAAGAAAATCTTGAGTTTTTTCGAGCGTGAGTATCTTCGGGACCTGTCTCAAAGATACGATTAAGTGAGCAAAAAACCAAGAAAATCTTGAGTTTTTTCGAGCGTGAGTATCTTAGAAACTCGTTTCAAAGATACGGAAAAAAACGGAAAATGTCTTATATATCAAAAAAAATGTGTAAATTTGCACCAATTTTTAAATGATACCATTAGAATAATATGGCAGATAGAAGAGTAAGGGTGCGTTTCGCCCCGAGTCCCACGGGTGCTTTGCATATCGGAGGAGTACGTACGGCATTGTATAATTATTTGTTCGCACGTCAGCATGGTGGTGATTTGGTGTTCCGTATCGAGGATACAGACTCCAACCGTTTCGTACCAGGTGCTGAGGAATATATCATCGAGTCTTTCAAGTGGCTGGGTATTCAGTTTGACGAGGGTGTCTCCTTCGGAGGTGACAAAGGTCCCTACCGTCAGAGTGAGCGTCGTGATATCTATAAGAAATATGTCAAGCAGTTGTTAGATGCCGGCAAGGCATATATCGCTTTCGATACCCCTCAGGAGTTGGAGGCTAAGCGTGCAGAGATACAGAACTTCCAGTACGACTGTCACACTCGTCAGCAGATGTGTAACTCGCTGACCTTGTCGCAAGAGGAGGTAGACCAGCGGATAGCCGACGGCAAGCAGTATGTGGTTCGTTTCAAGGTAGAGCCGGGTGAGGAGATTCTTGTCAACGACCTGATTCGTGGTGAGGTGCGTGTGAAGAGTGATATTGTAGACGACAAGGTGCTGTATAAGAGTGCCGACGAGTTGCCGACCTATCATCTTGCCAATATCGTGGACGACCACCTGATGGAGATCTCCCATGTGATCCGTGGTGAGGAGTGGTTGCCCTCCGCTCCCCTGCATGTGATGCTCTACCGTGCCTTTGGCTGGGAGGATACCATGCCGCAGTTTGCCCATCTGCCCTTGCTCTTGAAACCAGACGGAAAGGGTAAGTTGTCGAAGCGTGACGGTGACCGTTTAGGTTTCCCCGTATTCCCCTTACAATGGAAAGACCCCAAGACGGGTGAGGTGTCACGTGGCTATCGTGAGGACGGTTATTTCCCAGAGGCAGTCATCAACTTCCTTGCCCTGTTAGGATGGAATCCTGGTACGGAACAGGAGTTGTTTACCTTGGAAGAGTTGGTACCGTTGTTCGATATCTCGAAATGTTCGAAGGCAGGAGCCAAATTCGCCTACGATAAAGGAATCTGGTTTAACCATGAGTATATCCTGAAGAAATCAGCAGAGGAGATTGCCACCTTGTTTGAGCCCATCTGTCGTGAGCATGGTGTGAAGGACTCCTCTGAGCGTATCCTGCAGGTCGTTGCCATGATGAAAGACCGTGTGTCCTTCGTCAAAGAGTTATGGCCTCTCTGCTCGTTCTTCTTCGAGGCTCCAACGGAGTATGACGAGAAGACAGCGAAGAAACGTTGGAAGGAAGACTCGGCACAACAGTTGACAGAGTTGATAGGAGTATTGGAAGGTATTGATGATTTCTCCTTGGAGAACCAAGAGCAAATCGTTCATCAGTGGATAGAGCAGAAAGAGTACAAACTCGGAAACATCATGAATGCGTGGCGTCTGACGTTGGTTGGCGAGGGCAAGGGACCAGGTATGTTCGACATCTCTGCTTTCTTAGGTAAGGAAGAGACAATCCAGCGAATGAAACGTGCCATCGAAATATTAGGCTGAGCATGTATAACCTCGGAATATATCTCTACCTGATAGGTGTAGCCATCGTAAGTCGCTTTAGCGATAAGGTGCGGAAGATGTGGCGTGGAGAGCGTGACGCGATCCGTGTGCTGAGGGAGAACGTCGACCCCAAGGCGCAGTATGTGTGGTTTCATGCCGCCTCCTTAGGAGAGTTTGAGCAAGGTCGCCCCTTGATGGAGCAGTTGCGCAAGGAGCATCCGGAGTACAAGATACTGTTGACATTCTTCTCGCCCTCAGGTTATGAGGTCCGTAAGAATTATGAGGGAGCGGATATCATCTGTTACCTGCCATTGGATACCATCACCAACGCACGTCGTTTCCTGCGTACCATCCGTCCTGTGATGGCGTTCTTCATCAAGTACGAGTTCTGGTATAATTACCTGCATATCCTGAAGCACCGTCAGGTGCCTGTATATAGTGTGAGCAGTATCTTCCGTCCCGACCAGATATTCTTCAAGTGGTATGGACGTCAGTATGCTCATGTGCTGAAGTGCTTCACCCATTTCTATGTGCAGAATCAGGTGAGCAAAGACTTGCTTGCCAAGATTGGAATCAACGATGTCTCTATTGTCGGGGATACCCGTTTCGATCGTGTACTACAGATCAAGGAGGCTGCCAAGCAGTTGCCTGTGGTGGAGCGTTTCGTGAAAGACCATAAAGTCTTTATTGCCGGCAGCAGTTGGCAACCAGACGAGGATATCTTCATTCCCTATATGAATGCGCATCCAGACTGGAAGATGATTCTTGCCCCTCATGTGATTGGGGAGGATCACCTGCAGCAGATTATGAAGAGGTTGGAGGGACGCAAGGTGGTTCGCTATACGGAACTCGCTGAGCACTCTGATCCATCTGATGCTGATGTCTTGATCATCGACTGTTTCGGCTTGCTCTCCAGCATCTACCATTATGGGGATGTCGCTTATATTGGTGGAGGCTTTGGTGTGGGTATCCATAACACGTTAGAGGCAGCCGTATGGGATATGCCCGTTATCTTTGGTCCTAACAACGAAAGGTTCCAAGAGGCACAAGGGTTGAAGGCTTGTGGTGGAGGTCTGGAGATCAAGGATGCTGCCGACTTCGAGTCTGTCATGCAGCGTTTTATCAGTAGTGACGAGGCGATTGCTGAGGCTGGTAAGAAGGCAGGTGCTTTTGTGGAGCAGATGACAGGTGCCACCAAAAAGATACTTTCAGAAGTAAAATTGTAAGTGAGATGGCTTTAATCAAATCATATCGTGGTCTGACTCCTACATGGGGAAAGGACTGTTATTTTAGTGAGAATGCCACCATCGTGGGTGATGTGACGATGGGTGACGAGTGTTCTGTGTGGTTTAATGCGGTGGTGCGTGGTGACGTGGCTCCTATCACGATAGGCAACTGTACCAATGTGCAGGACGGCTCTTGCATCCATGTGACCCATGAGACAGGACCTACGCATATCGGCAACTATGTGACGATCGGACATAACGTGACCGTTCATGCCTGTACGATTCACGACCATGCCCTGATTGGTATGGGTGCGACGTTGCTGGACGGTTGTGAGGTGGGTGAGGGAGCCATCGTAGCGGCTGGTGCCTTGGTACTGCAGAACACGAAGATCGGACCTAACGAGATATGGGGTGGGGTACCTGCCAAGTATATCAAGCCCACCCGTCCTGGTCAGACAGACAATGCGGAGCACTATGTCGCCTACTCGAAATTCTACATGGATGAGAATCCCGAGTGCCGTTTTACTGGTGAGAAATAGTCGCTACGATATATTCTGAGCGGGTTCCGATGCGGAACTTACCACCCCAGATACCGATTCCCGAACTGACATAATATTGTGTGTCACCTCTTTGGTGGGCACCAAAGGCACACTCGTAGATACTCTCTGTGACCCATGAGATGGGCCATACCTGTCCGTGATGGGTATGACCACTGAACTGGAAGTCTATTTTCTGTCGCTCTGCCTGCTCTAAGTGATAGGGCTGGTGGTCTAACAAAATGAGGAATGAGGAATGAGAAATGAGAAATGAGTTTTCCGCCATGATTTTCCCCAACGACTTGCGGTGCTGGTTGGTACGGTCGTCACGCCCGATGATGCAGAGGTCTTGGAAGACAGCACAGGAGTCACGGAGCAGATGGATTCCTGCCTGCTCGTAGAATTCCTGGGCATCAGGCTCCCCACTATAGTACTCATGATTGCCCAAACACGCATAGACAGGGGCGTTGAGCCGCTGGAACTCCTCAAACATCCTCTCCTCTTTCAAGGGTCGTATACTCATATCGATGATGTCACCTGCTATCAGAATCGCATCGGCATGCTCCTCATTGATCATGTCCACCCAGCGGTGCAACTCCTCACGACGGTTATGGTAACCTAAGTGCAGATCACTCATCATGACGAGTTTCAAGGGCTTTGCCATCTGCTTCTCTGTTGTCAACTGGATATCCTCACGATACTTATGCTTGTAGTGGAAATAGCCATAGGTGAAGACTACCGTCATGAGAACGACGATACCTATTGCTGTCGCCCAGTTATTATATAATAAGGTACGCGGGAGGAGACGGACGAGTCTTCCCAAGTCGAGCACCAGGAAGAGGATAAACAGATAGAGCAGGATGATGAGACTTGAGTTCGCCACCTCGTAGCAGAAGATGGCAGCAGGCATGGGCATGCCGTCTGTCGAACGCGAGAAGTTGGCGAAGGTGAGCAGAAAACACCCTATCATCACGATGATGACCACCGTTTTCCATACGGCAGACAAGGGGAGCAGGCACCAGATGTGCCAGCCGATATAAGCAAGGGCAAGCAGCGGCAGCCCCATAAATAGTAACATCCACATAGATTTCATGTTATGATTTTGCGTGCAAAGATACGATAATTGTCGCTTACTATGAGGATAACCATGCTACATTTTATACTTTTTTATCTGTTGACTTAGAGTCGGCGGTTCCCAGATAGTTTCCTACCGACAAACTGGTCGTTTGTTACCGACTGACGGTGGGTTTGTTACCGAGAAACTCTGTTCCTCTCGCGCGCGTGCGCGCACGCACTATAAATTTTTAAATCCTTGTCACCGTTGCCACCTTGCAAAACTATTTAGTTATCAGGCAGTTGTCGGTAACAACGAGGTGGCAACGGTGACAAGGAAAGGTGCTTTCGGTGTAAAACACTCATGATTTCTCCATGAACAAAACAAGTTGTTTTGTTCCGATAAGGATGATCTTAATCGATGATAGGGATGCCTTCTATGAGAACAAAACAACTTGTTTTGTTCCGAAGCCCATACCTCCTGCCTGTGAAGGAGCCGCTTCCTATGTGTGAAGGCGGCACCCTCGAGATCGAAGGCGCCGCCTACGAAAGACGAAGGTTCGGGCTCGCAACCCGTCACACTAAGGTATGGACATCGGGGGTTGAGCGTATCCGCCGTTTCCCCCCCTATTTAGCGGCAACGAAAAAAGGCGCTCGCACGACTGCGAACGCCTTTGTTTCTATCGAAAGTGACAACTCGATTACAGGTTCGGGTTAATCTTGCTCCACTCAGAAACGGGAGGAACGATGTTCAACGTAACCAACTCGTCACGCATCTTGCAGAGGTGCTCGTAACTCTGGTCGAGTTTAGCATTCTCCTCAGCAGTACCCTGTGGAACCTCAAACTTAGCACCCTCAGCAGTCATGGTGGTCTTCATAGCCATCATGATGTGGTCGTACTTGTCAGTCTTCACATAAGTACCAACGGGGAAGCGGAATGGCTCACCACCCATAGCGGCACGGATCATCTCAACAGAGAGGTATGAGGGGCTCTGGAAAGAACTGCGTCCACGGAGTTCGATGATCTTGGCACCACCCTTCGTCACGTCCACCTTCATCTGCTCCCACTCCTCAGCGGGGAACTCAGCAGTGCCGATGATGTCAGTCAGTTTGCGACCCTTGATCTCTACATGGCTGCCGAATACTGCCATCTGCTCACCATGTCCACCGTATGTAGCACAACCGGTGATCTCATTCTGCATCACACCAAACTTCTTGGCAAGGGCAGACTGCAGACGAGTGGTATCCAGACCAGCGAGAGTGGTTACCTGTCCTGGTTTCAGACCAGAGTACAGCAGAGTAACCAGACCAGTCAGGTCAGCAGGGTTGAAGATAATCACCACGTGCTTGACATCTGGGCAATACTTCTTGATGTTCTGTCCCAGTTCCTCAGCAATCTTACAGTTGCCGGCAAGCAGGTCCTCACGGGTCATACCAGCCTTACGAGGAGCACCACCAGAAGAGATGATGTACTTAGCGTTCTTGAAAGCCTCCTCAGCATCAGTGGTGGCAACGATGTTCACATTGTCAAAACCACTCTGGCGCATCTCCTCTGCCACACCTTCTGGAGAGAATACGTCATAAAGACAAATCTCACTTGTCAGACCCATCATCAGGGCAGACTGTGCCATGTTTGAACCAATCATACCGGCAGCGCCGACGATGGTCAGTTTCTCGTTTGTTAAAAATGCCATAGTTTTATTACTTATGTTTTAATTGTTCTTGAATGGTTGCAAAGTTACAAATATTTTTTAATTCTTAATTCTCAAAACTCAATTAAATATGTTATTTATTCTGAAAACTATGGGCTTTGCTAACTCTGTGTGGCAAATTTTGTATTATCTTTGCTCCCATGAAACAAATAGAGGAACGATTGGCATGGTTAAGGGAAGAACTCCAAAGGGAGCATTTGAGTGCTTTCATCTTCCCAACGACAGACCCGCATAACAGCGAGTATACGGCTGACCATTGGAAGGGTCGCGAGTGGATCAGTGGGTTTACAGGATCGGCAGGTACTGCTGTGGTGACCCTCAAGAGTGCGGCATTATGGACGGACTCGCGTTATTTCATCCAAGCGGCAGAGCAACTTAAAGGGACGGAGTTCCAACTGATGAAACTCAAGGTGGCTGGTACTCCTACCATCGCAGAGTGGTTGGGACGTGAGTTGACGGATATGTCTGATAAGGAGATCGGAGTCGACGGCATGCTGACTTCCGTGTCTGATATGGAGCAACTGAAAGAGGAACTGAAACGTCGTGGGGGTATCACCGTACGTACTAACTTTGATCCTCTGACGAGGATATGGAAAGACCGTCCTGCCATCCCCCAGAATCAGGTGGAGATACAACCGTTGAAGTTTGCTGGCGAAGAGACAAGGTCGAAACTGACACGTATCAGAAAGGCGTTGCATGAGCAGCATGCTGACGGTATGCTGGTGTCTGCATTGGATGATATCGCTTGGACACTGAACCTGCGAGGCTCGGATGTGCATTGTAACCCCGTCTTTGTGTCGTATCTGCTTATCGCCTCGGATCAAGCGACCTTATTTATAAATAAGGAGAAGGTGAGCGGAGAGGTGCGGCAATACCTGAAAGAGCAGGGTGTGGAAGTGGCTGACTATGCGGAAGTGGGTAAAGGACTGCAAGACTATTTCGAGTATAATATCTTGATGGACCCGGATGAGGTGTGTTATACCTTGTTCCAGAAGGTGACGCGAAACGTTGTGCGAGGTACTTCCCCCATTGCGGCAATGAAAGCCGTCAAGAACGAAAGGGAATGCCTGGGTTTTAGGTCTGCGATGCTGCGTGACGGCATCGCAATGGTCAAGTTCTTGAAATGGCTCGATGAGCAGATCCTCACAGATAGACTGACAGAGATTTCCGTATCTGACAAGTTGGAGTCTTTACGTGCGGAACAGCCTTACTATCGAGGACTCTCCTTCGATACTATCGCTGGATATGAGGAGCATGGTGCTATCGTCCACTATGAGGCGACACCTGAGACGGATGCTGTCTTGCAACCTAAAGGGTTCTTGTTGCTGGACAGTGGCGCACAATATCAGGATGGAACGACGGATATCACTCGTACCATAGCATTAGGACCTCTTACGGAAGAGCAGCGAAAAGTCTATACCTTGGTATTGAAAGGACATATCCAGTTGCAGTTGCTCCACTTCCCGGATGGTGCCAGTGGGTCTCAGTTGGATGCGATAGCCAGGAAAGACTTGTGGAAGGCTGGCTATAACTATCTGCATGGTACTGGGCATGGGGTAGGGGCTTTTCTCAATGTGCATGAGGGACCGCACCAGATCCGTATGGATTGGAGACCTGCGCCCTTGCATGCCGGTATGACTGTTACAGATGAGCCTGGTGTCTATCTGGAAGGACGTTTTGGTGTCCGTACGGAAAATACCTTGCTCATTATACCTGCCGAGGAGTCGGAATGTGGAAAGTTCCTTCAATTTGAGCCTTTGACATTATGCCCCATCGATATGCGCCCAATCATTCAGGAGATGCTCAACGATGAGGAGAAGGAATGGCTTAATCAGTATCATGAAACAGTATATGCGAAGTTGTCACCCTATTTGGAGCCCTCAGAGACGGCATGGTTGAGGCAAGCCACAACGGCATTATAATAATGTTATGATTAAAAAATAGCAAAAAAACTTGCGCATTTCATAAATTAGTTGTAATTTTGCACCCGCTTAATCGCAAAACGAGAAGTTTAACTTAAAAAATTAAAGTAAAAAAACGACATGATTATTGTACCAGTAAAAGAAGGCGAGAACATTGAAAAGGCTCTTAAAAAGTTCAAGAGAAAGTTTGAGAAGACAGGTGTTGTGAAGGAACTTCGTCGTCGTCAGCAGTTTGACAAGCCCTCTGTACTGAAGCGCCTCAAGATGGAGCACGCTATTTACGTACAGAAGCTTCGCGCTACCGAAGAGTAAAAAAAGCAGATTTTTTTTGGTAGTTTGCGATTTTCTTTGTAAATTCGTTGCCGAAAACATATAAGCAACGAAATTATGATTGAGAAATTCTTGAGTTACCTGCGGTATGAGCGAAATCGTTCAGAACTCACAGTTCAAAGTTATGAGCGGAGCCTTAGGGATTTCGAGTCATACTTCAAAAATCGAGATAGTCAACTCTCTTGGGAGTCGGTAGACTCGGACATCATCCGTGACTGGATGGAGAGTTTGATGGATAAAGGCGACATGGCATCATCAGTGAACCAACACTTGAGTGCCGTGCGTTCTTTTTTTCGTTTTGCCTTGTCACATGGACTGGTGGAACGTGACCCATCCCATGTGGTGAGAGGACCCAAGAAACAAAAGCCATTACCTCAGTTTGTCAGGGAGAATGATATCGACAGACTGATCGACACTCCAGAATATTGGGGTAGTGAGTATAATGATATTCGCGCGCGTACAATAATAATATTATTCTATAGCACGGGGATGCGCCTTGCCGAACTGATAGGACTTAATAGCATGGACATTGATTTCGTGTCGCATCAGTTGAAAGTGACGGGAAAGCGCAACAAACAGCGTATCATTCCCTTCGGGGACGAAGTCGAGAAAGCACTTCATGACTATATCGCTTTGCGTGACCAGGTGGTGGGAGAACCTACGGAGGCGTTGTTCACCCAAGAGGACGGGGAACGTATTACCCGCGCCAGGGTGACGAGGGTAGTGAGAGAACATCTGTCGCAAGTGACGACACTAAAGAAACGGTCGCCCCATGTGCTTCGCCACTCCTTTGCTACGGCGATGCTGAATAATGGGGCAGGTCTGGAGAGCGTGCGCAAACTGTTAGGGCATGAGAGTGTCGCAACGACAGAGATATATACCCATACCACGTTCGAGCAGCTGAAGAAAGTGTATAAAGATGCCCATCCAAGGGCTTAGTCTAACCTTATAAAAATAGGAGGTAACTATGGAAATTAAGATTCAGTCAATTCATTTTGACGCTACTGAGAAACTACAGGCGTTCATCGACAAGAAGGTCGCCAAGTTGGAGAAAACTTTTGAGGATATTCAAAAGGTAGAGGTGCAGTGCAAGGTAGTGAAGCCGGCTACTGCACAAAATAAAGAGGTAAGCATGACCGTCACCGTTCCCGGATCAACCCTGTTCGTGGAGAAAACCAGTGACACTTTTGAGGAAAGTACCGATCTTTGCGTGGACTCTATGAAGGTTCAACTGCAAAAATACAAGGAAAAATTGCGTAACAGATAAAAAAAACTGAGAAAAGTTTTGGTATTTCGAAAATAATGCCTACCTTTGCATCCGCTTTCCGACATTTCGAACGTATTCGGGGGGCGGATGCTTAGTGAAGCCTCTTTAGCTCAGTTGGCCAGAGCACGTGATTTGTAATCTCGGGGTCGTTGGTTCGAATCCGACAAGAGGCTCGAAAAAAGAGCCCGAGGATAGACGGAGTCAATCACTTTAAAGGCTCGAAAAAAAGAGCCCGAGGATAGACGAAGTCAATCACTTTAAAGGCTCGAAAAAAGAGTCTGGGTGCAGGTTCAAGAGCAAAGAGAAAACGTATTGGGTGGTTTCCAGAGCGGCCAAATGGGGCAGACTGTAAATCTGTTGTCTTTCGACTTCGGTGGTTCGAATCCATCACCACCCACTTCCAAAAGGAAGTAGAAATGCGGAAATAGCTCAGTTGATAGAGCACTAGCCTTCCAAGCTGGGGGTCGCGGGTTTGAGCCCCGTTTTCCGCTCTTGCTCGCTGTTATAGCTCAGTGGTAGAGCACTTCCTTGGTAAGGAAGAGGTCCCGAGTTCAAGTCTCGGTAACAGCTCTTAATGAAAACGTGGATTTAAATCGATCATTCATTTATAAATTATAACAAAGAAAAGCTATGGCTAAAGAGAATTTTGTGCGCACCAAACCGCACGTAAACATTGGTACTATCGGTCACGTTGACCATGGTA
>Ga0247611_10001200_pt1 | contig 47121 bp, 32 predicted proteins | sample 177DNAGHGhighgp2_FD_192422 | JGI IMG/M metagenome (GOLD analysis project Ga0247611, IMG submission 192422) | Sheep rumen microbial communities from Palmerston North, Manawatu-Wanganui, New Zealand - 1770 DNA GHGhigh gp2 | ecosystem: Host-associated > Mammals > Digestive system > Stomach > Rumen... | reverse complement strand
TCTGCATATTTTATATATACAAATTAAAATCACGTGCAAAAGTACAACAAAAAATGCATATACGCAAATTTTTTTATGGATTAAAGTGATTTACGATTTACGAATGAACAGATTTACGATGTACGAATGTACAGATTTACGATTTACGGATGTACGATGTACGAAGGATTGAGTTATTGAGTTATGGATTATCGAGTTATTGATTATGGATAATCGTCCGATTACCAATTGTATGCGAATCACCTTGTTCCTTTTTGGTGTATGAAAAGGAACAAGTCAAGCGGGAGAGATGGTATAGTGCAGTATTTTAATAAATATTGCACTTTTTTTTTGTATATGTCGGAAAAAAGTAGTATCTTTGCACGCTATTTGTGTGCAAGATAAAAAAACGCTAAATAATAGTTATGGCAGATATAGAAATTAAGGATCATAACATGGTTCAGAGCCAATTTGAAGAGATGCTTAAGTTCATTCAAACTGCGCACACCAAGGTAATGTATGCTGCTAATACCACGATGTTGTAGAGTATGCGCTTAGTCGCTCGCTTTCGCCGACTATGGTTGCAGAATATCAACTATGCCTGCCAGACAAGCGTCTATTGGATCAGAAGATGAAAGAATTGGATATAGATACAGATAACATTAAATAAGAAAAATCAAAACACTGTCTGGAAAATGGAAAAGTGTCAGACCCGACCGAAAAAGTAACCAAGTGCGCTTGACTACAAAACAGAGAAAAGTGTTAGAGTTCTGCGACGTAACGCCACGCATAAGAACGACTCTAATCGCCGTTACATCACCGCGCACCCATCCACCGACCGATGAGCGGGACACAACCGAGAGAATACCGAGAAACAAAGAACAAAGTTTGTAAATTGAAAATATACACTAATACTATATGGCAAAGCAATACAATCGCGTGATGTTAGGACGCGGAGGACAGTTTTCGGAAGAGTGCCACAAAGGTGGCTATATAGGTGCTGGGTTTTATATTCCGGAAGACCTATCTGCGCATCTATTTAAGAATTGGCGCGATTTTAATAAACATTATGTTCCTATATACATGCAGAACAATCCCACGAAATCCCGAATGAATGCAGGTTTGTCGTGTGGTTTCCTTTGGACGATCTGCACAGGTCTGCATATCGGAGATGTTGTCCTTTGTCCGCGTGGTAATGGCGAATATCTGGTGGGGGAAATCTCTGGTGATTATATCTACGCTCCGGGGGCTAATTTGCTTCATCGTCGCCAAGTCAAATGGTACGACAAGGTAATCCGTCGTGCGGATATGTCAGAAAAACTCAGACACTCAACAGGCTCTATCGGTACTTGTTGTGATATAACTCGTTTTGGCGAAGAGATAGAGGCATTACTCTCAGGAAAGACAATGTCTCAGGTTGCGTCTGCCGCAAAATCTTCTTCTCCAGAGCAAATGCATTATTTGGAGCGCGACCTGCATCCGCTATTTTGCACTTATTTGCGAGACAAACAGGAGATATATGCCAAGACTATTTTTCATGAGAAATCGAATAATAAAGCTAAAGAGCAGAAATGGGTTCATCCCGACATTATAGGCGTACAGTATAGCGGATTAAACACGGACGCTGCCAAATCCTTGTTACGTGCCGTAGACGCACAAAAATCTATATGTTTGTACTCGTTTGAGATGAAGAAAGAGATAAATTCCGATTATGACTTAAAGGAATATTTCTTCCAAGCACTTTCAAACAGTAGTTGGGCAAATAAAGGTTACTTGGTGGCATATTTTATCAATGAGGATTTGAAGCAAGAAATGGAGCGTTTGAATGAAGCTTTTGGCATCGGTATTATTCTGCTCCAAGCACATAGCGGCGACACGCAGATTCTTTTTGAAGCGCGAGAGAAGGAGATAGACTATACTACTTTGGATAAGTTATGTAAGATCAATCCGGATGTGCGCACATTCATTGAGAAGATCAACAAGGTGTTAACTGCCCCGAAGGACTATGCAAAGGGTTCACAGAATGAACTTGAAAATATCTGTGATGCGATATTTAAGACTGACGAAGAGTTGGAGAAATATTGCCAGGAAAAGAATATACCTTACTAACAAAGAAACAACGCTACAAATATTATATTTATATATACGCCAAATAAAATTCATGCAATATGACTTTCACAGAAGCCAAACAACGATTTGACAGTCAATATGGAACGGCAACCGAGTTCACTAATTTCTTGCCGGAACATTTGAACATAGGTAAGAAAACCGGACTCCGTAAAACGAATGGAACTAAAAACGAGCAGTACTATAAATGGCAATGTCTCTCTGCTTTAGTAGATGCCGGCTTGTTTCCTAAAGACCTTATGGGGACAGAGGTGCATTTCCCGAAAGGCAACAAATCTTCTGCTGCTCTTAAATTGGACGCGGCTGTTTTCGATGACGCCTCTTGGTTTGAGCATTACCAAGACTATCACACCAACAATAATGCCGATGCTCTTGATTGGCTCCGCAAGCATCTTGTGGTTGCCATGGAGTTTAAGAAGGAGGACAACAAGAATATCGCAGAAGTATGGGATAAGCAGTTAAAAGCTTATATGAAAGAGTCGGAGACTGCCTTCTGTTTGGGTATCTTATATGACACGGAGCGCCTTTATCTATTCCGCAAATACACAGGTAAATTCTTGAGGTATAGCGAAGAGTATAATACGAAAGGCGAAGAAAGCGGAACCAAAGAGTTATCGCTGCATCTTCCTGACCCATATAGAAATATACCAACGCTTGAACAAATACTAACCTACGAAGAAAGCAAACAAATAGACAGAAGTCGTAGAGGAATTGTTAACTTGGATGTTATCTCCGGCTTACAATCTACACAGATTAGCGATGCCATGTCTGCTATTTTGCGTAAGTTGGACAAGATGGGAATGGTTAATCAAAAGGGATTTGAAATACTCATCCAGATACTTTCATTAAAGATTTTTGACGAGAAGCGGAATGAACACAACACCCATCGCTTCTTGGATTTCTATTTGTCCGAAGAAGAAAAGTCTTTTAACTCGTTAGCAGACGCAGGTGTGCAATCATTGATAACCCGTATCAAGAATCTACTTCATGAGGCAAGCGGAGACTATTACCGTATATTATCTGATGAGACTCTTGATTTTCGGAATGAGAAACATGTCCATGTGCTGATAGAGGTTATTCGACAATTCCAAGATTATTCTTTCGTGCGCTCACAAAAGACAGACTTGTATCAGATGGTGTTCTATAAATTTGCAGGTGAGTTTGCCAAAGACCAACATGCACAATTTGTTACACCACTTCCGATGATTGAGTTTCTGGTGAATATTGTTAATCCTCGTAATGGAGAAAGCGTTATAGATCCAACGGTTGGAATTGCCGATTTCTTGTCTGTCTCTTATGTCAATTCAAATAGCAAGTTAAATGATAAAAATATCTTTGGTATTGACATTGACGAGCAAATGGTTATGTTGGCAACCTTGAATATGTTGCTCAATGGCGATGGAAATGCAAAGATTATTGCTCAAGTAGATGGATTAGGCTCGTTATATACAAAATTTGACCAAACAGGAGAACCTATACAGTTGGTTCCAAGTACTAATAAGAATGGTGATTGGGATAATCGCCCGGACAATAAGGTTCTCAAAAAATTCGATGTCGTTCTTACGAACCCGCCTTTTGGCGAGGATCGTGCTTTTGTACCCACGACCGAATTAGCCAAAGAGGTTATCCAATGTTATGAATTGTGGAACCAATATGGGCAAGGAAAAATAGATTTAGGCATTGCTTTCTTGGAAAACGCATATCATATACTTAAGGAAAACGGACGAATGGGCATTGTGTTGTCTAATTCTATTGCAAGCATTGACTCTCACCAAATTGCACGTAAGTGGTTAATGGATAAAATGCGTATCGTGGCACTTTTTGATATGCCCGCTAATGTGTTCGCAGAAACAGGTGTAAACACGACTATAATTGTTGCCTATAAGCCCAAACCGGTAGAGTTAAAGCGCTTGCAAGAAAAGGGATATGAGATTTTTGTGCGTGATATTCATAAAGTAGGCTATGAAGTCAAGACAAGTAAACGTGTGAAATACTTTGCGCAGACATATAAAATTAACTACGAGACATTTGAAACTGAGATCGATAAAGAGGGAAATCCTGTTATAGATGAAGATTTTACGTCTGCTGTTGCTGATTTTAAGCAGTGGTGTTTGCGTCAAGAGAAAACATTACAGGATTTATTTATTAAGGCAAAATAAAGTATGAATAGATACGTACGTACTCCTGATATCGTTACCTATAATGAGGTGGTAAACAGCCAATATAAGCTGTCTTCTTCCTTGTTTCTTAAATTGGTCATTCCTAATGCAAATAGCAAAAAACTTGCATATTTCTTATCTCGCAAATTAGATAGAACTGATTTAGGTGTTGAGGTTGGATCTTTAAGTTATATTGATAAATCTTCAAAATATTTCTTGCGGACAAAAGCATTACAAGACTATTCGTATATTCCGGAACTGAATTCGGAAACTATGTTGCCCATATTGCCCAAAGATTTTGTCAATATGCATTTGAAAAAGGGTGATGTTGTTATTTCGAAGGATAGTAACATTGGAGAGGTGGTAATCTTGGAAAAAGATTATCCTGATTGTATGTTGTCCGGCGCATTGTATAAATTACCTGTTAAGGAGGAATGGAAATACTATTTATTGGCATTTATTAAGCATGATATTTTTAGAGAACAATTAAATGCCATTGTTCCAAAAGGAGCGACTATTCGACATGCTAAAACGCTATTCTTAGATTGCTTGATACCTCTTCCTAATTGTAACGCAGAGAATGTGGTAAAATACGTTTCGTTATTAACAGAAGCGATTGTTAACAAGCAAGTTCTTATAAAGAAACGCCATGCGGAAATACTACGTCTGATAGAAGAAGAACTACAAAATAATCAAAAGCCCAATACATTTGAATATCATCTACCAACGTTAAAAGATTTGAAAGAAGTTGGAAGATTAGATGCTAGTCTATACAAGCAATTTTATAAACAGAAGTTGTTCCTTATTACTAATTACATAAATGGTAGTACGCCCCTAACGGAGCAAGAACTCACCTTAATACCAGGGCCGAGTCTTGAATTAAAACTATTAGGAACGCGAATTGATAGCGATGTGTATAGGAAAGGATTCTATAGACTTATAACTCCTACTCAAATCACCAATTATGGAACTGTAAAATTTGAACAGTACATAGGGACTCCTGCCAAGATAGCTAAAATTCAATATGGAGATATTCTTTTCGGAGAAAGCGGAACAGGACGAACGCTCGTGTATTTAGATGATGATGGTATATCTATCAATAATGCCCATGCTCACGTACTTCGTTCCCAAAAACAAGATGATTTAAGTAGAATTATTACTATTCGTAGCATACTTCAATACTACAAGGAAGCCGGAATAACGGATTGTTTAACCGTCGGTGGATCAGGAGGGCATCTTTCTCCGTCATATTTTAACAGATTGTTAATACCTAATTTTCCGGATTCCAAACAAAAAGAGATTGCTCAATTATATCATAATCCGATTGAATATAATACGGAAGAGTTTACGTTGGATAATTTCGCAGAAAGAGATAATACCTATAATGCTGAGGCTGGTATATATGAATTAGACAAAACCGCAAAACATCTTCAGCAACTCCTCGACCAAGCAATTGATGATATTGTAAATGATAGAGAGGTAAATATACGATTCTAATCTAAGTCTATATTAGTATGTGCAGAAATAAAGTAAAAGAGAGTATTCATAAATATCATGCCTTAACTCCCGTTAATGATGTAGATTGCGATGTGTATTTAGATGCATTGCAAGAGGCTTTGCAAAATAAAGATATTAAAAATATTGCTGTTACAGGTCCTTATGGATCAGGTAAAAGTAGTGTTATTCGCACATTCTTTGCGAAACGAAATGGGGAAGGGAAATATAAGCCAATTACCATCACATTAGCTAATTTTGATACAAACGTATTAAGCCCCAAAGGAGAAGAAGAAACAGATCCTGTTCGGGCAAAAATATATGGTGAGAAATTAGAACAATTAATAGAGCGTAGTATCGTTCAACAACTATTCTATCATGAAACAGATGAGGCTCTTCCAGAATCGCATTTTAAGAAAATTCGCAAAGAAAAATGCTATAAAAAAGTATTCGGTACTTTACATGTTTTATTAATCATTCTTTCGGCTATTATATTGCTGTTCTCTGAAAAGTTTTGGGATTTACCATTACTTAAGGATGCATCAGAACAATGCCAATATTGGACTTCTGTTGCAGCATGGCTATATACAATTTTCGGAGGCTGTACTATCATTTATATAATCAGGAAACTGATGTTACAAGTTTCTGCCATGAAATTCCGAGTGGAAAATGCAGAAATAGAACTCAACAAAAATGCAAATAAATCCATTCTGAATCATTATTTGGATGAAATTATATACTTTTTTGAAGAAACAGAGAAAAATGTTGTAATTTTAGAAGACTTAGATCGATTCGAGCATTATGAGGTATTTACTAAATTACGTGAAATCAATTATTTAATCAATAACTGTGAAAAGATATCCCATAAACAAAAAGTAGTATTCATATACGCATTACGTGACGATATATTTAAAGATACAGAAAGGGTTAAGTTCTTTGATTTTATACTACCGATTTTACCAGTAATCAACTATTCCAATTCAGGTGAGATATTACGTCATGAACTTCCAGTAAAACCGAAAACAGAAATAAAGGATAATAGTAATATTGAGATTGCAGAAGAATTGATAGACGATGTATCCTTGTTTATTGACGATATGCGATTAATTTATAATATTGTCAATGAGTATAAAATATATAGTGGAGTCTTATCAAAATCAAAATTAATAGCCAATCGATTGTTTGCAATAATTGTATATAAGAATCTATATCCTCAGGATTTTGTTAAATTGGGACAGAATAAAGGAGAATTATATGATATTATTAGAGAGCAAGCAAAAACCTATCGAGCAGAGAGTATAGAAGAGTATCGGAAACAAATTCAGGAAAAACAGAAGCGACTCAAGGAAATAGAGTCAAGCGATAGAACCATATCAGAAAAAGAATTAAGAATGGTTTATTTAAATCAAATCGTCCAACATCAAAAGCGGTTATTTGCTGAATTTGACATAAACAAAAAGAAATATAGTATTTCTCAATGTGCAGGAGACGAGACTCTTTTTGAACAAATTATATCAAAATCAAATGCTCAATACACATACCAACAAGAAGGAAACTATTATAAATATACAATTGATTTGAGTTTTAATTGGGATGCGATACAAAAAGAAGTAGATCCTAAATTGACATATAAACAACGCTTAGCAATGCTGTGCCAATCGGAAGTAAATGTATTGCAGCAAGAAATTAAAAGTTTAGAACAAAGTATTGAGGAATGTAACCAGTGGACGATTAGTGATCTATTAGAACATGAAATATTAAAAATTGAAGTAAAGAAGATAGATGATAAAGAGAGTAAGGAAAAGGAAAATGAAAAGAAAAAGGAGGAGATAGCCCGATTACAAAAACAATATGATTTTATTAAAATTGCTCTTTCAAACGATTATATAAATGAGAATTATTGGGAGTATATTTCTATCTTCCATGAAGGTAGTTTGACACCTTCTGATAAGGAATTTGTTGTTAATGCTAAAGTTCATAGAAACACCCCTTACAATCATCCATTAAACAGAAAGGATAATGTTCTTAAAGAATTAACTAAAGAACATAGTACAAGATTATTAGGAGAAATTTGTGCGCTAAATAATGATTTGATGGATTATATTCTTTCGGAAACAAGCGAGCGATATACAAATCCCTATCTAAGAGCTGCTATACAAAAGCGAGATTTTATATTTCAGTATATTGAGCGTGGTGTGCATTTGGACTTGTTTATCAATCAAATATGTGTCCGTTGGCGTCAATTCTGGGATTATATTTGTGAGCATAAAACCGATGAAATTAATAAGTATTTGAGGTTGATACTCGAAAACACATTAGTTGAGAATATTGTACCGATTTTCAAAGACAAAACAGAATATATTAATAGGTATGCAGATTTCATGCTTTTGAACATTGACGAACAAAAAAAGCACGACCTAATAGATGAATTGAATCTGCGATTTGAAGAAATAAATCCGGAAACATCATCAGAAGATAAAAAGTATATATACGAAACATGGGCTTTTGCTTTACTCCCGAATGTTATACCTATTATCTTATCTGCTCTCCCACAATGGGATGAGCATTTGTATAATACGCGTAATTTTAGCTACATCAAAGAAGCATATCCCAAACTGTTTGAATATATCCAGAATCATATTGAGGAATATATAGATAAGATATTTATACCTTTGGAAAAGAATACGGATATTTCACAAGAAGATTTTGTGGAGTTGCTAAATAATGAGAATATTACAAACGACCAAAAGATACAGATTATAGCGCAATGCGATGTAAAAATTGAAGATGTTTCTGTTGTAAATTCAATAGCTATGCGCGGCGAGGTATGTCGCCAAAATAAAATGATGGCGAAATGGGAAAATGTGCGTGTTATATTAAATTCCCAAGAAGTTAATTTAACAGAACAATGTATAGCCTTTTTAAATATAATAGAGAATGCAGAAGCGCTTTCAGAACAGAAACTAACGGATGAGTTAGATGTTTTGAATAATTCCGACAAAACGACAATAAGTTATACTATAATTCATTTCGCGAAAATAACAACAGAATCATATCAATTATTGCTCAAAGCATTTATTGGCTCGTATTCTTCTTTTGAAAAAGATGCTCTGGACAAGAACAGAGTGCAACTTTTAATTGATAATAAACTGGTTTCAGCCAATAAAGCGGCATATTTGTATCTAAGGGAAAACTATAATGGATTGCATATCTATTTGCTTGAAAAAAATGTAGCGGATTTTAAAGATAAATACCAAGAACTTAAATTCGATGCAAATGACATAAGCATGATAGTACAATCCTCTGCTTTTGATAACAACACAAAACAAGCGATGATAAATAGTGTTTCCGAAGCAGAAGTATTTACTGGGAATGATGATGTAATAAGGAATATCACGCAATGGCTCTTAAGTGATAACACACCTAAAGAGATTGTTTTGAATACAAAAATAATGAATCTCTTATCGCAACAATTAAGTGTTGATGTTGCAGATAGAAAAAAACTCTATGAAAAATATTCTGACAGCATCTCAGAAATGGTTTCATTCTTGACAAATTTGGGAGAGCCATATTCCTTTTTGATAGGTTCAGGAGATAAAGTAGTCTTCCCAAAGGAAGAATCGGACTTCCTGAATATATTGAGAAAAAAAGGCTATATCTCTAAATGGACACATATGCGAAACACGGACATGTATCATGTGCGGAGAGAGCATATCCACATATAGGATGGTCAATTCGCTTTTAAAGTGACAGATTTTGACATCGTTTCTGATAAATGAGAAGATAGGGAATAACATATTGAATAAACATACAAAATGTACACACCGCCGTTTACAGTAACAGACGAGATTTTGCATCTGGTCTCTGAGATATCAGAGCAGATAGGCACATTAAATGCGCTGCTTGGTGAGCGCACGCCGTCGCCTATGCTCCGCAAAGAAAACCAAATCAAAACAATACATTCGTCCTTGGCCATAGAGCATAACAGCCTGTCGCTGCAGCAAGTGACGGACGTCATCGACGGCAAGCATGTGCTGGGCGCTCCTAATGAGATACAAGAGGTTAAGAATGCGCTGCAAGCATACCAATTGATGCTGCAACTTGATGCTTTTTCGGAAACTGATTTGCTCCGTGCGCATAGTCTGATGATGGTTGATCTGGTAGATAATGCCGGACATTACCGTAAAGGCAGTGTCGGTGTTTTTGATGGCGGCAAGTGCATTCATGTTGCACCATCTGCCGATCGTGTGCCTATGTTGATGGCGGAACTGTTCGAATGGATCAAACAAACACCAACACATCCGTTAGTAAGCAGTTGCGTCTTTCATTACGAGTTCGAGTTTATTCATCCGTTCATGGACGGCAACGGACGAATGGGACGTTATTGGCAAATGCTGTTACTGAGCCGCTGGAAAGGAATCTTTGCATGGCTGCCGGTGGAGACAATCGTTAAAAAGAATCAACAGGAATACTACAAAGCCATTGCCCAATCGGACGCTAAAGGAGATAGCACGGACTTTATTGTCTTTATGCTCCAATGCATTCTCCAAACAATCCAGGAGCAACAAAAAGTACCGGATAATGTCGGAATAAATGTCGGAATAAATGTCGGAATAAACGAGCAGCGTGTTTTGGACGCTTTGCGCGTTGATCCTTCATTATCAGCAGCCAAACTGGGTGAACAAATTGGTATCACTGCACGACAAGCCGAACGGCTGCTTGCTTCGTTGCGTGAGAAAAATCTTATCCGCCGCGTCGGAGCAAACAAAAATGGTCATTGGGAGATAATCAAATAATGTCCTGTCCACATAACTCCATAGATTGCCCTTGTACAAAGGATTGCCCGCGGCACGGACATTGCTGCGCCTGCGTGGCACATCACAAAGCTGCAGGGGGGCAGTTGCCGGCATGCTTGAGAGGCATTGACTGGCAGAAATAAAATGAAAAAAGTTGCTTTTCAGGTGATAGATTTCAGGTCTTTTTTGACTTATATATGGAAGGGTATATATTCACACCAATTTATAAACGCCAAACAAAACGAATAACATATTATCAAGAATATGAGTACCAAACAATCCATACGTTTCTACAAAGACAGCAAAGTGCGGGCTATCTGGAGTGATGAACAAAACAAATGGTTTTTCTCCGTCTTAGACATCATCGGTGCTATCAATGAGCAGGAAGACTACCAGAAGAACCGTAACTACTGGAAGTACCTCAAAGCTAAACTGAAGAAAGAGCAAAGTGAACTGGTTAGTGCCACTACCCAGTTGAAGTTACTTGCTCCGGATGGTAAGCGCCGTTTGGCTGATACCGCAGAGCACTTTCGATGAGATTGTGGATAAATATGTGGAGATGAATATCGCCCATCCGTTTATGGAAGGCAATGGTCGCAGTACTCGCATCTGGCTCGATATGATCTTCAAACAGTCGCTGCATCAATGTGTCGATTGGAGTATGATAGACAAGAAAAAATATCTCCGCGCGATGCACGCCAGTACTACCGATTCCAAGTACATCAAAGCCCTTCTCAAACCGGCTTTGACCGATAAGATTGAGGATCGAGAACTTTTCATGAAAGGAATCGACTATTCCTATTACTACGAGCAGGAAGAGTAATTTCGGAACCATTGTTGATAATTTTGGACTAACAAACATAAATCCTCTCCGAGCTAAGAGGCTAAAGACCCGCGCAGCAGACGAAGAAAGGAGGTAAAATGAGTTACTATCGGGACGCTCTTAGGGTGTTATCGGGAGATGGTCCCGTGATGGTCGCGGCGAATGTTGCTTCGCAACGTTTAGGGTCCTGCGGACGTGTAGTGTTGCTGCGCAACGTGTATTGTGCTTCGCACGTGTAGGGTTGATTGGAGAGTGGAGTATAGGGGACTCGAACCCCTTACCTTAACATTGCGAACGTTACGCTCTACCAGATGAGCTAATACCCCAAATCGGCTGCAAAAGTACAACAAAATTTTGATATGTGCAAATTTTTTTGAAAGATTATTGCATTATATCCCCTCTCCACATGAGAAAGATGGCGATTGAACTGCTTTTTGCTGCACAATCCTCGAAAAAGGAGGTACATCCTGTGTGAGCCAGACATTTCCTCCGATAATCGTGTCATGCCCAATCGTAACACGCCCCAAGATTGATGTGTTGGAATAAACCGTCACATTGTCCTCAAGAATAGGATGGCGCGGTAAATCTAACGGATGCCCTTCGTCATCATACTGGAAGTTCCGCGCACCCAAAGTAACACCTTGGTACAACATGACATGCTTCCCGATAATGGTGGTCGCACCAATAACCACTCCTGTTCCGTGGTCGATGCAAAAATACTCACCAATAGTAGCCGCCGGATGAATATCAATGCCGGTTCTGCTATGCGCCAATTCGGTTAACATCCTCGGTAAACGCGGGACACCGAGTTGATACAATACATGGGCAGTGCGGAAATGAATCATCACTTGTGTGAGCGGATAACTAAGCACGACTTCGCCTCTATCGGTAACAGCAGGATCATTATGCAACATCGCATCCACATCCGTATTAACAAGGTATTTGATGTGCGGCACTTCTTGCCAAAAAGCCTCGGGCAAAGGTAACTCTGACGGTGCTTCAACTTGCGGAAAGAACTCCGGAAAAACGACTCCGCGCATGTGCGCCATAAAGCGTTTCAAGGTGTCAATAGCAGGAATATATGTCATAGTACAGAAAGATATCTTTCGCCTGTGTCAGGCAATAATGCGACAATCATTTTGTTTTTGTTTTGCTCCATTTGTGCGAGAGTTTTTGCGGCGTGGAAAGCAGCACCTGAAGAAATGCCGACGAGCAGTCCTTGCGTATTTGCCAGTTCGCGTGCTGCGGCATAGGCTGCTTCATCGGAAACCTGAATAATGCGGTCCACTACCTCCGGTTCAAAGGTTTCCGGGACAAATCCTGCTCCGATACCTTGAATCTTATGTCTGCCTGCTTTTCCTCCGGACAAGACGGGGGAAGCTTGTGGCTCGACGGCAATGATAGTGACGTTGGGATTGTGAGCTTTGAGCGCTTTGCCGACACCGCTGACTGTTCCACCGGTTCCGACACCTGCGACAAAGATATCGACCAATCCGTCGGTGTCGTTCCAAATCTCCTGTCCGGTAGTGCGTTGGTGCATAGCGGGATTGGCAGGATTGGTGAACTGCCCCAAAATAATGGCGTTCGGGATTTGCCGGCATAATTGTTCGGCTTTGTTGATAGCGCCTTTCATACCTTCCGCTCCCGGGGTGAGTTCAAGTTTTGCTCCAAACGCTTTGAGTAAGTTCCGGCGTTCAACAGACATGGTATCGGGCATGGTAAGAATGACATGGTATCCTTTAGCGGTGCCCACCCATGCAAGTCCGACTCCGGTATTACCGCTGGTAGGTTCGATAATCGTAGCGCCCGGATGTAAGATGTCTCGGTGTTCGGCATCTTCAATCATGGCTAAAGCAATGCGGTCTTTGACACTACCACCAGGGTTGAAACATTCAAGTTTGAGAATCAGGCGCGCCTTTTGTTGTTCCAATCCTGAGATTTCCAACATGGGCGTGTTGCCAATAAGTTCAGCAAGTTGTGTGTGTATCATTGTTTATCTTTTTTGTGCAGCATGTGTTATAAGTCGTCCGAAATGACATGCCCGGGCAGTCGTCTGAGATTGTATTGTGACGCCATGATTTCGCCATACGCTCCGGCACTTCTCATCGCCAATAAATCTCCACGTTGTACGGTAGCAATGCGGTATCCTTGTACAAAGACATCGCTTGACTCGCAAATGGGACCGACAATATCATAAAGTTGCTCTTCGGCATCTGGATGTGTGATGTTCTCAACGCGATGGAACGCCCCATACAAAGCGGGTCTGATGAGATCGTTCATACCCGCATCCACGATGGCAAACTGTTTGTTGACACCACGTTTGATATACAGTACGCGTGTCATGAGATTGCCGCATTGTGCGACTATAGAACGCCCTAATTCGAAGTGGAGATGCTGTTCGGAACGTAAGTTGATTTCGCGCCGCCAAGTATCGAAATATGCTTTGAAGTTCGGAATAGGGAAGTGGTTGGGATGTTCGTACAAGATACCTAATCCTCCTCCGACATTGATATGTTCGATGCGGGCGTTCATTATTTCGCCGTGTTCGTTGGTGCACGTCAATTGCTCGACCTGTTCGACCAATTGGTTAATCCGCAAAGCGAGTTGTTCGAATGGTTTCATGTCGGTGATTTGTGACCCGATATGGAAGTGGAGTCCGAGGAACTGAATAGCCGGCAACCGGTACGCCATTTGTACGGCTTGAGGGAGTTGGGACATGGGGATGCCGAATTTGTTTTCATCCAATCCTGTGGTAATCTTGGCGTTGGTATGTGCATCAATATTGGGATTGACACGCAAGCAGATGCGTGCCGTAGTGCCTAAGTTTTGTGCGATGCGACTAATAACTTCCATCTCTTCCATCGATTCGACGTTGAAGCAGAAGATGTTCTGTTCGAGTGCAAACTGAATCTCTTTGTCCGTTTTAGCGACACCTGCAAAGACGATGTTTTTGGGTTCAAATCCCGCCTCGATAGCCGCCTTGACTTCTCCTCCGCTAACGCAATCTGCGCCAATCCGGCTTTGTGCGATTGTTCGCAGGATAGCGTCCGTAGCACATGCTTTCACGGCATAATGGACATGCCAATTCGGGGTATCAGACTCCGCATGAAGTACACGCAGCGTTTGGCGCAAGACTTCCATGTCATAGAAATAATAAGGAGTCTCGATTTGGCTTAATTGCTTTAGTGGAAAGTTACCGGTGATCATAACGTTGAGGGTTTAACGTTTAGGGTTTAGAGTTTAGAGTTTAGGGGTGAGGGTTGAGGGAAGAGGGTTTTGCTGAGTGATTGGAGCGCAGGGATTTTATTGTCCGAGTTAATGAGCAGAGATATGTTATGATCCGAGCCGCCATAACTAATCATACGAATAGGAATGTCCTTTAAGGCCGTAATCACTTGCGATTCGAGTCCATGGTTGTCCGGTCTCAAATCTCCAACGACAGAGATAATCGTCATGTTATCCTCGACAGAAACGGTTCCCAAGGTTCTTAATTCCGCCAAGATAGCCTCGAGTTGGTTATTGTTGTCCACGGACATGGAAACTGCGACCTCGGATGTAGTGATGAGGTCAATGGAAGTGCGGTACTTTTCAAACACTTCAAAAACCCTGCTGAGAAAACCGTACGCCATCAACATCCTGTCGGATTGCACGCGCACGGCAAAAATCCCGTCTTTGGCAGCAACTGCTTTAATGGTTCCCTGTGCCGTGTGGTTGTCGATATATGTTCCGGGTGCGTCCGGCTGCATAGTATTGAGCAATCTGACGGGCACATTGTGCATTTTTGCAGGTAAGATACACGTAGGGTGGAGAATCTTTGCGCCAAAATATGCCAACTCCGCTGCTTCGTCAAAACTGAGATTGCGCACGGGGACAGTTCCTTCCACAAAACGTGGGTCGTTGTTGTGCATGCCGTCAATATCGGTCCAAATCTGAATCTCCTGTGCATCGAGCAGCGCTCCGATAATAGACGCCGTGTAATCGCTTCCACCTCGTTTGAGATTGTCGATTTGTCCGTCCGCATTGCGGCATATAAATCCTTGTGTGATGATGTATTGGTGTTCCCCAAATTTGGACAATTGTGCTTTTAGAAGTTTTTCCGTTTCGTACAAATCGGGCTCTCCGTCCGCGTTAATTCGCATAAAATCGAGTGCGGGCATCAGAACAGCATCGAATCCGTTTTGCGCCATATAGTTAGTCATCATGGTGGTGGAAATCAGTTCTCCGAAACTGACGACATCTTTCTCGACTTGGGGCGTAAACGGTCTGATACAATACTTGCGCAGAGCAGCGAACATGGGTTGCAGCAATGCAAAGTCGATGTCCAAGTCGCTACATTCTTTGTGGTATTTATTTTCGAGCATTTTCAGCATTTCTGCCGCACTGGCAGCATTAGCAACGCGGATATATTCCGCCATTTGCAGCAGTTGATTTGTCGTGCCGGACATCGCCGATAGAACAACAATCTTTTGCTGTCCGTCAGCAATCAACTCCGCTACCGCTTTCATACGTTCAGCCGAGCCAACACTTGTTCCTCCGAATTTGAGAATTTTCATTATTTTTGCGTTGATAAATGATTTTATGCCGCAAAAGTACAATAAAATTTTGATATACGCAAATTTTGTATTACCTTTGCAGCGTTAAGCGTGAAAAATGTAGTGTTATGCATGAAAAAATACTTGTTTTTGATTTGGGCGGTGTGCTGATTAATCTGAAGGTTGACCGATGTATATCGCGTTTCCGGCAGTTGATGGGCGATGCGAATATGCAATCTGTATTAGGCCTCGGTGCGGATGGCGAAGGTATCGCGTCCGTGAGCGTTGCGAACCGTCAACTGATGGCGGACTTTGAACGGGGAAATATATCTTCCGAGCGTTTTGTGTGCGAAGTGCTTCGTTCTTGTCCTTCCGGCACTACAGCCGAGGATGTGATAGAGGTTTGGCATTCGATGCTGGATGAATTGCCACAGGCGCGATTGGACTACTTGCAGAAACTGAAACAGGATGGCTATCGCATGTATTTGCTGTCCAATGGCAATGATCTGCATTTTAACCGAATCAATGGCACCTATCACTTGGACAGGTATTTCGAGCGGCTGTTTTTGTCGCAAGAGATGCATCTTGCCAAACCTCAGAAAGAGCTGTTTGAGGCAGTGGATAGCGCTATCAACGGACAGCATCAACAGGTGATATTTGTGGATGATCTTGCCGCCAACAGAGAAGCCGCTGAACGCTTTGTACACTGGACAACCTGTGCGGATTTGGAGGAATTGAAGGCAATAATCGAAAAAAATGTAGAAAATACGCAATAAAATTTGCATAGGTCAAAAATTATTCGTACCTTTGCACGCTAATTTTGCGACATGGCAGAATCAAAATCATATTGGAATACAGTGATTACTCCTCGCGATCGTCTTCTTGCGCTTGATTGGCGCGAGATATGGCGCTATCGTGATATGTTTCTGCTGTTCGTTGGTCGCAATTTCCGTACGGCATACAAGCAAACGATTCTTGGTCCGCTGTGGTTCATCATCACTCCGGTATTGTCGGTGATTGTATATGTGACGGTCTTTGGCGGCATTGCAAATATCCCGACCGATGGTGTTCCTGCGATATTGTTCTATTTGTTGGGTATCTCCGTTTGGGGGTATTTTTCGAGTTGCTTGAGCGCAACGTCCAATTCGTTTGTAACGAATGCGGATATATACGGCAAGGTGTATTTCCCGCGAATTATTATGCCGCTGGTTGCGGTAACGACCAATTTGCTGACGTTTGGAATACAATTGCTCATCTTTGCAGCGTTTTATATTTACTATGTGGCTACAGGAACGGAATTGAGCGTTCATTGGCAATTGGTATTGTTCCCGTTTCTGATAGTGCTTTTGGCGCTGATGTCAATGGGTTTCGGTATGATTTTTTCGTCGCTGACGACGAAGTATCGTGACCTTCAAATCATGTTGGCTAAGATTATATCGCTGTGGGTTTATATAACTCCGGTTATCTATCCGCTGAGTATGGTGACCAATCCAAAGCTTCATTTGGCGATGTCTCTTAATCCTGTTACTCCGGTGATGGAAGCGATTAAGTATTCGCTTCTTGGTGCTGGTCAGTTCTCTTGGCTTTGGTTAGGATACAGTGTATTGTTTACAATACTGTTGCTTATAGCGGGTTTGATGCTATTTAATAAGGTGCAGAAAAGCTTTATGGATACAGTATGACGGAGGGTTATTGGACAACGGAAATATCACCGACAACGTTTTCCAAAGGTTTGGGATTACGTGAGTTGTGGCAGAAGAAGTACCTGATATGGCTCTTCATCAAGCGCGATATAACCGTTCAGTTCAAGCAGACGATATTTGGAATGGGGTGGTATTTTATCTCTCCGTTGTTTTCGATGTTTATGTATATCGTGGTGTTCGGTCGCATCGCGGGAATCCCGACAGATGACGTTCCTCAACCGGTATTCTACCTGAGCGGAATCTGTTTGTGGGAGTATTTTTCGACCTGTCTGACCGATGTGTCCGGAACGTTCCAGAAAAACGCTTCGCTTTTTGGCAAAGTGTATTTTCCGCGTTTGGTGACTCCTGTGTCCATCGTGATATCGCGTTTGTTCCGTTTCTCCTTGCAGTTGCTGACGTTTGTGGCGGTGTATCTGTTCTATGCATTCAACGGTTTCGCGTTGTGCCCGAACTGGTATCTGCTTCTGTTCCCTGTCATCTTGCTAATCATGCAAGGAATAGCGTTAGGATTGGGTTTGATAGTGTCTTCTCTGACTACGAAGTATCGTGATTTAACGAATTTCTTCAGCGTGTTTGTGTCGCTATGGATGTATGCGACTCCTATCGTTTATCCGCTGAGTTATGTGACGAATCCAACGCTCCATAAAATCATGATGCTGAATCCGATGACCTCCCTTATTGAAACCTTCAAGTATGGAGCCTATGGTGCGGGGCAGTTCTCTTGGATATCGCTGGCATATAGTTTCGGCTGTATGTTGGTATTGCTGGTAATCGGCATAGCGATGTTCAACCGTAAACAGAAATTCTTTATCGATACGATATAGTATGGAACGGGAATTTATCCTAATCAATATAATCGGCTTTGACAAGCCCGGTGTGACATCGGCAGTAACGGCGGTGTTGGGAAAGTATGGTGCGTATGTTCAAGATATAGGCCAATCGAATCTGCACCATCAGTTGAACTTGAGTATTCTGATTCGCGTGGATGATCCTTCTACCAGCGGTGAGATGATTAAAGAGGTACTGTTCTGTTGCTCCCGTTTAGAGATGATTGTGCGTTTCACTCCGTTGAGCGAAGAAGAATATGCGGCTTGGGTAGGTCGTCAAGAACAGGACCGATATGTTGTGACACTATTGGCGCGTGAATTAAATGCCCGCCATATAGCCCGTGTGACGGCATTGTTAGCAGGCCGACAGCTGAATATCGACAATATACTCCGCTTAAGCGAACGTCCGCGTATGGATTTGCCTGTAGAGAAACGACATTCGTGCATAGAGTTTTCACTTCGCGGCAATCTTCCTGACCGTGAGGCATTACAACGCGAGTTATTGGAAGTGTCACGCGAAGAAGGGATAGATATCTCATTTCAACGTGATGACATGTTCCGTCGCAATCGCCGTTTGATATGCGTGGATATGGATTCCACGTTTATCCAGACGGAAGTGATAGACGAATTGGCAATTCGTGCCGGAGTAGGCGAAGAGGTGAAGGCGATTACGCTTAGTGCAATGCGCGGTGAAATAGACTTTAAGGAGAGTTTTGTGCGGCGTGTAGCGTTGCTTAAAGGTCTGGATGTGAGCGTACAACAAGATATAATCGACCATCTTCCGATAACCGAAGGCGCAGACCGTTTGTTCAGTATTCTCAAGCGATGCGGTTTTAAGATAGCGATTCTTTCCGGCGGATTTACGTTTGTAGGCAAGTATCTGCAGCAACGATTTGGTGTGGACTACGTGTATGCGAACGAATTGGAAGTGGCAGATGGCAAGTTCACAGGCCGTCATGTAGGCGATATTGTTGATGCGAAACGCAAGGCAGAGTTGCTGGAACTGATAGCCCAAGTGGAACATATCGATTTGGCGCAAGTAATTGCCGTCGGAGACGGGGCAAATGACCTTAATATGTTGGGCAAAGCCGGTTTAGGCATAGCATTCCATGCCAAACCAAAGGTTAAAGAAAGTGCTCAACAAGCCATCTCAACAGTCGGATTGGACGGAATTCTGTATTTCTTGGGCTTTAAAGATTCCTTTTTGAAATAAGCGCGCCTTATTTGGCACGGATTTTGTGGAGTGGTTGAATAAAATTTTGACTGCTATGAAAAAGTTATTGAGTTTGGTAATGGTATTCCTGCTGGGTGCAGGCGTATCTGCAGCGTATGGAAAACAAAAGAAAGCGGCAGTTTCATTGCCCGACAAACCAGTTACGGTAATCGTAATGGATTCTACTAACGCTTTATTGGACGGCGTTCAAGTTCGAATCTGTAAGAAGGTGTTTCAGACATCGTATGATGGCCGAGTAGTGATTAAACCGAGTGAATTGAAAGGTGCCAAGTCGTTAACTGCCTCTCGCGATGGTTACGTGTCTAAAACAGAATCACTAAACGGTAAAGAAGTGATAATAGTGACTCTGCAAAAGAAGTATTGTAAAGAAGAACAGGCTAATCACCGGGATTTACATGCCGTTGGGTCAGGTCGTGCCGGCAAAGGAACTCCCATGTCAGAGCCGGACGTGTATTATTCAATGCGCGCAGCTACCAAGGACGAAGAAGCATACATGGACGCAGCTATGGTTTCAATGCCAGGAGAAGGAGGACATGCGTCGAATTCTGTTTCAGCCGGCAAGTTGACAGCCGGTGAGGTGAATGACTTTGCAAAATGGTATTTATGGCCGAATATTTTTTCCGGTAGCCACAAGGATTATCCAACGCGCTGGAATATCGCACCTTGGTATCGCTACACAGTACAAGTAATGACTCGCTCCGGTTCGCCAGTGGCAAGTCGTGCCGTGAGTCTGTTAGACGCAAAAGGCAATACGTTGTTTCAAGCCGTAACAGACAATACCGGCAAGGCAGAACTTTGGCATCAGTTGATAATAGCGAATTGTCAAGAGGCCAATAGCGATGGTTTGCAAATACGTGTTGACAACCAAACGAAATCAGCAAGTCCATGGAACGAAAAAGTGGAGACGTTTGTGTTGGATGAGGATTGCGACATGTCCGATGCGGTAGATGTAGTGTTTGTGTTCGATGCGACAGGTTCTATGGGTGATGAGTTACATTACTTGCAAGCAGAGATGAAAGATGTAATCGCCCGTGCGTCTCAAGCAACCGGCGGACTGAAGATACGTACAGGCGCTGTCGTTTACCGAGACCACGGTGATACATACCTTACCCGTATTTCCCGTTTAACAGATGACATTACGACGACGCAAGCGTTCATTGACAAGCAATCCGCCAATGGCGGTGGCGATTTTCCAGAAGCAATACCTGAAGCCTTGATGGCGGCTCTGAACAGTTCAGGTTGGGATAGCAATGCACGGGCACGCATCGCGTTTCTTGTGCTTGACGCCCCCTGTCATCAGGATAGCACCACGTTAGCGTTACTGCATGATCAGGTATTAAATGCCGCTGCGCAAGGTGTGCGTATCGTCCCCGTGGTATGCAGCGGCTTACAAGAAAGCGGAGAATACCTTATGCGTGCTATCGCCCTGGCGACAAACGGAACGTCATTCTTTCTCACAGATGACTCGGGTATAGGACATACTCATTTGAAACCCACAACGGATAGTCTCAAAGTAGAGCACCTGAACGATATGCTTGTGCGTACTATTGTGGAATTCAGTACGATGCCAGCTTGTGAAGCATTGGCTGATGAGGAAGAACTGAATAGCAATGAACAATTTATCCCGAATCCGTTCAGTACAGAGAATTTGGCTGCTGATCCAACGATTCCGCATGGTGAAGGAGTACATTATTTGGTAGATGTGACAGGCAAACTTTTGGGCGTCTTTGAAGGTGAGGTGAAAACAGATTTTCTCCCAATAGGAGCGTACTTTATCAAAACATATGTTGACGGTCAATGGTACACAAAGAAAATATTCATAAGCCGTTTCTAAATTAATTTCTTAAAAAAGTGCGAAAAAATCGCACTTTTTTTTGTATATATGCGATTTTTTTTGTACCTTTGCGCGAAATTATATCGACTATGAATAGAAAAATGATAATAGGTTTATGGACAGTTGTTCTGCTATTGTTATTTGGGTGCAGCGAGAAGAATGTTCCGGTCGCTACACGTCAGCGGGGCGATGTCCTTAAACAAGAAAAGGTACGTGAACTGAGTATTCCGGAGATTCGTGCATTGGTAACGGATTCCGTGTCAGATGAGTATTTGCGCTATCCGGTAAATTGCTATCGTTTGTCTTATAGTTCCGTGTATGAGGGAGATTCAATCACCACAACAGCACTTATGCTGCTACCAGACGGGGCACCAGATACGTCATTATGCATATATATGCATAGCACAATTCTGCCAATCGATGAATTGACCGCCAAGCAACAAATGCCTTCCAATTTCTTCAATAGTACGCGGCCGTCAGGCGGAGAAGTGGCTACATGTGGCTTGCCATTAGCTTCAAGCGGATTCTGCGTAGTGATGCCGGATTATATCGGTTACGGTACAACCAAGGAAAAAGAACACCCGTTTGTATATTATCCTGAATTGCATTTTGCAAATATCGATGCCTTGCGGGCACTTAGGAATGTACTTGGTTTGCAGAATTCCAAGTCTCTTCCGGTTTGGTTGGGAGGATATAGTCAGGGCGGCGGCGCTGCGCTGAGTTTGCATTATTATATCCAAAAAGATTATAGTACAGAGTTTTCTGTGGTTAGTAGCAGTTGTTTGTCCGGTCCATATAATTATGTGGGGCAGATAGAAGGCGTGCTACGTGAGAATATCCCGGTTCCATCTGTACTGATTTCGTGGTCTGCATATGTGTTGAACCGCTTTTGTGTTCATCGTAATCCAGACCAAATATTCTCTTTTGCAGTAACCGACCAGGTTTCAGCAATTACGAATTTCAATGGAAAGATTAAAGATATCTTCCGTCCATATTTTATTGAAAACGTATTAAACGGTAAGGATGTAGAATGGATAGAAGCCAGTAAACGTAATTCGTTTCATGAAGGTTGGACGCCCCAAGGCCGCGTGTTCCTTCATCATGGTGATAAGGATAATGTGGTTCCATACTTTAATACGATGGATGCCTACAATGGTTTGACTGCTGCAGGCGGGAACGTGACTGTCTTTACTTATGAAGGGAAAGAACATACGAATGTGACCCCCTCTTATATCAAGCATACTCTTCGTGTGTGGCTGAATAATGTGAGTGATTAATGGCTAAAAGGTGGAGTTATATTGTGTTGCTGTTGCTGCCGCTATCCATAGTGGCGCAAGATCAGTTGATGTACGATCAGTACCGCGACTTGTCATTCTATAACCCTGCAGTGACAAATGTAGAGGGTAATTATTCTCATTATGTGCAGGCTTGGATGCATGCCGCTTTTGCTTCGAAGGATTTTATAAAGCATTATGATTCGGATATCTATGAGGATTATGAGGCTGGTGCGCGTTATCAGGGACGCAAAAACGGGCATCTGTTTTCCGCATCATATCACTATGACGGGTACTCTTTCTTCCATCAACATACGATAGGATTGAGTTATGGCTATGAGTTCGTGTTTAAAGAGATTCATCACTTGTCAGTAGGAGGACGGTTGCAAGTGAATTTCTGTGATATAATGCTTAATAAGCTGAGTGTTCAAGCAGATTGGCTAAAGAATTTCCAAATGACACCGGATTTTGACCTTGGTATTCAATATCGTTTGCGTGGTTTGAATCTCGGTTTGGCAGTAGTGAATGTAGCCGGTAATTCGGCAGCCAATAATACCGCACTGATTATGTACGAACGGCGCGGATATCTAAATATCAGTTATGACTTTGCACTCGGTACAAAGAAGAATGTGGTATTATCTCCCCATTTATTGTTTTACTTAGGGCAACATACAGCTGCGGCTGATATAGGTATTGATTTAAATTTTTGGAAGTATGCACATGTCGGTTATACGTTCCGCATGTTAGAGATGCGCCATCTTGTGACAGCGGGATTCGAGTACAAAGGTTTTACACTCGATGTCGCAGCAGAGTTAGTTGCATTGAATCGAAAAGAGCGACTGCAAGTCTGTCTCGGTTATAAGTTCTGAATCATGAAACATCTAATATTATGAAACACATTTACATTATTCTTTTTACTTGTGTCTTATCGTTGGCATTATTCGGTTGCCAAAAGAATACCCCCAAAAAACCGGATCAAAATATTGTTATCCTTTTTGAAAATGATGTACATTGTGCCATCGATGGATATGCTCAGTTAAGTGCTTTGCGACAAATTATATCCGCCCAAACTCCATATGTTTCCGTAGTCAGTGCGGGTGACTTCGCTCAAGGTGCAGCGATAGGCAGTTTGACACGCGGTGAGAGTATTGTGCAAATTATGAATGCGGTAGGCTATGATGTTGTGACAATCGGTAACCACGAGTTCGATTATGGCGTACCACAACAGCGTCATTTGATGCGTGAACTGAAAGCAGATGTCGTTTGCTGCAATTTTTCGGATATACATGGTCATCTGATTTATAAACCATTTGTCATTAAAGACTATGGTGCTGTAAAAGTAGCGTATATTGGAGCAGCTACACCTACAACGTTTACAACTTCTACGCCAACGAACTTTGAAGATGCAAACGGTAATTGTATATATTCATTCCACGCAGATGATTCTTTTGAACTGATTCAAAAAGCCGCTGATAAAGCCCGCCGAAAAGGCGCAGATTATGTGGTTGTCCTTTCACATTTAGGAGATGATACCGCATTGGATAACAGTGTCGATATGATTAAATCCACAACCGGTATTGATGCTGTATTAGATGGCCACCAACATCATATATTGAACTTCAGAGTACCTAATGCGCAGGGTGATTCTGTTATTTTAGCATCGACTGGAACTCAATTTCAGCGTTTTGGCAAGTTAACAATAGATACATCCGGTAAATTGAACGTAGAGCTCATCAATGGCGAGTACTTTACCGTTGCGGACAAGAATATTGAAAATGTGATAGCTCAAATTCGCCAAGAGATGCAAAGCCGTGTCGGTCAGATTGTAGGACGTACCGAAGTTCCGCTGACGATGCTTAAGAACGGCCGTCGGGAGGTGCGTCGAGGCGAAACTAATCTGGCGGACTTGTTAACCGATGCATTTCGTTATGCAACAGGCGCAGATATCGCTATAATGAATGGTGGTGGTATTCGTAACCAGATTGAAGAAGGAAACATTACTTATGGAGATGTTTATTCTGTTATGCCATTTAACAATACCGTGCGTAAACTGGAGTGTACTGGTCAGCAGTTGCTTGATGCTTTGGAAGTCGGTGTGGCATTAGCGCCAGGTGAGAATGGCGATTTCTTCCAAGTCAGCGGACTACGTTATACCTATCGTACTGATGTACCGACATCTGTGATGTTTGATAAGAATCAATTATTTGTTGGAGTAGGGAACAGCCGCCGTATTGTTTCTGCGGAAGTGTTGCAAAATAACGCGTGGGTGCCTGTTAATCCCAATGCTACTTATACCATTGGTGGACAGAGTTATATTTTAACCAGCAAAGGTGCTTCCGGTGCGCTTCAATTCATGCGAGAGATTGAGTGTGAACACATCGGTGATGTGGAAGCTGTAGTGCGTTATTTCGAACATATTGGTACTATCACAGCAGCTCAATACGGCAAAGCGCAAGGACGTATTCAAATGCTCAAGTGATTAATAATGGTAACAGCGGCTTATCGCATCTTAATCTCGTCGCCAAGAGGACCACAGAGAATACATTTCTCCGAAGATTGATAACCATAGAAGAAAAACGATAGTTTGATGCCCGTAAACAGATTGCGGGCATTAAATTTTCCTGCTTCTGTGGTAGAAAGCATATGCTTGAAGCCGAAGGTCGAGAAATCGTACGGAGTAGCAGATGGAATTGTGTATGGAGCATTTTTGGTACCAGGGCAGATGTCTAATATACCACATTCAAGAAATGCAGCAATGCGCAAACGATAATCTTTGGCTTCATTTTTGCGGTATCCTTTCTTGCCATAGTTCCCAAATGCCCACTCATAACCTATCTCGGCGCAAGCTAATACATCGAATTTTAAGTCGAGTCCTGATTCATCTCTCACTTCTTCCACTTGTTTGCGGATGCCGTGATTATCCATCTCTTCCCAAATGCCGATATAACGATTATATGTTGCTGTAGTGGTTACATCAACTTGAGGACGAGTCCAGCCTGCTACTTGCATACTTGCTTTTAATCCGGCGAGGAAATAAAAATTATAGAAGTATAATCCGGCTTGCAGCGGAATTTGTACGTAAATATTACGTGTCTTATCAATACGGTTGGTAAAGTCGTAACGTAAGGTAAAGTTCGTTCCTTCAGAATCTTTGGCATCAACTATCAGTGAGTCGTTAGCAAAGCGGTTGTTTATGTCTTGCCAACGTACGCCCACACCGGTTTGAATCAGCAATCCGCGACCTGTATAGCAGTAGTCAAGACCAAAGCCTGCTGTGTAACCGCCGGGACCTGTAAACATCTTACTCCAATTACCGAACATTGCTGAATATCCACCATCCACGTGTAAACCAACCAAATGATGTACTCCGTCATAAGCTGTTGTGCGCAATCCGGAACCATTGACGCGTTTGCCGGAAGATGTGCGCAGTTTGTCTGTGTTTCGTGAGTAGTCGTTTGTGATACGGGTTTGCGCTATTAGTGACAAAGGCATTAATAGCAACACAAATAGGGATATTATGTACTTAATTCGTTTCAATGTACAACTAATTTACAATCACTTTTACAGTCCGATGTTCACCGCCTTCTTGATTTAATTCAAACAAGTACATGCCTGACAATGCGGGCAGTGTTACCGGGAATGAATTATGAGCGCCCGGCTCGAAGCGTCCGTTTTGAATCAGTGAACCGTAAGGATTATATATCTTGTATTCGCCACCTTTTTGGCTGCACATGATATAGACAACAGGATTTGCTTTTACCACATAAGTAGGAACAACGCTTACGTAAGGTTTTGTCGGCGTCGTAGTATTGTTGCGTGCTTGTGCTACAATTGGACAGGTGAACATACTTACTGAATCGCTTTCACGGGTCAGAAGCACGCTGTATTCTGCTCCTACTTCCAGATAATCCGGGGCAAATAGATATGATTTGGTTTCACCCACCAACTCTTCGCCGTTCTTGTACCACTGATAGGATGAGAAGGTGTAGCCTCCATTATACTGTTCATTGAGAATACCGATAGCGTCTGCCCAATGTTGCTCCAGTATCCAATCCGGATAGTTGACGGTAAAGATGAAATCTACGCGTTGCAATTCGGGATCATCGCATGTCCCGTTGTCGAAGTATATGCGTGCAGAGTAGATATTCGGCTGCAGATATTGTTCTTCGGTTTGAGGAATCTCTATTTCGATGTGCATGGTAGCTTGTCCTTTTTTACTGAAACTAATGAATCCGCCGCCTCCAAATCCGCCGTCATTGCCGCCGAATCCGCCATCGTCTATATCACCGGAGTCATCGTCTCCGCCGTCTCCGTCATGATTGCTTGTCTCTGTACCCGTCAGAACCGGCAAAACAACCGAATCTTTCGGGAAACCGCACGCTTGTGCCAACGAATCGTAGATAATTCCTACTGTTCTGGGTTGGAAGCCGGTTTGCTCATCGTAAGTAAAGACAATATCAAAACCATTTTGGTCTGCACAGACGGTTACCGGTTCAAGCATGAACTTTGTTGCCGGAACAACCTCCAAGTGCACTACTGCAAAGCTGTCGCAACCGAACGAATTCATTATGGTATCGGTGTATATTCCGGTTGTGGTGAAGTACTTGTCATTGAGTTGATAGGTTTCGCTCACGCAGATTGTATCGTACCACTCTTCGGTCAATATTGGACGTACATTCAGATAGAGCCGGAATACAGAGTCACAGGCGGGTCCCTCATATGCGAGACCTTGAGTCGGGTAGTTCGTGAACAGGAATGTATCTCGCGGTAGCGTATCGGCTTCGTGTTCAAGCATCCAGGCAGTCAGGTCGTGACCTTCCCAAATCAGTGTCTTCTCGTTACCGCAAATCGTGTCATAGCGGGTGCTATCGTAGGCTTGATTGACATATAACGTCAAGTAATAAATCGAGTCGCACGAACCGCCTAAAGTCTGGTAACTATCTTGAGTATAGATGATTGTTGCGGTATCGCTGTATAGTGTTTGTCCGCGCCATTCGAGGGTATCGCTGGAGCAAATAGACAGTGTATCATAGAAGCGATACGAAGGTTTGACGTAGTAGCGCAATGTGTATGTTGAGTCGCAATGACATGGCGCTGTGGTATGTAGCGAGTCATAGATTGTAATCCAGCCTACAGTGTCGGTCGGAACATAATCATAATGCTCGCCACTTTCGCCGCGAAGAGCAATGGTATGCGGTGTCGTCTCGCCCTTCGATACCCAAATCAGTGTGTCGAATTGGCAAATCGAGTCAGAACTATAGCCTTCTATAGAGCTGAGATATTCATCGCTGAAGTGGTAATACTCGTAGAATACCGGTTTGAGTATTAGGATAGAGTCACATTCTGAACCTGTTGTATAGCGGTGTTCAATTTCGTTGTAATGTTCGCGGAAGAAGATTTGTTCGTGGTCCCAAATCAGGGTGTCGTTTTTGCAGATATCAGCGCCAAAACGATGCTTTGCACCGGGTTGAACCGTCAGATTCAGCACAAAGATGGAATCGATACCGAAGGGTTGTATCTTCAGTGAATCGTAGTAAGTTCCGGTCAACTTCTCGTTTATATGCGGGTATTTGCGCCACGTCCAATCGTTATTCGAGCACAGCAAAGTATCGAATGTAAATTTATACGATGGATGGATATATACCGAATCCCATACAATCGAGTCACAACCATCAGCAGTGCGCAACGTGTCGATGAGCATAAATTTCTTAACCTCATGACGCGTCGCGTCGTCATAGTGAATTGACGCAGTTGGCATCGAGTCTTCGCGAGTGACGAGGGGCAGGGTGCTTGTCGGTTGGCCACCAAAAGACCAGGTCGTATTATTGTCGCCAATGTGATCTACAATCAATTGATACCGATACGGTGAGATGTGTATATTGACAAACATCGTACTATCGCAGCCAAACATCGTTCCGTCTGCTGTGGGGCGTATCGAGTCGTGGAACAGGCGGTAATTGTCCGTGGTCATGGCGCGGGTGATATACACTATCGAGTCATATGCTGTGGTTCCGGATGCTGGGGCTATCGGGTGTGCCTCTTGGTCGTAGTCGTAACCTACAAACAACCGGTGTTCCCACAAAACGGTTTCGTTGGAGCAAAGGCTTCTGTCTTGAGTAATGGTATTGTATTTCCACGAATAAGTCGGATGAACGGTCAGCGTCAACTCCCAAATGGAATCGCAGTGTACGGGTTCCGTCTTTTTGGTTTTTTTGTTGTAGAACAATGTGTCTGTTACCACACTGTCGCGGATGAGATATGTGCCGTATTCTTGTGTAATCTGTTTCGTGAAGTCCTCTGTCGTTATCTCGGTTGCCTTGTCGCCTGTTATTTTATATAAGGAGGTTCTTTGTCCCGGATGTCCTGCCCAGATGTATTCTTCGCCCTGACATACTTCGTCAACCATATGATTGTACTTCGTCGGGAAACCGGTGAGTTCAATCACGTGGATAGAGTCAAAATGCAAGACGGTTTTGGTTGAATCGTAGTAGAATCGGCTTTCGCCTGCTGCGGGTACGTCGGTTATGATTTTGTCTTTGCTCTTGCCGGTAGAGGGGTCATAGATATGCCATTTGTAAGTGCAGTTTTCGCACACTGGAGCATATGTCGTATCGCGGAACACTTGTCCGACGATGATGCACCAAGTTACAATCGAGTCGCACCGATAGCTTCCGACGCTATGTCCTAAAGCATCGCGGGTTGTGTAATGCTGATAGTGTGTGTAGCATGAAGAGCCCGGAACAACAATCTTTTGCTTGTACGTTATGCCGGAAGGAACTTCTACGTCTGAGCTGCCAAGGAACAACGTATCGTCCCACAACCAGTAGGCTTCGCTTGACAGATGGCGGTCAAAACTGTTTTTATAGGTCGGTATAACCGTCAGTGACTTTGTCCATATTGAGTCGCAGCCGACGCCATTGCGGCATGAGGTGCAAGTGATTGTTTTCAGCGAATCGAGTAGGGTGTATGTGCCAGCTATATCGATTGGGATGGCGTTGGTCCACACACGTTTACGCGCGTTGGTCTTGGTATTGATCATCCAAATCTGTCGTGCGGGTTCACCTGTACGCGGGTGATTTGCCCACTCGTATGAATCGCCTTGTGTATCAGATTGGCATATCGTATCTGCCGCGTCTTTTAGGTCCAAATAGGCGGGATGCGAATACACAATATGGGTTACACCGCTATCGCACTTACAAATATTGGATATAACAATGTCTTTGAAAGTGTACGGTTCTTCGCGTGCGGGTAAATATACCGGATCCCGATTAAGGAATTGGTATGGTTCCGTTTCGCAGATGTGGAATGTCTGTTCACGCACGTAGGTACTATCCATGTGAATGGACACTGTCCACGTCGAGTCGCAGTGGTAGCGGGTCTCGCCGGTAAAGGTGTGTGTCCAATATCTGTCGCCGTCGCACGAAGTGTTCAGGTACTCATTTCCAATGAGTGTCGCTTTGTCTGATGACGTTTCCGGTCCTTCATATAGCGGACCATAGAAATAGTATTTAGTGCCTTTCCACGTGAAATCGACTATCTTGTTCCGGCATAGTTGCATGTATTTGGTTTGATGTTTTTCTTCTCCTACGATAAGCGTCAAACGTTCTATCGAGTCGCAACCTGCAGGAGAGCACTGTGTACAGGTCTTGGTTGTTAGTGAATCAATAAACTCAAATACTCCCGCTACATCTACCGGCAGATTCGTGGCATCCACGTATCGTTTGTGTCTCACGGACCAAACCATGTGTCCCGCTTCTTTGCCTTTCCAGCCTTTGGGGACGTTGATACACGTTGTGTCTTTATATTCGATGCGTGTATGCAGGTGTTGGTCTTCTACATAGGTCGGATGAACGTAAAGTATCAGCCGACTGTTATATTCGCACTTCTCGTCGCCGGTTCCGATGGTGATTTGTTTGGTCTCGTCCGCAGCAATATTCGGGAACAGAGTGCCGTCTGCCGCATTGTAATCCCAGCCGTAATAGGTCTTTTTGACGATATTCTTACCTGTACCGCCGAACTCATGCGTATAGCTCTCGTTTTGGCAGATATGGACTTCTTTCTTGGTATCTTTGGCGATATGAATAATGATTGAGTCATATTCCATGATACACCCGCCTTCCGCGCAATCGGTGCATGCGGCATCGCTGTAGAAATACGTCTTTCCAAAGCGCCCGATTCCGTCATCCAGTGCCAACAGTTCGTCTTGCGTGATATTACGTATCAGTTTGCCGCTTGCGCGAGTCCATGCCCAAACTGCGTGGTCATCGCCTTTCGGACACCATTCTATTTGTTTCACGCTAAGCGGGTTGAATACTTGCGGCATGATGGTCAGATACAACTCAAACGTATCCGGGCAACCTGCATATTTCAGTCCGTGGTCAAGATACGGTTGCATATCCGGTTCTGCGCCGCAAAGTTTGTTTTTGATGATACTACGGTGCAACTTTTGAGCCGGCATCAGTGTGTCGGTCTGTTGCATTTCTTCGATTAGCTTGGCATTACTCTTTACGTCATTCTTTACGGAATCAAACGTAAAGCGGATATTACCGTTCTCATCAATGATATTTTGGAAAGCAGACCGTGTCACTTTATTCTGGCACATTGTCGAGTCGATACGTTTGTAGTGGGTGTCGCAAACGTACAGTTTCAGTGTCACGGTCGAGTCGCAGCCGTTAACGGACTTATATGCTCTTGTCCAACAGTTATCGCCCATATTATACTTCAGCCAACCGCTTGCGGGATCTTGCTTGGTGAAGTTGAATATGGTCTTTTTCTTTTGTCCTGGATGTCCTTCTTCATCATAGAAGAACTGCACGGTATCGTTTTTGCAGATGATGCGCCATGTCGTATCGTTGTACGCACGATGCACGCGCACTATCGCACGCAATGTATCGGCATCGGGCGGCAAATCGGTACAAATCAGGTGTTTCTTGTATCGCTCCATATCTACGGAATAATACGAGAACGGGTCGCGTTTGTCCGGAGGAAGGTCTTCCTGCGCATCAACGATGAACTGATACGGGATTTCCGTGCTTCCTGTATAGGGACCGAACACTTTCACCGGTTTACCTTTCTTGTTCCCTTTATTATCGCACAAATAAATTCGCCACCAAATCTCGTCTCCTTTGTTTGTCGGGGCTATTTGACCGGACAGATTCAGGATCGTGCTATCGCATACATAGGCGGTATCAAGTCGTTCTTGACCTACCGGAAAATCCTCAAACTGCCGCAGATACCAACCCTTGTCTTCCATATATGGCAAGGTGTAAGACGTCGGAGACATAATGGCTTCCTCGTTGTGGAAGAATAGTGAATCCAAGTCTTGTGGCGGGTCGAAACCTAAGGTATATTGGTATGCGCGAGACTCCGAGGTCATCTCATGTACAAATCCGGTAAATCCGCTGCCTTCTGTGGACAGGTGGTGTTTGCCGTGTGTCGTCAGCTCAATGTTCGCAAACACCATATCGCTGCCTATCGGCGAGAAGGCGGTTGTTGGTATGTAATTCCCGTCTAACTTGATCTTGCCGTCATCGGCTTTGGTGGTTACCACTTGTACAAAGTACTTCCGAGGAGCTTCGGCTGTCTGGTTCGCAATGGGCGTGGTGAAGAAACTCATCTCTTTCGCACGGTGTGTCCACGGAACTACCAACGCGTTAGTCGGGTTGCCCCATTTGTATTTGACTTTGTCACCTGTTTGAGGGTCGATGTATTCGGTTGCATTATCACCGCCACAACTCAAATACGCGTATGTGAGCACCGGCTTATTTGCGGATATGTATAAGGTGTTAGCGATTTCGTTCAATTTGATGGGCTCCGGCAGCGATTGACCACGATTTAGTTCAATCACCTGTTCTGCTCCTACCGTGCGTTTATAGGTGACGCGTGTGTTATTGTATGAAGCGGTTATTTGAACTTCGTTGTTTTGCGTACCGCCTGCCAAACCGACATAGAACTCTGTGCCCCACATCGTTTGTGGAATACATTGCTCGAACGTATGGTTGACAGAGTAACTACCATCTGCGGGAATCATGGTGGCTTCGTTACCATTGAATACGGCGATAGGTTTGTTACTACATATTGTGGAACCGCTCAGGTCGATACTGATGCCAGGAGTTGGTGGAGCGCTTTGTACAAGAAAGGCTTGTCCTTTTTTCATGGACACATTAATCGGTGTGCCTGGGTTGGTGGACTTGGATGTCGCGCAGGTAGGAACGATGGTTACGTCTGTGCCGTCTTCTGTGGCAACTACCACAAACTCCGTCGATTTGGTGTCTTTAGGATAATTCTGAACGAAGTATTCTTTGGCAAGCAACTCTTTTGGAAGCACCAACGTCGCGTCACGGGTGGTTCCTTCGTTTTGTCCAACTTCCATCAGCGCATAGCAGCTGAATTTTGATTTACGGTCTTTAGCATAAACCACAACGCCTTTGTTCGTCAGTGTTTGTGCTTCGGATTGGTTGGGACATACGACAGGACCGGCTATATTATCTAATTTCCCGAATCCGCCGCCTGCCGGAATGGATATGGTGCCCAATTGGTTTCCTCCGCCTAAGGCAACGACAACATCTACTTTCTGTTCTGCGACAACGAATATACTGATTTTGACTGTTTCGTTTTCGGGTTCAACGGCATTGTTGCGCAGAAAACCTATCCAGAACTCGCTGCCATAAACGCCTGCGGGTTGTGCTTGTTGCGCATAAGCGGCGTGGCTGTTGAGCAACAGCATCGCTGACAAAACAATACCAAATAATATGTGTAGATATTTCTTCATGCCAAAAATCGTGCAAAAATACAAAAAATAATGCATATATGCAAATAATTCTGCATTTTTCTTCATTTTTTCCCAAAAATAACAAATCACAAATGACAAATGTCAAATGACCATACGGCAAAGCCGATCGTTTGAGCTCAGCGTTCCAACTTCCAACTTCCAACAGCGCAGCGGTCCAACATCCAAGAAAAAGCGGCACAATACAGCGTTTTCTTTAGTCAATTCTCAACTCTCAACTCTCCATTCTCCGAACAAAAGACGTAAACGACACGTAAACGAGACGTAAACGAGACGTAAACGACACGTAAACGACACGTAAACGAGACGTAAACGACACGTAAACGAACCGAGACATGACCGAGACATGACCGAGACTTCGATAACTCATTAACTCAATAATTCCATAATCAATAATTCCATAATCAATAATCGTTAATTCAATAACTCAATAATTCAATAATCGATAATCAATAATTCAATAATCGATAATCAATAATTCCATAATCAATAATCAATAATCTTTCAAAAAAATTTGCACAGTCCAAATTTTTTTCGTACCTTTGCAGCCGAAATGGAAATACTTAGTCAACTAAATGAAAGTCAACGGGCTGCGGTGGCATATACTGAAGGACCGCAGTTGGTGATAGCGGGTGCCGGTTCCGGAAAGACCCGCGTACTGACGTATAAAATTGCTTACCTGCTGCAACAAGGAGTCAAGGCAAATCATATCCTCGCCTTGACATTTACCAATAAAGCCGCACGTGAGATGAAAGAACGAATCTGCAAACTCGTTCCGGCTGAGTCGGCGCGTTACCTTTGGATGGGAACATTCCACTCGATATGTGCGAAAATATTGCGGCAAGAGGCAGGAAACTTAGGCTATACACGCGATTTCTCGATATACGATACAGCCGATTCGAAGTCTGTAATCAAGCAGATCTGCAAAGAAAAAGGATTAGAAGAAAAGATATACAAATCCGGTAATGTGCTGTCGAAGATATCCGCCGCGAAGAACGTGCTGATGTCGCCCGATGAATATGCACGCCATACGGAAATTGCCAAACGGGATCGTTTTGACCGAATGTACGAAATGCCAGAAGTGTATCATCAGTACGAACTGCGTCTTCGTGCCGCGAACGCTATGGATTTTGACGACCTGTTAGTCAATGTCTGCCATCTGCTACGGAATGACCAGCACGCATTGCATTACTATCAGGATATTTTCCAATATGTGCTTGTGGATGAGTATCAGGACACAAACTATGCGCAGTATCTGATTGTCAAACTGCTTGCAGAGCCGCAGAACAATGTGTGTGTGGTGGGAGATGATGCGCAGTCCATCTATTCGTTCCGAGGGGCGGATATACGCAATATATTAACTTTCCAGCAAGGCTATCCGAACGCACAACTATTCAAGTTGGAGCGGAACTACCGCTCGACGCAAACAATTGTGAATGCCGCCAATTCGCTCATCCATCACAATGCACATCAGATTCATAAGGATGTGTATTCGGAGAATGTAGTTGGCGATCGCTTGCGCGTGTATGCATTCCTTTCGGATAGAGAAGAAGCTACCGGCGTGGCAAAGATGGTGATGGGCGATGCGCGTAGTGTGGCATTGGACGATATTGCTGTGTTATACAGAACCAACGCGCAGTCGCGTGCACTGGAGAATGAGTTGCGGAAGAATAATATCCCGTATCGGATATATGGTGGCACGTCGTTCTATCAGCGCAAGGAAATCAAAGATGCGATATCATATTTCCGTTTGGCAGCCAATCCCGCAGACAACGAAGCATTGCTTCGCGTGATTAACTTCCCTGCACGAGGTATCGGCGACACCACGATGCGCAAAGTCTCCGAACAGGCAATCATCAAAAATATGACGATGTTGGAAGTTGTCTCGAATCCGATAGCAGCAGAACTTAGTGTCTCGGCAGCGTCTCGGCAGCGTCTCGAAAACTTCGGCAGGATGATGAGCCGTTTTAGCGACCTGATTGAGACCCAGGATGCTTATCAAGCAGCTGAGGCTATTTTGCGCGAATCCGGCGTAATGACTGCCGCTGCTTTGGATATCACACCGGAAGGGATTGACCGCAAGCAGAATCTGGATGAGTTGGTGGCGGGATTGCATGAGTTTGTGCAACAGCGTGAGGCAGAGGGAATTGCGTTTACGCCGATACAGGATTTCTTGGCGGAAGTAAGTTTGCTGACCGATCAAGACCAAAACCTGCAAGACCACACCGAACGCGTGACGCTCATGACGGTGCATGCGGCAAAAGGACTGGAGTTTAAAGTCGTACATATCGTTGGTTTGGAGGAGAATCTGTTTCCGTCAAAATTCTGCGAAACGGCAGCAGAGATAGAAGAAGAACGCCGTTTGTTGTACGTGGCGATAACACGTGCGATGGAGCAATGTACGCTGAGTTACACCCGTCAGCGGTTTGCGAACGGTACAGTGAACTTCTCATCGCCTTCGCGTTTCCTGCGTGATATAGACCGGCAATATTTGCAGATAGCCGGAGAGTCCGGCTATTCTGCCGCTGCATCGAACACGACGTATCATCGCCCTGCGCCTGTTGCTAAACCGGTTTCGGCGATACCTGTCAAACCAACCACCAACGTTTCTGCGGCAGAAACGGAAACCGCTACGTATTCCTTTGGCGAGCGTGTGCGTCACCGCGTGTTCGGCGACGGAACTGTACAACGCATCTATATCGATGAAAGTACAGGAAATGAGAAAATAGAAATCAAATTCGATACGCAAGGATTGAAGACATTGCTGCTCACCTATGCAAAATTGGAGAGACTGACATAAGGACTGCCAAAATGGCAGTTCTTTTTGTTTGGTACAGAGTTTGAACATATCAATGCAGAAACTAAAAAACATACGACTATGGAAAAGCGAGAGAATTTGAACAAATTTGCCATCAACCTCTGCGAGAGGGCGCAGCAAGGCAAACTCGACCCTGTTATAGGTCGGGATGATGAGATTCGTCGAGTGCTGCAGATATTGAGCCGACGGACAAAAAATAATCCTATATTAATAGGTGAACCCGGTGTCGGTAAGACGGCGATAGCCGAAGGTCTTGCCCATCGAATAGTGCGTGGTGACGTGCCCGAAAACTTGAAGAAGAAATTGATATATTCACTGGATATGGGTGCGCTGATTGCGGGTGCCAAGTATCAAGGTGAGTTTGAGGAACGCTTGAAAGGCGTAATCAATGAAGTGGTTGCAGCTTCCGGCGAAATCATCCTGTTTATTGATGAGATTCACACGCTGGTAGGCGCAGGCAAATCGTCAGGTGCGATGGATGCTGCAAACATCCTGAAACCGGCACTGGCACGTGGTGAACTCAGGGCAATAGGTGCTACGACATTGGACGAGTATCAGAAGTATTTTGAAACAGACAAAGCTTTGGAACGCCGTTTCCAAAAAGTCATGGTTGACGAACCGGATGAGGCATCGACAATTTCTATACTTCGTGGTCTGAAAGAGCGCTATGAAACGCATCATAAAGTGCGTATAAAAGACGATGCGCTGATAGCCGCAGTAACACTATCTGCGCGGTATATTACCGATCGTTACTTGCCCGATAAAGCCATCGACTTGGTGGATGAAGCGGCTGCAAAACTGCGTTTGGAAGTGGATTCGAAGCCTGAAGAAATAGATAACCTCGACCGCCAAATCAAACAATTAGAGATCGAGCGCGAAGCTATCAAACGTGAAAAAGATACGGAGAAACTGGCAACCATCGAGCAGCAACTTGGCAAATTAAACAAGGAACGCGATGCGATGAACGCCCAGTGGGAAAAGGAAAAAGGCTACGTGGCAACGATTCAGAACGAGAAAGCTAACATCGAAAAGATGAAGCATGAGGCGGAAGTGGCTGAACGCGAAGGCGATTACGGCAAAGTGGCGGAAATACGCTATGGCAAACTGCAACAAGCAGAAGCCAACATCAAAGCCGCGCAAGAAGCACTACATACCATCAGCGACCAAAGCCTGATAAAAGAAGAAGTGGACGAAGACGATATTGCGGAAGTGGTTGCACGTTGGACTGGAATTCCTGTCAATAAAATGATGCAGTCGGAACGTGATAAGTTGCTCCATTTGGAAGAAGAGTTGCACAAACGTGTTATCGGTCAAGATAGTGCTATTAGTGCGGTGAGTGACGCAATACGGCGGAGTAGGGCTGGATTGCAAGACCCGAAACGACCGATTGGCAGTTTTATCTTCCTCGGTACAACCGGTGTCGGTAAAACGGAATTGGCAAAAGCCTTGGCTGATTATCTGTTTGATGACGAGAATATGATGACCCGTATCGATATGTCCGAGTACCAAGAGAAGTTCTCAGCGACCCGACTGATTGGTGCGCCTCCAGGATATGTCGGATACGATGAAGGTGGGCAGTTGACAGAGGCAATCCGCCGCAAACCGTACTCTGTAGTGCTCTTTGACGAGATTGAGAAAGCTCATCCGGATGTGTTCAATGTATTGCTGCAAGTGTTGGACGATGGCCGTTTGACGGATAACAAAGGAAGGCTGGTGAACTTTAAAAACACGTTGATTATTATGACATCAAACTTGACAGAGGAACAATTGCGTGCTCAAGTTCGCCCGGAGTTTATAAACCGTATAGATGACATTATCCATTTTGATGAATTGGACGAAGCTGCTATTCGCAAGGTTGTAGAACTGCAGATTAGCCGTATCCATGAGATGCTGAACAAGCAAGGTATCGAATTGAGGGTAACTTCTGATGCGGTCGATTATATAGCTAAAGAGGGTTATGATCCGCAATTCGGAGCACGTCCTGTAAAGCGCGCGTTGCAACGTCTCGTTTTGAATGAACTTTCGAAGCAAATCATCGCAGGTCGTGTCGATGCCAAGAGACCGGTCATTGTAGAGCTAAGAGACGGCGAATTGAAGTTCAAAAACTAAAAAAATGTGGCATTGTTGCCGAATTTGATAAAAAAAATGCGAAAAAATCAAAAAATATTTGCGTATATAAAAAAAATGTAGTACCTTTGCGCGATTTTTCGCGTATTGTGGAGGTATATGTGCGGAAATAGTGCGAAAATACGGTATGAAAATAATTTAAATTATATACAAAAATGTCAAAGATTTGTCAAATTACCGGCAAGAAAGCCATGAAGGGGTGCAATGTATCGCACTCGAAGCGCCACACTAAGCGCAGCTTCGATGTGAACTTGTTCCACAAAAAGTTCTACTGGGTAGAACAGGATTGCTGGATCAGCTTAAACGTGAGTGCAGCTGGTCTGCGTACAATTAACAAAATCGGTTTGGACGCTGCGCTGAAGCAGGCCGCCGAAAAAGGGTATCTATACGAATAAAAAGGAGGAAACGTTATGGCAAAGAAATCAAAAGAAGCTCGAGTACAAGTAATTCTCGAATGTACAGAACACAAAGCCAGCGGAATGCCCGGTACAAGTCGCTACATTACGACTAAAAACCGTAAAAACACTCCTGATCGTCTGGAACTCATGAAGTATAATCCGATTCTTAAGAAGTATACGCTTCACAAAGAGATCAAGTAATTAACACTTAAAAACATTTAGATTATGGCAAAGAAAGCGGTCGCTACCCTTCAAACAGGAAACGCAGGACGTAACCATACGAAATGTATCAAAATGGTGAAATCTCCGAAGACGGGAGCGTATATTTTCCAAGAGGAAATCGTAGAGAATGAAAAAGCTATGGCTTACTTCAAATAAGAACCAGGCTCGTTAAACAAAAAAAGAATCGCACGCACGCGATTCTTTTTTTATGGTATATTCAGCCAATTGGGAACACTAAACCTCTAAAAATGTGCAGAAAGTCAAATTTATGCACTTTTTATTTGCATATATGCAAAAAAAACACTAATTTTGCACGCTATTTTATGATGAATTATCAATGAAACGATTCTTGTTTTGGGCTATTGCCTTGAGTGTTATCCTGTGTACAGGATGTAAAAGAAAGTCTAAATACGCTTATTTAGCAGATCGGGAATTCCCAGTTGAGATAGAAGTGGTAGGTGTAGGGAGCAATAAAGTAACCAATACGTATGTGGGGGAAATTGTTGCAAAATCATCTGTGCCTCTCACTTTCCCTTTAGGCGGTCAATTGACCAGTGTGCAAGTAAAGAGCGGACAAGCCGTCCGTGAAGGACAAGTTCTTGCAACAGTCGATGACGTGCAAGCCAAAGCAATGCTTGAAAGTGCGGAAGCAATGCTTAATCAAGCGAAGGATGGTTATCGCCGTCTTAAACCATTGCACGAACAAGGGGGACTGAGTGACGTGAAATGGGTAGAGATGGAGACCAATCTGCAAAAAGCACAATCTATGGCAATCTCCTCCCGCAAACGTTATGAAGAGTGTACCTTGCGTGCGACCCAAAACGGTGTGATTAATTTATTGGATGTGGAGGTGGGACAACAGCTGTCACCTGGTCAGCCTATAGGTGAAATATTGGACTTGACCGGAAAGAAAGCCACTTTCACTGTCCCTGAGAGCGAGATAGGTGCATTATTGCACGGAGATAAACTCAAAGTGACTCTGCCGGCTTTGGAGCAAACCTTTGATGCTACCATTGACGAGAAATCATTTATCGCCACCCGTTTGGCACACACTTATAAAGTGACGGCCTTGCTGAATCCATCCGAAAATGTGGATGCCCTTCTGCCGGGAATGGTTTGCCGTGTTGTGGTAGAGAATAAACAAGTCAAAGGATATATTATCTCTGCCGGTTGCGTCCAAACCCAACAATCGGGAAATAGCGTATGGGTGATTCGTAATGGCAGGGCTGAGCGTACAATGATAGGCATTGTGGAGTTTGTGGAGAATGGAGTGCTCGTCTCAAGTGGACTGGAGGCTGGTGATACAATCATCAGTAAAGGATACCAGAAAATGTATAACGGCGCGCGTATATCCTTCTAAAACATTGTGTTATGGCAAAGACCGGAAATCATATTGAATCGGCAATGCGTTCGCACGGACTCGTGTACATTATTGTTGCATGTCTTGTGGCGTTTGGTATATATTCGTTGCCGAAAATGAATAAGGACGAGTTCCCGCAGGTAACCATCCGAATGGGTGTCGTTGCGGGTATTTATCCTGGTGCAACCGCACAAGAAGTGGAAGAGCAAGTCGCCAAACCGATTGAGCAATACCTATTCTCGTTCAAAGAGATTGATAAGCGCAAGACATATAGTGTTTCACAAGACGGTATTGTGTATGTATTTGCAGCGCTGTCGCCGCGTGTGATGGATGCTGATGATGCATGGGCGAAAATACGCGGAGGTATATCACTCCTTAAGCAAACACAACTGCCAACAGGTCTTATTGCGCTGGTGGTCGTGGATGACTTCGGAAATACAAGCAGTATGCTTCTTGCAATAGAGAGTGCCGAACGCACGCCGCGCGAACTCGAAGAAATGGCAAATGTCCTTTCGGACCAATTGCGGTTTATTCCGGAAATGGGAAGTATTAAAATTCTGGGAACCCAGCGCGAAGAGATTGCTGTTACTCTGGATGTAGAGCGTATCTCTAAATATGCTGTTGACCAAAAAGTGATTTTGGCACGATTGGCAACGCAAGGATTCCGCACAGTGACAGGAGAAATAGCAAACGATATGGGAGCGGCACTCATTCATGTGGACGTCCCATATAAAACAGAATACGAATTAGGTGAACAGATTATCTTTTCCGAGCCGATTAGCGGACAAACCGTGAGACTGAAGGATATTGCTACCATTCAACGCCGATACCAGAAACAGACTAAGTTTATCCAAATAATGGACGAGGATAGTAAAGGCAGTTGTGTGATGCTCAATATTGAGATGCAACCGGGTAATAATATCGTCGCCTTTGGTAAAAAAGTAGATAAGATAATTGATCACATGTATGAGATATTCCCGCCTGACGTGGAGATACATAAGGTGACTGACCAACCGCGCGTAGTCAACGCGAGCGTGCGCTCGTTCCTTAAAGACCTTATTGTCAGTGTGATTATCGTCATATTGGTAATGTTGGTTTTGTTCCCATTGCGTACGGCTTTGGTTAGTTCGACCGGCTTGCCCGTCTGTATTGCTATTACATGGGGTGTGATGTATCTGTTTGGGATTGAATTGAATACCGTGACTTTGGCAGCATTAATTGTGGTGTTGGGAATGGTTGTGGACGATTCGGTGATTGTTATTGATGGCTATTCTGACCTACTCGCCAAAGGGCATTCCCGCTGGTACTCCGCTGCCGTGTCAACCACCGAACTGTTTGTGCCAATGATTATAGCAACAACCTCTATTTCAGGTATGTTCTTCCCCATGTTAGGACTGATGACCGGTCCTATGGCGGATTTCGTAAAACTCTTCCCGTGGGCTGTGTTTATCGCCTTGTCGTGCAGTATCTTCTATGCAACATGGATTATTCCATATATGGCAACCGCGATGATTAAACCTCGTTCTCGCGATGCCAAGCCAACAGTGATAGAACGTATCCAAGCAAAGTTTTTTGAGGGGCTGCAGAATGGTTATAAGCGTCTCTTGGATTTCTGTTTCCGCCATCCGTGGATTACAATAGGTTCCGGTTTTGGGACTGTTGTATTTGGCGTACTCCTATTCACGATGCTTGACCTCCAACTCATGCCAAAGGCGGAACGTGATTGTTTTGCCGTAGAAATTCATTTGACGCAAGGTAGTTCTTTGGCTCAAACGCAAGCTGTAGTGGATTCGTTAGGTGCGATATTGAATGCAGATCTGCGAGTGAAGAGTGTGACAGCATTTGTTGGTTGTGCAAGTCCTCGTTTCCACGCAACCTATGCACCACAAATGGGCGGTGAGAACTATGCGCAGTTCATTGTCAATACTGTGAGTGATAAAGCTACAGTGGCGGTTATTCAGGAATATCAGCCTAAAACCGAGGACATGTTCCCTAATGCCTTCTGTCGCTATAAACAATTGGATTATCAAGCTGTTTCCAATCCAATTGAGATTTATGTTCAAGGCCCAGATATTGGTAAATTGGAAGTAGTGGCGGACTCGATTAAAACGTTTATGTCTTCGCTACCGGAATTGACGTGGGTACACTCAAACTATGATGAGACGGTTCAAACTATACGTTTGCGTCTTCGTGACGACGAGGCCAGCCGTTTGGGAGTTACTCAAGCGTCTCTGTCCATGTACTTGAACGGTGCGCTTAATGGACGTAATATGACGTCTATTTGGGAAGATGGTTACAAAACGCCGGTCGTGTTGTATAGTTTAGGAACCGATACGTTATCCTATGCAGATATAGGTAATATTATGGTACCGACAATGTTGCCGGATGTGTGGGTTCCTGTGCGTCAAGTGGCACAGATAGAACCCGATTTCCATCATGCTATGATTCAGCGCCGTAATTCTATTCGTACAATAACCGTTTCATCTGACATTCGTGGCACTATCGCGCAAGTGCGGATGATGAAACCTATAAAAAAATATATTGAAGAAAATATTGAACCCAATCTCCCCGAAGGCGTAAGCATCGAATATGGAGGATTGACGGCGCTTACACATGAAATGTTACCGGGGTTGATTATGACTGTTGCTGCAGCAATGTTGGTACTATTGGTACTGCTTGTATATCACTTCAAGAAGATTTCGATATCAATACTTTCGCTTAGTGTAAGTTTACTTTGCCTTTTTGGCGCAAACTTGGGATTGTGGATATTCAATTTGCACTTCTCGGTAACCGCTATCTTAGGAGTGATATCACTTATAGGCATTATTGTGCGCAATGCCATTATAATGTACGAATATTCAGAGCATTTAATGAATCAAGAACATCATTGTGCGCGCGAAGCGGCTTATCAAGCCGGTCTGCGCCGAATGAGGCCTATCTTCCTTACAACGGCAACGACCGCGTTGGGAGTTGTGCCTATGATTACTGCCGCTACTGCGCTATGGATGCCAATGGGCGTGGTGATTTGTTTTGGCGCTATTATTACAATGCCGTTTGTGGTAACGGTATTGCCTGTTGCATATTGGAAATTATACGAAAAGAAATGAAAAGGTGTATTCTCTCTATAGTGCTCTTATTTAGTGCGTTCACGCTTAACGCTGAGGTACTGACCTTGGATTCTTGCATTGAGTCAGCACGACAAAAAAATTGCACAATCCAGTCGGCTTTACTGGATGTGCAAATAGCACAACAGGTAAAAAAGCAAGTCTTTACGAAGTTCTTTCCCCAAGTATCGCTTAACGCTTTTGGCTTCTATGCGATAAATCCACTCGTCAGTATTTATATTCCGGGACTTATGCAAACACCGGAAGGTGAGGAGGCATTAAAGGAACTTTTTGACGAGTTAAAGGTGGATAATCCGGACTTGTCCGAATACTTTGAGATGCTCAAGTGGGGCGTCTCGGCTGGAGCTTCTGCGGTACAACCAATTTTTATGGGAGGACGTATTATCAATGGTAATAAACTGGCAAAAATTGGTATTGAAGCGGCAGAGAAACAGGTTGAAGTGAGTGAACGCGATATCCTTCAAGAGGTGGAAGACACCTATTGGCTGGTCGCAGGGTTATATGAAAAACGTGCTACCGTGGAGCAAGTTAATCAATTGCTCGATACGATTCAGAATACTGCTGAACTGGCTTTTAATAATGGCTTGGTGACCCAAAACGATATTCTTAAAGTCCAATTGAAACGCAACGAGATTGCAACCAAGTCTGTCCAACTGGAAAACGGCATCGTCTTGGCATCTAAACTGCTATGTCAGCTTACCGGGATTCCTTATTCCGGTGAACTGGAACTGCAGCCGTTTCCACAGACAGATTCGGTTGAAACGTATGTGTTGATGGATACATTTTATGTCAGCGGGCGTCCCGAAGCCGATTTGTTGGAGATGAATATCCGTGCTGAGCAACTGAAAAAGAAATTAACTATAGGCGAAACTTTGCCGCAAATAGGTGTTGGTGTACAGGGGGGGTATTCAAACTTCTTTGAAAAAGACCGTTGGAACGGAATGGCATTGGCTTTTGTACGTATTCCAATCACGCAATGGTGGGAAACAAGTCACAAAATTAAAGAGCACAATCTGCGCATTGAGAAAGCCAAACTCATGCAAAATGACCTAATGGGGAAGATGATGCTGCAGAATGAACAGGCGTATAGGCAACTTAACGAAGCCATTCGACTGGTAACTGAGCATGAATCAGCATTACAGATGGCGCAAGAAAACTACCGTATCTCGCTGATGAACTACCAGGCGGGTATTTCAACTATGAGCGAACTGCTCGAAGCGCACGCTTTGCTTTTGCAGGCGCAAAACGCTTACACCGATGCACGTATCTCGTATCGTGCTGCACAGCGCAAGTTTAACGACATTAATAAATAAATACTTTATCATGCTTGCAATAATCATTAATCCAAAATCCGGCAAATCATACTTTAGGGCACAGCGCGTGTATCTTTGGAAACTGCTTCGAAACCGCCATCAGCCGTTTACTTATCGTGTAACTCAATACCCCGATCATGCCATTGAATGTGCGCGAGAGCTGGTTGAGAAAGGATATGACCAGATTCTTGTTCTTGGTGGGGATGGCACTTTATCCGAGGTTATCAATGGAATTATGCGTGCCAATTTGACCCCCGAACAGCGTGCTAAAGTTCGGTTTGGACTAATGCCGCGTGGAACGGGAAATGACTGGGGACGTTTCTGGGGATTGAATAAGGACTTCAAACGATCATTGGATTTGTTCTTTAATGGAAAGGACCAACCCATTGATGTCGGGTGTCTGACGTATTGGCGAAATGGAATTGAGCATCATCGCTATTTCATTAACTCCGTCGGATTCGGTGTCGATCCGCTTACTTGCATGTATGCTATCGGACTCAAACCTTATATCGGTAGTCACCACGTCAACTATCTTTTTGGCCTTTTTGCTGCGCTAACACATATGAAGCCGCTCGATATGCAGTTGATTTGTGACGGAAAGCAGATTGTCAAAGCACCTTTGTTTACGATGAATATTGGTAACGGACCATTCTCAGGAGGAGGTATTCGCCAAAATCCGACAGCAGACCCGCGAGACGGCATATTTAACTCTATGTTTGTCGAAAAACCGACTTTCCGTCAAATAATGCAGGCTATTCCACGATTGTTTAATGGCAAACTAACAGAATTACCATTCATTCACTCATACCAGGGAAAAGACATAACGCTTAACACAAAGCGACATATACAGTTTGAAGCAGATGGTATTTTGATGGATATTATGGGACCGTGCGAAGTACATTGTTTGCATCATGCCATCCAAATGACAGTTCCGCAATATTGTTAACAACATTATGAAGGCGCTTGTTTTTGCTGCAGGATTAGGTACGCGTTTGCGACCGTTGACTGACAACATGCCTAAAGCGTTGGTTCCCATCGCTGGCAAAACGTTGCTGGAGTGGCAAATTCGTAAACTGAAAGATGCCGGTATCAACGACATCATTGTCAATGTACATCATTTTCCCGATATGATTATTGACTTCCTCCATGCGCATAATAACTTCGGTTGCAATATCATGGTTTCGGATGAGCGCGATATGCTGCTTGATACGGGAGGAGGTTTGCTTAAGGCTTTGCGCACATTTGCCAATGAAGCCGATGAACCTGTTATGGCGCTTAATGTCGATATCCTTTCTACGATTCGGATAGAGGAGGTAATGGCCGCTTATAATCCTCAATCATTGGGACTGCTGGTAGTGAGTGAAAGAAAAACGCAGCGCTATTTGTGCTTTGATGATGACAATCGCTTGGTCGGATGGACAAATGTTGCTACTGGCGAAATGAAACCTGCCAATTCAACTTCCATCCGTCATAATTCATCAATTCACTTGCTCGCTTTTTCTGGAATGCAAGTGTTGTCTGCTGATGTCCTGCCATTATTGGAGAATTTTGCGGTGGAGCGTGGCGCGAAGTTCTCTGTGATTGATTTTTATCTTTGGCTTGTTGAAAAACAGTCCGCGTCCCTTTATGCTTGCACTATGAATGTGCCTTTGATGGATGTCGGCAAGATTAATCATCTTTCAGAAGCCGAAGATTTCGCACGCACTCTCTAATTTACACCAAAAACTTCCTTTTTTTCTTCGAGACGCTTCCGAGACCCTTCCGAGACGTTGACCTTGTGCTGACATGAGAAAATACTATTTTTTTGTCGCGCGCGCAATCCTATTATATAATAGTATATATTTATACTACTTTTTGCAAAGTCAATGTGGCAAAAACGCCAAAAAACGCCAAAATCGACCTAAAATGATAAAATAATTTTGGTATATCAAATATTTGTAGTACTTTTGCAGCCGGTTTCGCGAAAAAATGTAGCGAACACCAAAAATGACCTTTGAAACATTGAATACAATAGATGTAGTACAAGAGGCACTCCTTATATAATATATATACTGAAGTGCCAAGAATTGGGAAAAGAAAGTCCCTTGTCAAGTACACTATCTAATAAGTCTTTTTGTTCTGAGCTACGATTTAAATTTTTACAACGAAGAGTTTGATCCTGGCTCAGGATGAACGCTAGCGACAGGC
>Ga0247611_10001198_pt1 | contig 47215 bp, 39 predicted proteins | sample 177DNAGHGhighgp2_FD_192422 | JGI IMG/M metagenome (GOLD analysis project Ga0247611, IMG submission 192422) | Sheep rumen microbial communities from Palmerston North, Manawatu-Wanganui, New Zealand - 1770 DNA GHGhigh gp2 | ecosystem: Host-associated > Mammals > Digestive system > Stomach > Rumen... | reverse complement strand
ATGTATATTATTATAATAATGAGCGCCCAGCATATTCATTAAAATATAAAACCCCTATACAGTTTAAAACTGAACAGGGGTTCTAGGCCTTTTTATTTAATTGTCTACTTTTACTTGACTAGTGCAATTATGAGCCTTTTACTATGTCTATTAATTCTTTAAAATCATCAATTATATATTCAGCATTATAGTTTAATGCCTCACTTTTTGAACCATATCCATATGTAACATAGCAACATTTTATATTATTTTCATGAGCTCCAACGCAATCATGAAATCTATCTCCAACCATTAATATTTCATCTAAGTTTTTAATATTTAAATTATCGATAGCGTATTTTATAATATCGCTTTTTTTATTTCTAACTTCATCCATTGTTGCTCCTGCACAGAATGTAAAATAGTCATATATATTAAAATGTTTTAATATTTTAATACTAAATTCTTCAGGTTTAGAAGTTGCCAAAACAAGTTTGCAACCAAGTTTTTTTAACTCTTCTAAAACATATATAGTATCTGGGTATATTTCGTTTTCAAACATACCAGTAACTCTAAATACTTCCCTATAATAAGCTTTAGCTTTAACTGCATCTTCAAAACTAAAATTAAAGTATTCCATAAATGAATCAGTTAGAGGAGGTCCTATAAAACATTTTAATTCTTCATTTGTTTTATTTATATTAAATTTTTTTAAGGCATATTTAACCGAATTTGTTATTCCTAGAAAAGGATCAGTTAATGTGCCATCTAAATCTAAAAACACATATTTATACATATATTTATACCTCAAAATCTATTATATCATATTTATAATAAATATGTTATAATTAAAAAAGGAGTGATTATATGAATTATAATGAATCAATTGAAATGTATTTAGAAACAATACATATCTTATCAAAAAAACAAAATAATGTAAAAAGCATTGATGTTGCTAATGAATTAAAATATGCAAGAGCATCTGTTAGTCGTGCAATGAAAATAATGATGGAAAAAGAATATATTACTATGGATAATAAAAAGAATATCTTTTTAACTGAAAAAGGATTAGAAATTGCTAATAGAATATATGATAGACATGTAACATTAACTAATTTGCTTGAAAGTATAGGCGTTAGTAAAAGCGTTGCAGAAGATGATGCGTGCAAAATTGAACATGTCATATCAAATGAAACAATGGATGCAATAAAAAAACATTATAAGAATTATTCAAAATAAATAATTATTTTATAATTAATTTATATATTTACTTTTATGAAAAAAATTGCTATAATGAAATAGTCGTTTAAGGAGGATGTTGAAAATGGCAACTATCGAAAAATTAGAAAAGAGTTTAGTAAAAATTAAAATAACTGTTTCTCCAGAAGAATTTGAAGAAGGATTAAACAAAGCTTTTGAAGAAAAGAAAAAGAATGTAACTATTCCAGGATTCAGAAAAGGACAAGTTACAAGAGCACAATTCGAAAAGAAGTTTGGCGTAGAATCATTATTTGAAGATGCAATCTATGCTGTTGCTGATAAAAAATATAATGAAGCTGTACAAGAAAACCAATTATTCGTTGTTGGTGATCCTCAATTAGCTGATTTAAACAACATTGAAAGAGGAAAAGAAGTTAACTTCTCAATTATTGTTCCTGTATATCCTGAATTTGAAATCAAAGATTATAAAGGATTAACTGGTAAGAAAATTGTTAAAGAAGCTACTGAAGAAGAAATTAACGCTAAGATTAATGAACTTAGAGAACAAAATGTTTTAGTTTCTCCAAAAGAAGGTGGAGCAATCGAAGAACATGATATCGCTGTATTTGATTTCAAGGGTATGAAGGATGGAGTTGCATTTGAAGGTGGAACTGCTGAAAACTATGAACTAGAAATTGGTTCTAAACAATTTATCCCTGGATTTGAAGATCAAATGATTGGTATGAAAGAAGGAGAAGAAAAGACAATCAATGTTACTTTCCCTAATGAATATCAAGCAACTGATTTAGCTGGTAAAGAAGTTCAATTCGCATTAAAGCTTCATGAAATCAAGAAAAAAGAATTACCAGAATTAAATGATGATTTCGTAAAAGATTTAAATAAAGAAAATATTAATACAGTTGAAGAATTAAAAGCTTCAATCAAAGCAGAAATCGAAAAGACTAAAGAACAAAATGAAAAGAATAGATTAGCTGATGAATTAATTGAACAATTATCTAGCAAAACTAATATCGAAATTCCTCAAGCAATGGTTGATGCATCTGTTAAAGATGAATTAAAAGATTTCGAAAGAACAGTTAACCAACAATATGGTATGAAGTTAGATGATTTCAAGAAGATTGCTCAAATCAATGAAGAAGAATTCATGAAGAATATCACAGAAAGAGCAAGCAAGAAATTAAAAGAAACTTTAATCTTAGAACAAATTGTTAAGCAAGAAAAACTTGCTGCTACAAAAGAAGAAATCGAAGCAAGTTTAAATGACATTGCAACTGCTAATAACATGAGCGTTGATGATGTTAAGAAGTATGTTAACCCTGCTGATGTAGCATTCAACGTTTCAATTAATAAAGTAATTGATTTATTAATTGCTAATGCCAATTTAGAATAATATCTTTAAATAACTCGATTTCCTTCGAGTTATTTTAATAATAAGAAGGAGGTAATAATATGGAAAATACTTTATCTGCTCCTGCGATTCCTTTAAGAGGTTTAGTACCAATTCCAGGAAACGAACAAAGAATTGAAATTGGAAGAAAAGTATCACTAAATGCTTTAGAAATGATGGATTCAACAACAAGTGATGAAAATATAATTCTAATTATCCAAAAAGATCCATCAATCAATGATCCAAAACCATCTGATTTTGAACGTTATGGTGTTTTAGCTGAAAGAAAAAGTCAAATAAAACTTCCTAATGGAAATATTAAAGTAAAATTTAAAATTGTTAGTAGAGTAGAAATAATTAATTATTTAGAAAATGAAGATTATTTCTATGTTAATTATAAAGTTTTAGAAACTATTAGAGGCGATGAAGCTGAAGAAAAAGCTTTAGTAAAACTAGTTGCTAAAGCAGTCTTAGAATCAACACCTGAAACTTTTTCTAATCATCAAGATTTAATTAAAACAGTTCAAAGTGAAATAGATGCTGATTATTTATGCGATTTAGTTTCTTTTAATCTTAAAGGAAATGAAATGCGTAAGATTAGATATTTAAGTGAACTTAATTTAAATAAGAGATTAAGATATATCTTAGAAGATATTGAATATGGAAAGTTTGTTAATGAACTTGAAAACAAGATTAACAATGATGTTAAAAAGTCAATTGATGAATCTCAAAAAGAATATTATTTAAGAGAAAAAATGCGTGCTATCCAAGAAGAACTTGGTGATAAAGCTATTAAAGAAAAAGATGTAGAAGATCTACGTAAAAAGATTTTAGAGGCTGGAATGCCAAAAGATATAGAAGAAAAAGTGTTAAATGAATTACAACGTTATTCAGTAAGCCCACAAGGAATGGCTGAAACAGGTGTAATTAAAGGCTATATCGATTTTATGGTTGAATTACCATGGCATGAAGCAAGCACTGATAATACAGATTTAAATGCAGTAAAAGAAAAACTAGATTTAGATCATTATGGTCTAGAAGAAGTTAAAGAAAGAATTATTGAATATTTAGCTGTAAAAGTAATGACTAATAAAAATCCACAAACTATTTTATGTTTAGTTGGACCTCCAGGTGTAGGTAAAACAACACTTGCTATGTCTATTGCAAATGCATTAGGTAGAAAGTTTGTTAAACAATCATTTGGTGGAGTTAGAGATGAAGCTGAAATTAGAGGACATAGAAGAACTTATGTAGCTGCTATGCCAGGTAGAATTTTAAAAGGAATGCATCAAGCAAAAACTATTAACCCTGTATTCTTAATTGATGAGATTGATAAATTATCAAGTGATTATAAAGGAGACCCATCTAGTGCAATGCTTGAAGTATTAGATCCAGAACAAAATTCACATTTCTCTGATCACTATGTAGAAGAACCATATGATTTAAGCCAAGTATTATTCATTGCTACTGCGAACTATCTAGAAAATATTCCAGCTCCACTTAGAGATAGAATGGAAATAGTAAGTCTTGATAGCTATACAGAACATGAAAAATATAATATTGCTTTAAAACATTTAATCCCTAAACAACTTGATATTCATGGTCTATCAAGCGATAAATGTAAATTCAGTGATGAAGCTATCTATTATATAATTAGACATTATACAATGGAAGCAGGAGTTAGAGAATTATCTAGAATGATTGCATCTATCATTAGAAAGACTGTAAAAGATATTTTAATCAACAAAGTTGAAAGTGTTAATGTTGATATTAAGAAAGTTGAAGAATATTTAGGTGTAAAAAAATATAGCCATAATGAAAGTGAAAAAATGGACCAAGTTGGTGTAGTTACAGGCCTAGCTTATACTCAATTTGGTGGAGATACACTTGAAATTGAAGTTACATATTATAAAGGTAAAGGTGGTTTAGTTTTAACTGGTAAATTAGGTGAAGTAATGAAAGAAAGTGCTTCAATTGCCCTAAGCTATATTAAAGCTAACGCTAAAGAATATGATATTGACCCAACTATATTTGAAGAAAATGATATCCATATTCACGTTCCAGAAGGCGCAGTACCTAAAGATGGTCCATCTGCAGGTGTTACACTAGCTACTGCAATACTTTCATGTTTAACTAATAAAAAGGTTAGATGTGATTTAGGTATGACAGGTGAAATCACTTTAAGAGGAAATGTACTTCCAATTGGAGGACTAAGAGAAAAGAGTATCGCAGCCCTTCGTAGTGGCTTAAAAGAAATATTAATTCCAAATGAAAATGCTAAGGATATTGAAGATTTACCAGAAGAAGTAAAATCTAAACTAAAAATCACAAAAGTATCTCATGTTAAAGAGGTATTTGAAAAGGCCTTTAGATGATTATAAAAAGTGCTAATTATGTTATAGGAGGCACTAAAGAAGCTCATTTTCCAACTGATAATTTCCCTGAATTCTTATTCGTTGGAAGAAGTAATGTAGGAAAATCAAGCTTTATTAATGCCTTATGTAACACAAAAATCGCAAGAACATCTTCAAATCCTGGTAAAACACAAGTTATTAATTTTTTCTTAATTAATAATGAGTTCTATTTTGTTGATGTACCAGGCTATGGATATGCAAGAGTATCAAAAACAAAAATAGAAGAATTTGGAAAAATGATAGAAAATTATATTACTAATAGAGAAAACCTTAAAGCAGTATTCTTGCTTATAGATTTTAAAGTAGGTCCAACAAGTGATGATTTACTAATGTATGATTTCTTGAAATTTTATAATAAGAAAATATATATTATAGCTACAAAATCAGATAAGGTTAATATGAGTAATACAATTAAAACAAAAAAGAGTATTATTTCTAAGCTTAATATTGATGAAAAAGATTTAATAATTACATCAAGTGAAAAGAAATTAAATTTAGATAAATGCTTAAATATTATTGAAGAATTAATAGGATAAATTTTATCCTATTTTTTTTTATAAATTATGATATAATAAAAGAGGTGATTAAAAATGACTTATGATTTTATGGAGTTTGTAAAAGATAATATTATTTGGCTATCAATTGTTTTAGCTTTAATAGTTTTAATTTTAATTATTGTATTAGTAAAAGTAATTAAGACAATTAAGCTACATAAGAAACCAAAACTTAAAATAGATGAAAATTATATTAAAGAATTAATTGAATTATTCGGTGGAAAAGATAATATAGATTCTATTGATGTAGATGGAAATAAGCTTAAAGTTGAATCAAAAAATCTAGATTTAGTTAACCTAGAAGGTATTAAAGAAAAAGCAAATAGTGGAGTATTTGTTGTTAATAATACAATTAAAACACTATTCATGTATGATTCAGAAGCATTAAGAAAAGAATTAAATAAATATAAGGGATAAAATCCCTTTTTATTTTAAATGAAAAACCTCTAAAGCTAGAGGTTTTATTGTTTTTTATTCTTGAAAAAAGAAATATATTTTTTTATATCCATATTATTATATGCATATCTTATATTATTCCAATTTGAAGGAAATAATTTTTTATAATTAGAATATGAAAATCTATCATCATAAAGTATTGCAACACCCTTATCATTCTCACTTCTAATTAGTCTACCAACTGATTGAATTACCTTGCTCATCCCTGGAATTTGATAAGCATATAACAAGCCATCTCTATTTGTTGAATCAAAATAATCTTTAAGCATATTGTTATAATCATCAAATGGAGGAAGACAAATGGAAACTATCATTACACCACTAAGCATATCACCTAAAAAATCAATTCCTTCACTAAATATACTACCCATAATAAAGAAACCTACTTTAGTCTTTGAATGATCTTTAAATTCTAATAATATTCCTTCCTTTTCATCATCGGTTAGGTTTTTAGTTTGAATAATACATTCATAGTTTGGATTTTCTAAATGACTTATTACTAAATTCATATATTCATATGAAGGGAAGAAGACTATGTAATTACCTGTTTTATATTTTGTAAGTTCATCAATACATAAAATAATATCATCTATACTATTTAATCTATCAGTATATTTAGTATAAGTATTCTTTCTAACTATTAATAATAAGTTTTCTTGTGGGAATGGTGATGATATTGTTAAATCAGATGCATCAGCACCAACAATTAAGTTTTTATAATAATCTAGGGGATACATTGTTGCACTAAAAAATATTTGACTTTTAGAGTGATCACTAATAGTTTTACGTATAAATTTAGAAGCATCTAAACACTTAATTGAATAGATGTCATAATCTATTACAAATTTGAAATCAGAATCATAAAAATCGCTTATTTTAAGGAAATTCTTTAAATTAAAATAATAAGGTAGTGCTTGATCTCTAATCTTTTTAGCTTTAGTTGAAAGTAACACTCTTTCAGCTTTAGAAACAATGTTTCTTAAAGGAGTTAAAAACTCAGGAGGTATTTCATCTAAATAATTAAAATCTCTATCAAATAATGATACAACATTATAGAATATATCAGATAATCTATTTATCGATGGAGCATATTTAGAAACATACTCACATAAGAAATTAACATCATTTAAGCTAATAGTTGCTGAATACATTTCTTTTGACCTATTTATAAGGTTATGAGCTTCATCAACTAAAAGTATTTGTTTATAATCAAAAGTATCAAAATAACGTTCTAAATGCGTTCTAGGACAGAAGGCATAATTATAATCACCAATGATTATATCTGCATAATTTGATAAGTCTAATTGATATTCAAAAGGACATATTCTATATTCTAATGCTTTATCAATAATAGTTTTTCTATCAATGATATCTTTATTATCATACATATCATATATAGCATTTTTTAATTTTTCATAATAACCTACCATATAAGGGCACTTATCAGGATTGCATAATTTATCACCTGTAGCACACATTTTTTCTTTAGCAGTTAATTCGATTGCTTTTATTTTACAGTTATTATCAATAAACATTTTAATAGTTTCTAAACAAACTCGTTTACCGCTTGTTTTAGCGGTTAAATAGAAGATTTTAGTCTTACTTTCAGTTATTGATTTAACTGATGAAAATAATGTTGAAATAGTCTTCCCAACACCTGTAGGAGCTATCGCAAATAAGGTATTATTATCATTTATATTTTTATAACAGTCATTAATGAATTCTAATTGATTTTTTCTATATTCTTTAAAAGGAAAGTTTAATAATTTAACACTTTGAATTAATTCTAAGCTATGAGTATCAAGCTTATTAATCCATGATACATATTCATTAAGTGATAGATAGAAGAACTCTTTTAATTCATCAATACTAAAATTATAATCAAAAGAAATACTATCTTTCTTTTCAAAATGAACATATGTTATTTTTATATCAATATTATCATAATCAGTTTTAAGTAAATAAAGGTAAGCATAGATTTTTGCTTGAGCTAAATGTTCTTTTTTAACTTCTATATCTTTTAAATCTATGAAGGCAGTTTTAATCTCTTCAATAACTAATCCGTTATTTAAAAGTCCATCTATAAAACCATGTACGGTGATATCATAGTCAAGTATTTTAAATGTATCTTTTACATAATATTCCTTAACGTCTATATCTCGTCTATATAGGCTTTGCCAGTAGGAATGGATCTCGCTACCTATTTGGTCTCTATTAAGTTCATTAGATAAATCACCGGTTGAATATAGGAATTTTACTATTTCCTTAACCGCTAAAATTAGCTCCATAAACCTCACCCAAAAACATTATAACATATATTTAAATTATATTTAAAAAAAGTATTGTTTTTTCTATCTTTTTGTAGTAGAATAATAAATGAAGAAAGAGTAAAATGAGATTTCTCATAACATTAAGAGTTAGAATGGCATTAATAACTCTTTTTGTTTTTTATGGGGAATTTTTTTTATGCTTTAATAATATAGATAATTATATTATAATAATTATAGGTGGTATTTATGGATAAATTCCTAGACGATTTATTTGATATATTAAGAATTAATTCTGTATATAGTAATGATTTATTACCATTTGGAAAAGGTAATGTTTTATGCCTAATTCAAATGTTTCAAAAGGCCGCAAAAGCTGGCTTTAAATTTAATAATGTAGATTATTACTGTGGCTATATAGAATTTGGTAGTGGGGAAAAAATGCTTGGCATTTTATGTCACTTAGATGTTGTTGATGTAAATAAAGATAAATGGCTTACTGACCCTTTTACCCCAACTATTATTGATAATAAAATATATGCTAGAGGAGTTCAAGATGATAAGGGACCTTTAATGTGTGCTTTTTATGCAATGAAAGAATTAAAAGAAGAAGGATTTAAGCCTAAAAAAAGAATTAGATTAATTATGGGATGTAATGAAGAATCAGGATGTCTTTGCATGGAACGTTATAAAGAAAAAGAAGAAATTCCAACTATTAGTTTTTCACCGGATGCAGAATACCCTGTAATATTTGGTGAAAAAGGTATTTTAGTTATTAAAATATGTGGAAAAATAGATTCTATCATAAAAGAATTCCATGCTGGAACTGTTCATAATGTAGTCCCAGATACTGCAAAAGTAGTTATTGATAAAGAATATATTTATGAAGGTAAAGCAGCTCATGCAATGAACCCTAATTTAGGAATAAATGCTATAAGTAAAGCTATAGATGATTTAAAAAATAAATTTAGTGATCCTATTATTGATTTATTAGATAAATATTTTACAAATGATTCATTTGGTAAAAAAATAAATGTAGATATGGTTGATCCATTAATGAATGAATTAACCAGCAATCTAGCTATACTTAACATTGAAAATGATAATTTTGAAATGGTAATTGATTATAGAATTCCTAAAAACATATGTAAAAGAACTATTATTAAAAATATAAAAGAAATAGTTAAAGATTATAATTTAAATGTAGAAGTAATACATGATATGAAAGTACATATGGTTAATCCAAATAGCATTTTAGTTAAAAAACTACTTAAAGCATATCAAAATAACACTGGAGATTATGATGCAAAACCTATTTCAATAGGTGGAGGAACATATGCTAAATGTTTTAAAAATAGTGTAGCTTTTGGAACAAAATTTAAAGATGAAGAAGATGTATGTCATATAGATAATGAATATGTTGATATTGACAAATTAAGATTAAATATAAAAATATTAAAAGATGCTATAAAGGAGCTAGCTAAATAATGAGAAGAAAAAATATTAAAGATGCAGCTACTAAAGTTAATAAGAGTAAATATATAATTAGCCCAACTGAAAAAATTGATTTTAAAGCTTTGTTTAATAATGATAATCCTAATCATTTAGAGATTGGAATGGGTAAAGGTAGATTCATAATTAATATGGCTAAAAACAACCCAAATATCAATTTTATTGGCTTAGAGAAGTATTCTAGCGTAATACTTCAAGCAACCAAAAAATTGGATGATTTAGAGCTTATCCCTAATTTAAAGCTTATTAATATGGATGCTACTAACCTAAAAGATGTATTTAGTGATAAGTCTATAGATTTAATATATTTAAACTTCTCAGATCCGTGGCCTAAAAAGCGTCAAGCCAAAAGAAGATTAACACACGAAAATTATTTAAAAATATATGATGATTTATTAAAAGATAAAGGTGAAATATATTTTAAAACTGATAATAGAGGATTATTTGAATTTAGTTTAGAAAGTATTACAAATTATGGTTTTAAAATTAAAAATGTATGTTTAGATTTACACAATAGCGAGTTAGATTTTATTAATTTGGAAACAGAATTCGAAGAAAAATATGGAGCAAATAGCCCTATTTATAGATTGGAGGCATATAGATGAAATTAGCTATTACAACAAAAGCAAATTTAGAAGATTCATTATTTGAAATTGCATTTGAAACTATTGATAAATATAGTGGTTTAAATGCATGCGCAAAAATTGAACTTGAAGGTATAGATTTATCTGATTTAAAACAAGATGGTAATAGTTTTGTTTATATTGGAGAATTAACTGAAAATGTAGATGTAGATAATTTAAAGAGATACAAAAGAGTTATTCTAGTCGCTATGGGAGCTAAATATCAAAAAATGCTTAAAAAGGTTTTTGATGAAGAATATGATGAAACATATAATCCATCAAAATTATTTGATTTAGAAGATTGTTATATTATAGGAGATAAAACTTCAACAAAATTACTTGAAAATGACACTGAAGAGTAGGTGGTTTTTATGTGTGGAATAGTAGGATATGTTGGCAGTGGGGATGCCAGAAGCATAATACTATCAGGCTTAAAAAAATTAGAATATAGAGGATATGATTCTAGTGGTATAGCCTTAAAAAATAATAATGATTTTTTAATTTTTAAGGATAAAGGTAGAATAGATCATTTATACGAAATTACAGATTTTTCTTTTAAAACTAATATGGGTATAGGCCATACTAGATGGGCTACACATGGTGCTGTAAATTTTGATAATAGTCATCCTCATATTTCAAATAACAAAAGATTTATTTTAGTCCATAATGGCGTAATAGAAAACTATAAAAAGATAAAGTTTGATTATTTGACTGATTATAATTTTTATAGCCAAACTGATAGTGAGATTATTGTTAATTTAATAGAATTTTATAGTAAGAAGATGCCTACTGAACCAGCAATAAGAAAAGCAATGAGCATGCTTGAAGGCTCATATGCTTTGCTTATTTTAGATAAAGAAAATCCAAATACTATTTACTGTGTAAAAAATAAAACTCCTTTACTTATAGGATTATCTAATGATGGTATAACTATGGCATCAGATATTATTGCTTTCCCTGAAAGTGTAAAAAAATATATGTGCTTAGATGACCAAAGATTAGCTATTATAGAAAATAATAATGTTAAATTAATGGATTTAATGGGTTATGAAATAGAAACTAAATTTAAAGATATTTCTATTGATAATTACAATATAAGCAAAGGTAATTATGAACATTATATGTTAAAAGAAATTGAAGAACAACCAGCAGTACTTAGACGTATTATTTCAGCTTATTTTGATGAAGAAGAATGCTTAATTGATAAAGAATTAATTAAAGCTATATTAGATGCTGATAAGATTAATTTTGTTGCTTGCGGCACAAGCTTATATGCTTCATATATGGGTAAATATTTCTTTGAAAAATTATGTGGAATACCTACAGAATGCTTTGTCGCATCAGAACTTGTATATTCTAACCCCTTAATGACTAAAAAACCAATCTTTATATTTGTTTCACAATCAGGTGAAACACTAGACTGTATAACAGTACTTAAAAAATATAAAGATCAAGGATTTAAGGTTGTTACTATTACAAATACAAAAGAATCAACAATGGCTAATTATAGCGATTTTGTGCTTGATATATGTGCTAATCCAGAGATAAGCGTAGCTTCAACAAAAAGCTATACTGCAAGCATTGCTATAATGTCAATAATTGCTAAAGCTGTAAGCAATAAAAAGACTAATCTAAAGAATAATTTAAATAAAGTATCACAAGTAATAGAACAAATTATAGAAAACTTAAAGCCAGAAATTAAAGATATGGCTAAAAGAATAAAAGATGCTAATTCTTTGTTTTATATAGGTAGAGGTATTGATTATTGGGCAAGTTTAGAAGCTAGCTTAAAACTAAAAGAAATATCATATATACATACTGATGCTTATTCATCAGGAGAATTAAAGCATGGCACAATTGCTTTAATTGAAAATAACACACCAGTTATAGCTATAATTACACAAGAAGGAACTAATTCAGTAATTAGAAGTAATTTAGCTGAAGCGGAAGCTAGAGGAGCTAAAGGCTATATTATATCGCTTGAATCTTTAGCATATTCAACAGATGATATAATTATTCCTAATGTTGCTCATTATTTAACACCAATGGTAACAGTTGTAGTATGCCAAATGTTAGCATATTATGTTGCACTATATAGAAACAATGATATTGATAAACCAAAGAATTTAGCAAAAGCAGTAACAGTAGAATAGGGGGAGTATTATGCTAAAAGCAGTTGATTTAAAGAAACAATATAAGCCTAAAAATGGTCAAATTGTTAATGCCTTAGATGGTGTTACAATCAATTTTAGTGATACAGGTATGGTATTTATACTTGGTAAGAGTGGATCAGGGAAATCTACATTACTAAATGTACTTGGTGGCTTAGATAAGTATGATAGTGGTGAAGTAATAGTTAAAGGAAAATCTAGTAAAGATTTTAGCCAAGCTGACTTCGATTCATATCGTAATACATTTATAGGCTTTATATTTCAAGAATATAATATTTTACAAGAATTTAGTGTTGAAAAGAATATTGGTTTAGCTTTAGAATTACAAGGCAAGAAAGCTGATAAAGAAGTGATTAACGCCTTAATCGAGCAAGTAGATCTAAAAGGATATGGAAAAAGAAAACCTAATACTTTATCAGGTGGGCAAAAACAAAGAGTAGCAATTGCTCGTGCTCTAGTTAAAAATCCTGAAATCATTATGGCTGATGAACCTACAGGAGCCTTAGATAGTAAAACAGGAGCTCAAGTATTAGATACACTTAAAAAATTATCTAAAGAAAAACTTGTAATAGTTGTTTCTCATGATAGAGAATTTGCTGAATATTATGCAGATAGAATTATTGAAATATCAGATGGAAAGATTATTTCTGATCAATATAAACATGGCATAGAACCAACTATAACAAATGGTTTAGAAATAGTTGATGATAAAGTTCTAACAATTAAAAAAGGCACAAAACTTGATAAAGAAAAATTAGATGAAATAAATAATTTCTTAGAGAAACAAGATAATGATATTATTATAAGCGTTGATGGAAATGCTAATAAAGAATTTAAAAAGTTTGCTAAAATAAATGATGAAGGTCAAAAAGAAACATTTAAGGATACAACTAATGAAGATATCAAATTAAAAGATTATGATGGTAATGTAAAACTTATCAGAAGTAAAATGCCTATGAAAGATTCTATTAAAATGGGTGCAAGTGGGCTTAAAGCAAAGAGATTTAGATTAGTTTTAACTATCTTATTATCAGCTATAGCTTTTGGTTTGTTTGGACTTGCTGATACAATGGCTAGTTACAACAAAATCGATAATACAGTAACATCTATGCAAGATTCTAATATTGATTATGCATCATTTAAAAAATATAAAAAGACTTATTATAGTGATGGCAGTAAGCGATATAATGTCTATAATACCAATATTAATGATGAAGATTTAAATATGTTAAAAGAAAAGTTCGATATAGACTTTTTAGGCGTTTATTCATTCCTAGATTACGGATATTGTTCGATTGAAAATGTTTATGATGCAATTGATTCAAATTATTATACTAAAGAAATTTGTGGACTTACTGAAGGAAGCCTAACACAGTTTAATAAATTCGGAACTTTAATTGGAAACTATCCAGAAAACTATGATGAAGTAATAATTACAGAATATATTGCTCAAACATTTGTTCAAGGAAATTATAGAGACCTTGATACAAACGAAAAAGTGGAAATAAACACTGTAAATGATATGCTAAATAAGAATATCAGAATAATGAGTAAGGACTATAAAGTTGTTGGAATATTAGATACAGGTTTTGATTATAATAGATATAAAAAGCTAAAAGATGAAACAGAAAAAATAGATTTATCAACAATGATGTTATCTAATGAACTTAGAAATTTAAGAGCTTCATCAGCTCACTCTCTATTATTCTGTAAAGAAGGCTTCTTAAATTCTATAAGGGATACAAAATTTAAAAGAATATATGATAGTGAATATCTTTATGGTGCATCAATTGATGGTGTAAATGATAATATAATATATTTTGATAGCTCAAAAACTAATTTAAATATTGATGAAGCTATTATTTCATCTAATAGCTTACAATATTACTATCTTGATTTAAAAAATACTTTTTATAATGCATATAATGAAAGTGAATATTATCTTTCACCAAACGATTTATATATGGATAGTATTTTAGAAAGATTTATAAATTATTGTTCAGTAAACAACAAATATAATCATTTGTTAAATTATATGAATTATTTAGATTATATAATTGAATATTATGATTTATGCAATAATGATGAACTTTTAACTGAAAAAACAGGAACTAAATGGGGTGGAAATAGTTCAAACTTTGAATATTATATTCCAAGTGAAAGTAGAGAAATTGTTAAAAATGAATTTGAAGTATTTCTAGAAGAATATAGATCTAAATCAAGTGGTTACTGTAATTATTTTATAATTCGTGATATGTTAAAAAATGGAGAATTAAAAGACGAAGCCAATGCTGCATATTTATCGCATGGCTTTGATAGTAGTTTTACTTTTGATTTTTATATTGATATTATTTCTAATGCAATGTTCAGTTATGGCCATATTTATTATAACGATAGTCATAATACAACAGAAAATGATTTAGATATTAAATTGGTAAATAAAATTGCTTATATTTTTTTAAGCAAGGCATCTAAATATATTTATATAAATGAATTTGCAGCATTTAGAATGGATAGCATAAGCAAACCATATAAATTTAAAGTTGTTGGAGTACGTTATGTTTATGATACAAGTACTAGTGTTGAAAAAAATCTTATTTTAAATGGTGAAAGCGAAGGATATAAGGCATTAGAAAGAGAAAGTGGGAATTATATCTTCACTTTAGGAAAAATCGAAAATAGAACTTCTAATGCTTTAAAAGGATTGGTTAAGTTTAATTATAGTGATTCTGATATGATGTATAGATTAAACAATGCTGTTATGACTTCTGTAGAGAATGTAAATGGATTTGTTGAAGGAACTGCAAAAGTATTCTTATATATTGGTATAGGATTTGCTGTATTTGCATCATTATTATTACTAAATTACATAACTATATCTATATCTTATAAGAAACGTGAAATAGGAATCTTAAGAGCAATTGGTGCTAGAGGAATGGATGTATTTAAAATATTCTTCTCTGAAGCATTTATAATTGCTATAATAAACTTCATCTTAGCATTTATAGGATGTCTTGTAGCATGCTACTTCATAAATAGAATGTTTAGAGTTGATTATGGATTCTTACTTACTGTATTACATGTTGGTATTAGACAATTATTATTAATGTTCTTAGTAAGCTTAGTTGTTGCAATAATATCAAGCTTTATTCCTGTATATTTAACAGCAAGGAAAAAACCAATAGACGCAATTAGAAGTGCAGAATAATATAGATATAAGCCTATTTTTAGAGATAAATAGGCTTAATATTTTAATAAAAAAAAGACTTAATTAGAAAGTGTGTATAACTTGTTATAAAAACTAGATAATATAATAATAAAAACTAATAAAAAACAGGGTGAGAGAAAATGAAAAGGATAATAAAACCGGTTTTAGCTATAGTTCTTGGACTATGCTTAGTTGGATGTTCTAAAAAGACTTATAATAATAATTCAAATAATCCTACTAGTACAACTAGAACAAAAACAAAGCCAACAAACGAAACGACTACTACAATTACTACTACTGAAGAACAAAAACAATATATAAGCGTAAAACTTGATTTTGGAGATTACGGTGAATATGGTGTTGATGAAAAATATAAGGGATGGCACGATGTAGAAGAAATCACAAAGGATTTGTTTCCGTTTGATTTGGTTTGGGAATTACGTAATTTTAAAGGTTGGACGTATAATGATGAAATAATTTTTGATGAAAACGGGGATAAAGTTAAAGATTTTGAAATAGCTGAATCTATGATTTTTAATGTTGTGTTTGAGCCAATTGAAGAATTAAAGCTATTTGATTATTCATTAGGAATGAGTGATGATCAATTTAATATTTGGGGATTTGCAAATGATGATCCAGACTATTTATCAACATTAACTACAATTGAAATACCAAATAAAGTCACTTGGAATGATAAGAATTTTGAAATTTATCGTATTCATGCATCGGGCGATAAGCTAAATGGATGTAATAATGTTGAAAAATTAATCATTCCATATGCTAATGGAATTAGCAGTTCAGGCTTCCTAAGCTTTCATTTTGGATGCTTATGGGGAACAAAAGAATTTGAAAATTCTTATGAAATAATCGGATATTTTCAACCTAGTAGTGCATCATCTGAATATAAGGAAACTAAATATTATGTTCCTAAATCGTTAAAAACACTTAAGATTACAGGCGATTTTATAGATACACACACTTTTTCTAACTATAATCAATTAAAAGATATAGAGTTTATAATAACAAGAAATATGAAAAAAATTTATTATAATGCTTTCTATGGAATAACTGAACAAATTACAATATATTTTGAAGGAACAATAGCAGAGTTCAATAGTATAGACGTCGCAGAAAATGGTAACGATGCATGGACGAATGCTAATGTATATTTCTATAGTGAAGAAGATCCTGGTGATGGTGGAAGTTATTCATATTTCTATTATGATGAAAATGGCGATATTGCTTTATGGTAAAGAAGATTATAATAAGAAAGTCCTAAGAAAACTTAGGACTTTTTTTTCTACATGACGAATTATAACTAGTATATAAAACTGGATTTAGTTGTAATAATAACTAGTTAGATTAAACGCTCTACACTGTTTTACATAACTAGTTATTAAAACTAAATAAACTAATAATTAAAACAAAGAAAAACAAACCTTGTATTAACTAATAATTTAGTGTATAATAAAGTTGAAAAAGAGTTGATTTTATGCGCATTATTTCAGGTAAATATAGAGGTAAAAAAATAGATATGGTAGGACTTGATTCTACTAGAGAAACACAAGATAAAATTAGAGGAGCAATCTTTAATTCTATTTATCCATATATGGATAATCTAAAGATTTGCTTAGATTTATTCTCTGGATCTGGCTCTATGGGAATAGAAGCTATTTCTAGAGGTTTTGAATACTGCTATTTTAACGATTTAAATATAAATGCATATAAAACAACTAAAAAGAATATAGAATCATGTAAAATAAGCGATTATAAGGTTTATAATCTTGATTATAAAGAATGCCTTGAAACATTAAAAAACGTTAAATTTGATTGTATTTTTCTTGATCCACCATATAAATTAGAAGTAATAAGTGATATAATAAATTATGTTATAAAAAATAATATGTTAAATCCAAATGGATTAATAGTTTGTGAATATGAATATGATTTTAATATAGATAATCCTAAATTAGAGATTGTTAAAGAAAAATCATATGGTTATAAAAGTGTTAGAATTTACTTAAAAAAGGAGTGATTTTATGAAAATAGGAATTTATCCAGGTAGTTTTGATCCTATCACATTTGGTCATATTGATATTATTGAACGTGCTAGTAAGATGTTTGATAAAGTATATGTTTTAGTTTCATTTAATTCAACTAAAAATGCCTTCTTTACTCCTGATGAAAGAGTAGAAATTATTAAAGAAGTAATTAAACCAATGAAAAATGTTGAAGTTATCCATTCTAATAAATTAACAGTAGAAGTAGCTAAAGAATTAGGCGCTACAGTTTTAATTAGAGGACTTAGAGCTGTTACTGATTTTGAATATGAATTACAAATGGCTTCAACAAATAGAACATTAAATAATGACATAGAAACAATATTCTTAATGACTAACACACAATATTCTTATTTATCTAGCCATCTAGTTAAAGAAATATTTGCACTTCATGGAAATATTAGTCATTTCGTTCCTAAATATGTTGAAGATAGATTAATTCAAAAAGTAAAACAAGAAAAGGTAAAATAAAAAAAGCATTTCGATTTGAAATGCTTTTTATTTTTAATTTCTAATTAGTCAAGAACTGGTGCTTTTTTTGATTTCATGAAATCAGAAATTGTTTGTTGTTCAATCTTAGCTAAGTCTTCTGGAACTGTTAAAGTAGAAGAAGAATACTTAATTGATGCATTTAAGTTTAACTTTAAATCAACTGATAATGTACCAGAGATTGCATCTAATTGACCAAGTGCAGAAGAAGCAGATCCGATAACGCCTTCAAGTGATTCAGCTATATTTGCGAAATCTTCTTTACCTAATTCTAATTTTTCGAAATCAACCTTACCCTTTAATCCAAGTTGGAAATCAAAAGCAGTTAATTTTTGCTCTTTATCAACTGTTAATTCAAATTTAGAAACAGATAATGTTAGACCATATTTCTTTAATTGTTCTTGAACAGCGATAGCTTCACCATCAATCTTGAATGCTTTTAAATCTGAGCAATCAGCAATGATTTTGTTTCCTTTTTTCTTGAAGATTGTCCAGTCATTAATGAATTCATCTAATGAAGTGATGAATTCATCCATTTTAATATCTTCATCTTTTGGAAGAACAACATCCATACCTTCTAAGAATAAGTTTAATTTTCCTTCATATTTGCTTTCTAAGTTGAATTGCTTTGCTAAATCTTCATTTAAATTTGCAGAATAATCGATGAATGCATTTGAACCTTCTAATGTTTCTGATTCTTCTTCATCTACGTATTTTCCGTCACCCTTAAGGTAAACATCAGCTTTTGCATCAGCAGCATAGTTAATGCTCATCTTATCCATACCAGCAACATCAGCACTAGCAGTAACTTTAGCATCTGCTTTAGCACCTAATTTGATAATTTTGTTATCGAAATCAGTTGCTGTGTTTAAAGAAATGTTTGCTTTAGCATCAGCTTTAGCTTGATTTACAGTGAAAATAGCTGTCTTTTGATCACCAATAACCTTATAACCTTTTAAGTTGTTGATTTGTCCATTTGCAGAAAAACCTAATTTGATATTTCCTTGAATTCCATCGTTTGCAGCCTTTGCTGTATTTTCAGCAACAGATTTTAATTCAGTTTTTGCTTCTTCAGCAGTTAATTTCTTTTCGCTTCCACATGCTGTTAAACCTACAAAAGCGAATAATGATAGTGTACATAATAATAATTTTTTCATTATTTTTCCCTCCTTTTGTACATTCATATTATACTCCTTTTTTTTACAATTTATATACTTTTTGCTAAGAAAGTGTTTACAAATGAGATATTTTTAACCATTTTTGAACAAAAATGGATGAAAATATAGTCATAATTCTTATATTATAGTATAATCTTACTGGTGATAGTATGAAAATACTTTATGTGTCTGATTTGGATGGAACAATGCTTAATAGAGACACCAAATTAACAGATTTTACAATAAAAGAACTAAACAAACTAATTGATGATGGATTGATGTTTACTTATGCAACCGCAAGAAGCTTTAATAGTGCTAAAGTCGTTTCAGAAGGCTTAAATATTAAATATCCCGTTATTTTATGTAATGGTGTAAAAATATATGATCCTATTATGCAAAAGACTATATATAGTTCATTTTTTTCTAAAGAAGAAGTTGAATTAGTTAAAAAAATAAGCATAAAATATGATAATTATCCTATCTGTTACCAAACTAAAAACGACATAGATAAATTTTATTACGTAGAGTATAATATTAGTTGTGGAAAACAATATTATCTTGATAAAAGAGTAAGTGATAAAAGACTTACTATTTCACCGAATATTGATGAATTATTCAGTAATGATTCGCTTTATTATTTTAATTTCATAGACACATATGAAAACTTAAAACCAATATATGATGAACTTAAAAATCATTTTAGATGTGTTTTCCAACAAGAAATTTATAGAGAAGAGTACTGGCTAGAAGTACTACCAAATAATAGCGATAAAGGGCATTCTTTAAAGAAACTTAAAGAATTACTTAATGTAGATAAAATTATCTATTTTGGCGATTCTCTAAATGATATAGAAGCTTTTAAAGTAGCTGATAAGAAATATGCTGTAAGCAATTCAAAAGAAGAATTAAAGCCTTACGCAGATGAAATAATTGGTGATAATGACTCAAATGGAGTTGTTTTAAAAATAAAGGAGATGTATAAAAATGAAAGCTTTTAAAGCTATAAAAGCATTTAAATTAGTTTTATTTATTGCATGGGGTGTTTTAGTATTTATCTTTAAAGATAAAATAGCTGAGCATAGTGAAGAACATTTCCATTTAGCTCTATTAGTTGCTTGCTTAATGTTTGCTTATTCAATCTTTGATATATTTGATATGATTGAAAAGAAGAAAACTTTTGCTGCTCGCACCTCATTTTTTAACTGTTTGATTCAAATAGTATTTGGTATAATCATTCTTGCAGATCCACTAATTAGAGGAAATTATGCAACTGTATGTATAATATGGGCTGTATGGTCTATATGTAGGGAAGGACAAGAACTTGCTGAAGACTTAGAACGTTTCAAAGAACATATTCCTGCATATTTAAACGTTATTGAATCAATTGTTGTATTAGTTTTATCATTTATGTTAATCGCAAATCCACATGAAAGTCATGCAGAACTACATTTAATTTTACTAGGATTTGAGTTAATTTTAGGTGTTTTATTCCCACATGTTGATTATTTCTTCATTAGAAAACATGAAGCTAAAGAATTAGCTGAAAAACAAAAGGAAGAAGTTGAAATAGCTGATGAACAATAATATAAAAGTTTTAAAAGAGATGATTGAATCATCTAAAAAAATAGTAGTATTTACAGGTGCTGGTATAAGTGTACCATCAGGCATTCCTGATTTTAGAAGTGCTTCAGGTATATATAATACTGAATATGAAGGACTATCTCCTGAGGAGATAATAAGCCATTCATTCTTCATTAGAAATCCTAAAATGTTTTATAAATTCTATTTTGATAAGATGATTTATTTAGATGCTTTGCCTAATTTAGCTCATAAATATTTTGCTAAAATAGGTGCAACAATAGTTACCCAAAATATTGATAATTTACATACTTTAGCTGGAAGTAAAACAGTATATGAATTACATGGTAATGTTTATAGAAATTATTGTATGAAATGCCATAAATTTTATGATTTAAAAGAAATGAAAAAAGATAATGATGGAATTCCTAGATGTGATTGTGGTGGAATTATAAAACCAGATGTAGTCTTATATGAAGAAGGGCTTGATAGTAATACTATTACAGGCGCAATTGATTCAATAAGAGAAGCTGATATGCTTATAATTGTTGGTACATCTTTAAGAGTTTATCCTGCCGCAGGCTTTATAAATTATTATAAAGGTAATAAATTAGTTGTCTTAAATAAAGAAAAAACACCATTTGATGGTGGTGCTAATTTAGCAATATATGGAGATATTGTTGATATTGTTAAACAATTAGAAGAAGCAAATTAAAAAAAAGCCAAATCGGCTTTTTTTTATTCTTCTACGATTGCACCAACTGGGCAAGCTGCTTCGCAAGCACCACAATCTATACATTTAGAAGCATCGATAGAATATTTATCGCCTTCTGAAATTGCATCAACTGGGCATTCACCTTGGCATGTACCGCAAGCTAGGCATTCATCTGTAATTTTTCTAGGCATGTTGTTGCACCTCCACTTTCTTTTATTTTATAATAAATATGCGAAAAAGTAAATATTATACTTGTATTTTGTATACTTTTTTAGTAAAATATTTTTGGAAATGAGGGATAAAAAATGTTTTATTCAAATATGACAGGATTGCCAATTGTAGGATTTGTATTTAGTTTACTTGGATGTTTGTTAATTGGATTTATTATTGGCTTTATTGTAACAAGAAAGATTATTTCTAAATATTTAAAGAAAAACCCACCAGTTAACGAAAACATGATAAGAGCAATGTATAGACAAATGGGTAGAACTCCATCTGAAAAACAAATTAGAGAAGTTATGCGTTCAATGGAAGATGCAAAAGATAAAAAATAAGGCAAGTGCCTTATTTTTTTTATTCTTCTTTAGTTTCTATTTCATCAGTTGAATCTGTTTGTTCAATATTTTCTTCAACTTTATCATCATCACCAACAGCTTCACCGCTAACTTTTTCACCCTTATGTTTTTTAAATGAATATTCAGTACCTTTAAATATTCTAACATAGTTTTTCCAGTGTTTTACAATCATGAATACTGATATTACATAGAATAATATTAAAACTTCTATACCCATCTTACCAAGATATTTTGATAAACAAAATTCTTGAATGGTAGCTGTTATACATACAGTTAATATAGCAAAAGTAGAACTTAGTGATACATAACCTGATACTTCAAGAGTTAGAGCAAATACGATTAAACATAATAGAGCAGGTATTGGAGCAAATACTAAAGTTATACCTAAGCTTATTGCTACAGCCTTACCGCCTCTAAATCCTGCAAATACAGGGAACATATGACCAATAACGCCACATAAACCATAATAAATTGGTTTAAATAAAACAAATTCAAAAGCTTTTATATTATTAAAATCTATTTGATATTTAAGAATTTCATATAATATTCTTGCTAAACCAACAATTAAAACACCTTTTAATAAATCTAGGGCAAATACGATTAAACCTAATTTTTTTCCTAAGACTCTAATAGCGTTTGTTGATCCAAGATTATGACTTCCATATTCTCTTATATCAATTCCTTTTGATATTTTTCCAACGACTAATGCACTTGGAAAAGAACCAATGATATAAGCTACAAATAGGCATAAAATAGCAAAAAACATACTATCAACCCCTGACCTTTAAAATTATAACACATTTGATTACAAAAATATATATAATTTAATTGCTGATTTTGATTTTTTCTTTTTACATTTTTTACATTAATTTTACATTTTTTTATTAAAAAAATATAAATAATTGTGCTATAATTTATAATGTAGGATTACGTTAGGAGTGAATATTGTGGCTAAAAACAACTATGATGACAGTTCAATAAAGATATTAGAGGGCCTAGAAGCAGTTAGAAAACGTCCTGGTATGTATATTGGATCTACAGATTCAACAGGATTACACCATCTTGTATGGGAAATTGTTGATAACTCTATAGATGAAGTTACTGCTGGCTATGGTGATAAAATTAATGTAACAATCAAAAACGATAATTCAATTGAGGTTGAGGATTTTGGGCGTGGAATGCCTTGCGGAATGCATGAATCAGGTAGACCTACACTTGATGTTATTTTAACAACCCTTCATTCTGGTGGTAAATTCAGTGAAGATGGTGGATATAAAACAGCAGGTGGTCTACATGGTGTTGGTTCATCAGTCGTAAATGCTTTATCTCAATTTTTAATTGTAACTGTAAAAAGAGACGGGAAAATTATTAGAAGAAAATACATAAATGGTGGACATCCAGATGGAGAACTAGAAGTAATTGGCGAAACAAAAGAAACTGGTACAACAATTTGGTTTAAACCAGATCCAACTATTTTTACAACAACACTATATCAATATGATTTAATTAAAGAACGTTTAAGAGAAAAAGCTTTCTTAAATAAAGGCTTAAAAATACATTTAGTCGATCAAAGAAGCAATAAAAAAGATACTTTCATGTTTAGTGAAGGTATAAAAGATTATGTTGCATATTTAAATCAAGGTAAAACCTTGACACATGAAATATGCTATTTTGAAGGCAAAGTTAATAGAATAATTGTTGAAGTCGCGATGCAATATACTTCAAATAACTATTCAGAAAACATTTATTCATTTGTTAATAACGTTATAACAAAGGATGGAGGTACTCATGAATTAGGCTTTAAGAGTGCCCTAACTAGAGCAATAAATGATTATGCAAAGAAATATAATCTTCTAAAAGATAAAGAAAAGCTTGAAGGTGTAGATATAAGAGAAGGCTTAACAGCTGTTATTGCCTTAAAGATTGGTGAAAATCAATTACAATTCGTTGGACAAACAAAAGATAAACTAGGAAGTCCTGACGCTAAACCAGCTGTAGAAAATATAGTTTATGAAAAATTTAATTATTATCTAGAAGAAAACAGAGAATTTGCTAATAACCTAATTCAAAAATCATTAAGAGCATTTAGAGCAAGAGAAGCTGCTAGAAAAGCTAGAGATGATGTTAGATTAGATAAGAAGAAGAATAAAAACCAACTTCTTAATAATGGTAAACTTACTCCTGCACAAGGTAAAAATAAGGATTTAAACGAACTTTTCTTAGTCGAAGGTGATTCAGCCGGTGGATCAGCTAAAAAAGGAAGAGATTCAAGATTCCAAGCTATATTACCTTTAAGAGGTAAAGTATTAAACACAGCTAAATGTAAAATTGATGAAGTATTAAAAAACGAAGAATTAAACACTATTATTAACACTATAGGTGCTGATTTTGGTGCTGATTTTGATGTTAAAAAATGTAATTATAATAAAATTATAATCATGACAGATGCGGACGTTGATGGTGCGCATATTCAAATACTTTTACTAACATTCTTCTTTAACTATATGAGAGAACTAATTGAAAAAGGTATGGTTTATATTGCTATGCCACCACTATATTTAGTTAAATCAAAGACTAAATCAAAAGAAGAAAAGTATTTATGGAGTGATGATGAACTTAAAAAATACACTGGAAACAATAAATATATCGTTCAAAGATATAAAGGTTTAGGTGAAATGGATGCTGAACAATTATGGGAAACTACAATGAACCCTAATAATAGAATGCTTGTTAGAGTAGGAATAGAAGATATAGGGGATTCTGAACAAAGAATTAAAGTATTAATGGGTGATGATGTAGAACCTCGTAGAGACTGGATAGATAAGCATGTAAGCTTTGTTACAGAAGACAACTTTGAGATTGGAGATGGTGAATAATGGCGAATATTAAAGATAAGCTTGATCAATACCTAGATAAAAGAATCTCAGAGGATAAACTAGAAGATATTTTTGGTGATAGATTTGGTAAGTATACTAAAGAAGTTATCCAAGATAGAGCAATACCTGATGCTAGAGATGGTTTAAAGCCGGTTCAAAGACGTATTATTTATGGTTTACACAAGATGCATATTTATAGCGATAGCCAAACTAAAAAGTGTGCTAGAATCGTCGGTGAAGTAATGGGTAAATACCATCCACATGGTGATTCATCTATTTATGAAGCATTAGTTAGAATGAGCCAAGACTGGAAAACTAATATGCCTTTGGCATATATTCAAGGAAATAACGGTTCTATGGACGGGGACTCACCAGCTGCTATGCGTTATACAGAAGCCAAAATGACTAAGGCTGCTGAATTATTAATTGAAAATATCGATAAAAAGACAGTTGACTTTGTACCTAACTATGATGATACAGAAGTTGAACCAGTCGTTTTACCTGCTAAATTCCCTAACTTACTTGTTAATGGTTCTACAGGTATGGCTGTAGGTTATGCTACAGAAATACCACCACATAACTTAAAAGAAGTTTTAGATGCTACAATTGCTTTAATCGATAATCCTGAGCTTACAAATGTGGATTTAGAAAAATTTGTTATAGGTCCTGACTTCCCTACTGGAGGTATAGTTCAAGGTTTAGATGGCTTAAAACAAGCTTATGAAACGGGTAAAGGAAAGATTGTTTTAAGAGGTAAAGCAGACATTGAATTAGATAGTAAATCTAATAGAATAGTCATAACTGAACTACCTTATGATGTAAATAAGAAAGATCTAGTTATAAGAATTAAAAATATTGGTTTAATTGAAAAGAAAGTAGATGGAATTACTGATGTTTTAGATTTAACTGATAAAAATGGTTTAAAAATAGTTGTAGAACTAAAAAAAGAAGCTAAACCTGATCTAGTTTTAAATTATTTATTTAAAAATACAGATTTACAAACTACTTATAACTATAATATGGTTGCTATTTATAATAGAAAACCCGTTTTAATGGATTTAAAGTCTATTTTAGAAGCGTATTTAAACCATCAAAAAGAAGTTATTACAAATAGAAGTAATTTCGATTTATTTGTTGCGAAAAAAAGACTTCATATATGTGAAGGCTTAATCAAAATGACATCTATTTTAGATCAAGTAATTGATGTAATTAGACATTCAAATGGTAAAGCTGATTCAAAAGTTAATCTAATTGAAAAATTTGGCTTTTCTGAAGAACAAGCTGAAGCTATTGTAACATTACAATTATACAGATTAAGTAAAACAGATGTTGAAGAACTTAGAAAAGAAGTTGACCAATTAAAAGAAACTATTTCTTATTTAGAATCTGTTCTATCAAGTGAAAGAAAATTGCTTTCTGTAATTAAGAAAGAATTAAATGAAGTAGCTAAGCTTTCAAATGAAAGAAGAACAAAGATAGAAGATGAAATTCAAAATATTAAGATTAGTGAAGAAGAATTAGTAACAGATGAACAAATAGTTGTTGGTGTTACTAAGGATGGATATATAAAGAGAGCTTCTATAAGAAGCTATAATCAAGCAACTGTATGTGGCTTAAAAGAAAATGATGCTTTAATTTATAGAGAAGAAATCTCAACATTAAACACTTTATTAATCTTCACATCACTTGGTAATTATATTTATTTACCAGCATACAAGATTGATGAACAAAAATGGAAGGATTTAGGCGTATATATTGATAATATTGTCCATATTATGCCTAATGAAAAGATAGTAAATGTTTTTGCAATTAAAGACTTTAATGAAGATTATAACGTCTTAATTACAACAAGATTAGGCTTAATTAAACAAACAAAATTAGCTGATTTCAATATTTCTAGATATACAAAAGCTGTTAGAGCAATGAAATTACAAGATAAGGATTTAGTAGTATCTGTAGATATTGCTAGAAACTATCCAATGATTGTTGTCTTCAATAAGCGTGGTAAAGCCCTAAGATTTAGAAGTAACGAAGTTACAATTGTAGGTACACAAGCAGGCGGTGTTAGAGCAATGAACTCTACATGTGATGTAGCTTGTGCTATTTATACAAGAAATAATCATGATATTTTAATTCTAACTTCACGTGGAAATGTTAAGAGAATTAAATCTTCTGATTTAAAGCTTTCTAGCAGGGCTAGAAGTGGTGAAGAAGTAATTAAAGAAGTTAAATCTAATCCAAATTATATAGTTGATGCACATACTTTAAGCTATGCACAATATAGAGATAATGTTGATTTATATATCACAACAACAAAAACTAGTCTAAATTTAAAGGCATTTGACTTTAAATATAATGACAATAAGGTTGGAACAAATGTTGTTCCTCAAGAAATGGGAGAACCATTAAAGATTAATCTTGAAAGACATGATGAAATTGAAATATTCGATGATGAAATTGAAATTCAAGAAGTTAATGAAGATGATTTTGATGGAATGAAACAAATATCTATATTTGATGAATTTGAGGAGTGATTTAATTGATTTTAACAATTAATAATGAGAAAAAAGAATTTAATAAACCTGTAAAATTAATTGAAATTGCCGGAAAAGAAGATTGTTGTGCAAAGGTTAATGGAACTATTAGAGATTTAAATTATATCGTTAAAAACGATTGCTATATTGAATTTTTAAATATAGTTGATAGTCCAGATGCTGTAAGAATTTATGAAGCAACACTACGTTATTTAGTCGTTATGGCTATATATAACTTGTATGGCAAAGCAAATGTTAGAATAAATTATTCAGTTTCTATGGCTCTTTATATTGATTTATCAAGTATGGATGTAGAGTTAGATGAAGCTGAAGTTAATAAAATTAAAGCTGAAATGGATAGATTAATTAAACTTGATTTACCATTAAATAGATTAAGCATTAAAAAAGAAGAAGCTTTAAAGATTTATACTAAACAAAATATGATGGATAAAGTGAATATACTAAAGTATAGAACTGAAGAACATGTTAATATTTATGAATGTAATGGATTCTATAACTACATGTATATGAATATGATGCCTAGAACAAGCTATGTAAAGGAATTTAATTTATTCCCTTACTATCCACAAATGATAATGCAATATCCTAGAAGCGAAACAAAGGGTAAAATTCCGCCTTTTAACTATGAACAAGTAAAATATTCAAAGATTCTATTTAAGGCTAAAAATTGGTCTAAAAAGCATGGTATAGCTAATGTTTATGACTTGAATGAACGTGTAACAAATGAAAGTGTAGCTGATTTTGTCAATTTATGTGAATTTAAGCATAATAGAACACTAGTTAGAATAGGCGATAAAATAGAAGATAGAAAAGAAGAAATTAAGCTTGTTGCTGTATCAGGACCATCAAGTAGTGGTAAGACAACTTTTGCTAATAAATTAAAGGTTGAATTAATGTCTAGAGGTTTTAAACCTATAATGGTATCTTTAGATAACTATTATAAAGATCATAAAGACATTCCACTTGATGAATTTGGTGAAATAGATTTTGAGACTATTGATGCCCTTGATATTGAACGTTTTAATAAAGATATGATTAGTTTGATGCAAGGAAAAGAAACAAATATACCTATCTTTGACTTTGTCAAACAAAAACGTGATGGTTTTAAAACAATAAAGCCAGGAAAAAATGCTATAGTTATTATAGAAGGCATTCATGCCTTGAATGAAAAAATGACTCATTTAATTCCTAGAGACCAAAAATTTAAGATTTTTATCTCTCCACAGCAACAAATCAATATCGATGATAATAATCCGATTAGAATCACAGATATTAGATTAATTAGAAGAGCTGTTAGAGATCATTTATTTAGAAATTATAGAGTTCAACAAACACTTGATATTTGGCCAAGCGTAAGACGTGGAGAATTTAAGTGGATTTATGACTGTCAAGAAGATGCAGATTATATCTTTAATTCTGAATTAGCATATGAATTATGCGTATTAAAGAAATATGCACTACCTTTATTTTTAGATGTAAAAAGAGAAGACAGTGACTTTGCGAATGCAAATAGAATTGTGAAATTCTTAAAATATTTTGTTACAATTGATGAAAGTATAGTGCCAAACAATTCCATTTTAAGAGAATTCATTGGAGGAAGCTGCTTTAAATAGCAAAAATAGCCAAAATTTAAGGCTTTTGGAGGTGATATATTGAGTTGCTTAGATAACACTAATAAAGTTGTTATTCCTACTAATATGCTACTTGATATGATGAATTTATATCGCTTTAGCGGTAGAGATTCATATTATAATTCCTTATTTAAAAAAGATTTAGCTGCCTTTAGAGGCGTAAATGTTATTGATGAAGTATATTATTTTGCAAAAATAATGGATTTAGACCTTGCAGATGATAGAATAAAACTATTAGCTAAAAAAGATATTGTTCCAAAAAACAATTCAGAAAAGATAGTTTTAAATTTAAAAAAGGTATTTAATCTAATATTATTTAATTTGGATCATTTTGATTTAATTCCAAATGAAATATTAGCGTTAGCAAATATGCTTTTTAACGATGTTTTTAAGGTTAAATTTAGGGTTGAAAAGGTAAAAGGGAAGAATTTACATAATAAAAAAGAAGAATTTGTTGCAAAGAAGTATGATTTAGAACTTGAATCGATGATTAAAAAGTTTGAATCTATGCAAAAAAGCAAAGAATATGAAGTAACTTTACTTATTACAAACTTCTTTATTGACTTTTACAACACACAAGTATTCGAATTTAACAATAATTATGATGTTAATAAATTCGTTTCATATTTAATCCTTTATATATTATTATTTAAATATGAGTTTGATGTATTTAATTATAAATCGTTTTTCAGCAAGGTTTATGAAAACGTGAAAAATTTTCAATACGTCATTGGACAGAGCTCGTGGAACTGGAATATTGATAGAGCAGATGTTCAAGAAACTCATGCTTTTATCATCGAAAGATTACTTGAATGCTATAACTTAGTTGAAGGCGAGAAACAAAAATATTCATATGTTAGTGATAACAAAGTCTCAAAAACAAATGATGTAGAAGTTACTATCGTTCGTTTCCCTGGACAAGTCTTCTCAAAGGCTGATATTCAGAAAGCTCATCCAAATGTAAGCTCAAAAACTATTGAGCGTACATTAGAGCGTCTTCAACAAGAAGGAAAGATTGAAGCTTTAGGAACAGGAAGGTCCGCAAAATGGATTAAGAAGATTTCCATTCAAAATGGCTTTGATTATGATCCGGTGACATTCGTTTTTGACGACGATATATTGAAGTAGAAGAAGAAGAACAACAAAATCATAAATTTAGGTCAAAAATGTCGATTTTAGCGATTGTAGGGGCTGAAGAAGACGATTGACCTATTTTTTATATCTCGATTGCTCATTTCAATATGATATTTTTACTAAACTACCCCAACTTCTTGTGATGTCATTGTTTAAATTGGGTGTAAACGCTATTTTATACCTAAATAAACTACCCCAACTTGCTACAAGGGTAGTTTTTATTTTGCAAAAATCGTTATTTTTTCTATTTTAATTTGTTCCTATAATATATATTATGTAAACTTGTAAAAACATAGTAATTTAGCGGGTTTTTCGGCCTATGTGGAAAATATGGAAAAGTTGAAAACTCTAAAAATCCCAAATGACTGTTCTTATTGGGCTTGGAGAGGGTCCGTTTTTGACTTTATGAAAATAATTTGCAAATGTTTTCATTTATATTTGATTTTTATTCATTTTAGACATTGAAAATTAGAATTTGAACGATTGATTGTCCTAATTCGTATCATCTGAATCATTAAAATTCACATGTTTTTTGCCAAAACGGCTAAAAATCTGTGAAAAATTAAATATTATGGCTTAACTAAGCCAATATTACACATTTTTTATTCTAAAATCCTATTTTAATGCTATTTTTTAAAAAATGACAGTTTATTTTTAGAATTTTAGATGATTCATTATCTTATTTTTCGAATCTCGTTTTCTAATTTTAAATCGTTTAACTTTAAGACTTATCCACTATACTTTGAAAAATCATTCTTTAAAATGGTTACTAATTTTGATTAACATTTTAAAATTCATTTTCTAAATTTTAAAAATCCATCATCCTTCAATCTTAAAAAAAATTCATTTTTATTTGAACACTTGATTTGAAATTTGATGGATCGTTAGCTTTCTTAATTTCTGTTTTTTAATTTTGGATTTCTTTATTTTCTTTTTTCAATAATGAAAATATTTTCATAAAACAAAAAAAGAGAAATCCATTTTCATAAATGTAAATCTCTTTTTCATTAATATATATTGATGTCTTTTTTTTATCTTCATTATTTCGTGAAATATTTTTTTGTTTGTTCTATCAAAAAAAATTGTATCAATCATCATCTTAACTATTAAAATTTTAAAAATCTCGTTTTTTAATTTTTGCGTATTTAAAAAATTATCATAAAACATATTTATAATTTATTTTTAAAAATCATGATTCAAATAAAATTACATAAAAATAGTATCTTAAAAATTTCATTTCTCTTCTCTCATCAAATTTTTAAAAAAATCACCTATAAAATTTTAATTTGAGGTGAATAATTTATTAAATCTGTTATTTTCGTTTCTTAAATTTTAATCTAAAAAAACGAAAAAAAATATAAAAAACATAGTATTTATCTATATTTTTTTGAATTTTAAAAAAACGATAAAAAACGTCTATTTTTAAAAAAATGCTAAAAATAATAAAAAAGTGATCCATTTTTGGACCACTTTTACATTATAAACACAAATCCAAGCACAATCATTATGATTATTACTGTAACACTTAATACACAGACTGTATTAATTGATTGAATTCGTTTACTTCTAAAATTTTGATAATTCAAGAATAATCTCATTGGAATCATTATTTGTAATATCAATACTATGAAATCAATTATTAAACAAACAATTCCAAATGTATGAAGCAGATTATAATTGCTTGAATCTTTACTTGTTTTAACAATCACAAAGAATACTGGTAAGAAAGCTAGTGAAATGCCCATAAATAACATTGATAATAATCCAGTAGGCAATTCAGTCATATATTTCTTTTCTTTTTTGATATCTTCTTGTCTTAAATCATCAAAGTCTAATTTGTCATTTCCCATATAATCTCTCCTATAATAAGATTGACATAAACATTAATAAAGCTAATGTATAGTAACATAATACACCTATACAGTCATTTAATGTTGTAATAAATGGTCCTGATGCTGCTGCAGGGTCAATTTTCATCTTTCTAAGAACTATAGGAACAATTGTTCCAAATAGACTTGATAGAGTCATTGCTGCAACTAGTGCTATACTTGTTGTACCACATACTTTTAAGCAATCAAATATGTTAAATCCATTGCCTGTAATTATTTCTTCATGACTTATATTTGCTTTCGCAAGTAAGAATAATAATACTACAGCAAACGATACTATAGCAAGTATTAATCCATTTAAGAAACCTACTCTTATTTCCTTAAAAATAAGCTTTCGTTCTTCTTTTTTAGATATTTCACTATTAGATATAACTCTAACAGTTACGGCTAGACTCTGCGTACCTACATTACCAGCCATATCAAGTACTAAGCTTTGGAAGAACATAATAGTTGCTATTGTTGCTACAATATGCTCAAAACAGCTTATTAACATGGAAACACATATACTTAGAATTAATAATATGATTAACCAAGGTATACGTTTCTTTATTGATGAGAATAAAGATTCGTTTAAATCTGATTCTTCAGACATACCGGCTAATTTAGCGTAATCTTCGCTTAATGTATCGTCTACTAATTCTACTACATCACTACTAGTTAAAACGCCTAAAAGCTTCTTATTTTCACTTATAACAGGTATGATATCCATGTTATAATCGATGATTTTTTCTATAGAATCATCGATTAAGTCAGTTGCATATAAAAATGGTGTATTTTGCCTAATAATGGTCTCTAAATCGTCTTTAGCTCTTGCTTTAATTAAATCTTTTAGATCTACTGTACCTAAGTATTCATTTTCCTTATTTACAGCAATTAATGTTTTAACGTTGTCGTTATCTTTTGCCATTTTAATTAGTCTTCTCATGGCATCTTTTATAGTTAAATCACTTCTAATATCAATATAGTTTGTAGTCATTAAACTACCGATTTCATCTTCATTAAATGAGTTGATTAATTCAAGGTCTTCTTTTATTTCACCTTCAATTAAATCCATAACTTCATCTTGTTTATCTTCGCCTAATTCATCTAATACGTCTTTGGCATCATCAGCGTCCATAAGCTCGACGATATCAGCAATTTCTTCATTTGGTAGTTCTTCAATTACATCTATATTTTCTTCTGCGAAATAGGCGAAAATATCAGATAGTAATTGTTCATCTATATGATCTCTAAAATAATCTTGTTCTTCTTTTGAAAGTTCTAGATATGCATCCGCAATATCCTTTTCATGATAATGTTTTAATGCTTCATCAAGGTTTATTTCAGGATCATTTATGGCCTTTTTAACTATATCAATTATTTCTAATACAAAATCATCCATAGTTATCCCTCCTTAATGAAATATTAAATTATAAAACAAAATCAATACTAAACCGTAATAACATAATACCGCAACGCAGTCATTTATTGTTGTGATAAATGGTCCACTTGCTGTTGCTGGGTCAACTTTACATTTCTTTAATAGGATAGGAACTGTTGTTCCAAATAAGCTTGATAGAGTCATAGCTAATATTAGTGATAAGCTAACTGACAATGTAAGCTTTAAGGTATCAGCCATACTAAATGCTACACCTTCTGTTATTCCATTATGCTTGATTAAAAGGAATAAGAATACACAAACAAATGATATAACTGATAATATAAATCCGTTTGCAAATCCTACTTTTAATTCCTTAAAAATCAGCTTTGCACTCTCTTTTTTTGTTAAATCTGTATCTGATATAACTCTAACTGTTACGGCTAGACTTTGTGTACCAACATTACCTGCCATACCAAGTATTAAACTTTGGAAAAACATTACTACAGTAATTGTTGAAATAACATTTTCAAAGCCTGATATTAAAACAGATACACCTAGTCCTAGTAATAATAAAATTATTAACCAAGGAATACGCTTTTTAACGCTTGTTCTAATAGGTTCATCTAAATCTGATTCACTAGACAAACCGGCTAGTTTTGCATAGTCTTCTCCTAATTCTTCATCTACGATATTAACTAAGTCATCACTTGTAATTACACCAAGTAAATGGTCTCCGTGGTCTAAAACTGGAGTGATATCTAGATTATATTCTCTTAATTTTTCAAGTGAATCACTAATTAATTCATGCGCATAGATATATGGAGTATTATGCCTAATTATTGTTTCTACACTATCAGTTTGTTTGCCTCTAATAATATCAACAATATCGATTGTACCAACGAATTTATCGTTCTTTTCAACTGCGACTATTGTTGTGATATTATCGTTATCTCCTGCCTGATTTACAACTTCTTTCATAGCTTCTTTTATTGTTAAATCAGTTGTAACTGATATGTAATTTGTTGTCATTATACTACCAATTTCTTCTGGTTCAAAGGAATCAACTAGCTTTAAATCATCTTTGATTTCGCCTTCCATTAATTCCTTTACTTCGTCTTGCTTTTCTTCATCTAATTCGTCTAAAACGTCTTTGGCGTCATCTACGTCCATTAGTTCGACGATATCAGCAATTTCTTCGTTTGGTAGTTCTTCAATTACATCTATATTTTCTTCTGCGAAATATGAGAAGATATTTGATAGTAATTGTTCATCAATATGATCTCTAAAATAATCTTGTTTTTCTTTGTCTAACTCTAGATAGGCATCTGCGATATCTTTTTCGTGATAATGTTTTAACTCTTCAGTTAAATTAATGGTATTATCGTTATATGCTTTTTCAATTAATTGTTTAATTTCGTTAATGAAATCCATTAATATCACATCCTTTCTAAAGTTATTCCGCTTTTATTATATACCACTTTTAATCTTAAATACTACTGCTTTTTTATATTTTAATATATAAAAATTATTTTAATTCATCTAAATAACTTACACCCATAAAGTTATTTTCTACATTGAAGTTATCTAAAATTGTTTTACCTATATTTGCGAATGTAGAATTATCACTTAATTTTTTACCTTTACAGCCCTTAAAATACATAATTAGGGGAACATATTCTCTTGTGTGGTCTGTTCCTTTAAATGTAGGATCATTACCATGATCTGCGGTAATAATTAATAAATCATCTTTACGCATTTTAGATATAAAATCTTCTGTTATTCTATCAAATTCCATAAGTAGATGACCATATCCAATTGGATCTCTTCTATGTCCATACGAGGAATCAAAATCAACTAAATTAGTAAAGCATAAACCTTTAAAATCTTTGTTTAACATATCTAAAGTTTGTTCCATACCATGAATACTTGATTTAGATTTATAGAATTCTGTAATACCATTTTTATTGAAAATATCAACTATTTTACCAATTGATATAACATCTAATTTGGCTTCTTTTAAATAATCTAATCCTGTTTTTGAAGGTGGATTTAAAGCATAATCATGTCTATTTGGTGTTCTATAGAAATTACCATTTTTATCGCCTAAAAATGGACGAGCAATTACTCTAGCTACTTTATATTCTTCTTTCATAGTTAGTTCTCTAACTTTAGCGCAAATATTATATAATTCTTCTAGAGGAATTACTTCTTCATGAGCGGCTATTTGTAAAACTGAATCGCTTGAAGTATAGACGATTAAGCCTTTATTTTTTATATGTTCTTCGCCTAATCTATTGATTATTTCAGTACCACTAGCAACTTCATTACTTATAACTTTGTGTCCTGATACTTCTTCTATTTGTTTTATTAATTCTTCAGGGAATTTAGTGAATGTTATATATGGTTTATCGACCTTTATACCCATCATTTCAAAGTGGCCAGTTAAAGTATCTTTTCCTGCAGAAACTTCCTTTAATTTTTGATAATAACCTAGAGGTATATTATCTGAATTATCATCCATAATATTAGAAAAACCAAGTTTATTAAGTGTTGGAATATTAAGAGTAATATTCTCTTTTTTATAAGTTTCTATGATGTGTCCTAAAGTGTTTGCGCCTAAGTCATCGTATTTATAAGCATCTTCTAATTCTCCAACTCCTAGAGAATCGCATACTATTAAAAATATTCTTTTAAACATAAAAAATCACTCCTTTGCACGTGGATGACAAGCTAAGTAATCTTCTTTTAGCTTATCAAGGGTAATATGTGTATAAATTTGTGTTGTCGATATGTCCTTATGGCCTAATAAAAACTGAACATATCTAAGATTAAAGCCGTTATTTAACAAATGTGTTGCGAATGAATGTCTTAGTGTATGTGGTGATATTTCTTTTGTAATATTAGCTTCTAAAGCTATTTCTTTTATTAATTTCCATACACCTTGACGAGTTAATTTACTACCATTTTTATTGACAAATAAATATGGTGTACCACCATTTTTTATATGTGGTTTTCCTTTTGACATCCACTTAGAAAAAGCATCAATTGACATATCTGATAAAGGAACAATTCGCTCTTTATTTCCTTTACCAATTACATGTAATTCTTTTTTATGCAAATTAATGTTTTCAGCCGTTAAATTAAGCAATTCTGATATTCTAAGTCCTGAACCATATAAGAATTCTAGCATACATCTATTTCTTAAATCTAATGGTTCATTAGTTTTAATTGTATCAAACATCATATTTATCTCTTCTAAAGATAATACTACAGGTAATTTTTCTTCCTTTTTAGGCTTTTTTAAATTTGATGTTACATTAGTTATTTCAAGATCATCACTAATATATTTATGAAATGCTTTTATTGCTGATATTTTTCTAGATATACTAGATGATTCAAAACCGCCTTTTTTTAGTGTTTGAATGTATTTTTTAACCATATCACTATCAATATCAGATAAGTCTTTTACTTCGTATTTTTTCTTTAACCAATCGATATATTTTACTAAGTCAGTGTTATATGAATTGATAGAATTAGCACTTAAATGCTTATTTACTTGTAAATAAAGCTTAAAATCATTTAATTGATAAATTATTGGATCATTCATTTTAACACCTCCTTAAATAAATATTACAAAGATATCATTGGCTATTAAAAGACCTTCTTTTGTTAAATGTAAATATCCTTTTTCTATTGATAAATGACCAGAATTTATGTATTTTTGTATGTCTTTATAGTCATTTAAAATGTCTTTTTTATATGTTTTATTGACATAATCTATGTTTATTCCTTTTATCATTCTAAGGCCAAGAATCATTTCTTCACTAAATTTTGTATTAAAATCGATAATTTCTTCATATTTTTTATAGTTTTTATAGTATGTATTTAGTACTGTATTGTTTGTATATCTTACTCCATCAAGGTATCCTGATGCCCCTAAACCTACACCTATATATTCTTTATTTTCCCAGTATAATTTGTTGTGAATTGATTCATATCCTTCTTTAGCAAAATTGCTAATTTCGTACTGTTTGAAGCCATTTTTTTCTAAATCATCTATTATATAACTATACATTTTAGCTTCTAATTCATTATCAATTGGGACATATTTATTGTGTTTGTATAAATGATATAAAATGGTATTTTCTTCTAATATTAATGAGTAGAATGAAAGGTGTTTTATATCTAGTTTATAAAACTCTTTTAAGTCGTTTTGAATACTAGATATATCAGACCCTGTAGCACCAAATATAAGGTCAATATTTATGTTATTTAAATCATGTTTTTTTAGCATATTTATAGCGTTATATACATCTATTTTTTTATGTGTTCTACCAAGTATTTTAAGTATATTATCATCAAATGATTCTACACCTATAGAAAACCTGTTTAAACCATATTTTTTAAACAATAATACTTTATTTTCATCTAATGTTTCTGGATTGATTTCAATAGAATATTCTTTTATGTTTTTAAAGTCTTTTAGCATTTCAAATAAAAAGGTTAGTTGATCTAAATTAAGTAATGTTGGAGTTCCTCCACCAATATATATAGTTTCAACTGAATTAAAGTATTTTTCATATGTTTTAAGTTCTTCTTTTAGATGAATTAAATATTCATCAATCATTTCCTTATCTTTAGGAACTCTTTTTGTAAAATCACAGTAAGTACATATTTTTTTACAAAAAGGTATATGTATATATAAACCGCGCATAGTACCACCTAATTTTATTTTATCACTTTTTTTATTTGGTTTACATAATCTTTTAAATAAAATAAAAAAACAAGAGGTGTTTGACCTCTTATTTTTATAATGTTTAGATTAAATAGCAAGTAATCTGAAGATTTCCTTCTTAACAATCATGAAAATTAAGTCTAAAATCCAAAGAATCCATCCACCTAAGAAGATTCTAATGATTGCAGCTACGATGTGACCATCTTTAAATCTAGTGATGATACCACAAATCCATGCTGTAATAGGAATGATTGCAAGAATTAAACTTACGATATAATCTAATCCAAAATAATCGCTTTTTCCCTTAGCCATTTTAAAGACCACCTTTCTATCTATCATTATAACTCTAAAGCCGATTCATTTCAACTTATTTAAGTGTAAAATAAATGTAAAAAGCACTTGAAACGCATAATATTAGTGTCATAGACACACATATTATGGCTAAAATTTTTGTTTCTTTTATTTTGCCCAATAAAATTACAGGATAAGCTAAAAAGCTTAAAATAAAGGCTATAAATACGCTTAGAATTGAAGCTGTTACTTTCTTGTCTGTTACATCTGTATGTGTTACGTTTAGTAAAGTTATATATTTAAAATATAAATCTATTTCTTCTTTTGTTAAACCTTCTAAACTATATCCATCTTTTGTATATGTTCCTTCAAATATTTTGCCTTCTACACCAAATACAACTCTACCTGTATCCCTTTGATACACTAATGAATCTCCATTTGCGAAGGATACAGTTAATTTTTCATCTTGTCTTTTATACTTGATTATCTCGTTATCATAACTAAATGACGTATTGTCCCTAGAAGTATATATTTTATTATTGAAAGCTGTCATATATGTGGGCTTTATACATAGTATAGCTATAACAATAAGAATAGCACTTAGAATTACTCCTATTATTAAATTGATACTCAATTTTTTCATGTTTATCACGCTTCTTTAACTAGTTTTGCTAAATCTTTAAATACTTCTTCATCAAATGGTGAATATAATCCAGCATTTTTTAATACTTCATTTATATCATCATCCATATTTGAATTGTTAACTGCTTTAACATATTTATATTTGGCATCTTTAAAGTTCTCTTTACTATAGTTATATAGACCAACAGCACCTGTTATGCTTGTGCCATAAGATAAGTAATATAAATTATATCTAACTTCAATTTTCCAATAATTTCTTAATATTCCGTTATAATTATTGTTATTTATATTATCCCAAATATCTTTTATTGCCTCTTTATTTGTTAAAGTACTATTATATAATCTTTGTTCAAATTCTCTCATTGCTGAAGACATAACTATTGTTCTACATGCTTCATCTAGTCTTACTTTGCTACTAAATTTATATACATCTTTAACATTATTTCTTGAATGACTTTCTAAATAGCTTATAAATAAATATTCATTTGCTTGTGAAAAGAATTCTTTTAAATCAAGTGATTTAGTGTTTAATAGACTGTTTGTATATGAATAGAAATGTCCAAATTCATGTGCTACAGTTAAGCAATCTTGGTTTCCAGTTCCAAAATAACATAATTGATTTGATGAATAAGCTCCATTCATACTATCACTATTATCTGCGAATATATAGCTTTCGTTGTTAAAAAACTTCATATATGTTTGTAGATATGATCCACCCATATTTCTAGCATAATCGTTTAATAAATTAATTGTTTTATAATCTTTATCATAAATTGATGAATAGGCAAATTCTCTAAAATAGTTTTGTTGTTGATATGTTAGAGTATCAAATTTAGTTAAAACATCAATAAATGTTTCATCATCACTCATTAATGGGACTAAATATTGTTTTGTATAATTTATGAAATTATCTACATCATCTTGTAAATAGCTTCTATTTTTTTCTATATCTGCATATTCAATGTATGAATCATATCCTAAGAATGATGCTAATTCTTTATTTTTATTTATAAATTGATACATTATTTCAAGTAATTCATTGTCTTTAGATTCATCACTTAAATTAATACCTATTTTTTCAGCTTCTAAAGTTAAATCATCTAATTCCTTTTGTAATTCGGTATATGTATTATCTTGTTTCTTTTTGGCTAGGTTTACTTCAAATTCAATATCTTCATCGGAATATCCGGCAAAGAAACTGCTTATGAATTCATCGTTTTTAGACATTTCAACGATGGCTTTATTTAAAAATGTTTGATAATCAAAATAGGCATCTCTTAAGTTTTCATATTTTTCTTTATAATCGCTATTATCTTGCATATAGCTTGTTAAAGCTTCAGCAACATAATATTTTTTTACTAAATCATTTAGCTTTTTTAAAACATCATAAAAAGCTTCATCTATATCATAAAATTCTTCAGCAACATATATTTTATCTAGTGCTTCATCTAATTTCTTTTTAAAATCTACTTTATCAAAATCTAGATTCATCTTTTTAACATATGAACCTAATTTGTTTGTGTTTGTGATAGTTGCAGGAGTATCTTTTAAAATAATAATTCTATCACATCCACAAATTGTAAATAGTGTTATTAAGATTAAGAAAAAAGAAAAAAACTTTTTTAAATATCTCATATAACCATTCCTTTCACAATATAATTATATTATATTTTAACAAATAAAAAAAGAAATAAATCTTTTGACTTATTTCTCTTCACTAGACAATATTGCCATAAATGCTTCTTGTGGTATTTCAACTGAACCAATTGATTTCATTCTCTTTTTACCTTCTTTTTGCTTTTCTAGAAGTTTTTTCTTTCTTGAAATATCTCCACCATAACATTTAGCAAGGACATTTTTTCTATATGCTTTTATATCAGTTCTAGCAATTACTCTATTATTTATCATCGCTTGTACTGGTATTTCAAATTGATGCTTTGGAATGATATCTTTTAATTTTTCGCATATTATTTTACCTCTAGTATAGGCAAAATCTTTATGAACTATTGTTGATAAGGCATCAACTGTATCTCCATTAAGCATAATATCCATTTTTACTAATTGACTTGGTTTATATTCGGAAAATTCATAATCAAATGAAGCATAACCTCTTGTTTGACTCTTTAATTTATCAAAGAAATCATAAACTATTTCACTTAAAGGCATTTCATATGTAATATTTACTCTCTTATCATCAATATATTGCATATTGATAAATATACCACGTTTATTTTGACATATTTCCATAATAGGTCCTACATATTCTTCTGGAGTCATAATGGAAGTTTTAACAAATGGTTCTTCAATTCTACTAATCTTTTGAATATCAGGCATTTTGCTTGGATTTTCAATTGTAAAATCAGTTCCATCAGTTAAATATAGATGGTAAATTACAGATGGAGCGGTAGCTATTAGATCAATTTTAAATTCACGTTCTATACGTTCTTGTATTATTTCCATATGAAGTAATCCTAAGAAACCTGTTCTAAAACCAAAGCCTAATGCTTGGCTTGTTTCAGGCTCATATACTAATGATGCATCATTTAGCTTAAGTTTATCTAGGGCATCCTTTAAATCGTTGTATTTGGCGCTATCTATAGGATATAAGCCACAGTAAACCATAGGATTCATTATTTTATAACCTGGTAGAGGTTTATCTGCAGGGTTATTCTCTAGAGTTATAGTATCACCAACTCTAACTAAATTTATATCTTTTATAGCTGCAGTTAAGAAACCTACATCTCCAGCTTCTAGATAATCTCTTTTTTCTTCTCTTGGAGTATGTACTCCTACTTCTACAACTTCAAATGTTGCTCCATTAGACATCATTTTGATTGTATCGCCTTTTTTAACGCGTCCATTAACGATTCTAACAGTTGGAATAACTCCTCTATATGCATCAAAAACGGAATCAAAGATTAAGGCTTGTAGAGGCTTATTTTCGTCTCCACTTGGTTCTGGTACAAATTTGACAATTTGTTCTAATATTTCTTTAATACCTATACCTTCTTTAGCTGAAGCTAATACTGCTTCATCACAAGGTATACCTATTACATCTTCTATTTCTTTTTTTACTTTATCAGGATCAGCACTTGGTAAATCAATTTTATTTATTAATGGTAATATTTCTAGATTATTATCTAGTGCTAAATAAACGTTAGCTAGAGTTTGTGCTTCTATTCCTTGAGCTGCATCTACTACTAGGATTGCTCCTTCACAAGCAGCTAAACTTCTACTTACTTCATAAGTGAAGTCTACGTGTCCTGGAGTATCAATTAAATGCATTATATAAGTATTTCCATCATCTGCTTTATAATTAAGTTCTACTGCATTTAATTTAATTGTTATACCTCTTTCTCTTTCAAGATCCATAGTATCAAGGAATTGTTCTTTCATTTCACGCTTTTCTAGAGCACCTGTAAGTTCTAGTATCCTATCAGCTAAAGTTGATTTACCATGATCGATATGAGCAATTATGGAAAAGTTTCTTATTAATTTTTTTCTATTCATAATTCTCACATCCTTTCAAAGTAAAAGGACTTAAAAGTCCTTAATAATTATGAAATATTCTATAAGCCATGTTCTGTAATCGGTAATCATTTATCTATAGTTTCCTATCCTTATTTAGATTCATTTCTCTATTTAAGATTCCCCTACCAAAATTTGGGTTTCTAGCTTGCGGGGTTTACCTCGTTTCATTTTTATGTTTCCATAAAACTCGTCTCTGTGGCACTTTTGAGCATCTCACCATATCAATTGACTTAGGGTATTGATAACGCCGTTCTAGCCTAGATTTATTTATTCATCTAGCACAAACACTACAGTCATCTCAGACTGTGCTAGCATGGACTTTCCTAACATTTCTGCTCGATTACCCGAATATTTCAAAGATATTATATAGTAATAACTATATTTTGTCAATTTTAAATAAAAATTATAGATTAAAAAGGTGACAATTAAGCCACCTTTTGTCTTTTTATTAATTATATTATTTTGTGCCAAATATTCTATCTCCTGCATCACCAAGGCCAGGGATAATATAACCTTTTTCATTTAATTTTTCATCTAAGCTAGCTAAATAAATATGTACATCAGGATGTGCTTTTTCTACTGCTTCTACCCCTTGTGGAACTCCTACTAAGCACATTAGACGAATATTTGTATAACCTCTTTTTTTACAAGCTGTAATTGCGGCAACAGCTGATCCTCCTGTAGCAAGCATTGGATCTACTATTAAAACAAGTGGGTTTTCAACTTCTGGAAGTTTGAAATAATATTCTACTGGTTCTAATGTTTCTTCATTTCTATACATTCCAATATGTCCTATTCTAGCTGTTGGAATCATATTTTTAATTCCATCGCATAGTCCAATACCTGCACGTAGGATTGGAACGATAATAATCTTATCATCTAGTTTAACTCTATGTAGAGTATAACCTGTAGGTGTGGTGTATGTTTCATTTGATTTATGTGTTTTTAAATCTTTGAATACTTCAAAGCACATAAATGAAGCAATTTCATTAATACTTTCTCTAAATTCTTTAGAATGGGTCTTTTCATCTCTCATAATTGATAATTTTACATCAATAAGTGGATGTTTAATAATTGTAAGCATAAATATATCTCCTTTTTTGTTTGTCTATACTTTTATTATATCAAATATAATAATTATTTAAAGATTATAAAACAAAAATATTATTTTTTGTATAACAAAAAAAACTTGGACTAACCCAAGTTCTTTTGTTTTATTTCTTTTCTTTCTTTAATACTTCAACATCTTCGTTTAAATATAAACCATTTTGAGAATAATGTTTACCATTATATATTATAGAATTATCATTATCTTCTTTTATTGTTTCTTTATTATCATCTTTCACTATCTGAATTTTAAGTCCTAGTGCATCGCATAATTTGATTAATGTATCAATTCTTGGTGTAGCATCAAATCTTTCTATTCTAGCTATCATTGGTTGCTTAATTCCTGACTTTTTTGCCAATTCTCTTTGCGACATTTTTAAATCATATCTTCTATCCATTATGTCAATTATTAAATGAGATGCTTTTTCTTGAACCTGAAACCATTCTTTTTCTTCTGGTTTTAAATCTAATATTTCATACACTGAATGTTTATTTTCCATTTTTTATCATCCTTTCATATTCATTTATTTCATTTATTGCCCTATCAATCTCGTCATTTGGAGTTTTGTTTGTTTTCTTTTTAAAAACATGTAAAATTACGTATTTGCTATTAAATCTGCAGTAGTAATAAAAAACTCTATTTGGGAATGGTCTTAATTCACATAAGTCATATACGATTCGTTTTGCGTGATCTTTAAAGTAGAATATACCTTCACCTTTGTCTTTTAATAAATATATATAATGTTCTATTTTTTCTATTTCGTTTATGCAACCATTCTTCATTAAATCTTTTATATATTCATCATATATACATTTTCCTTTACTATCTATATAATAGTCTAAGATATACATTAAATCACACCCTTGATAACTTATTCGTTATCATTATATAATACATTTTAATTGTTGTCAACATAATCAAATAAAAAAACTTGGATTTCTCCAAGTTCTTTTTTTTATAATGGTAAATCTTTTTTCTTAAATATAATACTTCCAGCAATATAACCTGCTAAACCAATAACTAATAATATAATTAATCCAGGAATAAAGCCAGCTTTACCATCTAATATATTAACAACATTAAATAATGAAATAATTGATACGTAATTAAAGTTATTTAATGCTTTAATTCTTACTACTGAAGGTATTACTTTACTACCAAATAAGCCTAACATTGTTGCTACTAGGAAGAATATTGATAATCCTCCACCAATAGCCATACTACGCTTTGATCTATCAAATATACATGATGTGAAGAAATTAATTCCGCTCATAGCAAATAATACTAAGAATGCTCCTAAGTTAATTAAAGCAAGTTTTCCATATGTTAAATTAGTATCTACATCTACTATTGCAAAACAGATAAATGATGTTATTGTTGTTAAAATAAACATTAATAATAAACTAGATATCATGAATATGCTTTGTGTAAATGTTACGCTCTTACGTTTTGTTGATGTAGATAATACATAAGCCATAGAACCACTATCAACTTGACCAACTATTAAACTATTAGATACCATAATCATATAAATTATAGGAAGTAATAATCCAGCAATCTTAAAGAATATTGAACCAACAATTAGTGCATATAAATCCATTTTACCTATTTCTTCAATTGCGCTACTTACTTCATTTGGCAATTTATCTAGTAATGTACCTGCAATTTCAAGAATGATATTATCATTAATTTCTTCAATTTTTTTATTTCTTTCTTCTACTGTTAAAGTTGGATCTAAATGACTTATTTCATCATTATATTCAGTAACATATATTTTAATAGATTTTTCACACATTCTTTTTACATTATCATAATTATAACCAAATGAAATATATTTTTGTAAAGTTACGCCATAATCATTTAATATAGTTAATAATTTTGTTAGTGCTTCTTCACTTGTAATATTTGATGCAACTAAGATATTGGATGAATAAATGGCTCTATTACTTCTATAATCCATTCTTTCATTACTATTAATATATTCATCTGCTTCATTAATTAATGCTTTTTGGATTAATGTTTCTATATCATAATCATTTGGAATTTCTTCTTTGTTTGTTGTATATGTATCATCTGCTTGATGATTAGGATTAATTGTTACCATGACAGAACCATAATATTGTTTATATAATTCTTTATATTCATTACTTTCTTTTGTTAAAGAATCATTATTATGTTCTTTTTTTACAATTTCTAGTGATGAATCACTAATATAATTTGTTAAATCATTAATCGCATTTGTATAAGTAGTTGTTACAATTTCGCTCATTTCTTCAGCTATTGTTGCATTAATTGCTTCTTCTTTACTCATGCCAGATGACATTTTATCTGCTACTTTTGCTAAAAAGTCAGGATTTTCTTTCTTTTCAGTTAAAGTATTATTAAATTCATATACAAAGTATTCATCAAATTTTGCTTCGCCGTTATTTGCCATATTATACATTGATATTTCGTTTTTCTTAATGTTAGATTCTATTACTTCTTTTATAATAGTATCACTTACGCTTTCTTTTACTTCTGATATTGATGATGTGCCGCTTATAAGCATTACACAGCTAAGCATAAAGCATACGGCAAATGTAATTATTAACCACATTATTCCATTTGCTTTAAGTGATTGTTTAAATAAAGCCTTACTAAACATTTTTAATTCCTCCTAATTTTTCTTTAAAGTATTTTTCTAGAGTGTATTTTACTTCAGAAATAAATTTAATATCATAATTTTTTAAATCTTTAAATAAATCATTTATTTTATTTTTATCTAAAGAAATTGTTACTTGATTAAATTCATCTTGAAGTCTAATTACTTTGTAATTACCTTTAATGAATTTTAAGTAATCATCTTTTTTGTTAAATTCTATTTTAAAGTCATTTACACTTCTACATCTAATTTCATCCATATTAGCTACATCAACTATGTGCCCATTAGAAATTAGAGCTACTCTATCACATGTTTCTTCCATTTCTTCAAACATATGACTTGACATAAATATTGTTTTACCTTTTTTATGCTCTTCTTTTATTATCTCTAAGAATGCATCACGCATAAGCGGATCAAGCCCTGTAGTTGGCTCATCTAGAATAATTATTGGTTTAT
>Ga0247611_10001197_pt1 | contig 47255 bp, 38 predicted proteins | sample 177DNAGHGhighgp2_FD_192422 | JGI IMG/M metagenome (GOLD analysis project Ga0247611, IMG submission 192422) | Sheep rumen microbial communities from Palmerston North, Manawatu-Wanganui, New Zealand - 1770 DNA GHGhigh gp2 | ecosystem: Host-associated > Mammals > Digestive system > Stomach > Rumen... | reverse complement strand
ACAACCTCTTCCGCATCTTCACCGCCAACGAGCAGCAGAACTTCTCCGTCTTCATCTACGACCGCATGGGACGCCAGGTCTTCTCCTCCGACGACCTCCACTTCACCTGGGACGGCAACACACCCCAGGGCGTCAAATGCCCTCAAGGCTCTTACGTCTATGTCATCCAGTACCGCCGTCCCGGCACCGAGGACATCGTAACCCAGAAAGGCACCGTCACCCTGCTCAGATAACACCTTATCCTTCAAAACCTCACCCATATTAACGCCAACGACATACTAAAAAAATACTGGGGTCACACCTCCTTTCGTCCCCTGCAGGAAGAGATTATCCAATCCGTCCTGCAGGGGCACGACTCTTTAGTCCTCCTCCCCACAGGTGGCGGCAAATCCATCTGCTACCAAATACCGGCCCTCATGCTCGACGGACTCTGTCTGGTCGTCACCCCCCTCATCTCGCTCATGAAAGACCAAGTGCAACAACTCCGCGACCGTCATATCAAGGCCGCCTGTCTCTATTCCGGTCTTTCCTCCTCCGAGCAGGAAATCATCTTCAACCAGTGCATACACGGCAAAATCAAACTACTGTACGTCTCTCCCGAGAGGCTCAAACAGCGGGTTTTTATTGAGCATTTCCGTCAGATGCACATATCCCTCATAGCCGTCGACGAAGCTCACTGCATCTCTCAATGGGGATATGACTTCCGACCGCCTTACCTCGACATTGCACGGATTCGCATCTACCACGATCAGGCACCCATCATAGCCCTCACCGCCACTGCCACCCCCGATGTGGTGGCCGACATCCAGCGCCAACTGCTCTTCCGCTCTGGCAGCCGCCTGTTTCAATCCAGTTTCTATCGTCACAACTTAGCCTACATGGTGTTTCGCGAAGACGACAAGGAAGGGCGCATGCTGCGCATAGCCCGCCGCATTGGCGGCTGCGGCATTGTCTACGTCCGCAACCGGCGGCGCACCCGCCAGATTGCCGAGCATCTGGTCCACCACGGCATCCCCGCCGCCTACTACCACGCCGGTCTCGACCCCAAGGAACGCGACCTGGCCCAACTCCGTTGGATCAACGGCGAGGTACCCGTCATCGTGGCCACCAATGCCTTTGGCATGGGCATCGACAAACCCGATGTGCGCTTTGTCATCCATCTCGACATCCCTTCCACCATCGAGGCCTACTTCCAAGAGGCTGGACGGGCTGGGCGCGACGGCAACCAGTCCTATGCCGTGATGCTCTACAACGACAACGACATCACCAACCTCCACACCAGCTTCAACTCCTCCTACCCCACTCCTGACTACATCTCCAATGTCTACCGCGCACTCTGCAACTATTATCAACTCCCCATCGGATCGGGCGAGGACTCCCAATTCGACTTCGACATCGAAGCCATTTGCAACACCTACCGCTTCAAGCTTGTCGACTTCTACAATGCCGCACGTTTCCTCGAACGCGAAGGTCTCATCGCCATCCCCGACCGCACCGATGCCGAGTCGCGGCTCCACATTCCCGTCTCGCGCGACGAGATCTACCGTTTCCAAGTCTCCCAGCCGGCACGCTATGCCGACCTCCTCACCCTCATCCTGCGCATGTATGGGGGGCTCTTTTCCGATTATACCCCCATCTCCGAGCGGGCTTTAGCCCGTCGGCTCAACCTCGACGAGGAGCTGGTAACCAAAATGCTCCACCACATGGAGGCTCTCAAAATCATCAACTACAAAGCCAAATCCTCCCAACCCCAAATCATCTTCACCGCTCCCCGCGTCGATGTAAAACAACTGCCCCTGACCGAAAGCCACTACAACAGCCTCAAACAACGAGCCACACAGCGGCTCGAGGCCATGGTGCAGTATCTCAACTCCGACACATGCCGCAGCATAGCCCTGCTGCAATATTTTGGCGAACACAGCGACACCCCGTGCGGCCAATGCGACCACTGCCTTCAGCACGCACACAAAGCCTCCGAAGCCGACACCTCTGCCCGCCTTGCAAGCCAAATCATAGACCTTCTGAAACAACAGCCCCTACGAGCCGACCAGATTTTGGAAAAAATACCCCAGATTGACGAGCGTACCCTACGCCAACTGCTCCGCACCCTTGTGGACCAGCGCGCCGTGGCCATTAACCAGGATCTCCAGTTCTTTGTATAGCCGCGCCACCGGCAACCCCATCACATTATAGAAACAGCCTTCTATCCGCTCAATCCCCACCATGCCTATCCATTCCTGTATGCCGTAGGCCCCAGCCTTGTCGTAGGGCTTATACACATCCACATAAAAGCTCATCTCCCTTTCGGTCAACGTCCTGAACGCCACATCGGTCTTTTCCGTAAAGGAAACCCTGTTGCTGGTTCCGCGCAGCGTGACGCCAGTATATACCTGATGCACTTTACCCGACAAGGCCCTAAGCATCTCCAAGGCCTCTTCGCGGCTGTGGGGTTTGCCCAACACCACATCCTCATGCACCACCACCGTGTCCGCGGTCACCAGCACCTCATTGGCAGCCAGCTCTCCTCTATAGCCTTCGGCCTTTTTGCGCGAAAGGGTCTCGGCCACCTTGCAGGCCTCCACGGCATGGTCCACCGTCTCCTCCACCTCAATATCCACAATCCTGCATGGCAGTCCCAGCTGCCCCAGTAATTCGCGACGGCGTGGCGATTTCGACCCCAGCAACAGCCTGCAGTCCATCCATCCAATCTCCGCTCCGTTCCCCTTCACTCCAAAAGTCATAGTCTTAACGTTTCTGTTCCTTCTTGACAGTATTGTCCTGCATCGAAGTCATCTGGCCATCCTTAAACTCGGCCACCACTCCCTCACGGCCATATTTGTCATACCAAATCCATTTGCCCTCCTTCTTGCCGTGCACAAAAGTACCGGTTTCCTCGGGCGTTCCGGCGGTATTGTAACGCTCATATTTCCCGTGGCGCTCGCCATTCACATAGTTTTCGGCAATCTCCACCTTCCCGTTGGGATGGAAACGCACCGTCTTGCCATGCTGCAAGTCGTCATGATAGTTCATCTCATAGCGCAGACTGCCATCATCGTAAACCCCTCGCCACAAACCCTCTTTCTTTCCGTTATGGAAACTGCCGGTGTAGTCCACCTTACCGTCTTCATACCAAGCCGTCCAGGTGCCTTCCTCCTTGTCGTTCACATACTGGCCCTCGTGCAGCTTCTGGCCGCTCTCGTACCATGTAGTCCAAAGGCCCTGTTTGTAGCCTTTGCTGTATTTCCCTTCGCGCCATTTCTCTCCCGTCTCGTAATAATAAGTCCACACACCGGTCTCGTTGCCGGCCGAATAATGTCCGCGGATGCCCACCTTGCCGTTGGTGCGCCAATAGAACACCCACTCGCCCTCTTGCTCGCCTCTCACCAGCTGACCCTCTTGGTCCTTCATGCCAGTGGGAGTCCACCAAGTGGCGGGGCCTTCCAACTCATCGTCGACGTATGTGCCCTCAAATTTCAGCTTCCCATTCTCGTGCCATTCGCGGGTCTTGCCCTCGCGCACTCCGTCCACATAAGGCACCTCATCCTTCTTCTGGCCGTTTTCATACCACGACACAAACATCCCCTCCTTCCGGCCATCCACCACCTTCACCTCACTCTGCGGCTTGCCACTGGCGTACCACGTGCGACTCATGCCGTCACCGCTCATGACCATCTCCTCATGCTTGGTCCCGTCGTTATAGAACGTGCGCCACACACCGGTCTTATGACCCTGGCTGTCGTATTTTCCCTGGCGGAACACCTTTCCGTTGGGGTGCCACCATGTCCAATTGCCGATATGCACACTGTCGTCATTCAACGTACCCGACACATACAGCTGGTCGGGGTGAGTGCGGTAAGCCTCCTCGTAATGAATCTGAGCCGTTGCCGTCAAAGCGCAAAGGCATAAAAAGGCTGAGATGAGTGTTCTCTTCATAGTGATAAGTTCTGTTTTATGTGTTTAATGTTCAATTCAAAAATCCAAAGCTTCCGCACCTTCTGCCTCCCACCGGGAGAGCACAGCCGCACGAAGCCAGCAGGAGCCGTCAGGGCTGGGCGTTCACACTCTTTTCCGAATAGATAAACACCACCCGCACCGGATTGTCGGTCGCGGTGCCGTTAAAGACGGTGTGGAACGCCGTCGACCGGCGCCCGTCGATATACAGTTCCGTGCCGTAGTCGCGTCCGCAGCGCAGCAGCTCCTGCAAATGCCGCGTCACCCGCAGACGATAGTAATTGCCCTCCTTGTGGTAGTAGCCGTCAAACCCCGCATACGTATAGGGGTTGGACAAAACATTGGCATCGGTCACCATAGTCGCCGTGCCGTCATCCTCGCGCTTGTTGGCAAGAATGCGCAACGGGCGTTGGTCGCTGGCCACGTCGCTCACGGGCAGCAGCAGCTCGGCATAATGAATCACGGCCCACGGATGCTGCTCCCTAAACTCATCGAGGAACGACTGCATATTAATCCGCACACGGGTGCCGCTTAAAGGCTCCAGATACAGCCGTTGGCTGCCCTCTATCGAGTCGGCGGTGTGGTTGGCGATAGCCTCTATCGGGCTGCCGGAATAGTCGTGATGGAAATACATGCTGTGGCCCGTTTCTCTATTGATGGTGAAGACATACTGCAACGAGTCGGCGTTGGCCGTATGGTAGAACAGCGTCAGACGGGTCTCGCTGGCCCCGAAATCGACCGTGACCATGCGGTTCGAATTCTCGGCCAACTTCAGGCTGAAACCTTTCACAATCTTCAAGAAATCCTCGCTGCTGCACGTCTGCTTCAGCACGGGGTATATGCTCTCGCGCATACGCAGATTGATGCTGTCGGCATAGAAGGTCACCTCGTCATCGAAAAAGCACACATCGCTCTCCTGCAAACTCTCCGACGAAAGGGTGACGTGGTAGGCCGTGTCCAGCAATGTCTCTGCCAGCTGGTTGATGACAATATGCAGCTTGACGGGAGTCGAGTCCGGGACCGAGGGGTAGAGCGTGTCGATAACCAAGGTCATCACCACCGAGTCTATCACCACCTCGTCTGAGAGGCTGATACCGTTGGAACCCGCCACACTGATCTGCGAATAGGTCACCGCACGGGCCGAGCCGAACAGAGGGTCGCGGTAGTCGCCAAAAATGCACTGGTCATACCCCGCCGTCCGCATCGAATCGTCGAAGATGGTGCATGCCGACACAAAAGCCGTGTCGCGCGTGCCGTCAAAAAGCGTATAGGGGTCCTGCAAGTCCACCCCCAGCGGGGTCGATTCCTCGGTACAGGCCGTAGGCACCGCCAGCATGGCCGCAATGCCCAACAGCAGGAAAAGTCTTCTGAAAAACATATTCAATCCTAAAAATTTATATTTCAAATCACTGCATCAAAATCCGCAGCCGGGCGGAGCGTTGCTCCGCCCGGCCCACGGCGTCTAATTATTCAAAGCGCTGCCGCACAGCGTCTCGTACATCTTGTTAATCTTGGTGAAAAACTCCGTCCGGTCAGGCACATAGTCCAGCACGTGCCGCTTGTTCTCCTTGGCGAACTGCACCAGTTCCGGATCCACATTGGGCGAAGAAATCACAATGCCGTTGGCGTATGTGATGGCGGCCTTCATCAGCGTCGGGTAGTCCAGATTCTGGTACAGGCGCAGATCTTTGGCCGTGGCCCCGTCGGCGCGCATTTTGCGCTCCATCTCCTCCGAAAACTTGCCCTCAAACCCGTCGGCCTCGAGCGAAAGCACCGTCCGTGTGCCCGAAAAGAAAGCATTCTCCTTGTTGATGCGCCGCAGATAGAAAGGCACCATGCCGCTGAACCAGCCCGAGAAATGAATCAGATGGGGCTGCCAAGCCAGCTTGCGCACCGCCTCCAGTGCTCCGCGCCCGAAAAACAAAATCCGCTCGTCGTTGGAGGGCTTCAGCACCCCCTTGTCGTCGAACGTGTCGCCATATTTCACAAAATACTCTTCATTGTCGATAAAGTAGACCTGCAACCTGGCCGTCGGGATAGAACCCACCTTGATAATCAGCTGATGGTCGCAGTTATTCACTATCAAGTTCATGCCCGAAAGGCGAATCACCTCGTGCAACTGGTGCTTGCGCTCGTTGATATCGGTGAAACGGGGCACAAACACTCTTATTTCCCGCCCCAACTCCTGCGTATACTGGGGCAGGTAACGATTCATCACCGTGGCCTCGGTCTCCTCCGAAAAAGGCATAACGCCCTGATTGATATAAAGAATTCTTCCTTTAGCCATAATTTGGAGTACAATAATTTGAGTATGCAAAGATACGGTTTTTTTTTGGATTGTAAAGAAAAAAAACGCTTTCCGGCCCTTTCGGCAGCCCGCCACAGCACAGCCCTGGACGCCTGGCCTCAACGGCTTATTAACACATTGTTAATAAAAAGTGGTGCCGAAAGTTTTGCCAGCAACCAAAAAAAATGTATTTTTGCAATATGGTACAGAATATGTCAGAAGAAGAAATGTCGCTGTTAGCCAGGGCCGAACGCTACTGCGCCAATGAAGAACAATGCCGCACTTCCGTCCGGAAGAAGCTGTGCGACTGGGGTGCCACCCCCGATGCATCGACAAAAATTGTCAATCGGCTCATCGACCAGGGGTTTATTGACGAGCGCCGCTACGCCCGTGCCTACGTCTCCGCCAAACTCCGCAACCAGAAATGGGGTCGCCTCAAAGTCATCTACCAGCTCCGTTCCAAACAGGTGCCTCCCAAATTCATCACCGAGGCGCTGGCCGAAATCCCTGACGAGGAGTACCGCAACATCCTGCTCGACGTGGCCCGCACCAAGTGGGAGACCTACGCCCCCACCGAACCCACCGCCAAACGCCGTGCCAAACTGGTCACCTTCCTGGCCTCGCGCGGCTATGAATCGCCTGAGATACAGGCCATGATTGCGGCCAACTACAGCGGCGAATAAGCGTTGCACCCGCCCGCAGTGCCCCAGCCGGCCATTCCAGCCGGCGCTTTAGTTTTGTCTGCCTCAGGGGTGCAGTTTTCGCCTGTGCCATATTTTTCGCTGATACCCCCTCACCGCCCTACCCTTTCCTCGCCTGCCATAGCGATTCTCCGCGATCCAGACCTCTCGCGAGATGCGCGCTGCCTTCGCGCATTAGCCATCTCATTTCCGCCCCTTTGCCAGCATTTATTCTCTTGCCAAGAAATAATACAGAAATAATATAGCGAATAAATACAAAATACATAGAGGAAAAGTATCGGGTCTGCGGCGGAGGCGCCACCGGCCCGCAGCCTATATGCGGCAGGATGGGGAAGGGAAACGGGGGTCAGAAGAATTTCACCACGAAGGTCTCGTTGGTTTGCAGGTTGCAGAGTTCGGAGGCGTTGGCATAGGCCATGGCCAGTTCGAGATACCCGGTGGAGGAGAGGGTGAGCATCAGTGGCACACGCAAGGGGCTGCTGTTGTCCATCTCGATATAGGAATGGACTATCTTGCTGATGCGGAATTCATGTACCAACATTTCGAAACGCCGCCCTTGGCGGAAGGCCTCGAATTCGTCGAGGGTGATATTGAGGTAGCAGTTGCCGTAGGAGTCGACATAGGCCACATGCACTTTGATGTAGTTATCGTAGGTGGAGGTGACCAGCGGAGTGGAGGGGCAGAGCTCGTCGAGGGGAAAGCCGAGCTCGTCGAGGGGAGTGCCTTGGGCCAGGAGGGCGGCCACTTTGCAAAAGAGGTCGCGGGCGGCAAAGTTTTGCGAGGGGGTGTCGAGACGGATGCCGTCGATGACCACTGCCTTGTATGGCTTGGAGCCGAAGACGGCTGCGGGCAGCCCGTTGTCGGTGCAGATGAAGAAGTGGCCTTCGCATTCCACGGCGATGAAGGGGTGCTCGGTGCTTTGCGAAGAGCAGAGGTCGATGATATGGATGGTGCCGGCCGGAAAGTCGAAGCAGCTGTGCTTGACCACGAAAGTGGCCCGGATGATTTGGTACTGCGGAATGGCATGGGTGATGTCTACCACCTGCACCCCGGGGATGTAAGAGAGGAGCTTGCCTTTGACGCTGCCGGCAAAGAAGTCGGCATAGCCCCAATCTGTGGTCAGTGTGACGATTGTTGTAGACATGGATAATGTGTTGATTATAATATTACTGGATAGCGGCGTTCCCCGCGGTTTGCCGATGCAAAGATACGAATATTTTTTTATTGCACATCGGAGCCGCCTAAAAAAAACGAGCCATACGGAGCCAATCATTTATGGGCGACGCATTTCACCCCGCTGTCGGAAGCCAGAGGGAGACGAGGGGAGGGCGGTAGGCGCGCATGGGGGCAGACCGTGGGGGGCAGCGTGGGGACGAAAAGTTCGCAGCCGCACATCGGGTTGGCATGGGTGCGCAGAGAATTGGCAGGAAGGAGGTGCGGACGGCAGGCTATCTGGCAGTGGTTGTGGGTCCAGCAGGCCTCCCTCAGCAGGGTGGTGCTGCCCGCACAAAGCCCCGCTCGGGCATGCCCTTTGACCGCAAGGCTGGCAAAATGGGGCGTGCCCGGGGGCGTGAGAACTCCGATGGTGAAAGCAAGCTTCGACATATATCTTACAAACAGTCCTCAACAGTGTTCTTTACGGCTAATCTACTTTTTACTATCGGGAGCAACAAGTAGTACTTGGCTTGTTCCTCAGTGGCAATCCCGGTGGCATGGTCCTGGACTGATGAGGACATAGACACTTATATGGAAGAAAACGTTTATTTGGCAAAAAAAGCGTATCTTTGCCAGTTGAACAATACTTGTTACAATAAAATATAATATATATAATCAGATACTTAACACACGATATGGCATTATTATCTATACGCAATTTACACGCCTCGATTGGCGAGCGGGAAATTTTGAAGGGTGTGAACCTTGAGATTAACGCGGGCGAGGTGCATTCCATCATGGGACCCAACGGCAACGGCAAGAGCACCCTGGCCGGGGTGATAGCCGGCAACAGCAAATACACCGTCACAGAAGGCGAGGTGATATACAAAGGCAAGAACATCCTGGAGATGCCCGTGGATGTGCGAGCCTGCGAGGGTATCTTCCTTGGCTTCCAATATCCGGTGGAGATTCCCGGTGTGAGCATCACCAACTTCATGCGCACGGCTGTCAACGAGCAGCGCAAATACCGCGGTCTTGACCCCCTCTCCGGCTCGGAATTCATGAAGCTGATGGAGGAGAAGAAGAAGGTGGTGGAGATGACCACGAAACTGGCCAACCGCTCGGTGAACGAGGGTTTCAGCGGCGGCGAGAAGAAGAAGAACGAGATATTCCAAATGGCGATGTTGGACCCCACACTGGCCATCCTTGACGAGACCGACTCGGGTCTCGACATCGACGCCCTGCGCATCGTGGCAAGCGGCGTGAACAAACTTCGCCGTCCGGACAATGCCACGGTGGTTATCACTCACTATCAGCGACTGCTGGACTACATTGTGCCAGACTTTGTGCATGTGCTGTACGAGGGCCGCATAGTGAAGACCGGCCCCAAGGAGCTGGCCTTAGAGCTGGAGAAGAAAGGCTACGAATGGATTAAAGAAGAACTGGAAAGCGGGAAGTGAGCCTTATGGAGAAGTTAGTGAAAGAATTCCGCGACCTGCATCCCCGCATGAGGAAAAACGAGGTGTGGCGCAATGTGGACTTTGCCGCTTTGCTGACCGACGAGCTGAGCCTTTCGAACGGCGAGCGACAAACGTCGGAGTATCGTTGCAACATCCCTAACCTTGACACCGACCGCCTGGTGGTGGAGAACGGCTATTGCCATGAAGCCCTGCGGACGGACAGCCAGGGGGTAATCTGCGGCAGTCTGCGCGACATCAGCGGCCAGCGGGCCGACTTTGTGCGCCAGTATTTTGGCCAGTGCATTCAGCAGGAGAACCCTTACCTACAATTCAACTCCGACCACTACACCGACGGAGTGTTCATCTATGTGCCCGACGGGGTGCACGTGGAGCGGCCCATCCAGCTCCAGTCTGTCATCAATGCCGGCCACGGCCTGTTCCTGCAGGTGCGCAACCTGGTGGTGGTGGGACGCGGAAGTCATGTACGCCTGGTGCACTGCGACGACTCCTACGACAACGCCCCCGCCTTTGCCAACAATGTGACCGAACTGCATGTGGGCGCCGACTCGTATGTGGAGTACTACAAGATGCAGAACCTCAACAACAACACGGGTCTGCTGAACCATACTTATGCCACCCTGGCAAGCGGAGCCATGCTCCGGTCGGTGGCGGTAACCCTCAACGGCGGCCACATCCGCAACCACACGGAGATACGCATGATGGGCGAGCACTGCGAGGTGCAGGCCCACGGCCTTTTCCTCAACGACCAGGAGCAGCAGGTGGATAACTATATCTTTGTGGACCACGCTTTCCCCAACTGCCACAGCCGCGAACTGTATAAAGGCATTCTCGACGATGCCGCGCGAGGGACATTCAACGGCCACGTGCTGGTGCGCGACGGGGCCGTGAAGACCGAAGCCTACCAGTCCAACAACAACATTCTGCTCACCGACAAGGCCGTGATAAACACTAAGCCTTTCCTCGAAATCTACAACGACGACGTGAAATGCTCGCACGGCAGCACCATCGGGCAGCTGGACGAGCAAGCCCTCTTCTACATCCGCTCGCGCGGGGTGAGCGAACGCACTGCCCAGACCCTCCTGCTCTACGCCTTCTGCGACGAGGTGCTGCAACAAATAGAGTTCCAGCCCCTGCGCGACTCGCTGGTGGACATGGTCAAGAAACGTCTTCACGGCGAGCTGACGCTCTGCTCGGACTGCGCCCTGCATTGCGGCAGTCCCTGCAACGGTCCCGAAGCCAACTTCTATATCGACCCCTCAAAGCTCTGACCCTCCTATGCGCCCCCTGCTCACTCTCCTGCTCCTGCTGGCCCTGACGGCAACCACTGCCCAGGGCCAAAGCCGCTTGACCTACAAGATGGCCCAGGCCGACATGAGCCGGATGGAACGGGCCATTCAGGACTACAACAAGGGGCGCTACCGTCCTTCGGCCGAGGAGCTGCGCAAGCTTTCAGCACTCTATCCCGACAACCCCGACATCTATTTCTATCTGGGGCTCAATGCCGTGAAGCGCAACTTCAACGTGGCGGGCATACGGCGGTATTTCCCCCAAGTGCTGAAGCTCAACCCCTCCTATCCCGATGCCGTGGCGCACTACTACATGGGACTTATCCACTACACCGACGAGCAGTACGACCAAGCCGAGGAGGACTTTAAACGCTATTTCGAGCTGGCCAACAGCGCCGGTACCCCCGAGAGCGACGCCATTTACATGGAAGCCTCCAACTACCTCTACTGGACCACCTTCCTGGCCGATGCCTACCGCAACCTGGCCCCCTTCAATCCCCATGTGGTGCCGGGGCTCTCCTCGGTCGAGGAGGAGGCCATGCCCTTCATCACCTGCGACGGCCACCACTGCTACTTGCTGCGTGCCACCTCCACCGCCTCCCGCGCCACGTTCTACACCCGCGAGCTGGAGCAGAAACCCTTGCGGCTCTACGTCTGCTCCCGCACCGACTCCCTTTTCGGCAAGGCCCGGATGCTTCCTGCTCCCTTCAACCAAGGCGACCCCGAAGGGGGCGTGACCCTCACAGCCGATAACCGCGAACTCTATTATCCCGTCATACGACGTTTCAGGGGCTACAACAACAGCGACATCTATTTCACCCAACCCGACAGCAACGGCTGGCAACCCATAGTCAACGCTGGCGACAACGTGAACGGACCCGACACCTGGGAGTCGCAGCCCTCCGTCACCCCTGACGGCCAATGGCTCTATTTTGCCTCCAACCGCAAAGGGGGCATGGGCGGCACCGATATATGGCGCTGCCACCGCAAAGCCGACGGCAGCTGGGGCAAGGCCCAAAACCTGGGGTCGGCCGTCAACACCCCGGGCAACGAACGCTGCCCCTTTATCCACGCCGACGGCCACACCCTCTACTTCTCCTCCAACGGATGGCAGGGCTTCGGGGGCTACGACATGTATTTCATCGACCTCGACCACCCCGAGCTCACCAAACCCGTCAATATGGGCCTCCCCCTCAACACCGAGGAAGACGACATAGCCTTCTGCATCATCGCCGACGGCACCCAAGCTTACTACGCCGGACGCACCTCCGGTCCCGACCGCATGGGAGGGCAAGACATACTCATGTTCGACCTCTACCCCGCCGCGCGACCCGAAGGGATGACCCTCCTGCGCGGTGTGGTGCTGACTGCCGACGGCACCGCCGCCTCATCCACCATCACCGTCGACCACGGCTCCTCCTCCCCCGCCATCTATCATGCCGACCCCCACGGCAACTACACCATCCTGCTCTCCACCGTCAAGCCCAACACCGTCACCTTCTCGGCCCCAGGCCATAAACCCTACACCCTCCAGCTCCCCGCCGGGGCCAAATCCACCTCACTGCCCTCCACCATCAAACTGCAACGCCAATAGCCACCAAACACCCCCACCCACGACCCATGCACGACATCTGGCGCGTATTCCGATACCTCAAGTTCTACCCCTGGAACATCCTGGCCAACCTGCTGTTCAACATGCTGGCGGTGTTCTTCAACCTCTTCACCTTCGTCACCATCGTGCCATTTGTCGAACTGCTCTTCGGCACCTCCCAGCCCGCCGGTCCTCTGCCCCCCTTCGCCCTGAGCCAGGAATACCTCTCGCTCTACATGACCCACTCCCTCGCCCTCCTCAAGGCGCAACACGGCCTCTGGACCTGCCTGGTGGGCTTTGCCCTGGTCTACCTCGCCTTCTCCTTTCTCTCCAACCTCTGCCGCTATGCGGCCCAATACGTCATTAGCCCCATGCGCAACGGCATCGTCATGCGGCTGCGCAACGACATCTACCAGCGCATCACCATCCTGCCCGTCTCCTATTTCAACTCCCGCCGCCGGGGCGACATCATCAGCCGCATGTCCAACGACCTCTCCGACATCGAATGGGGAGTGCTCACCTCCATCATATCCCTTGGCAAAGACCCCGTCAACATCATCGTCTTTGCCGGAGTGCTCATCTTCATCAGTCCCCGCCTGTTCCTCTACTTCTTAGTCATCATGCCCTTGGCCGTATGGCTCATCGGTATCATAGGGCGCAGCCTCCGCCGCAGCTCCACCAAAGGGCAGGCCGAGCTGGGTCACCTCTTTGCAGTGCTCGAAGAGGCCCTCTCCGGCATCCGCACCATCAAATCCTTCAGCCAAGAACAACGCAGTGCCGACACCTTCGTCCGCGCCAACCATATCTACACCCGCCGCATGGTGCAAGTGGCCAAACGCCGCGAGCTGAGCAGCCCCCTCTCCGAAGTGCTCCTCACCGTCGGGCTGGTCTTCATCCTCATCCTGGGCGGCATGGCCGTGCTGCAAGGCGAGCTCCTCTCCTCCGTCTTCATCCTCTTCATCATCCTCTTTGCCCGCCTCATCCCCCCCGTCCAGTCCATCGTGAGGGTCTACAACAACCTACAGCGTGCCAACGCCGCCGCCGCCCGCATCTTCGAAATCATGGACGCCGACGAGACCATCTACGAAAAGCCCGACGCCCAGCCCCTCACCGCCTTCACCCACAACATCGAATACCGCAACGTATCCTTCGCCTACCGCACCGACTCCGCAGCCGAACCCGTCTACGTGCTGCGCAACATCAACCTCACCATCCCCTGCGGCAAAACCATCGCCATCGTCGGCCCCTCGGGAGCTGGCAAAACCACCCTCGTCGACCTCCTGCCACGTTTCTACGACAGCACCGAAGGCCAAATACTCATCGACTCCATCCCCATCACCGACCTCAACATCAACAGTCTCCGCGCCATGATCGGGCTCGTGTCGCAAGACTGCATCCTCTTCAACGACACCGTGGCCAACAACATAGCCTTCGGCCGCACCGACTACAGCCTCGACCGCGTGAAACAAGCCGCCACCATAGCCCATGCCGACGAATTCATCGACCAACTGCACGACGGCTACAACACCAACATCGGCGACAGCGGCATCACCCTCAGTGGCGGCCAGCGCCAACGCCTCAGCATAGCCCGTGCCGTGCTGAAAAATCCGCCCATCCTTATCCTCGACGAAGCCACCTCCGCCCTCGACACCGAGAGCGAACTCGCCGTCCAACAAGCCCTCAACCAACTCATGCAAGGTCGCACCTGCATCATCATCGCCCACCGCCTCTCCACCATCCGCAACGCCGACCACATCATCGTCATGGACCACGGCGCCATCGTGCAGCAAGGCTCCCACCAAGACCTCATGGCAGCCGGAGGCCTCTACCGCCGACTCGTCGACATGCAGTCCTTCCACTAACCCTCCCTCCCACCTGCAACTACCCCCCAACAAAAAGTTCGACAAATCAATTTATTTTCGTATCTTTGTACCCCCAATGGAATCGAACGTAGAATATCAACCCTGTCAGGGACAAGAGTTTAAAGCCATCATGGCCACCCTGGCCCAGCATCCCCTGGCCGCAAAACTCTTCCCCCACCTCTCGGCCGAAGCCCTCCAGCAGCACTTCCTGGCCTACGACAGCATACATTCATTCCAGTCCGACGCCATGTACCGCGCCTGCCAATACCTGCTGCAAAACACCGTCGCCACCTTCACCTGCACCGGGCAGGAACACCTCGACGGCCACCCCTCCCTCTTCATCTCCAACCACCGCGACATCGTAGTCGACAGCCTCCTGCTCCAATACCAACTCATCACCCTCGGCCTCGACACCACCCACATCGTCATCGGCTCCAACCTCTACGAAATGCCCCTCATGTCCCAGCTGGCCAAAGTCAACAAAATGATTGGCATACCCCGCGCCAGTGGCGGCAAAGCCTTTTACAACAGCATGATGCAACTCTCCGCCCTGCTCCGCAGCATCGTGTGCGGGCAAGGCCAGAGCGTCTGGATCGCCCAGCGCAACGGACGCACCAAAAACGGCATCGACCAGACCGAACCGGCACTCATCAAAATGATAGCCTCCACCGGCAGCGACCCCGTCACCGCGCTCCACACCATGCACATCATCCCACTCAGCATCTCCTACCAGTGGGAACCCTGCGCACCCCAAAAAGCGCGCGAACTATGCCTCCGCCAGCAAGGCCCCTACGCCAAAACCCCTGGCGAAGACACCCAAAGCATCCTCAATGGCCTCACCTCCTTCAAAGGCGACATACACCTCACCGTCTGCCCACCCCTCACCCTGGCCGAACTGCAAGCCACCCAAGGCCAACCCCGCGCCGTGGCCCGCCTCATCGACAGCCGCATAGCCCTCGGCTACCACCTCTTCGACAACAACACCTTCGCCGACACACTCCTCAACGGCAACCCCCTCCCCGACACCCCGGCCGCCCAACAATTCCTCCACCACCTTGACCAAGCCTGCGCCCAACACCCCGACCTCCCCAACTACCGCCAGACACTCCTCTCCATCTACGCCGGCCCCCTCCACAACCGTTAGCTTCCCCCCACCCCTACCCTATCCCCAAACCCCTGAATCCGAAAAACTGGCACCCCAGGAATCCGGAAACCCGAACAATATAACAAAAAACAGATAAACCCATCCACCAACCCCATGATAGACAAACTCGAAGCCATTTACGCCCGCTACCAAGAAATCGAGCAGCAAATGAACGACCCCCAGGTCACATCCGACATGAAACGCTACGTCAAACTCAGCAAAGACTACAAAGACCTCCAGCCCGTAGTCAAAGCCTACCACGACTACAAAGCCCTCCTCGACACCATAGCCGAGTGCAAAGAACTCCTCAGCACAGAGAAAGACGAAGAACTGCGCGAAATGGCCAAGGCCGAACTGACCGAAAGCACCGAGCGGCGCGACAAAATGGAGGAAGACATCCGCATCCTCCTCATCCCCGCCGACCCCACCGACAGCAAAAACGCCGTAGTCGAAATCCGCGGCGGCACCGGCGGCGACGAAGCCTGCATCTTCGCAGGCGACCTCTTCCGCATGTACACCCGCTACTGCGAAAAGAAGCACTGGAAAATCGAAGTCGTCGACTTCAACGAAGGCCCCTCCGGCGGCTACAAAGACATCACCTTCAACGTCACCGGCGAGAAAGTCTACGGCCTCCTCAAATACGAAAGCGGCGTCCACCGCGTGCAGCGCGTCCCCGCCACCGAAACCCAAGGCCGCGTCCACACCTCCGCCGCCGGCGTAGTCGTACTGCCCGAAGCCGAAGAACTCGACGTCGAACTCAACATGTCCGACGTCAAAAAAGAAACCTTCTGCGCCTCCGGTCCCGGTGGCCAGTGCGTCAACACCACCTACTCCGCCGTCCGCCTCACCCACATCCCCACCGGCATCGTCGTCTCCATGCAAGACCAAAAATCACAAATCAAAAACATGGAGAAAGCCATCTCCATCCTCCGCACCCGCCTCTACGAACGCGAATACAACAAATACATGGAAGAACTCTCCTCCAAACGCAAAACCATGGTCGCCACCGGCGACCGCAGCGAAAAAGTCCGCACCTACAACTACCCCCAAAGCCGCGTCACCGACCACCGCATAGGCTACACCATGTACAACCTCCCCGCCTTCATGGACGGCGACATCGAAGACCTCATCGACGCCCTCCAGCTGGCCGAAAACGCCGAAAAACTCAAAGAAAGCGTAGGCTGACAACCCTCAGCCCCCGCCCCCAACCCCCAGCCGGGACGCTCACCAATATGGCCAGTGCAAGCAATCGCACTCGATGAGCGCCCCGGCTTGCTTCGTCCCCATCCAGTCGCCAGATATAGTCCACATGTTGCCAATGCGACACATTGCCTTTCAAACAGCTGTGCCCAGCCCCGCCAAAACAGCAAGTCCATTCCTTTTGCACTACTTATACACTGGATTCTTTCTATTTCATTTGCATTTTATTTCTGGTACAGAGACTAAATAGAAAACAACAAGGGTGTAAACAGAGGGAAACAAACCAAAGCAGAGACAAACAAAAAGCCGGAAGCCCCCCATCGAAGGGGAACTTCCGACCCTAAAGCACATAACGCCAGACGGTTACCCTCCTCACAAACCTGACAAATCGGACCCCCAATGTTGGTCACGTGTGTGTGCCCCACCCGATAAAATGGAAGCGATGAGTTCTGAATACGGATTAAGCGGAATCCCCTACGAGGAATGCTTGCTGATGGCGTGAGTGTGTCTATTAAGCGAAAAGCCCCACCGGGCTATTTTTAGAGGTTGCCCAAAAAACAGTTTTGCCACCACCGGGCGGCAAAACTGTTTCGAATTATGTAAGATAATTAGTTGGCGTTTTGAACCAGACGGACGCATATTTTGCCGGGACGGTTGCCATTGTTGAGAACGGTGCGGCACATGGACTCAACAGCAATGGAGGGGTTGCCGCTGTTGCTGTTGGGCAGACTTACATGGTAGGCCTTGCGATAGGCGAAGGTTTCGCCACTAACAGGAGTGCTTGTCCAATAGCCGTTGATTTCCTGGCTGAATCCCCAAGAGTGGTTGACATTGGCCATATAGTTCATGTGGCCACCGGCGGGAAGGAATACCACACCTTTCTTCTGGTAGTTGTTGACAAAGTCGGTGGAGGAGATAGCCTGGGGGAGCGACTGCGTGAAATCATCCGGGGCGATAATCAAGCCATTGACACCGTTGACAGAGCCGATACGGCATTTGCCACTGCGTTTGGCGTTGCTGGTGATGTTGAGGAGGTAGCTCCACTGGGTACGGCTCATGGTGAACCAGGTGCCGGTGCAGTGGGAGTTGGCGTTCAGCTTGCTGCCATAGAAGGTACCCCAGTCGTTGAATTGGTCGTAACCAATGGTGACACTGGTGGAGGAGGCGTCGGCACGATTGTAGCCAGGAATAGAGCCTGTGCCCCAGCCGAAGAGGTCAATCCATACATTGGTGTTGGGAACGGCACGGGTTATGCCAATATATTTACTTTCTTTACGATTGTTGGACAATTTACGGTCCCACTGGTTGGGGGAGAAGCGAGCGCAGTCGGCTGCATCGTCGGTGTAGAAGTTGCCCATATCACCTCCCCAGTTGGCGACGCTGCCGTAGTCGCTACGGTTGAAATACTCGAAGTTGCCGGGCGAGAAGTAGACTTGGCTGTTGGCTGAGACGGAGAATTTGTGGGCGCACTTGATGGGGTAGAAAACGCTTTTCTGCATGGTGACGGCTCTTGCCATGGCCTTGGTGAAGGTCTTGCCGGTGATGGTGAGCTTGTGGCTGCCGGCGGGCAGAGGGACGAACATGACGGAGGCCCAGTTGGGGTTGGCGATGGTGAGGGTCTTGTTGGCCGAGGTGGCGGCGGGAGCGGTGACGGTCCAATTGCCATCGGCATAGGTGGCGGTGAAATCACCGGCGATGGCGGTGTTCTCGGAGGTGATGGTCACCTCGGAGGGGATGACAACGAACTCCAGCTTCAGCAGGGTGAAGATGTTGGAGTATTGGATGGTGTGGATGTCGTTGGGGCCGATGTAGGCACACTGACCCACCATGGGAGCCTGCAGCTGGTTTTCGCTGTAGGAGAAGGAGGTGGGCATGGTGAACGTGTAGACGTTGGTGCCGTTGAAACTGGGGTTGGTGGCACGGCCTGCATAGAAGGAGTAGAACATTTTGTTGACAGGGGCAACGGGCTCGGTGAAAGAAATCGAGCTGCTGCTCTGGACGTTGCCGGAGACACCGTTGATGAGCACGGGGTCGTTGGGGGTCCAAAGGGTGGTATTGCCAGTGCCGAAGGTGGTCTTGTCTTCACCTGTGTACTCGGGCATCTCGAGCTTGAAAATCTGCTCGGCTTCATTTTTGCAGCCAACCATGAGGAGGGTGGCAGCAAAAAGGACGATAGAAGTTTTGCTTAATAATTTTCTCATGTTTAATGATTTAATGAATTAATTGTTTTGGTTGAAGATAGTTGCTGTGCAAGAGTGCGGAGGGTGAGATTAACTCCACCAGTCATCGGTGTTGCCGCCACTCCAGCCTGTATCGCCACCAGCGTTGAAACCACCTTCACCAGCAGGAGAAGGTGTTACGGGCTGATCGGGCTGGGGTGAACCAGCGAAACCTTTTTCTACTCTTGCATCGAGCACCTCTACTTCGGGGGCGCAATACTGTTTGTTTTTGTTTTCTTTCATCTTATTGGTTTTTATTATACTGTGGATTAATAACTTTTCCCATTATCTGTGCATGTTGCCAAGGAAGAGGATGAGAAGTGGGTATAGTGAGTACTTATGTAGTTTTTCGGATGCAAAAATACATTGTTTTGTCAAATCTGAGCATGTCCACTATGGGCATAGAAATAATATGTAAACAGCTGAGATAATAGAAGGTTGGATGTCTGTTTACCCACACAGCGAACTATGGAACGGTGTTTTGTGAAATTGGGGGCTGGATTGTGCAAACGTCACGTCCCCAACAAGTAGGCTAAAATGGTAATGAAAAAAAATGGAAAAGAATGGTTTGGCGGGTGTAAAGAGGAGATTCAGAGACTGATTTTTTGTAAATTGCGTCTACTGGTGGGCAAGATAGTCGGAGTAGGTGCGGAAGAAATCGGCATGGAGCGCGGAGCAAATGGCGACCAGCAAGTCGGTGTCGATGGAGGGCTTGTTGAAGATTTTTTGCAGGGCGCGGGGGGTGATGCCAATCTGTTCGGCCAACCATGCATTGGTGTGGCCTTGTCGACGCAGTTCGTCGCGGATGATGGTTCCTATGTGTATCGACATAGTGGTGTGTTTTTTTAGTTTTTACGGCTGCAAAAATACAAACTTTTTTTGGATTGGGAGTTTTCTGAAGAAAAAGGAGGCAGCACCCAACCTATCCGGAATCTTTGGCTGGATGGGTGGGCATCAGTTTCAATTGAAGCTTGTTCTGTTCATCGCTTCCCTGTCGGGAAACATCCCTATGCGCCATGCAATCACCGCTCTGCGCTGGCAGTTTGTTTTCGATTAAGCGAAAAGCCCTATTGGGCTATATTTAGAGGTTGCCCGTGATTATTTACCAGACGTAGCCTACGGAGAGGACGGTCTGGAAGGAGCTTTTGGGCAGGAAGTAGGAGGCGAGGGAGGTGCGGTCGTCGAGGTTGATGGAGGCTACGCCGTTGGGGAACTCGTCGAGGTTGACGTTCTGGTCGTCGGTGAAAAGGGAGAGACTGCTGAACGAGAAGAAAGTGTACTGGAGTCGGAGGCCAAGGAAGACCTCGTCGGTGAACCAGTATTTGACACCGGCGTTGGCGTCGACATTCAGGTTGATGAAGCCCATGATGAGACTGACAAGGTTCCTCTCGGTGTCGGAGCCGTCCCGCTTGAACGGTGTCCCGTCGACCGACACGCTGCTGCCCAGCTGGGGCCCGATGCTGAGGCCAAGGCCGGCACTGACGGACCACTGGTCGTCGATGAGGTAGGAAAGGAAAGGGTTGAGGTGAAGCACTACGCGCTGGGCCATGTAGCGCAGGGTGTGGTTGGCGGTCTGGCCGTCGCGGGCGACGGATATAGAGCCGCTGAAGGGGGTGATGCTGTAGTAGAGGGAGGAGTAGTTGCCCCACTCGAGGGTGCGGCCGTGGCGCGTCTCGTAGCCATAGAAGAGGCCTGCGTTGAGGCCGAAGTTGCCGGTGAGTGAGCCTGTGGTTTCCAACTGAACGGGGCGTCCGTTGGCACCTATGCCTTCGGCGTTGATGCCGAAATACTGGGGGCTGTAGGTGGGCGCGACGTTGATGCCGAAATGGTGCTCGCCGTCGCCGGGGATGTAGATGATGTGTGTGTAGCGCTGTGCGTGGGCAGCGGGCAGCAGGGCTGCCAAAAGAATGAGAAGGGTGATTCTTTTCATGTTTTGGGTGATTTAAGAGTGAATGATATGTTTTTCTGGATTATTCAAGGGACAAGGCCAATGCCGATTTTGACGGTGAAGAGGTTGGAGAGGATGGCGTCGGCATAGTGGCGGTAGGGCTGGGAGTCTTCGTGGAAGCCCACCACTTTCATCAGTCCGTAGGTGTAGCCATAGTCAATCTGGTAGTTGAGGAGGAGATGGTCGCGGATGATGTAGTTGCGGCCAAGGCCTAAGTGGACGCCGTATGTGTTCTCGGCTTTGGAGCCGGAGAGGGTGGTGAAACGAGTGAGGTGAGCGCCGAAATCGTAGTAGTAGCCTAATGGTGCGAAATCGCTGCCTGTGTAGTGGCGGAGTTCGAGGGCGAGGGTGAGCATGTTGCGCGACGAGACATCGACGGAGTCGTAATAAACGTAATAGCCATGAGAGGAGATGCGGGGGACACGATAGGTCTGAGTCACATCGGGATAGGCTCGCTGGAAGCGGGCCGAGAAAGCGAGGGTGTGGTTACGTCCCACAGCACATTCGACCGACCCCCAAGGAGAGAGCGCCAGGAAGTGTTTGTGCTCGAGGGGTTGGTGGCCGCTCATGCCGAGGTTGGCCCCGACGGCAAGGGCAAAAGGATGTCCCTTGTAGCCAAAGGGACGGTGGCGGGAGGGCCGCAAGGCCTGACGGTAGGTGTCGTAGAGCATGGCCTCAACCAGGGCTGGGTGGTCGGCCACGTTGTAGCTGTAGGCCTGTCGTGCAAGCATTGTCCCCTTGCGGGCATCGGCCACAAGAGAGACCATAGTGGTGTGTTCGAGACCCGTAAGGGAGGCCACAATCACCACCGGGGCAAACGGGAAAAGGATAGCATAGGCGGGCGAGACGCTGCCCGGCTGGCCTTCGTTGTTGAGGACGGCGGTAAGGGTGATGGTGCGGGCCTGGAGGCGGGAAAGGAGGCTGTCCATAGCCGGTTGGGAGAGACGGGAATGGGTGAAGCGTCCCTTGGAGAGCCAGAACTCCCTCATCCACTCGCACACGGTGAGGAAGTCGTTGTACTGGGTGTCCGAGAGCATGGAGTGCATGCCCTGGTCGGAGAAATCGACCGTGCGGCAGCCAAAATGGCTAACGGATTGGGCAATGCGCTGCGAGAGCTGGTTCTCGGCACGGTCGCTTTTGCTGACAAGGAGCCTCTCGTGCCTGTCGGTTACCCAGTAGGTGGGGTTGAAGAGGAGCATGGCGGAAGTGTCGGAGAGGTGCTGAATGTCCGCGCTGGACTGCTGAGTTGCCTGAGGGTCGGATTTCTGGACATCAGAATTTCCCGCGAGATGCTGCTGCAAGGTGGGGAGCAGGGTGCTGTCGGCAAGCAAGAGGTCGGTGAGGGCGTATGCGGTTGGTTTCCGTTGGGTTTGGCGTTGGCGTTTTTGGCGGATGCGCTCGTATTTGGTCCTCGGGACGTCGGTATTGTCGGATGACTGAACTTCGGGACTGGCGGAGGGCTGGACGTCGGTATGGCCGGATGTCATGAAGTCTGGGGCTGCTTTCCCCAGCGGGGAATGGAGAAGCTGCATGAGGTGGTGTGCCATGTCGGCAAAGCGAGGGCATTCAGGGAAACGGCGGTGGCCCGCCCATGCGCTGTGGAGAGCGGCCAGGGTGGCTTGCTCGGCATTCATGGTGTGGAGGGCATAGAGGGCCTGCTGGCTTTCGCCTTCGACGGCGGAGTAGCTGTCGGCCATGATATCCTCGCGTTCATAGCATTTGGCCACAGCGATGTTGTAGAGGGATTGGGTGAGGTAGAGGTTGAGGGTGGGGTCATCGGGATTGCTGCGGAGCAGGAGCCAGCAGTTATAGAAAGCACGTGCAAAATGGCCGTCGAGGAGATCCTGGCGCACACACTCCACCCGTGCCAGCTGGCGGATGTGGAGGAACTGGGAGGGGGTTGTGGTCACAAACGGCGCACCACCCGAGTGACCTGCGAAGGCCTGTGCGGCACGATGGCGGCGGGCCAGGATATTGGGATGGGTGCTGCGGGAGTCGTCATAATTGTCGCGAGAGGTGATGTCGGCCACTGTGTCGAGCCAGACGCCGTCCAGCTGATAGTAGGGAGTGTTGAAGAAAGTGGTGTCGAAAGGGATGTCGTCAAAAGGGAGATTGCCGTATTGCAGGATGTCGAAAACGCCGTCGTGGACAGTTTTGCTGTAGGGGCTGGAGAGGTAGAAGAGCGCTATGCCCAGCGAGTCGGCCTCGTTCTCCATCTCACGGCTGCGATGGTGGCGGCGCAGATAGTCGACGTCCTGCTCTGCCTCATCGTCAAGCTCACGTTGGCGCACTTTACGGTTGTCACCCACCAGGGTTTCGAGACCGTGGGCACGGTAATAGTGGATGATTTCGTGGGCGATGATAAAAGCCAGCTGGGCCTCGTTCTCGAGCTGTGCCACGAGACCGATGTTTATAAATATCATGCCCTGGGGCGTGGTGAAAGCATTGACTCCGGGGGAGGTGACCGTGTAGAAGCGGAGCTCGGAGCGAAGGGCGGGATAATCTTTGAGGAGGGTGTCGGCTATGCGGGAGGCAAGCAAGCTGATGGGGTCGCCATAAATGATGTGACCTCCGGCCATGAGCTTATTGATAAAATAGGAAGACTCGAGAATCTGCCTTTTGTCGCGCACCCGTCCGCCCGCGTACTGCTCGGCCCGCTCCATGTCGGAAGCGAAGAGTTGCTGAACATCCATACGGAGATCGGCGGGGACCGGGCCTTGGCTGCGGAGGGTCTGTGCACCGAGAGGGGCTGCCGCCAGAAGGAGAGAAAGGATAAGGAGAAACTGTTTCATAAAGCAGGACTATTCGATGGTGACTTTGGTGAGTTGCTGGCGTCGGCCGGAGGTGAGGAGGAGGACATACTGGCCAGGAGCGTCAAGGAGGTGAGCGGAGCCCACCAGGGCTTGGCGCGAAAGTTCAATAAAACTGAGGTCCTCTTTGCCGAGCGAGGTGAGCGTCCAAACGTTGAGGGACGCTTTGTTTTTGAATGGCGTAAAGGTTTTGACACGGCTATCGGCCGGAAGAGTCAAATTGCCCAAATGGTCGGTCCAGGCCAGCATAATGCCAGTGGGAGTGGGCACCCACCGATGCTCCAGACAGTAGCGGGATTCCCACCGGGTGCTGAGGTTGAGCCGACGGGATGTAGACCACTGGATGTTGCCGTCCCTGTCGACACGCATGACGAGCATGCCCATACGCTGCTGGACGGTGGGGACATTGTTGAGCGTGGTGCGCCAGCTTTGGTCGATGACAAGATAGGCGCCGTCGGCATCAGGTATATGCTGGGATATTTGGCCAAACTGAACCCAAAAGTGACGTAATTGTTTGTTCTCTTTATCATTGGTGAGACGCGCAACCTGCTGTGAGGTGAAGGTGTGGTGGACTGTGGTGAGGCGTTTCTTTTTGATATTGTAGCAATGAATGTCAATGCCGTCGATGTTAGACCCGACAGGCATGAGGGTGTGGTTCTCGTGGCGGACAGCAGAGGCCACCAGTATGTTTCCGTCGCCATAGCGGAGCAGCTCCCGCTGCACCACGCGGTCACCTTGGGGGAGCTGGAACTGGACGCTCAGCTCACCCTCACCGTCGAGGATAGTAAAGTGGCAGGAGCCACCTGCACTTATGGAATAAAGGACAATGTCGCCCGAGTCGGTGACCGATACATCGTTAAAGGTGGCAGTAGAGCAAGTCTGCGTCCAGTAGGGTTCGAGCTGATGGTCGTAAAGCCCCACTTTGATTTCGGTTCCTTGAACATCATGCTGGGCCACAAAGGCACAGGCCAGCAGCTGCCCGTAGGGCGAAACGGCATTGGCAAAGGCAAAATTGTCGCCTCTCTGCCCCATTTGGCGGAAAAGAACATCCGGTGCACCCTCCGTCTGGAGAGTGGCAAGGCTGCGGCGGTCGTGATAGACGCACAGACCTGTGTCGGACATGTCGGCGAAAAGAAGGTCTATATGCGAACCGTTAATATAGCCCCCATAGCAGGTGGACCCATCCTCAGAAGGGAGAAGGGCGCGGCCCTGTTCCTGCAAGCTGTGGTTGTAGCGGACAAGGTGAAGGCGATTTTTGAGGCGGCCACTATGCTGGATGAGCACAAGGTTGTGGCTGTCGCACCCGATGAACATGGGAACGCTGTTAGTGATGACGCCCCGGGCTTCGGGCAGTTGGTCGAAGGAGATGGTCTGCGCTGGCATAGCAACCACCAGCAGCAGGGCTGCGAGAAAGGTGAAAACAGGTAGACGGGACTGATTCATTTTGTTGGGGATGTTTTGATTTATAGCTATCTGAATGTATAAAGGGCTGCTTGTGTTATCGGATGAATTTGTAGCCTATGCCGAGCATGAAACTATAGGCGTTGGTTCGGACTCTCTCGTCAAAGCCCCAGTTGAAAGGGATATGGAGCTTGGCGGTGGCCACGGTATAGAGGTTGTCGGAAAAATAGTAGGAGACTCCCGCGGCAGCACAGAAACCCACATCTAAACCCAAGGAGGGTTTGCCCCCTGAGGTTACGGCTGGACTATCCGCGTTGGTTCGTTTGTCGGTGGTGTAAGTGGTGAGACTTCGGCTGGAGAGGAGGTTCTCGTAGAAACCTGCGGCTGCATGCAGCTGCACGGACTCGGAAAGGTAGAAGCCTGCCAGGATACGGCCCTCGACGGCGATGTCCCATTCGAGAGAACTGTAGTGGAGCCACTGCCCGGCAGAGGGGTAGGTGACAAACGAGGGCGGACAGTCACCGTCGAAGGTATGGGAGGTGCGGGAACGAGTGTATCCCAATTCGGTCTGGAATCCGAGCACCCACTTTGGGCCGAAGGCCTTCTCGCCGTCGTAGCGCAGGGAGACGGCGAGGGGAATGACGGGGGTAGACTGAATGGCGGAAGAAGCATCCGGCTGAAGGCGGGTGCCTACATGGAGACTGAAAAGTTCGTCGCCATCCCAGGGAGCGGCGGTACTATGATAGTAGTGGACTTGTGCCTGAGCGGCGCCGACCACCCAAAGAGCGATGAGCAACATGATGTGAGCTTTCATAATGATGGGGTTTGAAATGGTGAGGGGAATGATTAATATGGGGACTTATTTTGCTGGGGGGTGGGCTGTACAGTTGTAGGTACGGCCTCGCTTGTCGTAGATAATCTCGACCTGGTAGCCTTTCAGCAGCATCCGCTTGGCCCACTCCTTCACCTTGTTGACGTCGGCCGAGGAGAACTTGACCACGGGCAACTCTTTGACAGCGGAAAGCGGGGCCGCACCCGAGCTGTGGTTGCTCTGGAAGAGCGAGCAGGGACTTTTCTTCGACTCATCTAAGAGGGCATAGAGCAGACGGTCCAGCTCGGACTGGTTGTGGATGGCCGTCTGGCGGGTAGTGCCTTCGATGGTGTATTTGATGATGCAGAGCGTGTCTAAGGCGCTGTCAGGGTCGACGGGGGCCGGTGCATCGAGGTTCCAGTACATCTCGGTGGCCATATCGGTCACGAGCATACAACTGGAAAAGCCAAGACAACTGAGGATGAGAGTTATGACAGTGATTCTTTTCATGACGGGATTACGGATTCAATTGGTCGATATGATGTCCGACAAGGGCATCGAACTGTTGGGGGGTGGTGATGTGAAAAACACTTACACACTGGAGGGTGTGGGAAGAGGCGGCAAGGAGCATCATGTCTGAAGAGAGCCTCTCCTCTTGAGAGGGGTCAGGGGTATGCATCTCCTCTTGCGAGGGGTCGGAGAAATGCGGAGGGAGGATGCTGAGGGTGATGTCGGGATTGCCATCCTGCAAGAGGGCGAGGGCTGAGGAATCGGGCGTGGGAATGTTGAAATCGTGGCACAACTGTTGCCACCCGCTGGGTGAGGTGGCTTGAAGCAGCGTTACATCTACGCGGAGAGTGTCTGCGATGGCTTTGCCCTGAATGTAGGTAGCCTGAATCCCGTCCCGGTCCATATAACTACGGTATAGGGCACTGCACTCATTGTCGCTGGTGGTGCGAGGCCAGTATTTGACCAGCAGCACTGCCACAGCTGCGACAGTGAGGACAAGCAGTGATATGACCCAGCGGCGTCTCATAGGTTGTGGATGATGAGGTCGGTGGTGGCGATGGCGGCATGGCGGTCAGCCAAAGTGGCCCGATTGGTGGCTTGGGCCGACACCTGTGGTGTGGCACCCCAGAGCGAAACGACCAGCAGGACGGCAGCGAAGGCGGTGATACCATAGTGCCGTAAAGAAGCCCTGCGGAGGTGATGACTGTACAGGGCATCGCCTTCGTCGAGAATCTGTTGCTCCATGCGCTGCCGTGCGTATCGCTGTAGCATCAGCTCGATATCAGTTTCGTTAATGTCATTTTTTTTCATATAGTTGACTATATATTTCTTTCATTTTTGTCAGTATGCGGCTCATGCGCTTGTTGAGGGTGTTGGGGAGGATGCCCAGGCGCTCGGCTATCTCCACATTGGAGTATCCGTCGAGGCGTTCCTGCAACAGTTGGCGGTCGTCGGGTGGCAGATGGGCCATCAACTCGTCGAGCAGTTGGTGGTCAGCGTGGTCGTCGTCGACGATGCCGATGGCAGAGGAGAGGGGCGAGTTGTCGTCAATGTGTTTCCGCCTAATGGAGCGGACAAAGACGGTGCGCATCACCTTTTGCAGCCATCGGTTGACCTGCTTGGGGGAGCTGTCGGACCGTATCTGGCCAATGTTTTCCCACACAGTTATAAAGACCTCTTGCATCATATCCTCTGCATCCTCACGACAGTTGCTGTGCGACACGCAATAGTTTTCGATATGCCGCCGGAAAGTTCTGAGGAGAGTCAGATACGTCTCGGTGCGTTGTCGTTCAGTTTCTATGTCGTGATGTGTTTCGCACATGTTCTGCTTTATTAGAGCCACTCAATGGCCAAAAAGTGACATGGGGATATTTTTTATTTTTTGACCCCACACCTTTTCTCCATCTCTTCTCAAGAAGAGAATATACATTAATTAATAGGTGAGTCAACAAGTTTTTTTTTAGAAGACAAAAGCCGAGACGGGATAATGTCTCGGCTTTTGTTTTTTTTCTGAGTAGTGCCCTGACGTGCCGACTTGGCGTACTCCCCTTTTTAAAGGGGGCGGGGGTATGACTCCCCTTTTCAAAGGGGTCAGGGTTATGCAGCAGCCTACTCTTCGTCGGCAGCGGCTTCCTCGTAGGCTTTGAGCAGAGCCTGTTGGACGTCGGTGGGGACGAGTTCGTAGCTGGAGAAGGTCATGGTGAAGGTGCCACGGCCACTGGTGAGCGAGCTGAGGGCGGTGCAGTAGCGGTTCATCTCGGCCAACGGAGCTTTGGCGTGGAGGGTGGTGTACTTACCTTCAGCATCCATACCCATGACGATGGCGCGGCGGCCTTGGAGGTCGGTCATGACGCCACCCTGGCTTTCGGTAGGAACGGTGACGGCAACATCGTAGATGGGTTCCTTAATCTTGGGGCCTGCCAGTTTGAAGGCTTCGCGGAAGGCGGTGCGGCCGGCGATTTTGAAGGCGGTTTCGTTGGAGTCGACGGGGTGCATCTTACCATCGTAGATGTTGACCACGATGTCGCGGGCATAGGAACCGGTGAGGGGGCCTTGCTCCATCTTTTCCATGATACCTTTGAGGATGGCGGGCATGAAGCGAGCATCGATGGAACCACCGACGATACAGTTGTTGAAGATGAGCTTTCCGCCCCAGTCAAGGTTATACTCCTGGGTGTCGCGGATGGGGTACTTGGTCTGATTGGGCATGCCCTCGTAGTAGGGTTCGATGAGCATGTGGACTTCGCCGAACTGACCGGAGCCGCCGGACTGTTTCTTGTGGCGGTACATGGCCTCGGCGCTCTTGGTGATGGTCTCGCGGTAGGGGACGTTGGGAGCGGTGAAGTTGACAGCCAGTTTGTATTGGTTCTCGAAGTACCATTTGACGGTATTGAGGTGCAGCTCGCCTTGGCAGCCGAGGATGACTTGGCGCAGTTCGCGGCTGTTCTCGAGCGAGAGGCTGCGGTCGGTGTTGCAGAGGTCTTTGAGTGCGGCACCCACTTTCTCGTCGTCGTTGTTGTTGGCGGCTTTGACTGCCACGGTGTAGATGGGGGTGGGGAACTCTATCTCGCACACCTCGTCGTCGGTGTTCTTGGGAGTGGTGAGGGTGTGGTTGATCTTGACATCCTTGAGCTTGATGGTGCAAATGATATCACCGGCACAGGCTTTCTCGACCCGCTGGCGGTCTTTGCCGCTGCAGATGAGCACCTGGCTGACACGCTCTTTGCTCTGGTTGCAGGAGTTGATGACATCCTGGGCTTCGGCCAGCTCGCCGTCGTAGAGGCGGAGGTAGGTGATTTCGCCGAGGTTCTTGTCTTTGGCGCTCTTGAAGGCAAAGGCGACGGTGGGGTTGGCGGGGTCGCATTTGAGTTCTTTGCCAGCTTTGGTCTTTTTGAAGTTAGCCACCTCGTTGGGGGCAGGGACGTTCTGGCAGATGAATTCGAGTATACGCTCGACACCCATGTTCTCCTTGGCGCTGGAGCAAAGGATGGGGAAAAGGTCGCGCTTGTCGATGGCAAGGCGGAGGGCTTTGCTGAGCTCTTCGGGGGTGAGGTCGCCGTTTTCGAAGTATTTTTCCATCAGCTCGTCGTCGGCAGCGGCAGCTTCCTCGACGAGGGCCATGCGCATTTCTTCAGCTCGGTCGGCAAATTCGGCGGGGATATCGCTGGCGGTCATTTTGCCGTCTTTGAAGGTGAGGAGCTTGTTGGCCACGATGTCGACAACTTGGTTGAAGCCCAAACCCTGGTTGACGGGGAACTGGAGAACAGTGCATTTGCTGCCAAAGAAATCTTTGAGCTGGTTGACGCTGTCGTCGAAGTTGGCTTTCTCGGCGTCGAGGTGGTTGATGACATAAATCATGGGGGTGCCGAGTTTGCTGGTGTAGCGGTAGGCCACTTCGGTGCCGACTTCGACACCGCTCTGGGCGTTGACCACAACGACGGCTGCCTCGACCACATTGAGGGCTGCCGCCAGCTCGCCTTGATAGTCGGCGAAGCCGGGGACGTCGAGGATATTGACTTTCTTGCCACCGAATTCGGTGTACATGAGGGAGGTCTCGACACTGTATTTGCGGTCGAGTTCGATGTCGCGGTAGTCGCTGATGGTGTTTTTGGTGTCCACGCTGCCGCGGCGGTTGATGAGGCCGCCACAGAAGGCCATGGCTTCGGCCATGGTGGTTTTGCCCGATTTGGCACCGCCAACAATGGCGATGTTGCGGATGTCGGATGTCTGGTATACTTTCATGTTGTTATTATATATTTATTGTTATTCTTAATTACTTAACTGTTCGCGTATCTGTCTGGATATAAATATCTTTTGCGGAAATTATGTTCTTTTCCACCTAAAATACCAAGAAGCAAAGATACAAATTTATTTCTAATTGAATACAAATTGGATTCAATTTTATTTCTACCCGAGAAATAATATAGAAAATAAATAGAGATAAAATAGAAAATAAATAGAAATGAAAGACTGGAAAATCAAAAAAAATGTAGTACCTTTGCAAAATATTTCGGGCCAGTGGCGGCCGAGCCGCCGGAGGCCGAATGTGTACTATGGGAGTAATTGCAAAACAGAGCATCAAGGGCGCATTGGCCAATTATCTCGGGGTCCTGATAGGGGCTGTGACCACTTTCTTTGTGGTGACGGACCTGCTGACCCAGGAGGAGATTGGGCTGACACGCGTTATGGTTGACGCGGCCATGCTGTTTGCCGGGCTGGCGCAGCTGGGCACGAATGCCTCTATCCTGCGGTTCTATCCCCGGTTCCGCACACCGGAGAGGCCCGAGCTGCGCGACCACGGTTTCTTTGGCTGGACGCTGCTGCTGCCGTTGGTGGGGTTTTCGGTGCTGGCGGTGCTGTTCTTTGTGTTCAGGGGCAACATTGTTGACTATTATGCCGAGGATGCCCCTTTGCTGGTCGACTATGCCTACTTGCTGCTGCCCCTCACTTTCTTTGTGCTGTACATGACTGTGTTCGAGACCAATGCCAGTGTCTTGCTGCACATTGCCTTGCCCAAGTTTGTGCGCGAGGTGGTGGTGCGGGTGCTGAACCTGACGGCCTATCTGCTTTATGGCTACAGGGTCGTCACGCTCGATTTGTTTGTGGTGCTTTTCTGCTCGTCGTATACGGTGGCGGCATTGGTCGACTTTTTCTATTTGCTCTCGCTGGGGCGTATCTCGTTCCGTCCCGACTGGAAGTTTGTGGGTGGGGCGCTGCTGCGCGAGGTGGGGGTGTATACGCTTTTTATGACTGCAACTGTGCTGGCGGGCAACATCAAGTTGTTTAATTCCATCTTTATTGCCAAGGAGAGCCTCGCCGCCGCCGGCATCTACACTATTGCCTGCTATATTGCCAATGTGGTGGAGATTCCTTACCGCTCGCTGGGGGCCATTTCGAGTCCGATTATCTCCAATGCTGTGGCGGCGGGGGATATTGCCGAGGTGAACCGCCTGGGGCGGCAGGTGTCGCTCCACCAGTTGCTGGTGGCCTGTATGCTGCTGTTCTTTATCTGGATTAATCTGCCCCCCCTCTTTGCGCTTATCCCCAATGGGGCCGACTATGTTTCGGGGATGGGTGTGGTGCTTTTTCTCGGCATCGCCAATATACTGAATTCCACGCTCAGCATTGCCACCAATATCCTCAATTTCTCTAAGCATTTCGCTTTCTCGCTGTTGTTCATTTCGCTGCTCACGGCTGCGGCCATAGGGCTGAATTTATGGTTTATCCCGATGTGGGGAGTGACGGGTTCGGCGTGTGCGACGCTGCTGGCCTATGTGGTTTATTTTACGCCTTTGCTCGCGCTGCTGTGGGTCAGGATGGGGGTTGGCCTGTTCAGCCGCAAGCAGGTGTGGGTGCTGCTGTTCACTGCGGCCCTCTTTGGACTGAATTGCCTTTGGGATTGGCTGGTGTCGCCATTGTTCGGCCTTTTGGGCGATTCGCTCTGGGTCATGGTGTTGCAGGCTGCGGTTCGCACTGGGTGCTTTGCGGTGATTGCGGTTGCCGGCATTGCCCGGATGGATGTGTCGGCCGAGGTGAATGCCCTGATTGGCAGGATTCCGCTGGTGGGCAAGAAGCGTTGAGGAGCAAAAGAAAAGAGAGACCCGTTTAAGTCTCTCTTGTGGAGGTCGCTTCCGGATTTGAACCGGAGTAGCAGGTTTTGCAGACCTGTGCCTAACCCCTCGGCCAAACGACCTTTTTGCCTTTAAAAGCGATTGCAAAAGTACGAAGATTTTCTCAATTGGCAAAATATTTTTTTACTATTTATTGCGAATGCCTGTGCCAGTGTCTTTTATTTTGGATACAACAGGGTGTGCCGCCTTGTTGTTTTGGCGTGAATCGGGGTGTGGATTTTGTTTTTTTGAGGTTTGGAAGTGGGGTTACCTTTTCAGGAATATAATCTCTTTGGCATTGATAAGGCCGTATTGCAGGGCTTTGGCGATTCGGGCGCCTGACTTGTTGACAATATCCAGTTTGCGGGAAAGGTCTTTCTGGTGTTCCTGGATGTTTTTGTCGGTTTCGTGCAGGGCAGCGGCAATCTCGGAGGCGGTGCAGCCGGCGGCTTCGAGGAGCAGCAGACTCCGCTCCGTGTCGCTGATGGATATGTCGTTGCGGCATTCGGCGGCACTCTTTATGAAGAGTTCGGCTGCTTCTTTGAGGGTGAGCATGACGGGGTAGTTGAAGTAGTATTTCTCGCCCCTTTCGAGCGATTCGATGGCCCTGAGCACGTTTTCCACTGAGAAACCGCCAGCGGCGTTTTTGCTTACAAAGGCTTGTGCGCCATGTTCGAGCGATTCGAACACCACGCGCCCAATCTCCAGCATGCGCTCGTGGCGGTTGCCCTCGTTGGGCAGCGGGTTGTCGAAGCGCCCGGAGAGGATGGCAATTTTGATGTTGGGGAATTTTTTGTGCACGCGGTCGGCCAGGAAGATGCCTCCTGTGGGTTCGCCCTGAAACTCCATGTCGAGCAGCAGATAGTCGGGCATTTCGTGTGGTGAGGGGCTGTCGAGAGCGGCCATGAGCTGGGCTCCGGTAGCGTAGGTGTCGAGCACGGTGACGCTGCGGTATTCGATTTCTCCGTCGTCGTTCATGCCACAGGCGATGGTGGCCGGTTGGCTGTTGAGTTCGGTCTTGAGGGCTTTGCGGATGATGGGTTCGTCGTCGACAATGATAATCTTGATGGGTTCCATGGGCATTGTGTTTATCAGTGGGTGTTCTTGTCTTTGGTCTGGGGGTCAGGCCGAGAGTCTGTGTTGTCGCCTCGGGCCAACAGGAAGTGGAAGGTGCTTCCCCGGTTTGGCTCGCTTTCCGCCCATATACGGCAGCCGCGCAGGGTGTTGTCGTCGTGGCGTTTGATGATGTATCGGCATAGTATCAGTCCGAAGCCGGTGCCGTGGGGGGCGGAGGGGGCGGTGGGTGTCTGCATTTTCTTGTCGGCCCGGAAGAGGTTTTCGAGTGTTTCGGCGTCCATGCCGGTGCCGGTGTCGTGGACTTGGATGTGGACGAAGCGCTGGTCGTCGGCGTGGATTTCGGCACTGACTGTCACTTTGCCGTGGGGGGTATGCTGTAGGGCGTTGTTCACGAGGTTGCGCAGCAGGATTTCGGTCAGCTGGCGGTCGCCTTGCACTTTGAGGGTTGTGGGGTGGAGGATGAGTTGGACTTGGGGGTTGAGCCGGGCGCAGGAGGCTCCGACGCTGTCGAACACTTCGGACAGGGGGAATGTGGAGGGCTGGAACTGGAGTCCGGCGGGGATGGAGAGGTTGGTCCAGTTCTTGATGTTGGAGAAGGTGCGCAGCAGTTGGTCGAGCACTTCCTGCCGCATGTCGGGGTCGAGGTTTTTCCGCGTGAGGTAGGTGAGGAAGGGGTTGATGTCGTGCCGCATGACGGAGAGGCATGTCTCAACGTTGGCTATACGCTCGATGTCTTGTTTCTTGGCTTGGTAGAGGGCTTGTTTCTCGCGCTTGAGCACTTTTGAGCGCCGCCGCAGCAGCAGCACGAGCGAGACAAGCAGGATGAGGAACAGGGAGCCTACGGTTATGGCGACGATGTAGTAGCGGTTGCGCGTCTCGGACCGGAAGAGGCGGTCCTGTAGCATGAGGTCGGCGCTTTCGTTCCGGTTGATGAGGTCAAGCAGTTCCATTTCGCGCGCATACCACTGCGCATTCACTTCGGCCGAGGAGGTGTAGCCCATTCTTATCAGTCCATCGTAGAGCATGGACTCGAATTTGGGTGCCATGCCGTCGTGCCAGGTGTTGTCCTCCAATGCCATGGTGTAGTATTGGTCGGCCTGGTCGATGGCGCCTACATGCAGGCAGTATTCGGCGGCAGCCACCACGGCGCCGAGGTGCTGATAGGGGTCGACGGTCTGGAAGAAGAGGTCGGTCGACACTCGGAACATGTTCAATCCGTATGCAGGGGCTGCCAGGGTGGTGTCGGTTAGATATATCCTTTGGGTGGCCTGCATGAGTCTCTGCAGTTTGGCGCTACAGCGGGGGTGGCTGATGTAGGTGTCGCGGAGGATGTTGGTGTCGGCGGCGATGAAGGCCTGCAGCTGGAACACATTGGCCAAATGATAGATGCAATATTGTCCCGGACGGGCCAGCATCTTGGCGTTGGCGGTGAGGTAGTCATAGGATTTGCCCAGCAGAAAGGGGTCGCTTTTCGAGGCTGCTGCCAAGCGGTAGTAGCTGTGCGCCAAGGCATAGTTGAGTGACATATCTTCCGCATAGTCGCATTTCAGGTTCTGACGGGCCTGCTCCACCTCGGCCAGCAAGCCCCTCATGGCATCTTTCGTATCGGAAGAGAGTGTGGTGCCCGACGATGAGGCGACCGCACTGTTCCTATAATGATAGTTCAGCGTCAGCGAGGTGATATAGTATTCCATCTGGGCAAAGGAATAGAGGTAGTTGTCGGGTTGATGATTCAGCACTTTCGACTGGTTGATGTCATACAGCAGCTGGTACGAGTCGGCAATGCGGCAGCTGCGTTGGAGCAAGCGGACTTGCATCAGTTGGGCTATGACCCTTTCGACCTCGGTATTGCGTTGCCGCGCGCTGAGCCATTTGCCGGGCAGCTGCGCCGCTATCGCTATCACGCTGTCAGTATACAACGCTGTCGAGTCGTGCTCCGCCAAAATATAATATCCAAAGGCCAGGTTGTTATAAGCCCTCAGCAGCCCATCGCTATAGTCAGGCAACGAATCACGCAAAAGGCCTATCGACCGGTAGGAATAGGCAATGGTCAGATGAGGATTGTCGAACCTATTCATGAAGGCCTCCTTATTGAGGCGGTCCACCCGGGCACGGAGACGCAAATCGACCTTGCCGTCGGAGCCACCGGAGCTGCACCCTGCGACGAACGACAGCATGGCCATCATTATAAATATATGCCTTATCAAGCGTTTCATTTCGAGATGCAAAAGTACGAAAAAAAGTCTGAATAGAAGCAAAAAGCCATTGCGGAGATGCCGCAACACCTCACCTCATAGCATGGCATTTCGCCTTCAACTATCACCTATTCAACCCTTCAGACCTCCCGAGATTCAGGAAACGACATTTCAATTTTGTAGCAATCTGGAGTTTAACCCACACTCTGCCGTCTGGACATCATGCCCCACGGCACGGGGCCATGATGCTACAGCCTTGTCTGAGGGTCGGGACAATGAAATCATGTACAGACGGCATTGTGATAGGTTAAAAAAGAAGGAATGTGAACTTTTTTTTCTTTTACAATTAAAAAAAATGCTATATTTGCAGATACAATAAAAAAAGTCCACCATGGAAGAAAATGAAATTATGCTGTTGAAAAATAGCAAGATGTACGTAGCCCGCATTGGTAACAAAATGAATGCATTTTCCATTCTTGGCGTTATCGGCATGCTGTTTCTGACAATCATTGGCATTGCACTTCTTTTCATAAGTGCACAACTCGACGAGGACACCCCGTTCTATTTGGACAACCTCTTGGGCATGGGTGGCCTGGCTTTGATGCTGCTGGCCGCAGTCCTTGTTCCCACGATTGTCTACATGCGTCGCGCCGTTCGTATGGCCAAGGAGCTCAAGGCCACTCAAGAAATCTATCCTACCGTAGAGTTTTTGCGCGAAACCCAGAAGATGTGGAAATACTCCACCTCCCTGCTCACCATCTTATTGATCATCGCAGTTGTGGCCATGATCATTGCGGCCTTCTACCTGCCTCCCATGATTAAAAACATATAAACTCCCCGCCGAATAGTCACATACACCATGAGACACGAAGTCGATTTCCTGGTCATTGGGTCGGGGATTGCGGGGCTGAGCTATGCACTGAAAGTAGCCCCTTACGGCAAAGTATGCATCCTTTGCAAAGGCGAAGCTGCCGAGGGCTCTACCCGCTATGCCCAGGGCGGAATAGCCGCCGTCATGTACGACAGCGATAGCTTTGACAAACACATTCAAGACACGTTGATTGCCGGCGACGGCATCTGCGACCGCGAGGTGGTGGAAATGACCATCCGCGAAGCCCCCGACCGCATCCGCGAACTGGTGCAATACGGGGTCAACTTCGACAAAAGCAGGGCTGGCGACCGTTTCGACCTGCACCGCGAAGGCGGCCACTCCGAATTCCGCATCCTTCACCACAAGGACAACACCGGTGCCGAAATCGAACGGGGACTGCTCGAAGCCGTCCACAACCACCCCAACATCGAGCTGAAGGAGCACCAGTTTGCCATCGACATCATCACCCAACACCACTTGGGGCAGCGCGTCACAAAGCACACACCCGACATCGAGTGCTACGGAGTTTACGCCCTCGACTGCCAAACCAACCAGATTGACACCTATCTGGCCAAAGTCACCCTCCTGGCCACGGGCGGCATGGGCAACGTCTACACCACCACCACCACCCCCATCATCTCCACCGGCGACGGCGTGGCCATGGTCCACCGCGCCCGAGGAGTGCTGAGCGACCTGGAATTCATGCAATTCCACCCCACCTCACTGTACAACCCCGCCGAGAAACCCGCCTTCCTCATCACCGAAGCCATGCGTGGCGCCGGTGCCATACTCAAAGACTTCAAGGGCAACGAGTTCATGCACAAATACGACAAACGCCTCTCCCTTGCCCCTCGCGACATAGTGGCCCGCGCCATTGACAACGAAATGAAGATAGCCGGCGTCGACCACCTCTACCTTGATGCCCGTGGCATTGAGAAAAACGAACTCATCAACGGCTTCCCCACCATCTATGCCAAATGCCTCGAGCTGGGCATCAACATCACCAAAGACATGATCCCCATCAGGCCCGCCGCCCACTACCAATGCGGCGGTATCAAGGTGAACAAGAACGGCGAATCATCCATCCACCACCTCTACGCCGCAGGCGAATGCTCCTGCACCGGTCTCCACGGCGGCAACCGCCTGGCCAGCAACTCGCTGCTCGAAGCCGTAGTCTATGCCCACAATGCCGCCATGAGCGCCATCGAGCGGGTGAAAGACCTCGAGATATGCCACCAAGTGCCCGACTGGAACGCCGAGGGAATGGTCCTCAACGAAGAGATGGTCCTCATCACCCAAACCAAACGCGAACTACAGGAACTGATGTGGAACTATGTCGGAATCGTCCGAAGCGACCTCCGGCTGCAACGCGCCTTCGACCGCCTCAACCTCATATTCCGCGAAACCGAAGACCTCTACAACCGCTCCGTCCTCACCGAAGAGCTGAGCGAACTGCGCAACCTCATAGCCTGCGCCTACCTGATTATCAAAATGGCACGGGCCAGACGCGAAAACGTGGGACTCCACTACTCTATCGACCTCCTCAACAATAGCAAAAACATCCGTAGCTGAACCAGAGACCCCGCCGTTGGCCAACCTCTCAGTTCACTCCCAAACAACCTAATACAACTACAGTCGTGAAACAATACAACTTCGATGAGATAATCCCCCGCAAGGGAACAGACTGCGTAAAACACGATGGACTCAGCCATTTCTTCGGCCGCGACGACCTTCTGCCCATGTGGGTGGCCGACATGGACTTCCGCACACCCGACTTCATCATGGACGCCCTGCGGCAACGCTGCAGCCACGAAGTGCTGGGCTACGCCTGGCCCCCCGACAGCTACTGGCAATCCGTGACCAACTGGCTGCGCAACCACTACAAAATCGAAACCTCGCGCGACGAGCTTCACTTCATCCCAGGCATCGTCTCCGGCATCTCCTTCGTGCTCCAAGCCCTCACCGAACCGGGCGACGGCGTCCTGGTCACCACACCCGTCTATCCACCCTTCCTCCAACTGCCCCAAAGCGGCCACCGCCAGCTGGTATGCAGCCCCCTGAAAATAGCCGACGGTCGGTTCGCCATCGACTTCGAAGACCTCGAATGGCGCGCCCGCCAATGCCGCTGGCTCATCCTCAGCAACCCCCACAACCCCGGGGGCACCGTATGGGGCGAAGAAGTGCTGAAACGGCTGGCCGACATCTGCTACCGCAACAATGTGAACGTGATATCCGACGAAATACACGCCGACATGACCCTCGCCGGCCACCAGCACGTAAGCTTCAGCACCGTCAGCCAGCACGCCAAAGACATCTCCATCACCTTCATGGCCCCCAGCAAAACCTTCAACATGGCCGGGCTGGGCAGCTCCGTATGCTACTGCCCCAACCCCTCGCTGCGCAAACGGTTCTTCGGCTATCTGGACGGCTACGAAGTTGCCGGCGGCAACATCTTTGCCTACGTCGGAGCCGAAGCCGCCTTCAGCCAAGGCGAAGAATGGCTCTCACAACTGCTGCGCTACCTCGAAGGCAACATCCAGTACCTGCGCGACTACCTTGACCGCCACCTGCCCGCCGTCCGGGCCATCCTGCCCGAAGCCTCCTACCTGGCATGGCTCGACTTCAGCGACATGGGCCTCACCCACGACGAGCTGAAAGACCGCCTCATCAACACTGCACGCGTCGCCCTCAACGACGGCACCACCTTCGGAGGCAAAGACTACCGCTGCCGTTTCCGGCTCAACGTGGGATGCCCGCGCTCCGTACTGGAAGAGTGCATGACCCGCATCAGCAACGCATTGCAATAGCCCTCACCCCCACCCAGCCATCCCCTCCGTCCCCACCCCCGCAGGGTGCGGACACACTCCCGCCGTCACCGCCCCAAAGCCCTGCACAGTCGGCCTGTCCACCCTCTGCCGCAGCCCACCCCTATCCGCCCTCACGGCAGCCGCACCCCCTCACGGCCAGCCCTTGCCTTCTCCCCTCTGTTTACTTTACCGGTCTACCGTTAATATACTCTATCCAATAGTATAAACAGAAACTAACAAGAAAAGAAATAGAATATAAATGAAAAAGACATAATCCGCCGCCCATGGCCTGTCCCCTCAGGGGTCGCCAGCCCGCCTGTCCCCCACTGCGAGGGGCCGTCGGCGCCGCCTCCCCCTTCCGCCCTGCCCACGGCTGCCCGCCTGCCAGGCACATCTCTGGCCCGACCTTCGCCAACAGCGAATCACGTCGGAAAATGCTCGAATGAACAATTGAAAATCATGCAATTACAAAAAACATTAGACTGGACAGTGTTAAAAACTTGCGTACGTAAAATATTTTTTCTAATTTTGCGTGTTCAAAAGTTGCCCCTCCACAGGTACCTGAACACACATATAAGACATTGAAAAATATAAAAATACATTAATAAAACACATAAAAAACACAACTATGTCATTACTCATTTTATTACAAGCAGCTGCCCAAATGGCCTGGGGTTATTTCGGAGCAGCCGTCGGAGCCGGTTTGGCTACTATCGGTGCTGGTCTCGGCATCGGTAAAATTGGTCAAGGTGCAATGGAAGGCATGGCCCGCCAGCCCGAAGCTGGTGGCGACATCCGGTCCACCATGATTATTGCCGCCGCACTGGTCGAAGGTGTTGCCTTCTTCGCAGTGGTTGTTTGCTTGCTGGTTGTCCTCAAGTAACACCGACACATCAAAGGAAGAAAGGGTGCCGGGGCGATTGGCACCGACATCCTTTCTTATTTAAATCAAGAACAGCAATTTAAACATCATAGTAAATGAACAACCCTTTAATTAATCCTGGTTTAGGCACCTTTTTCTGGATGCTCGTATCGTTTGGCGTGCTGGCTTTTATCCTTGGCAAATGGGGCTGGCCCATGCTTCTCAAGGCACTGAACAAGCGCGAGAAAGCCATCGCCGACTCCCTCAATGCGGCCCAGAAAGCCCGCGAGGAGATGCAGATGCTCACCGCACATAACGAGGACCTCCTGAAAGAGGCCAAGATAGAGCGCGACGAATTGCTGCGCAATGCCCGCCTCACCAGTGAGAAAATCATCGAGGACGCCCGCATCAAGGCCACCGAAGAGGCCGACCGCATTGTGGAGAATGCACGCGAAAGCATCAACTACGAGAAACTGAAGGCCATGCACGAGCTGAAAAACCAGATTGCCAACCTCTCCATCGAGATTGCGGAGAAGCTGATGAGGGCAGAGCTGTCCGACAAGCAGAACGCCAACAACCTGATTCAGCGCGAGCTCGAAAACGCTCACCTTAATTAGTCCTTTTTGAATTCAACCCATACAGAACACTGTCACCGTGCAAGACTATCGAATCAATATCAATTACGCGAAAGCGCTTTTCATGCTCGCCGACGAGTTGGGGGAGCAGGAAAAGGTGGCCGCCGACATGCGGCTGGTGAATGCCGTCAGTTCCGAAAACAAGGTGTTCAGCACCGTCTTCCGCAACCCCGAAATCAAGGTGTCGAAGAAAATAGCCATCGTGCAGGACATCTTTGCCCAGCATGTGTGCAAAACCTCCATGGCATTTCTTGAGTTTGTAGTCCGCAAAAGCCGGTCGGTGAACCTCAACGGCATCAGCGCCTCCTATCTCGACCTCTACCGCGACAGCCACGACATCGTGCTGTCCAAGTTCACGACGGCCTCGCCGGTCGACTCCTCCATCACCGACTTGGTGAGCAAGGCCGTGGCCGCCCACACGGGCAAAGAAGTTGAGCTGGTTGCCAAAACCGACCCCAAAATCATCGGCGGCTTTGCCATCGAGTATAACAATAACATCTACGACGCCCGCCTCAGCACCAAACTGGTCAAACTCCGCCAGCAGTTCGACAAGAATGTGTATGAGAGCAAATTGTAAGAAATAAAACTAATACACTATATTATATGTCAGAAATTAAACCTGCCGAAGTATCGGCGATTCTGAAGAAACAACTGGCCGATGTCAATCTGGATGTGGCGTTGGAAGAGGTGGGCACCGTCCTCACCGTGGGCGACGGCATTGCCCGTGTCTATGGCCTCAACAATGCCCAGGCCGGCGAGCTGGTCGAGTTTGCCTCCGGCGAGCAAGGCATCGTCCAAAACCTCGAAGAGGACAACGTCGGTGTGGTGATGTTGGCCGAAGCCAGCACCATCAACGAGGGCGACACTGTGAAACGCACCAAACGCATCGCCTCAATCCATGTGGGCGAGGGCCTTGTGGGCCGCGTCATCAACACCATCGGCGAACCCATCGACGGCAAGGGCGCTATCGAGGGCGAGCTTTTTGAGATGCCCATCGAGCGCAAAGCCCCCGGCGTCATCTTCCGCCAGCCCGTCGAACAACCCCTCCAGACAGGTATCAAAGCCATCGACTCCATGATTCCCATCGGGCGTGGACAGCGTGAGCTCATCATTGGCGACCGTCAGACAGGTAAAACCGCCATCGCTATCGACACTATTATCAACCAGAAGAATTTCTACGATGCAGGCGATCCCGTCTATTGCATCTATGTGGCTTGTGGTCAGAAAGGCTCGACAGTTGCCAACATGGTGAAGAATCTGGAGGAGAAAGGCGCCATGGCCTACACCATCGTGGTGGCCGCCACCGCCTCCGACCCCGCTGCCATGCAGTTCTATGCGCCCTTTGCCGGCGCTGCCATCGGCGAATATTTCCGCGACACCGGTCGCAATGCCCTGGTTATCTACGACGACCTCAGCAAGCAGGCTGTGGCCTACCGCGAAGTCTCCCTGCTGCTCCGTCGCCCGCCGGGACGTGAGGCCTACCCCGGCGATGTGTTCTATCTGCACAGCCGTCTGCTCGAACGTGCCGCCCGCATCATCCAGAGCGACGAAATTGCCCGTCAGATGAACGACCTGCCCGCCTGCCTTAAAGACAAGGTGAAAGGTGGTGGCTCGCTCACGGCCCTGCCCATCATCGAGACGCAGGCTGGCGACGTGTCCGCCTACATCCCCACCAATGTCATCTCCATCACCGACGGACAGATATTCCTCGAGACCAACCTCTTCAACTCCGGCATCCGTCCTGCCATCAATGTAGGTATCTCCGTGTCGCGCGTGGGTGGTAAGGCTCAGATTAAATCGATGAAGAAGATTGCCGGTACGCTGAAACTGGACCAGGCCCAGTACCGCGAGCTGGAGGCCTTCTCAAAGTTCGGCTCCGACCTCGACGCCGCCACCAAGGCAGTGCTCGACAAGGGCGCGCGCAATGTGGAAATCCTCAAACAGCCTCAGTACAGCCCCATGCCGGTTGAAGACCAGGTGGCCATCATCTATTGTGGCACCAATGGTCTCCTTCAGAAGGTGCCCACCGACAAGGTGCGCAACTTCGAAAGCGAATACCTCTTCTTCTTGCACCAAAACCATGCGGACATCCTCGAAAACCTCCGCAAGGGTAAACTTGTCGACCAAGACCTCCAAACCCTCAAGAGAGTCGCCCTCGACATGGCTGAGAAATACGCAAAATAATAAAGTATGGCAAACTTAAAAGAAGTCAGAACCCGTATAGCGTCGGTCAGCTCCACGCAGCAGATCACTTCCGCCATGAAGATGGTCTCGGCTGCTAAGTTCCGCCGCGCGCAGAATGCCATTGTCGGCATGCGCCCTTATGCCAACCAGCTGGGCCAGATAGCCGCCGACATCGACACGGGCGATGGCATACAGACCCCCTACCACGAGGTGCGTCGGCTTGAGAATGTCCTTCTGGTGGTGGTGACATCCAACAAAGGCCTTTGCGGCGCGTTCAACAGCAATGTTATCAAGCAAGCACAGGCCCGCATCGACTACTACAAGTCAATAGCCACCACCGACCAGCCCGCCCACCTGGCCATGATTACCATCGGCAAACGGTGCAGCGAGTATTTCGCCAAACGTTTCGACAATGTGGTAGGCTCGTTCGATGATTTGCTCGACAATGCATCGTTCGACACCGTGGCCTCGCTTGCCGACGATGTCATGCAGCAGTTCTGCGACAAGAAATACGATCGTGTGGAATTAGTCTACAACCAATTCAAGAACTCCTTGGTGCAAATACTCAGCACCGAGCAGTTCCTGCCCATCCAGCCCAGCCAGTCCGACAAAGGCGCCGCTTCGGGCATGGCCAACGACTATATCTACGAGCCCTCCAAAGAGGATATCCTCCGCGAGATGATTCCGCTCACCCTCCGGTCGCACTTCTACCGTGTCATCCTCGACTCGCTGGCTTCCGAACACGGCGCCCGCATGAACGCCATGCAGAAAGCCACCGACAATGCTACCGAGCTGCTCAAAGAGTTGCGCCTCAGCTACAACAAAGCCCGCCAAGCCGCCATCACCAACGAGATTATCGAAATCGTCAGCGGCTCGGAGGCACTGAAAGGATAAAACAATGTAAAACTATAAACCTGCGGCGGCCTTGTGCCGCCGCAAATTATATTATGGAAACAAAAACACCAAACAAAGGCACACAAGTCATTGCCATCATCACCATGTTCTTCATGTTCGCCATGATCTCATTTGTAACCAACATGGCAGCCCCATTCGGCAACATCTGGAAAAACCAGTATTCCTGGGCCGGCATGTGGGGCAACATGATGAACTTTCTGGCCTACCTCATCATGGGCATTCCCGCCGGCAAACTCATGTCGCGCATCGGCTATAAGAAAACTGCCCTCATAGCCCTTGCCGTTGGTTTTGTAGGCATGGTGATCCAATACCTCTCCAGCCTCTTCGGAGCCGAAGTGTCCACCTTTGCTGTGGGCGGGCAGCCCGTCATGCTCAACTTCCTCATCTATCTGTTGGGGGCGTTCGTATGCGGTTTCTGTGTCTGCATGCTCAACACCGTTGTCAATCCCATGCTCAACCTTTTGGGTGGCGGAGGCAACAAAGGCAACCAGCTCATCCAGACCGGTGGCACCCTCAATTCCCTCACCGGCACCCTCACCCCGTTGCTTGTCGGTGCCCTCATCGGGCAGGTGACCGACCGCACTGCCATGAGCGATGTCTCACCCCTGCTGTTCATCGCCATGGCCGTCTTTGCCCTGGCATTCATCATCATCTGCTTTGTCACCATCCCCGAGCCCAACCGCACCCGCCAACAGTCTGGTGTCAAAGACACCCACAGCGCATGGAGCTTCCGCCATTTAGTGCTCGGCGTTGTAGCCATCTTCTTCTATGTTGGCACCGAAGTTGGCATCCCGGCCGAACTCAATTTCTACCTTACCGACGTCGACGGCAAAGGCACTGGAGCAGCCATTGGTGGTGCCGTGGCGGCCATCTACTGGCTCCTTATGATGGTAGGCCGTGCTGCCAGCGCCGCCATCAGCGGCAAAGTGTCCACCCGCACACAGCTCACCACCGTCTCCCTCATAGCCATAGTGCTTGTAGTCGTGGCCATCATCATGCCCAGCAGCATCCGCGTTTCCATGCCCGGCTACAGCGTGGCCGACGGTTTCCGCATGTTCCAAGTGCCCATCAGCGCCCTCTTCCTTGTCCTTTGCGGACTCTGCACTTCCCTCATGTGGGGTGGAATCTTCAACCTCTCGGTCGAAGGGCTGGGCAAGTATACCGAACAAGCCTCCGGCATCTTCATGATGATGGTAGTGGGCGGCGGAGTCATGCCCCTTATCCAGAACGCCCTTGCTGGCTCCATTGGCTACATGGGCAGCTACTGGCTCGTCGTGGCCATGCTGGCCTACATCCTCTTCTACGCACTCATCGGCAGCAAAAACGTCAACAAGGACATCCCCACCGACTGAGTCTCATTCCTCCCGTCCGCCTGCCTCTCGCCGAGGCCCTGACGGGGAAGACACACACATAAAGAAAGAGGGATGCGGGCCTCGGGCGCGCATCCCTCTCAATTTATTCTGTCTCCAAACAAGCCGAACCCTTGCGGCGGACCCTACAACCGCTGTCCCGAATCCGTCTTCTTATACAGCGTGGGCGATTTCTGCTCCCTCAGTGCTTGGCGCTCCTCACGGTTTTGGAGATGGAAATCCTCACGTTTCTGCCATTCATCCTCACTTATCTGCAAAGCCTTGGCGATAATTTCACTGCTCTTCATGTGCGGGTAATGCTTCCTGTAGTGCAGCTCGTGCCGTTTCACCGAAATAGGATATTTAGCCTTCAGCGCCTGATAGTCGTCATCACTGGCGTAGCTCCTTTCCATCGCCTTCTTCCGCTGCTCCTTGAACAGATTACGCCACAGGGACGTATACTTCCATCTGCTCCACAAGCCTATCATCGTGCCCAGCCCCCACAGCATTATCGCCACCACAATAATCACCTTGATAGTCATAGTCTGATACATGTGTTTTACAATCCACAATGGCAATGGCACACTTGCAAGGAGTATCAACACAAACAACAGTGTAATGGCTACCAACTTCGTCGAAGTCCGTTCAAACAATTTCTTTGCCATGATAAAAAAACATTTTGCATTAATAAATACTTCATAATAACGCAACTGCCTATCGCTTATTGTGTGGCATCCCATTTTTTAAGTCCTGCGCCGCGCACCCCTCCCACCACCCCTCCCAAATCCTGTCCGCCATTCGGCACAACACCGGAACAAGCGGACTGCCCCCAGCCCATCCGCCACATCCCCGCCATCCAAGAACATCACCCCTCCCAGACCATCCGCTCGAAAAAATAATTGCAAATCTCTGTAATTCAAAAAAAAATCGTATCTTTGCTACTCACATTGCGGCGTTCGTATGCCTGCCAATACGATAGAACCCAATGTGTTAATCTAAGTTTCACCCGGCTGGCAGGAGCCACAAAAAAACCAAAACCGCACACATGGATTATAAAAATGTGCAGCCGATAGCAGACTTTGACTGGAGTGCTATCGATAAAAAAGAAGAAGTCAACAACGAACAGGCCAAACAGATGGCCGAGCAGTACGAGCAAACCTTCAAATCCTTCACCGAGCAGGAAGTAATCGAAGGCACCATCGTCAGCATCAGCGACCGCGAAGCCGTCGTCAACATCGGATTCAAGAGCGACGGCGTCATCCCCGCCTCCGAACTCCGCTACAACCCCGACTTCAAAGTCGGCGACAAAATCGAGGTCTACGTCGAGAGCCAGGAAGACTCCAACGGCCAGCTCCTCCTCTCCCACAAAAAAGCTCGCATCCTCAAGAGCTGGGAGCGCGTCAACCAAGCCTACGAAAACCAGGAAATCATCACCGGCTACGTCAAGAGCCGTACCAAAGGCGGCCTCATCGTCACCGTCTTCGACAACATCGAAGCCTTCCTCCCCGGCTCGCAAATCGATGTCAAGCCCATCCGCGACTACGACGTCTTTGTCGACAAGACCATGGAATTCAAGGTTGTCAAAATCAATCACGAATATAAGAACGTGGTAGTCTCCCACAAAGCCCTCATCGAGGACGAGATCGAAGCCCAGAAAGCCGAAATCATCAGCCACCTCGAAAAAGGCCAAGTGCTCGAAGGCACCGTCAAGAACATCACCCCCTACGGCGTCTTCATCGACCTCGGTGGTGTCGACGGTCTCATCCACATCACCGACCTCAGCTGGGGCCGTGTGTCCGATCCCAAAGACATCGTCGAGCTCGACCAGAAAATCAACGTCGTCATCCTCGACTTCGACGAGGCCAAACACCGCATCGCCCTCGGTCTCAAACAGCTCACTCCTCATCCTTGGGATGCTCTCGATCCCAACCTCAAGGAGGGTGACCACGTCCACGGCAAAGTGGTCGTCATTGCCGACTACGGTGCATTCGTCGAAGTTGTCCCCGGCGTCGAAGGCCTCATCCACGTCAGCGAGATGAGCTGGAGCCAGCACCTCCGCAGCGCTCAGGACTTCCTCAAAGTTGGACAGGAAGTCGAAGCCGTCGTCCTCACCCTCGACCGCGAGCAGCGCAAAATGAGCCTCGGCCTCAAGCAGCTCATGCCCGATCCTTGGCTCACCATCGCCGAGAAATATCCCGTCGGCAGCAAGCACACCGCCATCGTCCGCAACTTCACCAACTTCGGCATCTTTGTCGAGCTTGAAGAAGGCGTCGACGGCCTCATCCACATCAGCGACCTCAGCTGGAGCAAGAAAATCAAACACCCCGCCGAGTTCACCAAGATTGGCGACAGCATTGATGTCGTCGTCCTCGAAGTCGATGCCGAAAACCGTCG
>Ga0247611_10001196_pt1 | contig 47290 bp, 32 predicted proteins | sample 177DNAGHGhighgp2_FD_192422 | JGI IMG/M metagenome (GOLD analysis project Ga0247611, IMG submission 192422) | Sheep rumen microbial communities from Palmerston North, Manawatu-Wanganui, New Zealand - 1770 DNA GHGhigh gp2 | ecosystem: Host-associated > Mammals > Digestive system > Stomach > Rumen... | reverse complement strand
TTGGTGGCTATGGAGCGGGTGTCCACCTCTTCCCATTCCGAACAGAGAAGTTAAGCCCCGCATCGCCGATGATACTGCGCTTGTTCGTGGAAAAGTAGGTCGCCGCCAATCTTTTTAAAGGGAACCGAGAACGGCTCCCTTTTTTTGTTTTCCTTTTCCTGATAGGAGGGCGTGGCGGACGCGGCAGTGCCGCGTCTTACGGGAAGTTGTTTTTTGTGGATATTGGCAAAGCAGCCCTTGGCGAGGGCGGACGGTGATTAATAAAAAGAAATTTTAAGCACTGAATTTATTCGCTACAATAGTTAGGCTGTTTTCGCGTTCTTATTGCGATGAAAGAACTTATACTGATAGAGGGCCTTTCGAAGGATGAACTTTTCACGGCTATACAGGCGGTGGTTAAGGATTTGTTGTTTTTCGAAAATGAAACCGTTACATCTCTGAAGGTGATGGAAGGCGACCGAATCAACCAGTATGTTGTCCGGCCCAATCGTCTCTGTGACAGTTGGGATTTCCACAGTCTCTGCAATCTTTTCAAGTCGGAGCTCTCATCACATAAGGGTGTCGTTGCCAAGGCGTGGTTTCAGCTGCCTGATGATGAGTCTATGTCAATACTCCCTCGTGGCAAATATTATTATGATTTGAACGACAGATCGACCGATGAGATTTTTGCTGTTGCCCCATCGGGCACTCGCTATGGTTTTGTAGAAGTCGATGATGAGGGGGGTGCTGAACTTATGGAGATTGAGCCTCAGAGAAGGTCAACATACGAGCCTCGACCTATGTTGCAGTTGCGTCCTATGGCAGATGGTTTTTTTGAGGTGGAGAAACTTACTTTTTGGCAGAGAATAAAGAAACGCTATGCTGGTTTTATGGGCATTCATTCTTCCTTAGGGGTGGGTTTATGGAGTATTCTTTTTATTGTTGTCTTCTCATTTTTTATTGTTGTCTGTGCCACTGGCTTGTGGGACTTCAGCGAGACTGTTTTGCCGTTTACGCTGCCCATGTGGGTTGTCTTGCTTGTCTTGGGAGTGGTTGGCGCTGTCGTTGGTCTTGCACTACTGAAGAAGTATTTCGATGGCTGGTGGGGTCCCGTTTTTTTGGGTATTATGCCCGTAGCAATTGGCTTGGGGCTATTGATGACAGCCGTTTTCTCTGTCAATGTATGGCTGGGGAGTGATGAACAAGAGGTTGGACGAGGTGTTGTGCGAGAGCATTACCTTGCAGGCCGCCGAAAGGACGTTAACCAGTATTCAGTATGGGTTGAAGAGCCAGTGAAGGGGTATATCTACATTGCTACGGGCGACGACGGCTCATTCGGCCCTGGCGATACGGTCGCCGTACCCATGACCAAGGGCCTTTTCGGGATGTACCATGCCGAAACATTAGAGCATCTGAAGTAGCATAGAATGAGCCATACACTAATATTTCTCTCAACCCCCCAAGCCATCATGGTTACCCGCAGCATGTTCAATTGTGCAAGGTCAGTGTTCTTACCCTCTGAGTCGAGACAATGAATGATGTATGTTTGCGTTGATCTCTGTACCATCCGCTGGTTGTCATATCCCATGTAAGGACAGTGAAGATAAACCCCACATCGCCGGCGAAACCACGCTTATACGGGAGTTTCGAAGCTTTGTACACCGTCTATAGATGGGACAGCCTTGTCGGGGAAAGAGGATTTTTTTTCATCGGCGTGTCACATTTATGGGGGTACAATCGTTTAATGTCTGAACCGGTTCTGAAATCAAATTAAAGTATAACATTTAAAACGCAACACACAATGGATAATTATGAAATAACAGAACAATGGATCTGGATGCTCGAGGAAGTACTCGAAGTGGTGGCGATAGCGGCAGTTGTCATCATAGCAGCCGTACTTGTTTACCGCCGGAAGGTAAACGATACGAACAAACGCTCGCAGATTGTCCTCACTGCGCTTGAGAAAGGCGCAGGAGACGTCCCGGAGGAGGTCTTGACGAGTCTCAATCCGCCGCAGAAAAGCATCAAACAACGACTCCTTATCAAGCTGCTTTGGGGAGTGATATGCTCACTGACAGGCCTTGGAGTCCTCATTACAGGCCTTATCCTATCCCAGAATGAACAGGTGATAGATGTTGAAGACGCCGTGGGCCTGATTATTTTGGGCGTACCGTTGCTGGCAGTGGGTGTGGCATTCCTTGCCTACTATTTTGTGGCCCGCAAATCCCTCCGGCATGAGATTGAGGCCGAGGAAAAAGAACTCGCCAACCGATAGTTCCATGCCATGACGCGCGAGCGGTTTATAGAGCTTGTTACAACGGAGCAGGAGCCTCTCCGCAGGTTCCTGCTTGCCCTCTGCGGCGGCGACAGGATGGTGGCCGACGACATAGCCCAAGACGCCTTGATAAAGGCCTATTTTGTTCACGCCGGCTTTGAGGAGCGTTTCAAATTTCGGACATGGCTTTTCACAATAGCCTATCGTACATTTCTTGACTATCAGAAACGTCCCAAAGTGCTGCATTCCCTTTCGAATCACCCCGAGGCGTTGACCTATCCCGATGCGGCAAACCGTCCCGACGAGGCTTTCCGCTACGAATCGCTCTACCGCGCCATCAGCCTCCTTCCGGAAAAAGAGCGTGCCGCCACCATCCTCTATCATCTGGACGGATATACCGTCGTAGACATAGCCCGAATCACAAACAGCAACCCCGTAGCCGTTCGCCAGCGCATATCACGCGGGCTGCGGCGCCTTAAAGAAATCCTGAAACCATGAAAAGAAACGAAACCTTCCATCGGATGCTCCAAGATTATCATCCCGATCTTGGCAACAACAATCAGTATATAAAGCAGCTGTCGGATAAACTGGAACAGATTGAGACCGTCAAACAAATCTACGATACCGAACGTCGCACCTGGCGCAGCCGTCTCATCGTGGCCCTTGTGTCGGGGTGCATGGCGGGAGTACTGTCTACTGTTTATTTCATCCTCCACCCCATACGTCCCGCCTTCAGGCTTTGGTTTTTCCATTTAGGTTCTGCCCCAATGCATCTGGAGCACAACGTCCCCTTCGCCACACCGTTTCTCGTGGCACTCTTCACCATAAGTGCCGCAGTGGTGGCAACGTTGCTCTATCGTATAGTGAAAAAAGACTTTGCTGCGTAGCTTCACGCTTGCGGGAAGTCCAGACGCCACAAGTATTTCATCAGCGGCACCCTACCCGATGCCGACAACCTCACCCCCTCCTTGGCCAACAGGTCGGCCTGAGCGGGGAAGTGTGGAGCCAATCTTCCTGTGGAGGAAACCACGCGGTGGCAGGGCAGTTCGCTGTCGGGAGCCTCCCTCATAATGCGACCCACCAGTCTACTATGGTTCGGATAGCCAACCAACAGGGCGATACCCCCATACGTCAGCACCCTCCCATAGGGAATCTGCGACACAATGTCATACACCGCTCCCCGCAGCCCTTCAACCGAGGGCGACATCTTTCCGATGGTTTTCAAGCCACACACGGGAGAGCTGTTTACCTGGGGGAGAAGCCGAATCCCGTCCGGTCAACGTTATTTCATGGAGAGAATCTCCGTCACCACATACTGGCTGTTTCCCCGCCAAGGCAGGGTGCCCATATATCGTTTCCACCTCAGCTCCACATCTTTGCCGGAGCAGCGCATCAGCGAGTCAGCTACCTTCTTGTCGGTAACCGAAAACTTAAACTCATTGCTTTGCAGCTTCGTAACTCCGCCAACCGATTTGAACCCGCTCTGAATCATCTTGCCCTCATAGGTCTTGAAGATGATGCCTTCTTGCTGGAAATAATTGATATTGCCGGCATTTACACCAGTGCTATACACAAAGAAGAAATGAAAATAGACAAACAATGCCAGTCCAATCACAATGATAGTCAGGAGGCTGGTGACGATTTTGGATTTGCGTGTCATGGGCGCTTGCTTTTATTAGATTGAATTTTTTCGAGTGGCAAAATTACACAAAATATTTCAATTAAAGAAAAAAAATGTATCTTTGCAGCCTCAAAACCCCCTCATCATGGCAAGCAATCCCGATTTAGTCCAGTACATTGTCGACCAGTGCAGCGGTGCTGGCGATGTCGTGGCCCGCAAAATGTTTGGCGACTACAGCCTATATTGCAATGGGCTGATATTTGGCCTCGTAAGCGACAACCGGTTCTATCTCAAACCCACCGAGGTCGCCCGTCAGCTGCTCTGCACCGAGGTCTTGGAACCACCCTACCCAGGAGCAAAACCCTATTTCTACATCGAGGAAATAGACGACCACCAATATCTCTCATCCCTGGTGCGGACCACCTGTGCCGCCCTGCCCCCACCCAAACCCAAGAAAAAAAAGACCCCTAAAACCACTTAGCACCTCCGCCATACCCCCAGCACCTCTTTTTTTCCATCCTTTATGTCACTTTTCGACACTATCATGGCTCTAATGGAAAAAGCATTATTAAAACAAACACCCCATAAAACCCGCAATACCATGAAAGCACAGTCCCTTTGGCGCAAAGCCCTGCTCCTTGTCGCCCTTCTCCTGTTCGGAGGCAGTTCTCTTGCAGCACAGGACGACAACGACAACACCAAGACCCTCTCGCCCTACTTTGTAGTCATCAGCGAGCATCCCGAAACCGACCAGCTCCCCCTCAAGGAGACCTCGGCCAGTACCGTCATTTCCGGCTCCATAGCCGATGTCACCATCCGGCAAGTCTACATCAACACAGGCCGCAACCCCCTCGAAGCCATCTACACCTTCCCCATGTCCACCCGTGCCGCCGTCTACGCCATGCAAATGACCATCGGCAACCGCACCATCCGGGCCCAGATTGAGGAAAAGCAGAAAGCCCGCGCCGACTACGAAAAGGCCAAGCAAGAGGGCAAACGCGCCTCCCTGTTGGAGCAGAGCCGCCCCAACGTCTTCACCATGAATGTCTCCAACATCATGGTGGGCGACACCATCCAAGTGGAACTCCGCTACACCGAGCTCCTCGTGCCAGAGCAGGGGCAGTACAGCTTTGTCTATCCCACCGTCGTGGGGCCCCGCTACTCCAATGCCACCAAGCAAGGCTCCGGTCCCGACGATGGCTTCGTGGCCTCGCCCTACACCCACCAAGGCGAAAAACCCGCCTGCAAGTTCGGCTACGACCTCACCATCACCTCCGCAGTCCCCATCCAGGACGTCACCTGCACCTCGCACAAGATGAAAATCACCTCCCCCGATGCCCGGCACACCCTCGTCCGTCTCGACCCCTCCGAGACCTCCGGCGGCAATCGCGACGTCATTGTCCGCTACTCCCTGCGGGGCAACGCCATCGAGTCTGGCCTCATGCTCTACGAGGGCAAGGACGAAAACTTCTTCATGCTCATGGTTCAGCCCCCCAAGCGGGTGCAGAATCAGGACATCCCTCCCCGCGAATACATCTTCATCGTCGATGTCTCCGGCTCCATGTGGGGTTTCCCGATGGAAATCTCCAAGAAACTGATGCGTAATCTTGTCACCAACCTCAACCCCGGCGACAAGTTCAACATCATTCTCTTCTCCAGCAATTCTGCCGTGCTCAGTCCCCGTTCCGTCGATGCCACGGCCGAGAACATCGACCGCGCCATGGACTTCATCAAAGGGGCCAGCCAATGGAGTGGCACCGAAGTGCTCGATGCCCTCAACACAGCCTACGCCCTGCCGCGCCCCGATGAAGACATTTCCCGCACCATGGTCATCCTCACCGATGGCTACGTCACCGTCGAGAGCAAGTGCTTCGAGCTCATCCGCCAAAACAGCGGCCAGGCCAACTTCTTCGCCTTCGGCATCGGCAGCAGTGTCAACCGCTGGCTTATCGAGGGCATGGCCTTTGCGGGCGGCGGCGAACCCATGATCGTCACCAAGGAGAGCGAAGCCGCCTCCCAGGCCGAGCGTTTCCGCCAATATATCAGCACCCCCGTCCTCACCAGCATCCAGTTCAACCCCGGCACCTTCCAGGCTTACGACATCGAGCCCCTCTCCGTGCCCGACATGATGGCCGAGCGCCCCATCCTCATCTTTGGCAAATACAAAGGCAAGCCCCAAGGCACCGTCGCCCTCACCGGCAAGGTGGGTCGCAAACCCTTCCGCCAGTCCTACAACCTCTCGGGCCTCAAGGCCGACGCATCCAACTCCGCCCTGCGCTACCTCTGGGCCCGCGAGCGCATCAAATATCTCTCCTATCTGGTCAAAGATAGTTACAACGACCAAGACCCCACTGCCAAGCAGATACTCGAGCTGGGCCTCAAATACAACCTCATGACCAACTACACCTCCTTCGTCGCCATCGACGAAGAGGTCGTCAACAAAGACGGCAAGCAAACCACCGTCAAGCAGCCACTGCCCCTGCCCGAGGGGGTGTCTGACTATGCCGTCGGCCATGCCGCTCCAGCCCTTGCCCGCAGTGCCAACAAGTTGAGTGCAGTCCAAGTGCTGGAAGAAGAGGAAATGGAAGAGGAAATCTTCATGGTTGTAGAAGAAGACCCCCAGTTCCCGGGAGGGATAGACTCGCTCTACGCCTTCATCCAGCGCAATCTCCGTTATCCCGAAAAGGCTTTCAACGACAAGATTGAAGGCACCGTGTACGTTACCTTCAGTGTCGAAAAGGACGGGAGCATCAGCGCAATCAAGATACTCCGCGACATTGGCGGCGGCTGTGGCGACGAGGTAGTACGTGTCGTCAAGCTGATGCCCAAATGGATTCCCGGCAAACAGCGTGGTATTCCCGTGCGCACGCAGTTCAACCTGCCCGTCAAGTTCAAGTTGCCAGCCAAGTGATGCTCCGCAGGCTCATACTGCTGCTGCTCGTGGTGGTGTCTCTCGCAGCCTGCAAGGGTAGGGGAGACACCACTGCGTCCCTTGTGGCCGACACCTCGCCGCCTCCCCCCGAGGCTCCTCCACGCACCTCGGTCACCTTCATCATGGGTCGTGACAACTCTGCCTATAACCAGTACTACACCCTCGCGGGGCTCTACTACCGCCTCAACCCCGACGAGCGCACCGAGGTCGTCGTCGACTCCCTCACCGCCCTCAGCCAGGTGCTGCACTGGCTCAACGCCCACCCGGCCGAGGACGGTCAGCCCTACGGCGTGGTCAATCTGGTCAGCCACGGCAACGAGTTTGTCGACCTCCAGATGACCGTCACCCCCGACGGCCCCCGCACCTCGGCCTACAGTCTGCGCCAAGCCTTGGCGGACACAATCCTCACCCCACCTGACAGCACAGTAATAGACCGCCACACCCTCGTCTACCTCCACGGTTGTGCGGTGGGGCAGAACCAACCCCTCCTCGACCAGCTGGCCATCGCTTTCGGCGGCCGCGCCGTGGTCAAGGCCTCGCGCCTGTTCGAGTACTACGCCTATCTCTCCCCCAACCACAATCCCCAGTCCATACGCCACTACTTTGCGCGGACGTGGTATGCCTTCTATCACCCCGACTCCGCCTATAGCGAGGCCGCTCTCGTCCGCCAGCTGCGTTGGCGCTACCCCGCCGACACCGCCCATTGGCGTGAAGGCCTCCGCCGTCGGCTGCAGGACAACCCCTCGCAGCTCTACCATTTCAGTTTCACCGTCCCCTGCCTGTGGGACGAGGTCTTCCCCTCCAGTGCCCAGTTTCCCGCTGTCGGCAGCCGCCAGCAGCAACGCCGCTGGGTGGAGGAGAACACCCAGTTCCGCGCCTTGTTAGACAGCACCCATATCCCGCAACGCTATTTCCAGACCAAATTCTACCGGCAGACCCTCCTTCTCGACGACGACAGCTTGGCCTACGGCCTCCGTGTCCGAGCCCGTGCTGGGGTCATCTGCCTCATCCAGCCCCTCGTGGCCCCCGACAGCACGGGGCAGCACTACCTCCCATTCACCCCCTCGCCCACCGACACTGCAATCTTCGCCTTTGCCCATCCTGTCCCGATGCCCGCCGCTAATCCCTATGTCGCTTTCCCGGGCCTTGCGGGCAGTCCCATTCCGCCTTTCCTTTAATCGTTTTCACTAATACTAATCATCATGAAAAATTTATTCCTTTTTTCGGCCATTCTGCTTCTTGCCGCCACAGCCATGGCGCAGACGCCTGTCACCCTCAGCGGCACAGTGTGCGACGCCACTGCCCGCAGTGGCGAAACCCCATCGGCTTACATCCGTCTCTTCACGATTGATGGACAGCCCGTGGACAGCACCCAGTGCGACGCTCATGGGTGCTTCACGCTGCGTGTACCCGCCGGCGGCTATCACCTGCAGGTGTCGCTGTTGGGCTACTATCCCACCGGGCGCACCCTGCAGCTCGGAGCCGACACGCGGCTCGACACCATCTTCCTGCAACCCGACTATGTGCACGGGGTCTTAGGCTCAGCCCTCTTCCCCATCCAGGTGGTCACTTTGGAGGAGATGTACGACATCAACCGCCGCCACTGCGTCACCACAGTCAATGCCCTCTACCGCACGCCGCGCCATGCTGCCATGCTCCATGCCGACATCTACCACCCCTTCGCCCCCAACCGCGGCCTGAGCATGCTTGCCAAGGCTGGCTACACTTTCCACTTCAAGCCCCGCTTGGGTGGTTGGGGAATCCACGCCGGCTACGAAGGCGGCCATTACATCTCTGCCCCCGGCAACCCCAACCCGTGGGTGTGGAATGCCTACATGGTGGGCTTTGAGTACGAGTGGTTCCGCCCCAACGGCCATCTCTACCATTTCCGCCTGCTCTACCGCTATACTGAGCACTTCGAGCTTCCCTTCCAGTTCTCCTTCGATTGGGACATCCCGCGTCTGTTCGGGGTCAAGGGGCTTTCGTTCAGCGGTGTCCTCGACCTCTGGGGCGACGGATATTTCTTTAGCGATGGATGGACATCTTTCAAAGGAGTGCTGGGCAGCATGCGCCTCGAACCGCAGGTGTGGTACAACCTCAGCCGCCTGTGGAGCTCGCGCGGCTGTGGCCGATACATGGGCCGCGAAGGCCTCGGCGTTTTCTTCAAAATGCCCGTCAATTTCAACCACCCCGGCGGCTGGCCCTACGGTGGAGGTTTCCATAACAACTACGGCCTCAACATCACCTACTGTCTCGGCCTGCGCTGGGACTTCTAAAAGCCGCTCATACCATGCAAGTTAAACACGCCATTGCCCTTTGTCTCCTGCTGTTGCTTACACAAACGGCCATGGCACAGTTCGACTGCACCTATCGCCACATCATCACCGTCTATTCCACCAATGGCGACTACTGCGCCCGTGCCACCCCCTACTACAATTTCGACCTCTCCCCCTACGGCAAGACAGAAGTCTTCAACGCCCGCACAAACCAGCTGCTCTACACCATTCCCGAATGCCTCTCCAAAGGGTTCCTCTTCCTTAGCAACGACGGCTCTCGGCTGCTGCACCTCGTCAACTTGGAATACAAAAGCGACAGAGAGACCTTCTCCCACGCCCTGACACTTTACCAAAAAGGCTCAAAAGCCAAGCAGGTTCCGCTGCAAGAACTGACCTCCTGCGAGGGATGCGACGAAGTATCAAGCCTATTCTTCCGCATTGAGGACACCGTTGTGTATGAAGAGGGTCGCCTGAAGGCCAAATATAACTATTCCGCCTCCCAGTGCGAACAGGCGTTGCAAAAGCGTCCGGCCTGCATCATCGGCGACACCGTGCTGCTCTGCACCGCCAACCGCCGCCTACTGAAGATATGCCTCTCCACAGGCGACATCCTCTCCCGGCCCTTCGACACCAACAGTTGCGCCCTCATGAGCCAAACCCCGTCACCCCGCATCGACTCCATAAGGTTCAGCTGCCCAAGTGGATATGTCACGGTTCAGGGGTTCGACAGCGGCGAAGAAGCCTTGGCCAAGAAGATGGGCATGGTGCCTAAAGGCGACACTTGGAACACGAAATACAAATACTACTACGTCAAAATGCTCCTGCGGATCGACCGTAAAGGCAAGGCAACGATAGTCCGGATGAACAACCGCGACTCACTGTCCGAAGAACAGCTGCGTGAGGCCGTCGCCGATATGACCTTCTACACCGACAACTTCCCCGACGGTGTGGACTTCTGGTATCAAGAACTCTTCGGCTCCATGCGCAAGCGCAACCGGTTTGTCGCCCGCCGCGAGGGGAAGATAGAACAAGCCAAGAAACATGCCGCCTACCAGCTCCGCCTTGTGTCCGACAGCATCGGCGGTGTCTATATCCCCCGCAACCTTGAAGAGAGTTTCCACGTCCTTGACACCATGCTCTCCGCCAAGAATATACAACTCATCCGCTCGCTCCCGGATAGGCAAGCCATGAGCCAGTTCCACTTCGGCCTCGGCATGTGGCTGCGCAACAACTGGGGCCTCTGGGGCGGCTCGAGGCTCCAGCAATACTTCCTCCAGCGCGGGGTGGAGCATCCCGACAACATGTCCGGCATCCTGCTGGAATACTACTACGACTACCTCCACGGCAACCACCAAGCTTGGCGCTCCTTCGACACGACCAACCCTCCCAAAGACCAATAGCGCCCCATGGGTACAACCTCAGCCACAGGGTGCGGGCCGGTACATGGGCTGCAGAAGCTTAGGCGTTTTCTTCAAAAATGCCCGTCAATTTCAACCACCCCGGCTGCTGGCACTACGGCGGTGGTTTCCAGGACAACTACGGCCCCAACATCACCTACTGTCTCGTTTTATGCCTTAATCTCTAAAAATAACTGATAATTAGTTATTTATATATTTCTTCTTCCTTCGTTCCCCGTTCCTTCTTCGTTAATTGAATAATGAAGGAACGGGGAACTGCTGTTTTTTGAGCAGGTATGTTTCGGGGTTGGAAAAAACCTTGCGATGGCGACGTATGTCCCTGTGCCAGACCGTGCAAAAGGCTGCCGGGAGCCTATGGCCAGCTTGCCTAAAATAAAAATTAAACAAAATAATATGCACTGATTGAAAAAAAAATAGTATCTTTGCATTTTGTTACGAATGGCGGAAAAAGGATTGGGGCGAGACAAAGCCCCGTTCGGCCCACTATTTGTATCGCACTGTGAAATAAATAACAATTAAAAATAGTAGAGAATGAAACGTATCATTACCCTTTGTGCCGCGCTGTTTATGACGGCAGGCCTTGTGTCGGCTCAGGAGGAGTCGACCTCACTGTTAAGCGGTGGCAGCTGGACCACAGCCACCACCCCCGCACTGAAGGTGAGCGAGTTTTTCTTCAACAACTGGGCTACGGCCGGTAACTCGCAGCTGGACGCCACGGCCACCTTCTTCGGGAATTACAAGTACACCCATCCCCGCTATGTGTGGGACAATATCGCCGACCTGGCTTACGGCTATGCTTGGCAGGACCTCGACGACAGCCCCGACATGCCGTTCTTCGAGACCCGCCGCAAGAGCAACGATAAGATTGACCTCACCAGCGCCTTGTCGTGGAATGCGTATAAGGGCTGGGGCGCGAGCTTGACGGCCAACTTGAAGACCCAGTTTGGCAAAGGTTACGAGTATAAAGGCGTTGGAGCCAACCAGATTGAGACGGTTATCTCCGACTTCTTTGCCCCGGCCTACCTCACCACGGCTCTCTCCTTCGAGTATAAGCGCACGGACTGGTCGGTCTCCCTCTCTTTCCTGACCGGTAAGACCACCTTCGTCTATAACGACCCGTTGATTGCCGCTGGCAGGAACTATGGTGTGATTCAGGACAAGGCAAAGTTCGACAGGAATGACCCCTCTACGTTTAAGCACGCCTACTTCGCTCTCGGTAGCTATGTGAAGGCCATGTATCTGAAAAAGGACATTCTGCCGAACCTCGACCTCTATGCCCGCGCTGAGTTGTTCTATGACTATGCCAAGCCGAAGAACATGGCCTGGGGCGACAAGATGGAGAGTGATTCGCAGTACAAGCCCGTGGGAGAGGAGTCTTTCGAAAGCCTGAATGCTTATGGCTGGCTGAAGAAACGCGCCTTCGAGACTGACCTGGACTTCGAGCTGAAGTTGGACTACCGCCTGTCGAACCACATCTCGGTGAACTTCGCCACCAACCTGAAGTGGGACACCGATTTCACAGGTATGGGCAAGTGGGGCCACTGGCAGGTGTATCAGATGGCCGGCTTGCAGATTTTCTTCAACTGGAAAACCGGAAAATAATAATCAATCCACATGGGAACGATGAGAAAAAAGAGTCTTCGACATTTGGCGGAGGCTCTTTTTTCCTATGTCGCCCCGTTGGAGCAAAAGCCCCGAAGCATGGGCGTAACGGGCATAATGGTTGATGCCACAGTGGGAGTGGAGCAATAAAATGAGACATTTCGCGTTATCGTAAAAAAAGTGAATTTGAATATGAAAATACTGGTTCTGAACTGTGGAAGTTCTTCGTTAAAGTATCAATTGATTGATGTGGACACCAAGACGGTGTTGACCAAGGGCCTGCTGGAGCGCATCGGGCTGGAGAAAGGCATTTTCTCCTATACCAGCAAGGGCGAGAAGCATGTGGTTGAATGCCCCATCCCCAACCATACGCAGGGGCTGCAGATGGTGATGGACGCGCTGGTGGATCGGCAGACGGGTGTGATAGGCTCGATTGCCGAGGTGTCGGCAGTGGGTCACCGTTTTGCCCATGGCGGCGAGTTTTTTAAGCAGAGCGTTCTTATCACTCATGAGGTGATAGAGCAGGCACGGTCGCTGACCGACTTGGCTCCGCTGCACATACCGGGAAACATTATGGGAGTGGAAGCCATGGAGACGGTGTTGCCGGGTGTGCCGCAGGTGGCGGTGTTCGACACGGCGTTTAATCTCACCATCGAGCCCAAGAATTATCTTTATGGAATCCCTTACGAGTATTACGAGCAGTACGGCATACGGCGCTACGGTTTCCACGGCACAAGCCACCGGTTTGTGGCCAAGAAGGGTGCCAAGCTGACCGGGAAGTATTGGAAGGACCTGAAGATAATCAGCTGCCATCTGGGCAGCGGGGCCAGCATCTGCGCCATCGACCATGGCCGGAGCGTGAACAACAGCATGGGAATGACCTCGCTGGAGGGGCTGACCATGGGGTCGCGCTGTGGCGACATCGATGTGGGTGCGCTGCTCTACCTGATGGAGAAGGCCGGCCTGAGTGTGCAGCAGACCAACGATGTGCTGTATAAGAAGAGCGGGCTGGTGGGCCTGACAGGCGGAGCGCAGGACATGCGCGACATCTGGGCCGGACGCAACAACGGCGACCAGCGCTGCATCTATGCTTTCGATGTGTTCGCACAGCGGTGCAAGAAATATATAGGCGCGTTCGCAGCCCAGATGAACGGCTGCGATCTGCTGATTTTTACAGGTGGCATAGGCGAGAACGCCTGGTTTATGCGCCACGCTATCTTGCAGGATATGGACTGGCTGGGGATTGAGATTGACATGGAGCTGAACGACCGGACGGCTGGCGAGGATGCCATCATTTCGGTGCCGGGAGCACGGGTCACCACGGCTGTGGTCACCACCGATGAGGAGCTGGCCATAGCCATCGACACCTTCAAAATTGTAACGGCTTGAGATATGGACTACCGGTTTCGGGCTGTGTTGGAGCAGAGCGAAGGGCTGGATGCGGCTTTTGTGCGGGTGCCATACGATTTGCGCAAGGAGTTTGGCAAGGGAAGGTTGAAGGTGGAGGCCACGTTCGACGGTGTGCCATACAGCGGCAGCATAGTCAACATGGGTGTGAAGGACGACAAAGGCGGCATCTGTTACGTTATAGGAGTTACGAAAGCCATCCGCAAGCAGCTGGGAAAGACCTTTGGCCAAGAGGTGGAAGTGGCATTCGTACCCCAGCGTTGAGCCGGAAGGGAAGATGCTCGGCACGCGGTGCAACTTGCTTGTTGATAATGAGTAGCGTGTTTCGTGCAGGGATGATGGCTGAGCGCAAAGACCAGTGTTGGGTGTAGGCTTTATGTTTTTATTCTGTTATGTCATTTTTTTTTAGTATTTTTGCAGCATGAAAATTAATCCTATTTTTAAAGTCCGTAAAGTAGCGGGCGAGAACATTATCCTTCTTCAAGGAAAGACCAACGGGGACATGACCCGTGTAGTAGCGTTCAACGAGTCGGCACTGCTGATGTGGGAGTCATTGCAAGGCAAGGATTTCACTATCGACGATGCAGTGGCTGTGCTGCTTGACAATTACAATGTGGATGAGGCCACTGCCCGCACCGATGCCGAGAAGTGGGCTCAGACCATCCGCGAAAACGGCTTGTTATTGCCCGAATAAAAAGCGTGCGACATGGCAGACAGTATTTCGTTCTTGATAGCAGGACACAAGTTCCGTGTGGTGGGCGACCGCGAGTCGGCCCTGTTGAGGACAATGCCCGGTTTTCCCGTGTTTGTGGCAGAATACGACCAGCCCGAGTGGCAGGTGGTGTTTGGCCACACGTTCGAACTACCCGAGCAGTGGACGGAGCTTTACAATTTTGTTTTCGAGGCCGATATCATGGAGTGCAAATTTGCCCGCAAGGGTGATGTGTATTATTTCACCATGGATCCCTACGACAAGTCTATAGCTCCGTTGAGAATGCGCTATAAGTTTGGCAGCAACGAGGTGGAAGCCACTGAGGGCGTAGACCGCGAAATGTTGCGGTTTGCCCTGTGGATGGCGCTGGGCTTGATGTCGATGTCAAGCAAGATGGCGCTGGTCCATTCGTCCACTATCGTCCACCAAAACCGCGCCGTGATGTTCCTCGGCGAATCCGGCACGGGCAAGAGCACCCACACACGCCTGTGGCTGAAGAGTATTCCGGATGCCCACTTGCTCAACGACGACAGCCCCGTGCTGGCCGTGGAGAACGGAGAGGCCGTGGTCTACGGCTCCCCCTGGAGCGGCAAGACCCATTGCTATCACCAGCTCCGTTTCCCGTTGGCCGGAGTGGTGCGCCTTTCGCAAGCCCCGTACAACAGCATCCACCGGCTGAGCATAGTCGAGTCATTCTCGGCCATCCATCCGTCGTGTCCCCCAGCCCTGGCTCAGGACGAACGCTATCAGGACATGATTGTGGACCTGCTGTCGGATGTCCTCTCCACCGTGCCCATTTTCCATCTCGAGTGTCTCCCCGACGAAGATGCCGCGTGGACAAGCCATGATGCCATTTTTAAAGCCCAATAGCAGAGTCGCTCAGCAACAGTAAGAATCAGTGAAAACTATCCAAATATCATTGCCCAACAGCCCCGACAACTTCTTGTTGGTGGAGATGTGCGAGCGCCTCAAGGCTGGCCAGACGGTGACCATGCTGTTCGGCGGCCGCAGTATGCTCCCGCTGATTAACGGAAATGGCGACAAGATCACCCTGCGGCCCCTCTCGGCCGACGAGCAATGCCATCCCGGGACGGTATATCTTTTCTTTGATGGTAACCACTACATCATCCATCGCCTGATGCGTGTGCATAAGGGGGTATATGATTTTCGCGGCGACAACTGCTTCAAGCATGAGCATGTGCACCGCGAGAATGTGCTGGCACAGCTCATGACCATCATCCGTCCGGACGAGTCGGTGATAGACTGCCAGGGCGAATGGTGGCGCAAACAGTCGCGCAAGGTGGTGTGCCGTCGCACGGCCAAAAACATCGTGGCCCGGGTGGCCAACCGCAATGCCCGGCGCAAATGGTCGGTGGTCTATTTTGTCCTCCTCGCCATATTGATGTGGGCCCCGCTGAACGGTCTGGGTCTGCCATTAGACAATTTTGTGTTCGGATTGAGGCTGGACCACCTGCTGCATGGGCTGGTCTACGTCCCCTGCGCATTCTTCCTGATGGACCTCCTACGCCGCCGCAAGTGGGCAGTGCTGGGCGTTTCACTTCTGGTCGGGCTCGTCACCGAGTTTGGCCAGTACCTCTTGCCCTTCCGGGGGTTCGACGTCAACGATTTAGTGGCCAACAGTGTGGGCATACTGCTCGGCTGGCTGGCCATTCTCCCTTTCATTATCCGCCGTCCGTACAATAGAATCTAATTTTGTCATTATACTTTCAGCTATGTCAGATACACTTGTCATTACACCCACATACAACGAGAAAGAGAACATTGAGAACATCATTCGCAAAGTGTTTTCTCTTCAAAAGGAGTTCGATATGCTCATCGTCGAGGACAATTCGCCCGACGGAACAGCCGACATTGTCAAACGACTTATGCAAGAGTTCCCCAACCGTCTTTTCATCAAGGAGCGCCAAGGCAAGTTGGGCCTTGGCACCGCTTATCTCGACGGTTTCCGCTGGGGCCTTGAGCATGGTTATGAGTATATGATTGAGATGGATGCCGACTTCTCCCACAACCCCGACGACCTCCCGCGCCTCTACGAAGCCTGCTCCACCGGCAAAGGCGACGTGGTGGTAGGTTCGCGCTATGTGGACGGGAAAATCAGTGTGGTGAACTGGCCCATGGGCCGTCTCATGATGTCTTATTATGCCTCCGTCTATGTGCGCACCATTACAGGCATGAAAGTGATGGACGCCACGGCGGGCTTCGTCTGCTACAGCCGCAGGGTTTTGGAAAAGATGAAGTTCGACAAAGTCAAGTTTGTCGGCTATGCCTTCCAGATAGAGATGAAATACACGGCCACTCGGCTGGGTTTCCACATCTATGAGGTCCCCATCGTCTTCACCGACCGTGTGCTCGGCAGTTCAAAAATGAGCATGAAGATATTCAAAGAAGCCTTCTTCGGAGTCTTCAACCTCCGTTTGCGCGACTGGAAGAATTATTAATTCGTCGTCATGGTCCTACCTGCTGTTGATACGGTTGTGAGCAAAAGTAACGGCAATCCGTATCAGCAGTTATTTGTTTGAAAATAAATGTTTAATATCAATATGAGAAGATTTATCTTATTTGCTGCGGCCGCGATGCTTGCTTTCACCGTGGCAGCCCAGAACAAGACAATCAGTTCCAAACAGCTGATGTCGCGCGCCCTCTATCCCCAGGCCACAATGAGGGGATTCCAGTTTGTGGGCAACACCAACCAGATTGCCTATATCCAGGACACTGTCCTCTTCATCGGCAATCCGGGCAAAGCCAAAGCCCGCCTCACCCTCAGTGCCCTCAACAAGCAAATGGTGGCAGCAGGTCAGCAGTCCCTCGGCTATCTCCCCAGCCTTACCGTCCTTAACGATAAAGAGATACAATTCAAAGCACAAGGCAAGATACTGCGCTACAACCTTGCCAAGAAAACCCTCGCAGTGGTGGCCGAGTACCCCACCGAGAATGCCGAAAACCTCGACATGGAGACCGTCAACAACAAATCGGCCTACACCCATAACAACAACCTCTACATCAAAGACGGCGCCTCCGTCTTCCCCATCGAGTCACCCGACCAGGACATCGTCTTCGGCCAGTCGGTCCATCGCAATGAGTTCGGCATCAACAAGGGCACCTTCTGGTCGCCCAAGGGCAACTTCCTTGCCTTCTACCGTATGGACCAGTCCATGGTGACTGACTATCCCCTCGTCAACACCACCGCCCGCATCGCCCGCGAGCAACCCTTCAAATACCCCATGGCCGGCATGAAGAGCCATGAGGTGACCGTTGGCATCTACGATGCTTCGCAACACTCCGTCCTCTATCTCGATACCCGTCGCGACGAGTCCTCCGTCTCCGAGCGCGAAAACTACCTCACCAACATCGCCTGGGACCCCGCCGAGGAGTTCGTCTACATCGCCAAAGTCAACCGCGAGCAGAACCGCATGTGGCTGGAGCGCTACTATGCTGGTGACGGCGAGTTCGATACTGTCCTCTTTGTCGAGTCCAACAACCGCTATGTCGAACCCTGTGACCCCATGGTCTTCGTCCCCGGCCACCCCGACCAGTTCCTCTGGTTCAGCCTCCGCGACGGCTATAAACACCTCTATCTCTACAACACCGACGGCGAGATGCTCCGCCAGATCACCAGCGGCAACTACGAGGTGCAAGGCATCATCGGCTTCGACGACAAGGGAGAGAATGTCTTCGTCTATGCCAATAAGGAGAGCGCCATCGGCCTGGCTGCCTACCGTGTAAACCTCGCCACCGGCCAGATGACCCTCCTCACCCCCGCCAAAGGCACCCACTCCGTGGTCATCAACCCCAAGGGCACCATGCTCATCGATGTCTACAACAGCGTCGAGAACCCTGGCTGCGCCCAAGTTATCGACCTCAAGAAAGGCAAGACCGTCGCCACCCTCTTCCAGCTTGACAACCCCTTGGCCGAATATGCCATGCCCAAGATTGAGATGGGCTCCATCAAGGCTGCCGATGGAGTCACCGATCTCTACTACCGTCTTATTACCCCTCCCAACCGCAAGCCCGGTGAGAAATATCCCACCCTCGTCTACGTCTACGGCGGTCCCCACAGCCAGCTCGTCACCGACACCTGGCTGGGCGGTGCCAACCTCTATTTCCTCTTCCTCGCCCAGCAGGGCTACGTGGTCTTCACCGTCGACAACCGCGGCACCGACAATCGCGGCTTCGAATTCGAAAGCTGCACCCATCGCCACCTCGGCGAAATCGAAATGGCCGACCAGATGGAAGGTGTCAAATTCCTCCACTCCCTGCCCTTTGTCGACAAAGACCGTATGGGTGTTGAAGGATGGAGCTTCGGTGGCTTCATGACCATCACCATGAAACTGGCTCACCCCGAAATCTTCAAGGTGGGATGCGCCGGTGGCCCCGTTATCGACTGGAAGTGGTACGAGATTATGTACGGAGAGCGTTATATGGACATGCCTCAGGAGAACCCCGACGGCTATGCCAAGGCCTCCCTCCTCGGCAAAGCCAAGGACCTGCAGGGCCGTCTGCTTGTCATCCACGGTGCTGAGGACAACACCGTTGTCTGGCAGAACAGCATTGAGTTCATCGATGCCTGTATCAAGGCCGGCAAACAGGTGGACTACTTCATCTACCCCCACCACGAGCACAACGTCCGTGGCTACGACCGCATCCACCTCTACGAAAAGATGTTCGACTACTACGAGACCTTCCTGAAATAAACATTCCCCTCCACCCATACCGCAGAGCTGGACCCGCTGGTGCGCAACCCAGCCCGTCCGGCTCTCCCTTTTAAGCCCCGTCCGACCCCGAAAACCTGCGCATTCTCCCAGATTATCCCCCACAAAAACCCGCGCATTCTCTGAGATTTTTACATTCAAAAACCCGCGCATTCTCAAAAAATGTGTATCTTTGCACCATGGTATACAAGCGGAAAATATATGATAAGTTGTTGGATTGGAAGCATAAAAGCAATGGCAGCAAGGCTCTTGTTATAGAAGGTGCACGCCGAATAGGCAAGTCCACCATTGTAGAAGAGTTTGCCAAGAGGGAATATCAGTCGTACATACTGATTGATTTCAATGACGCTTCGCAGACGGTAACGGATTGTTTCGAGCGCTATCTGGGCGACCTGGACACCTTCTTTATGATCTTGAGTGCCGAATATGGTGTGCGGCTTCATAGCCGGAACTCGTTGATTATATTCGACGAAGTGCAGCGTTACCCCAAAGCTCGCCAATCAGTCAAACGGCTTGTGAAAGACGGAAGGTATGATTACATCGAGACGGGTTCCCTCATCTCCCTGCGCGAGTCGGTGAAGGACATCACCATCCCTTCAGAAGAGAGAATCCTCCGTATGAACCCGATGGATTTCGAAGAGTTCGCCTGGGCCTTGGGCGAAGAGAGCCTCCTCAACTACATCAAGCAGTGCTTCGAGCGGCAAGAGCCTCTCGAAGGGGGCCTCCACCACCATGCCATGATGCTTTTCAAACAGTTCATGCTTGTTGGCGGCATGCCCCAAAGCGTATCGGCCTATCTCCAGAACGACAAGTCATTCATTGCCGCCGATGTCGAAAAACGCGACATCCTCTCCCTCTATCGGAACGACATGATGCGTATCGGTGCCAAATACCGTTCCAAGGTCATCTCCATCTTTGACCAACTGCCCGCCTTCCTTTCCCAGCACGAAAAGCGGGTCGTCTTTTCCAAAGTAGATGGCGGCGGCTATTTCGGCCTGTATGCCGATACCTTTTTCTGGCTCGCCGACTCGATGGTTGCCAACGAGTGCTTCAACTGTGCCGACCCCAATATCGGCCTCAGCATGAATGAAGACCGCACCTTGATAAAGTGCTACATGGGCGACACGGGACTCCTCGTCAGCCATGCCTTCGACGAAACCGAGTTGGCCGACAGCACCCTCTACCGACAGATACTCAATGGTCGCCTCTCTATCAACGAAGGTATGCTCTACGAAAATGCCATTGCGCAGCAACTGGTTGCCAACGGCCACCGTCTTTTCTTCTACAATCACTACAACGAGCAACTCCATCGCAACGATATGGAGATAGATTTCCTGCTTTCAAACCAGAGCAAGACAAACATGAAACTGTTCCCAATCGAAGTGAAATCGTCAGGCAATTACCGCGCCACCTCCCTTGAACGTTTTGTGGACAAATACCACGAGCGTGTGGCCATGGCATACATCATCCACCCGAAGTCACTGATGAAAAAAGAGAAACTCTTGGCCATCCCTCCATATATGACCATTTGCCTGTAAGGACATGCATGGGGGGTGAAAACCCGCGCATTCTCTGAGATTTTCACATTCAAAAACCCGCGCATTCTCAGATTAGTTGTTTTTGCTGCCTGGGAATTGTTCTGTATAATGTTGGTTTAGAGGGAGAAATCCAATACTCGTTTTCCCCCTTTGTTGGATGCTAATATTGGGATACAGAAAGAGAGCCATGAATCGGCTGTCGCCTATGATTCATGGCTCTCAAGTATAGCCCTAATGCTGCAAAGGGTTAGTTCACATCTTTAACAAGACGAACAAAAGTCTGGGAGGAACCATCAGTAGTAAGTTCCACACCTGATGAAGTATAGGCTGAGATATAAAGTTGGTATCCTCGTGTCGATGTCCAATAATGGCCGCCGCCATACAGAAATACTGCTCCAGCCTCTTCCATTTGTTTCCATTGCTGAGTAGTGTATCTATTCAATACGGTGCTGCTTAGGGCAGCCCCTTCGTTGAAATCAATCCCAGTCGGTAGGCTCCAGCTGTCCGGTAGAAGGATTAAGCCGTAGTATCCATTAATATCGGCAATGCCCCATTTTACAGAATGGCCGCGCCGTTGGTTAAGTAGATAGTCCCATTCGTCATAAGAAAGGGTTCGCCACTGCTGTGGTTGGTTGCCACCGTTAAGTATGGCGTTGTACACACCCCAATCAGCATAGGCGTACGGGCCAGTTAAATCACTATCGCTGCTATTACTAAATGCATCATTGTTCCATCCGCTTTTTCCCCAACGAAAATCATCTTTCCATCGTGTAGAATAATTGCTGTTGCCACTACCATCAATATCAATGGAACGATAGTATTGGTTGTATCTAAAACGCCATGTACCTTCAACTCTGCCTCCATCAGCCACAGTATGGGTGCCAAAAACCGAATACATAAGATTTCCTTGTGAGAAACGTACTTTTTTGGTAGGGCTTACGGAAAACTCACCATTCAATGTGCCAGCATCGGGTACAAACTCCAGATCGTCGCCACTAAGCGTGATGGTGAAGATACCGCTGCGCTCGATGCGGAAGCTGTGTCCCGAGGTAATGGTTTTAGTACAGACACTGCCGTCGGAAGCGTAAATTTTGATGGTGAATCCTGCTCCGTAGGTGGCAGGAGGTAGTGAAACGTAGAAGTCATGGGCAGTGGTGATGTCCTGCGGGTTGACGATGGAAAGCATCACTTCGGGACTACTATTATTACCATTGGAAGTGTATACAAGGGATAAAGTGGGTGCACCGTTATTATAGTTGAGTTGGTACAGTCCCCAAAGACGTGTGTAGTTGGCGCCAGAGGCTAATTCTATCCCCACCACGCTCTTGCCGGTGGCTTGCAGACGTAGGCGCAGGGCGCCACAGAGGTTCTTAAACACCAGCTCACTGTTGCTGGAGCGGGCCATCATTGGGAACTGCTGTAGTGAGCCGTCGGTGCTGGTTTGCACTGGCGGTAGCAGTATCACGGCTTGCCGCTGGGCCAGGCTTGCCGGATAGATGGCGGTATAGGTGGGGTCGCCGGGGTCGTCGCCCTCGGTGAAGTTGAAGGTAGTGACATACTCGCCCACGTTAGTGGTGGTGTAAGTACCCATGCCGTCCGAACCCCACACGGCTATCTGGTCGCCGTCGGTCCAGCGCAGCACATTCCCGTCCATCAGCACCTTGCCGCTGGCATCGGTGCAATGCTCCACGGTGGCGGTAAACTCAGTGATTCTCGCTCCGTCCTTCTGGCACGACACCAGTGCGACGGAAGCCACGGTGGCTAATGCCACCCCTAAAACAGTAATCTTCTTCATGACTGTGAGTTTTGTGTTACGAGAATAATTCATTGCCGCCTTCGCCGGTTTCAATCAAGCCCTCGCCGGTCTCTTCACCGATAATTTGGCTGCCGGCAAACCCCTTTTCGACGCGGGCTTGCAGCATCTCTACCACAGGTGCGTCGTACACCTGTTTGCGGCGCTGGGCCGCTGCTGTTTCTTCTTGCTTGTGCATAACTCAAGAATTTAAAAACATGGCGGATACCTGCACCATAACTCATTTTACTCAAAACATGCGGGACAATAAAAAAAGAAGCGCGGGTATCAAACTCATCGTTTATCCCGTCGTCGAGGCTCTAGCATGCCCATTTCCCGAGAATAAACAATGCCGAGCCCACGCTGTGCAGATATACGCGTTGACGCATATTACACACCAATAGGCGTTGGCGTTGTAATACCGTGCGGGAAATTGAGAATTTGCTAGATTCGACGACCGCAGATAAAACGTTCAGCTCAACGTCTTTTTGTTATGTCCTGTCGCCCACCCACTTGCCCACTATAGGCTCGGATGGTTGACATTGCAAATATACACTTTTTTTTTATTATGGCGAAGATAATTTCGCAGTCAGCCTTCGGATGCAGCTGCGAAGACTCGTGATGTGCAGTCCTCAGAAACCAAGCTGTTGAACTGGCGAAGGCACTCACCTGCCACCCCAATGCCGCTGCCACCTTTTGTCTTTCGCACAAGGCCTCAACAGGGAAGTCTTCCGAAAGAAAATTTTCGTATTCCAGTCCGTTTAGTAACTGATGTGCGTTGAGTCGAAACCGGTTCCGTCAGGCCTCAATAGCTCTCTACCAGCCATTGCCCGAAGAAGAAATCGCTGACGCGGTAAAGCCCATTGTCCGTTGTCACGATTTCTTTCTCGAGCAGTGCCCTCAATGCCGATTGGACAGAACTGGCCGAGTCCAATGAGTATTTTTTGATGAAGGCTTTTGCCGTGATGGCCTTCACGCCCTTTTCGTGGGCGATGGCCTGAAGAAGGCTCTTCTGTTTGGACGACAGCATATTGAGTTGCATTATGTACGTTCCTTCCTGCACCTGTATAATGTTCTTTTGGGCGCGGCCGAGGAGCGGCGTAGTGCATGTCTCACCCTGTGCCGTGAGGGCAAACAGTTCATTCATCAGCATCTGCATATACCATGTTGTGGCATTATAGTCTGCATACACCTGCGAAACCACGTCGGGGTCAATCTGCTTTCCATATTGTCCAAAAAGCCGACAGACGAAATCCGAGTACACATCCAGTTTGAGAGGACCCAAATCCATTAACTGCGCATTCTGGTAGAACGGTCTGGTTTTTGAAAGAAACATCTGGTTGATAGTGTGCTGCTTGCTTCCGCTGAACAGGAAGGTGGTCTGGCGGCAATTCTGTATCATGCTGCGCAAGAGTGCCTCGACGCGATGCTCAGGGAACTCGGCAATCTGCTGAAACTCATCGAGTGCCACAACACAAGGTGTGGATGACGACTCCAAATAGGCGAAAAACTCTTCAAGTGTGGTTTCGGGTTGCTCAATGGCGCCGATCCCCACCTCCAATTTCGGCTCGCCGGTTACAGAGTCAAAACGGACGCCAGCCCGCAAGGATTTTATGTATTGGAAAAAGGTTTCCCAATGTTGGGTTTTCTTCGCCTTCAGCTTTTCGAAAACGCTCCGCCCCATGATGTAGCACATCTCCTGCAAAGATGATGCGGGATAGATGTCGACAAAAAGCGGTGTGAACCGCTCCAGAACGGTCTCTTGGCTGAACAGGTGGTGGATTAAGCCCGTCTTCCCCATTCTGCGAGGCGACACGATTACCGTGTTCCTCCCGTTTTCAATTTGCTTGATGAGAAAGGCAGTTTCTTCCTCCCGGTCGCAAAACAACGCTTCTGGAATGCTCTTTGAAATGACGAATGGGTTTTGTATATCGCTGTAGTTCATATTAATGTGCTTTATTGGGTTTATAATTATTGCTTTTTCAATAATTGCAAAGATAATAATTTTTTGCCGATTGGTGGTTTTTTGTTGGTTTGGGCGGGGCGGTAGCGGGCGGGCGCGTGGGGGCGGGCGGTGGCGCAAGGCGACTTTTTTTGCGCTGCGGGGCGCAAAAAGGTTGCCGTTTGGCAAATTATTCGTACCTTTGCAATCCATTATCCAGTCAGGTTATGTTGCAATATATTGCGGACAGGGAACACTATAGCCAGGTGCTGGCGCGCTGCGCGGCGGTGCGCCACGACCTTTGGATTGCCACGGCGGACCTCAAAGACCTCTATGTGGCGGCGGGGCGCGATGCCGAGCCCTTCCTTGCAGTGCTGGACCGCCTGCTGCACCGCGGCGTGGCGGTGCGCCTGCTCCACGCCAAGGAGCCCGGCGAGAACTTCCGCTCCGATTTCGACCGCTTCCCCGGTCTGTGGTCCGAGCTGGACCGGAGGCTCTGCCCGCGGGTGCACTTCAAAATAATGATTTTCGACTGCTCCACGGCCTATATCGGCTCCGCCAACCTGACCGGCGCGGGGATGGGCATGAAAGGCGACGGCGGGCGCAATTTCGAGGCGGGCATTTTGACCGACGAACCCGCGCTGGTGGATGCCGCCGCCGACCATCTGGACGGTGTGTGGCAGGGTGCACGCTGCGGAGCCTGCACCCGCAAGGCTTTCTGCGGCGACCGCATAAGCAGTTCCAAAACTCAATTCAAATAGGAGATAACAATGCAGGATTTTGCAGCCATAGATTTCGAGACGGCCAACGGCGAGCGCAGCAGCGTGTGCAGCGTGGGGGTGGTGGTGGTGCGCGGCGGCGTGATGGCCGACACGTTCTACAGCCTCATCCAGCCCGAGCCGAACTACTACACGTGGTTCTGCCAGCGTGTGCACGGCCTGAGCCGCAGGGATACCGACAGCGCCGAGGTGTTCCCACACGTGTGGGAGCGGGTGGCACCGCTCATCGAGGGGCTGCCCTTGGTGGCCCACAACGCGCCTTTCGACGAGGGCTGCCTGCGGGCAGTGATGCGGGTCTACCAGATGGACTGGCCTGACTATAAGTTCTATTGTACCTGCCGCGCCGCGCGGCGCAAGCAGCCCTGGCTGCCCAACCACCAGCTGCACACCGTGGCCGAAGCCTGCGGCTACCATCTGGCCAACCACCATCATGCCCTGGCCGACGCCGAGGCGTGTGCCGCCATTGCCATCAAACTGTTGTAATCCCCCTCCCGGATTGCAGGCCGGAAGGTTGTCCTTCCGCTCTTTCTGCACCACATAGAGTGGTGTTGTGCGTTATTTTGACACTTGAGAAGAGACTAAATAGAAAATAAATACAAATAAAATAGAAACTAAATGGAAACTAAGGAGCGGACGAAGGAGGGGGGCGGTTACGGCACGGGGTCGAAGCCGGAGCCGCCGAAGGGGTGGCAGCGGAGAATGCGCTTGAGGGCCAGCCAGCTGCCTTTGAGGGGGCCGTGTTTTTTGATGGCTTCGATGGCGTATTGCGAGCAGGTGGGGGTGAAGCGGCAGGTGGGCGGTTTGAGGGGTGAGATGGCGGTGCGGTAGAACCAGATGAGGGCCAGCATGCTTTTGGAGAGGAGTTGGGTGAGCAGATGGCTGAGGGCGGCGAGGGCTTTGCCGAGTGATTGCCAGGCGGCTGCGGGGGTGTTCATGGGGTGGGTTGTTGTGAGCTGACGAGTTGCCGGGCAATGTGGTGGATGAGGGTGTCGGTGATGCGGTCGAGTTTGTGGTTGAGGGTGTGGAAGTCGAATATCTGGTTGTGGATGTAGTTCAGGGAGAGGATGATGGTGGTGTTGTGGGAGGTGAGGAACTGGTAGAGTTGGGGTTTGTGGGTGCGGTAGCACTCACGGGTGAGGCGTTTGACGCGGTTGCGGTCGACGGCGTGGTGGAATTTCTTTTTGGAGGTGGCGATGAGCACTTGGGCGGGTATGCCGTCAGGCAGGGTGTTGCCGGGGCATATCATCCAGTGGACGCTGTAGGGGAAGACCATGAATTTTTGGCCGGTGTGGAAGAGGTCGTCGGTGAGCTTTTGGCTGCAGAGACGTTCTTGTTTGCCGAAGGTGTACATGTGTGGTTATTCGGCTTTGGCTTTTGATTCGGCTTTGGCTTTTGATTCGGCTTTGGGCGGGGTCTGTGCTTCTTTGGCGGCTATGCGTTCGGCGCGCCGTGCGGCGGCCTGGGCTTTGCGTTCTTCTTGGAGTTGTTTGTATTTAGCTTTGTTGGCGAAGACGGATTTGGTTTTTTTGGGGGTGCCGGTGGAGGTGGTGGTGGTTTTGTGGGTGGTGTCTTTTTTGAGTGCGGTAGGGCGGGAGATGACTGATTCGTCTTGGCCTTTGCCGGTGATGTAGTTTTCGATGGCCATGGCCATGGAGGGGGAGGCTTTGGTGGGTGCGGCGATGGCGAGTTTGATGCCGGCGGCTTTGAGCGCGGCATGGGTGGAGGTGCCGAAGGCGGCGATGGTGACGGATTGCTCGGCTATGTTGGGGAAGCTTTGGAGGAGGGAGCGGACGCCGATGGGGGAGAAGAGGCAGATGACGTCGTAGTCTTTGAGTTTGAACTGGGTGAGGTCGCGGGGGACGGAAGTGTACATGGTGGCCTTGGTGTATTTGAACTTGGCCTTGTCGAGCATTTTGGTGTATTCGGTTTGTTTTTCGTCGGAGCAGGGGAAGAGGAATTTCTCGTCGCGGTGTTTGGAGAGGATTTCGATGAGGTCGGCGAAGTATTGGTTGCCGAAGAAGATTTTGCGTTTGCGGTATTGGATGTAGTTCTGTAGGTAGTGGGCGATGGCCTCGGACGAGCAGAAGTATTTCATGGTGTCGGGTATGTTTTCGCGCAGTTCTTTGGCGAGGCGGAAGAAGTGGTCGACGGAGTTTTTGCTGTTGAAGATGACGGCTGTGTAGTCGACAAGGTGTATGCGGGATTTGCGGAATTCGGACACGGAGAGGCCGACGACTTCGAAGAATTTGTAGAAGGTGATGTCGACACCGTATTTTGTGACTAAGTTTTTGTAAGGAGATTTCTCCAAATCGGCGGGTTCAGGCTGCGAAACGAGGATTTTTTTGATTTTCATGAATCTTGAACTATTTTCTCAACTCTCTAACTATAAATATAATACGACCTTTGTTACTACAATTATCGGTACGATTTCGAGGATGCAAAGATAATAAAATAAATAGAATTTGGGTGTTTTTGCATTTGTTAAAAATAGTTGCAGTCCCCTGAGGAGCCTGACGATGAACAGGAGGGCGAGGAGGGCGAGGAGGATGTAGAGGAATGTGGTTCCGACGCGGTCGGTGTAGAAGATGAAGAAGGCGAGGAGAGAGGCGACGATGCCGTAGAGGAGGTGGTAGATGTAGTTGCTGGAGAGGTAGAGGTGGATGGCTTCGTTGTTGTCGAAGGCGTTGCCGAAGAGGCGGAAGATGGCGTTGCGGAGGTAGTAGATGCCGCAGCAGCTGAGGAGGATGATGAGGTAGTGGAGTATGTTGAGCCAGAGGTTGGAGACGTTGGGGATGAAGGAGTGGTAGGCGATGAGGGAGATGGGGAGGAGCATGAGGGGGGCGATGATGGCTTGGTCGGAGGCGTGGGTGAGGTTGGAGTCGCGCAGGAGGCGGTCCATGGAGCGGGAGTTGATGGCGGACTGGAGGAGGTCGAGGAGGCCGATTTGTTTGCTGCGGAGGAAGGCGTTGATGAGGAAGAGTGATAGGGCGATGAAGATGAGGAACCAGCCGGGGGTGCCGTGGTGCTGGATGGGTATCTGATGGGTGTGTTCGACGGGGAGGAGGTGGTGGGTGAAGAGGCTTTTGTGGAGGGTGGGTTCTATGCGTCCCATGGGTGTGAAGAGGGAGTCGTAGGCACAGAGGGTGCGGAGGCTGTCGGCGGTGGTGTCGGCCAGGAGGGTATAGGGGGGCAATGTGTCTGTCTGCAGCATGGGGCTATCGAATAACTGTCATTTTTTGTATGTATGTTCCGGCGGGGTGACGCAGGATGAGTGTATAGGTGCCTAAACGGAGATGTGCGGTTGAATATTGTGTGGAGGTGGCTTGTGGAGGGATTTTTATTTTGTCGACGGTTCGTCCGAGGTTGTCGAACAGTGTGATGGTGCGGGGTGTGGGGGAGGGTGGGGTGAGGAGGGTGATGCGCGCGGAGGCGGGGTTGGGACAGATGGTGAAGTGGGCGGCGGGGAGAGGGGAGGGGCTGGGGGGAAGGGCGAGGAGGCTGTCGGCGCGGGGTGTGCCGGAGGGTTGCTGCCAGAGGGCGAGGGGCAGTTGGAGGTTGTCGATGCGGGCGCAGTCGTCGAGTTGGCTGTCGGAGTTGTCTTTTTGGTAGACCCATTCCAGCCGGTGGTGGCCAGCGGTTATGGGTCGGGAGTAGTGTTGCCAGCCGGTGTTGCCGCTCCAATAGGCGCGTCGGCGGCCGTCGACGAGGAAGTGGAGCCAGTCTTTGGGGTCGCTGGAGAGGTTGTAGTCGAACGAGAGGGTGTCGTCGGCAAGGATGTCGACGTCGAGTGCGAGGACGGACTGGAGGGAGTGGCCGATGGGTGCGGAGCGGGCGCAGGAGAGGCCTTCGTGGGGGTTGAGGGAGTCGATGACCCAGGGGTAGAGGTTGGGTGTTGCCAGGGGAGGTTGCTGAAGTCGGCTGTCTCGAAAGGTTCAGTGGTGCGGAGGGCGGTGAGCCAGTAGGAGTAGGTGTGGTGCCAGTTGCCGTGGTGGGGAGTGAGGGCGATGTTGAGGTGTGAGAGTTGCGAGGGAGTGTGGAAGGGGATGGTGACGGTGGCGGGGCAGGGGGCGAGGGTTTGGGCGGCGTTGTGCTGTATGGCGTAGCGCATCGAGTCGGCCGGGTGGGCAAGGGTGAGGGAGAGGAGATAGTCGTGGTCGGGCAGGAGCTGGCGGCAGGGGGTGAGGTCGGGCATGAGTATTTGCATTGCAGTGAGCTGTGGTCGGTGGTCGGGCAGGGGAGCGGAGATGCGTAGGGTGGTGTAGGTCTGGTTGGTGCTGTCGCTCAGTTGCAGGATGGCCGAGAGGAGGGGTTCGAAGCCCGGTGTGGAACCGGCCAGGCTGAGTGTGACGTGGGTGTCGGCCAGGCTGGCGAGGGTGGGGATGGGACAGGCGAGGGGAGCGGGCAGCTGGAGGCCTTGGCTGTTGCCTTGGGTGAGGAGGAGACTGTGGTCCACGGCGGTTTGTTGCCCTTGGTTCTTGATGTGAAGGGTGAGAAGAGAGTCGGTGGCGTGGTAGTCAGCCAAGGCAAGGAAAGGGCTGGACGGTCGATAGATGGTGGGATGGCTGGTGGCGCTGATGGCTTCGGGCAGCGTGGCGGTGAGGATGAGGCTGTCGGTGTCGAGAGCACGACAGAGGTGCAGGGTTGCCATGCTGTCGGCCGAGGCGATGGCAGTGCCGAGCAGGAGTGTGTCGACGGTGGCGGTGATGCGGGCGTGGGGAGTGGCGCGGAGAGTGATGGAGGTGGCACCAGCCATGATGCTGTCAGGAGCCATGAGGGTGAGTGTGTCGGGGTTGGTCCAGAAAGGAATCAGGGAGGGGTCGCCGAGCAGGGAGTAGATTTCCCAATAGAAGGCATCGAAGGGCGATCCGGCGTAGGTCACTGCGCGGCAGCCTTGGTGGAGCATTTGGCCCAGGGTGGTGCCGGAGGCGGGGCGAGGCTGGAGGGCGTTGGCGGGGATGATGAGAGAATCGAAGGCACCGGGACGGAGGCTGTCGAATGAGGGGGTGAGGGAGGGGGGATATTTGGCCCCTACGGCCCAGTAGTAGTCTTCGTCCCAGAGGGTTTCGTTGGTGGCCCCAATCACCGCCACGGCTCCACCCTGGGGCTGGCGGAGCAGCTCTTCGCCTAAACAGTCGCCCGCAAAGGCGTTGGAACGGCAGCAGTTGTTGATGAAAAGGGTGGGGACGGGGTTGTTGAGTGACGGGAGGTCGACGATTTTGAGTGAGGGGTTGGTCCACCCTTGGGGTGTGCAGTGGGCGGTGTAGTTGACCATTAGGTTGCGCTGGCCCAGCGCGGCAAGGATGCTGTCGCGTAGCGATGCCGAGGCGGGGTTGTGGAAACAGACGGTGTCGGCCAAGGGGCGGTGCAGGGCAGCGAGGTGAGAGAGGTAGTGGACCTGTCCGTTGGTGGTGATGGGTGCCGGGGTGCGGCTTTCGCTGCCAGCTATGAGCAGCAGTTGGTTGTAGAGAGAAGCGTAATACCCCTGCTCGTAGCGTATTATTTTGTCGACCACTTGGGCCAGCTGGTCGGGGTCGGAAACGGAGAGGCGGCCTATTTGAGCTTCGGGCAGGTAGTCGCCGGTGTATTCGGCGTAATAGAGGTCGGTGGAGTGGTTGTTGAGCCCAGGGGGGAAATGTTTACCCCTGAAGGCGGGCAGGCGGTCCACGTCGCCCACCAGCAAGATGTACATGGGGAGGTGGGGATGGGAGTGGTAAAAGAGCGAGAGGGCTGAGCGGATGCTGTCGGGGTGGGGTGTGGCGGGTGCGAGGAGGTGGATGTGGAACCCTTGCTGGCTTTTCCATCGAATGAAGGGATGGAGGGTGGGCAGGAGGTCGGTGGTGGTGACGATGTGGAAATGGCCCGCCGACGAGTCGGGAGGGAGATGTTTTGAGAAGTGGGGAGAGGGGGGAATGGGGGCAGTGCGGAAGGCCGGAGTGACGGCGGTGCCGGACTTAGTGATATATTGTTGTGCGCCGACAGATAGTGTCAGCAACATGGTGCATATCAGGGCGAAAGCCTTTGTTGAGAAGTGGTTTGTGTACATTTTCGAAATGCAAAAATAGAGAAAAAATGCAAGATAATAAAAAAAAAGTGTATTTTTGCATTGCCGTTCTGTGTTTGCATCGAGGTAGAAAGGAGAGGGTTGTGCGTGGGGCGAGAAGAGTCTGTGATAGCTTTTGGAGTGAAGTGGGAGGCCCGTGGGGAGGGATGCACCGTTCGGTTCGGTCAAGTTTGCTGCAAGATAAAACAATGTAAAACATAACATATTATGAGACGTTTAAGACTATCATTCCTTTTGGCTGCGGCGCTGATGCCTTTTGCCGCAGGGGCTCAGACGCATGTCTCCGATTATGTGTACAGTACCTACACTTCGATGTTCAGTTCGATTGAATCGACGGGGACAGAATTGTCAGAGTTAAGTTTTGCTAATATGTCGACACAGCTGATTTTGCCTTTCACGTTCTATTACGGGCAGGACACTTGTAGCATTGTCACCCCCACCATCTTTGGGCAGATAGGCATTGGCACGGCAAACCCGAGTACGAGCCCGGCCGTTTATGTCCCCAATATGAGTGTCATCGCCCCATTTGCACATGCATTCGATGGGTCAACCGCATTCGATGTCTTTTACGAAGAGAGAGGCAGTGCCCCCAACCGCAGTGTGGTGATTGAGTGGCACCTATCTTCGGCCGACACAAGTGTCCACACTAACATCCGATACCAAACGGTGCTGTATGAGACAGGTGACATCGAGATGATTTACGACACGTGCGAAGTGGCCGACACATGGGGCGTGTATGTCTATTTGCGTGAATATAGTGCCAACGCCTTGGTCGCTCTTTCTGGCACCTGGGCATCGCCGTCGGTTCAAACGGTCGCTCCGGGAGGTAGTCCCAACCTGATTCAGCTTAGTCCTACCAGCTCGCCGCAGCAGGGGTTGACACTGATGTTCTCCCGTGTGGAGTCGAACTGTCTGCGTCCTCTCAATTTTATATGCCGTTCGTTCTCGCGTCCGGACAGTGTCTGTTTTGGATGGAATGCCGCACTGGGCACCAGCCAATGGGAGTTCCGTTATGACACCATCGGCACCCCGGTCGACAGCATGCGGAACAGTGTGACGTATCTGACCGACACGTTCTATGTATGCACCACAATGGTGGCAGGTGGCATTTACGATGCCTACGTCCGCACCGACTGTGGCGGTGAGATGAGTTTCTGGGAGGGCCCCGTACGTGTGACCCCCGGTTCCTACAACATGCCCGCTACGGGTATGAACACCATCTATGCTTGTGGCGGAATGATATATGACAACGGTGGTGCGACGGGGAATTATTCCAACTCGTGCAACTCCACCCTTATCATAATGCCCTCCTCGCCCGACTCGGTGGTGGTGGTTCAAGGAACGTACCAAACCGAGCAGTGCTGCGACCATATTTATATACGCGATGGATCCAGCCCGTCGGCACCGCTGCTCTTCCAAGGGGAGGGCACAGGCACTATCCCCCCAATCGCATCGGTCAGCGGGCCGCTGACGATAGTCTTCGTGTCGGACGGCAGCGTGGTGTCGGGCGGTTTTGCCCTTCAAGTCTCCTGCCATGCAGCGCCCCAGTGCCGCTATGCCAATGAAGCCACAGTGTCGAACATTGCTGGCACTTCGGCTTTAATGCATTGGAATATGGTGGGTACCACCGGTATGCCGGACTACTTCATCGTCAGTCTGCGCAACCGAGACAACCCTGAAATACCTCTTTTTGAGGACACCACAACCAGCTTTGACTACTTCTTCACCTATCTGGATCAGCTGACCAACTACACCGCCTACATCTCCACCTACTGCAATGGCGACACCATCTTCGGCGACTCAGTCCAGTTCGTCACCCGTGCGCGCGCCGGTGGTATGTCCGACCCCTCCGGCACCGGCACTAACCAAACCAATGGGGTGCCCGTCATGTCGTCGTGGGGCAACACCTTCTGCCAAAGCATCTATACAGCTGAGGAGCTGACAGCCATGGGTGTGGAACCGGGTCCCATCCACGGTGTCACATACACGTGGAGTACGGCAGGCAGCTATAACAAAGAAATAGTCCTCTTCATGGGCCATACCAACAACACGGTCTTCACCTCCACGTCCCCCCTCACCGGCAGCATGACCCAAGTCTACACCGGCACCCGCAACACTACCGATGTGGGCCTTCATGAATATTACTTCGACACACCTTTTGTGTGGGACGGCGTGCACAGCATTGTGCTGACATCTTTTGTCAACCAGCCCGCCGGTGCCTCCCACTACAGCTCGGGTTTCTATGGCTACAGCACGTCCTGCGGTCGCAACGCGTCCCTCTATGCCTACAAGGACAACACCGCATACACCACTTCCAACCTCTCCTCGTCCTCGTTCTATTACAGCACCTCACGACCCAATGTCAACTTCATCGTGCCGCCCGACACACTCGTCACCTGCGTGGCCCCCAATGTGGTGCTAACCGATGTCCTTCCCAACAGCGTCAGCTTCCGCTGGGCTCCGGGCTATCAAGAAACCTCGTGGGACATCTACTACAAGACCCAAGCCGACAGCGTGTGGACCACAGCATCCCTCATCGTGTCCGACTGGTATTTCACCATCTACGGCCTCACTCCCCAAACCGACTATACAATCAAGGTAGTGCCCGAATGCGGAGGCGACAGCATTGCGGCCACCCTCAATGTGACCACTCCCTGCACCGAGTTCACCACCTTCCCCCTCACCGAGAATTTTGAGAACTTCATAGCCACCTCTACCTTTGGCTCTCCCACCCAGCACTGCTGGCATAGAATCACCACAAGCACCAGTTCCTTCTACCCCTACGTCACTACCTCTTATGCCAACAGCGGCTCCCGCAGCATGTACTTCTATAGCAACTCGGCCGTCCAGTCCTACCTTGTCCTCCCCCTCATGGGCGAGCAACTCGACACCCTGCAAGTCTCCATGGCCCTCTACAAAACCTCCACCAATTATAACATAAAGATAGGCACCATGTTCGACTACACCGACCTCACCACCTTCCAGTCGATTGCCGAGGTCACCCCGACAGCCAACAACACATGGGAAATGATTGAGGTACCCCTCCGTGGAGCCAACCCCTCCCACCATTATATCGTCCTTGCCTCCTATGGCGGCACTTCGAGCATATATCTCGACGACCTTGAAGTCAACTATATCCCCACCTGCCCCCGTCCGACCAACGTGACGGTCACCAACGTCACCGCCAACTCCGCCACAGTCCACTGGTCCGATCCCGGCGTCAACTATTTCGAAATCGAATACGGCCCCGCCGGCTTCGCCCACGGCACCGGCACCATAGTCACCAGCGTGGACGACAGCGTCAACCTCTACGGTCTATCCCACTCCCGTATCTATGACATCTACGTGCGCGGAGTCTGTGTCAATACCGACACCTCCAGCTGGTCCTTCATCGCCAACTTCAACACCCTTTGCGGCGACATTGACAGCCTTCCCTTCCAAGCCTCTTTCCGCTACAACCGCACAGGCTCCACCTCCAAGCCCTATTGCTGGACATGTGGTGGCTACTCCTCCTATCCCTTCATCACCGACGTCACCAACTCGTATGACGGCACCACCCACCGCTCACTCAACATGTATTCCTATTTTACCTCGCCCGCAACCTATGCCTCGTTGCCCAAACTCGACAGTATATCCTATCCCATCCAGAACGTCCAGGCCATGATGACCGCCTGGTCCAATACCGCAGGCTCCTACCTCATTGCAGGAGTCTGCCTGCAGCCCGGCGACCTCACCACCTTCACCCCGGTCGACACTATCGCCCTCACCACCGAGCCCAGCATCTACGACGTCTCCTTCGAGTCAGTGCCCGGTGCCGGACAGTACATAACACTGGTTTCTGACGCCAACGTCTCACCCAACAACATCAACAGTTTCTACCTCGACAGCATCCGCGTAGAACTGGTGCCCTCCTGCCAGACCCCCAACCGTCTGGAATCCGTCAACACCACCCACAACACCGCCACCCTGGGCTGGAACCCCCGCTCCTATGCATCCCAGTGGCAGATTGAGTACGGTCCCCACGGCTATGTCTTTGGCACCGGCACCCGTGTCATCGCCACCAGCAACCCCATGACCATCACCGGCCTCAACCCCTCCACCCAGTACGACTTCCGCATCCGCACCATCTGCGGCACCGGCGACACCTCCGTTTGGTCGCGTCAGGTGGGCCATTTCGCCACCCGTCAGATACCCGCGCCAGTCCCCTATTTCTACGACTTTGAGACTCCCGCCGAATGGGAAAACTGGCAAACCAACTCTAACACCACCATCAACTGGTATCGCGACACCGCTGCCGGCGACGGCACTCCCGGCTTCGGCGACACCTCCTTCTACTCCATGTTCATCTCGGCCGACTCCGGCATGACCTACAGCACCGACCTCACCAAAGTAGTGAACGCCTCGGCCTACCGCGACATCGACTTCGGCCCCAGCGACTCCAGCTTCACCCTCTCCTTCCGCGCCCGCGCCGGCGGCACCCCCTCGGCTGGCTACGACGGCCTCATGGTCTTCCTCGTCAACCCCGACATCCCGGTTGTGGCCTCCGATGCCAACATCACCTCGCCCTGGGGTATGGTCAACAACCTCACACCCCTTGTCACCGTGCGCCTCAGCCCCTTCTGGAACACCTACACCGTAGTGCTCGACACCCTCTCCGGTGTGCGCCGACTCGCCTTCTTCTGGTTCAACCAGTCCACCTCCAGCACCCCCTACTCCGGTGGCCCTGCCGCGGTCGACAACATCCGCATCAGCTTTATCGACTGCCCGCGTCCCGCAGGCGTCCACACCACCCAGCTCTCCATGACCTCGGCCACCGTTGCATGGTACGGCCCCGAATCCGCCAACTACCATTTCCTCTGCCGCTCACGTACCGGACAAATTGTCCTCGACGACTACGTCAACACCAATAGCGTCCACCTCACCGGCCTCTCCCCCAACCTCACCTACCAGGTCTACGTCCGCCGCATCTGTAGCGACACCGACAGCTCCAACCTCTCACTCAACTACTCCTTCACCACCAAGCGGTGCAATGAGACCATCTTCGACACCGTAGCCGACTTCGCATCCACCACCACCTCATACTACATCCCCATCAACAACTACTACAGCTACTCCTACTCCCAGCAAATCGTCACCCACGACGAGCTGTCCGGCCCCTCCTCCATCTCCGCCATCAGCTTCTACTACACCAACCCCTCCGCAGCCGTCACCAACAAGACCAACTGCACCATCTATATGGGCCACACCTCCCTCGCCTCCTTCGCCTCCACCAACAACTTTGTCGACCCCGACAGCCTGCGCATCGTCTACACCGGCAGCCTCAACTCCACCCAAGGCTGGAACCGCTTCCTGCTCAACTATCCCTTCGAATACGACGGAGTCCACAACCTCGTCATTGCCATTGACGACAACAGCGACGCCTACTCCGGCACTACCAACACCTTCGGTGTCCACAACACCCCCGACAACAAATCCCTCGCCTTCTACAGCGACGGCGTCAACCCCGACCCCACAAGCCTCACCTCACTCAGCGCCTTTACGGGCACACGTACCACCCTTGCCTACCGCAACCAGATGGCCTTCGAGTTCTGCCCGCCCACCATGTGCCATGGTCCCGTGCTCCTCAACCCCATCATCCGACCCAACGTCGTCACCCTCCGCTGGCGCAACACCGGCAGCTCCTACCAGGTAGGCTACCGCCTGGCCTCCACCTCCTCCTGGATTGTCAACGACCTCGTCACCTACGACACCTTCTACGTCATGAACAACGTCATCCCCAACACCGACTACGTCTACCAAGTGCGCCAAGTGTGCGACAGCACCGGCATTTCCGGCTGGGAAATGGGCCAATTCAACTCCGGCTACATCCCCTGCCTCCCGCCCGAAGGACTCCGTGTGACCTCCGTCACCCACAACAAAGTCGACCTCCGCTGGGATCCTGAAGAAAACAACATCAGCTACCGACTCCACGTCTTCAACAGCTACTTCGACAAATATGTCTCCAGCTACATCGCTCACAAGAGCGTCTCCGGCCTCGATGCCAACATGACCTACTACGCCGCCGTCCAGACCACCTGCCAGGACATCGACGACCCCAGCGAGTGGAGCGACACCATCACCTTCGTCACCGACTTCTGCCCTGACGTCACCAACGTCACCTATTCCAACCTGCAGGGCAACAGCGTCGACATCGACTGGACCGAGGGCGGCCGCGCCACCCAGTGGGAAATCCAGTACGGCTACCGTGGCTTCGACTTAGGCAACGGATTCTCCGTCATCGCCGACTCCCACCCCTACCACCTCGGCGGCCTCATTGGCGAGAACGAATACGACATCTACGTCCGGGCCATCTGTGGCAACGACTTCTTCAGCGAGCACTGGTCCGAACCCATCACCATCCTCACCCCCTTCAGCAGCATCCAAAGCTCCACCGACGATGCCCGCGTCCGCCTGGCACCCAACCCCACCAGTGGCGATGTCAGCCTCACCCTGCCCGCCTCGGGCAGCGCCATCCTTGTCGAAGTCATCGACCAGGCCGGTCGCACCCAGCTCACCGCCACCCTGCCCGCTGGCACCGAAAGCACCACCCTCGCCACCTCACAGCTGGCTCAGGGCGCCTACTTTGTCCGTGTCACGGCCGACAGCATCAACGCTATCAAAAAGCTGATAGTCAAGTAACGCTCCGCCCCACCCCACGGGGTGCGGCGTTTCATAACCCTCAGTCGGCAGGGGCGTCCCAACCACAATTGGGCGCCCCCGCCGCTCTTTTGCCCTTCGGCGGCAGCCAATGCGCACCCCGTCGACAGACCTCTGGTAGCGCAGTAGTCACCATTTGGCTGCGCCTTCTACGCACATTAACCTACATTTTGTCTATCTCTAAGAGACAATCAAGAGTCAAAATAGAATATAAAGAGAAAATATCAAGCCAAGGCAGTTACGCCCTCGCTGCCCCGAGCGTACCCGCCATGAGCCGTGAATGTCCAGCAAACGTGCGTTAAATAAAGTTAAGCCATGCGGGTTTCTTTGTACAAGTTAAAAAAAATGCTTTAATTTGCATTGTAAAAATATTTTGTCAATTGGCTTTATATTTCGTTCCAATATGCTGAAAGACATATATATGCTTTTTTTAAAAGCCGATGTTATGAATTGCAATCTTTTCGCACCTAAAGGGATCGACGGTTGCAAAAGGGCTTTTTTGAGGCTTTCTACTTCCCCAATCTTTTAATTCTTGTGTTCGAAATATATGTTATTGCCCACTTTCAGCGAAAATAGTTTTTGTTATTATGGTAGCCCCCCCTCCGGGGTGGCGCCGAGAGTGCCGGGCAGTGCCACCGACTGTTCCAGGAGCTACCGCCCCGCGAATAGGAAACAATTCAACACATTTATTAATCAATACTTTTCAAGATGAAGAAACTTCTTATCCCTTTGCTGTTGGCAATAGGACTATTGCCACAGCTGACAGAAGCCCAGACACCGTGCAGTGGTTTCACTCCGGTGCCTTACTCGACAGGGTTCGAGGGGCTTTCGACCGCTGACATGCCAGCATGCTGGTGGCAAGTGGCCTCGGGCAGTAGCAGTGCGTCTACTTTCCCGTCGGCTTACGCCTATGCCAACAATGCCCGCAATGGCGGTGTCTACTTCGAGTTTGAGAGCAGCAGCGGTCAGACCGAGATTGCCGCTCTGCCCGAGATGGATGACATCAACCAGCTGATGTTGACGTTCTACGCTTCGGTGATGAATGTCAACTTTATGCTTGAGGCTGGCGTGATGGAGGACTCCACCTTCGTGCCGGTCGACACCGTGCAGCTCACTGCTGGCAGCGGTGGCAACTGGCACGGCTCGTACTACCCCTACACAGTGTTTTTCAACAACTATTCTGGTTCGGGTTCCCGCCTGGCCCTGAGGGTCACGGCCAGCGGCAGCTATACACTTATGCTGGACGACTTGACCGTGGACTACGTCCCCAACTGTCTCCCCCCCACCAACCTGACGGTGGACAGCGTCAGTGTGGACTGGATTGCCCTCCACTGGACAGAGATTGGAACAGCCACCTCGTGGGTGGTTGAGTACAGCACTACTCCCATTGCCGACTCTCTGCTGGGCACCGGTATCGGAACTGTCCAGAATGTGACGGGCACCCCCGCCACCACGCTGAACCTCCTCGACACCGCCACTGGCTATTATATCTATGTCTATTCCGACTGCGGTGAATACAGCGCCGCTATCTCTACCCAGGCTGCCACGCTGAGCGGTTTGCCCGCCACGGTGCCTTACTTCTGCGATTTTGAGCAGGCTGGCCCCAACGGCTGGGAACTGCTCAATAATAACCAGACAAACAAGTGGGTTGTGGATTCGGCCACCAGCAATGGCGGCAGCCGCAGCCTCTACGTCTCCGACAACAACGGCGTCAGTAATAACTATACTATCACTTCCTCTTCGTATTCGTTTGCTGTGCGTACCATCACGCTGCCCACTGCTGGCGAGTATTCCTATAGCTTCGACTGGAAAATGGCAGGTGAAGGCTGTTGCGACTTTATCCGTGCGGCTCTTGTCCCTGTCAGCACTGATATTACCGCTGGCAGCTATTGCGGATTCAGCAGCACAAACGGTGTCCCCGCTGGCGGCATCGCCCTCGATGGCTCTTACCGGCTTAACCAGCAGTCCAGCTGGACTACCCAGTCCGGTACATTCATTCTCACTACCCCCGGCACGTATAATATTGTCTTCCTTTGGCGCAACGACGGCAGTGTGGGCACTCAGCCCCCTGCGGCTATCGACAATGTGTCGCTCAGAATCAATACTTGCCCCACCCCCTACGGGTTGACAGCCAGCAATGTGATTCCTACAGAAGTGACGTTGGCATGGCATGTCATAGGCACCGAGTCGGAATGGCAGATTACCTATGGCGACCAGGTTGAGACTGCGTACGACTCGACTGTCACTATCTATGGCCTCACCCCCGACACCACCTATCAGTTCCGTCTGCGTGCAGTGTGCGGCGACGATGACACCAGCAATGCCATCTCTATCATTGTTACTACTCCTCCCTCATGCCCTGCCCCCACCGATTTTTCCGTCCTCAGCACCGGTGGCGACTGGGTGGAGTTTGGCTGGCACACCGGTTACCAGGAGACTCAGTGGCAGTTGGCCTACGGCTCCAACGGATTTGTGCCTGACGAGAACAGCACTATTGTCGATCTGTACGACACTGTGTATACCCTTACAGGTTTGAGCAGCGACAGCACCTACTCTGTATATTTGCGTGCCGACTGCGGTGGCGAGTATAGCTCGTGGGTCTCGCTGAGCGGCATTATGCCGGGTGCTTTTGTCATGACCCATTCCACCGACACCCTGCGTGCCTGCGGAGCTGTGATTTTCGACAACGGCGGCCCCGATGGCGACTATTCCAATAGTTTGAACCAAACCCTGGTGGTGATGTCACCGTCGCCCGATTCCACCCTCCGCATTTGGGGTACTTTGAGCAGCGAATCCAACTGGGACTACCTCTCCATATTCGATGGCATTGGCACTTCCGGAACTCAGCTCTACGAGGCTTCGGGCGAGAACCTCACGGTGGGTCCGTTTGTCTCCACTACGGGAGCTTTCACTATCCGCTTCACTTCCGACGGTAGTGGTACCCGTTCGGGCTTTGAACTCCATACCCTTTGTGAGTATCTGAGCAGCTGTGCTCAGCCCATCAATGTGGCGGTCGACTCTGTGTTTGGCGACACGGTCTATCTCTCGTGGCACGACACGGCCATGGTCGGCACTTATGAAATTGCCTATGGCTCTCGGGGTTTCAGCCCAGACTCTGCTGAGAACATTGTCAACGTGTGGGGCGACAGCACCTACATGTTTACCGGCTTACCGGTAGGTGTAGATTTCGATTTCTATGTGCGTGCTGATTGTGGCAGCGAGCCCAGCAACTGGTCCGGTCCCGCCTCTGCCACAACTGGCTGGATCTACATTATGTCCACCTCCGGCACCGACACCATTAGAGGTTGCGGCTACACCATCTACGATAACGGCGGCCCCGATGGCGATTACTCTAATAGCTGCGAAGCCACAGTGGTTGTCTTCCCCTCTTCGCCGGACTCTTTGTTCCAAATACAGGGAACATTGAACAGTGAGAGTGGTTGGGACTTCCTCACTATCTACGACGGTGTCGGCACTTCGGGTACACAGCTTTATCGTCAGTCTGGTTCGAATCTTGTAGTTGGCCCGTTTGTCTCTACCACTGGAGCTTTCACTATTAATTTCCATTCAGATGGAAGCACTGTCCGCTCGGGCTTTGAACTGCTCACCACCTGTATGGCCCCCCCGCAGTGCGCCGAGGTGCTGGATGTGGCGGTGCGTCCGGGTGTCACCAGTGCCTTGTTGACTTGGAACGAGGGTCAGTTTGGCACCTATAACGGTGCTATGATTGAGTACCGCGAGGCTGGCGACAGCGTCTGGATCCCGGGCATCACCACTACCGATCATTATGGTGCCCTGACCGGTCTGGACACCCTCACTGCTTACGTGGCCCGCGTCATAGCCACCTGCGACGAAGGCAACGCCAACCCCGTGGAGATTGAATTCACCACGAACCAATATGGCTGCGCCGAGATTGACACTGTCAACTCAGTGTCCGACACCATCGGCAACGGTACGGGTACCAGCAACTATCTTCCCAGCTATAGTACCTACAACTATGGTCTCTCCCAGCAGGTGTACACCGCTGCCGAGATTGGGCACGGCGGCATGCTGACAGCCATATCTATCATGCCACAGACTATCGCCCAGCAGCGTACATACGAAATCTATCTGGCCCATACCAGCCAGACCTCTCTCTCGGGCTTTATCCACCCGAGCGACATGGTTCGCGTCTACGACGGTGCCCCGCTCACCCTGACTGCCGATCAGTGGGTTACCTTCCAGCTCGACTCGCCGTTTATGTACAACGGCAGTGACAATTTGCTTGTCTGCTTCCGCGACATGACGGGTGCTTGGGTCAGTGGCAACTACTGGTATGCGCACACGCCGGGACAAAACAGTGTGTATGCCTATCAGGATGGTGGCGCGTATGACCCCTTTACCACCACGGGCGGCACCACCACCTCCTCCCGCAACAATATGATTTTCGACTTTTTGGCCTGTGCACAGCAGTCCACCTGTCCGGCACCCGTTGCCCAAGTGATGGAAGTTGATGCCACCAGTGTCACCGTAGCCTGGGCTCCCGGCGATGTCGAGACCTCTTGGGATCTCTACTACCGTCTGGTGGGCGACACCAGCTACACCTTGGCCGGCACCACCTCCAACCTCTCCTACACTTTCACCGGCTTGTTCTCCAGCAGCGAGTATGAGTTCATGATTCAGGCTCCCTGCGCTGGTTCTAATGATGGCGCAGCCTATGTGAGCGCTTCCACCACCTGCGGACGTTCGCCGCTGCCCTATACCGAGGACTTCGAGGCCTATAGCGGCACCTTCAGCCGTCGCTGTTGGTATACCGGCACCACCAATCTGGGCACTACCTATCCCAACCCCACTGTGGTCAGCCTCACCGGCGACCCCAACAAGCTGCTCCTCCTCTACAATGGTGCTTATGTAATCCTGCCCGAAATGGATGCCCCGCTCAACCAGTTGCAGATCCGCTTCAACTTTGTGCAGGGTGGCGACAATGTACGCCTCATCATGGGTATCATGGACAACCCCACTGCTCCCATCGACAGCATCCGCGTCATCGACACCCTCATCCGTTCCAACATGGACTCCACCACGGCCTACGTCTATGTCACCTATCCGCTCGACGGCATTGCTGACACCGCAGGTCACCTCGCTTTCTGGGATGCCTTCAACGACAACTACAGCTTCCTCGACAACATCGTTATCGAGTATATCCCCAACTGCTCCAACGTCACCGAAATCACAGCCGGCAACACTACAGCCACTACGGCTGATGTCAGCTGGGCTGGAGTCTCCTCGGCCACGGGCTATATTGTGGAATACGGTCCTCGCGGCTTCGTGCCCGGCACTGGCACCACCGTCAGTGTCACCGGCACCTCCACCACCATCACCGGCTTGGCCAGCGGCATCAGCTACGATGCTTATGTCTACGCCGTCTGCGGAGCCAGCAACGACACCTCCATCGCCCTCTCCAACGTGCGCTTCACCACTCAGTGTGGTGTGTATAACGCCCTCCCCTATGTTCAGAACTTCGAAGGCATAGTCGATCCCGGCGATGCTTCCACCAACATTGTCCCCAACTGCTGGGTCTCCAAAGTGCTGCCCACGGGTTCGGGCAATCAGCCTCACGTAGCCTACATCACCAATGTCAGCCAGGCTCCCTCGCAGCAGTACTGCTTCTACTTCGAAGGCGTAGGTATCGCTGCTCTGCCGGAGATGGCCACCCCGCTCGATTCGCTGCGCATCAGCTTCCACCTCTGGAACGGCGATCCCAGCCAGTATGGTCTCATCATTGGTGCAGTCGACAATGCAGACTCCAACTTCGAGGCCTCCTTCCAACCCATCGACACCATCCCCTTCTACGGTGTAGGTAACGAGTTCAACGTAGAGTCTTACCTCAACGGCTACACTGGCAACAGCAACCGCATCGCCATTGCCTCGTACAATGTTGCTGGCAACGCCACGGCCTATCATTACATCGACAATCTGGTGGTCGACCGTGCACCCAACTGCATCGCTCCGCAGCGTGTGCGTACCACCTTCCTGACTGATACTGCGGCCACCCTCGCTTGGACCTTCAGCAATGCACCCAACTATAGTATCGAATATGGTGTCCATGGCTTTACCCCCGGCACTGGTACCACCGTTACCAGCACCGCCAACAGTGTAACCCTCATCGGCCTCACCGCCTACACCCAGTACGATGTCTATCTCGTCAGCCAGTGCAGTGCCACCGAGACCAGCGACACCACCCTCTTCACCTTCACCACTCTCCGTTCTGGCCCTGTCACCACCCTGCCCTACCTCTGCACCTTTGCCGACTCGGCCATTGCCTTGGGATGGGAACCCGTCAACGGCAGCCAGACCAACAAATGGCACGTTGGCACAGCCGCCCACTTCGGCACCGCCGACAACTATGCCATGTACATCTCCAACGACAACGGCACCAGCAATTCCTACTCCATTAATTCCAGCAGTTTCGTGTATGCTTACCGCACGTTCATCTTTGCTGCCGGCACCTACACCATCTCCTACAACTGGCAGGCTTATGGTGAGTCCACTTGGGACTATCTCCGTGCTTGGCTTGCTCCTGGCGACGTAGATTTCACTGCCGGACAACTGCCCGACGGCACCACCTCGACCAACACCTATTCCTCCACGACCCCTGCTGGATGGATCCCCCTCGACGGCGGTTCCCATCTGAACCTCCAGTCCAGCTGGCAGACCCGGATCGACGACGCGACCATCACCACTCCTGGTGCTTACCACTTGGTCTTCATGTGGGCCAACGATGGTGGTGGCGGTTCCAATCCTCCCGTTGCTATCGACAATGTCGAGGTCTATCTGAACCCCTGCGCTGCGCCGCAAAACATTTTTGCAACTTCGGTAGGTACCACCACCATTGACCTTGACTGGGTTGATATCGCTCCCGCCATATCCTGGCAGGTTGAGTACGGTCCCCAGGGCTATTCCCTTGGCACGGGTACACTCATGAACGTTGTCAGCCATCCCGTCACCGTCACTGGCCTCGACACCCTGACCACGTACGACTTCTATGTCCGTCCCATTTGCTCGGCTAACGACACCGGCCGCTGGAGTGTTACCGCTACCTTTGGAACCTCCCTCTGCGACAACGCCACTACCGTTGCCACTGGCTCTGAGTCGTCGCCCAACACCACCTACTATGCGCCTGTCAACAACTACTACCGCTACACCCTTAGCGAGACCATTGTCGACAGTGCCGAGATTGGTGGACCTATGGACATCGAATACATAGCCTACTACTACGACTACTCCAGCCCCACTACCGACAAAACCAACTGCACCATCTACTTCCAGCCCACTGCCAAGACGGTCTTTGCCAATTCATCCGACGTTGTGGCTCTCGACTCCGCCACCGGCGTCAAAGTCTACGAAGGCCCGCTCAACTGCACCCAGGGATGGAATTTCTTCCAGCTCGACACCGTCTATAGCTATGACGGCAACGGCAACCTCATGATCATCGTCGACGACAACTCCAACGACTACAATAGCTTGTCCTACGTCTTCCGCAGCCAGCCCTGCACCGGCAACAAGACACTTTACTACTACTCCGACAGCTATGACCCTGATGTGACCAATCCCTCTGGCTTCTCTGGCAGCAAAGGTGTTGCATCCTGGCGCACCGCCATGCAGCTACTCTCTTGTGGCAGCGTCGGTTGCCCCAGACCAGTCATTACCAGTGTCAGCCACACCTACGAGAGTGCCACCATCACATGGTCTGGCTCAGGTGCCAACTACGAAGTCAACATCAAGGAAAGCGCCGCTGCCAACTGGCCTGCCACCGACATAGCAGTGACTGGCAACAGCTACACCTTCAATGGCCTCCAGCCCGCCACCTACTACACCTTCCGTGTACGTAAGGACTGCAGCGCCGACAGCCTCGGCTACAGTGAATGGACTTCTGATGCTGTCCTCACCGACAGCCTGCCTTGCCTGCCGCCCACCAACCTGCATGCCACCGCTGTCACCAATGCCACTGCCACCCTCGACTGGACTCCCTTCGGTGTCGAAACCGCTTGGGATATCCATGTCTGGTTCACCGGCGGCCTTGACAGCATCTACACCGTCACCACGCGTCCTGCCACCATCGGCGGCTTCGCGGCCGGCCTCACCTACAATGCTGCCATCCGTCCGCTCTGCGGCTCGGCTCACAACATTTTAGGCGACTGGAGCGACACCATCACCTTCGCCACCGCCACCTGCCCCGATGTCACTGGTCTCACCGCCAGCAACGTCTCCGCCAACAGCGTGACCCTCAGCTGGACTGCCGACCCCATGGCCCAGAGCTGGACCATTGAGTACGGCTTCCGTGGCTTCGACCAAGGCACCGGCACCACCGTCAACGTAACATCGAACAGCTATGTTGTCACCGGCCTGCTCGACGACACCGAATACGAGTTCTACGTCCGCGCCGTCTGCGGCACTGGCTGGATCAGCGAGAACCTCGCACGCACCACCGCCACCACCCAGATCGGTGAGGTGATTTGCGATGCTCCCACCGGCATCACCACCTCTGTGGCCGACAACGCCATCACCGTCAACTGGACTGCTGGCGAAGGCAACATCAGCTTCGAAATCGAGTATGGCCCCCACGGCTTCACCCACGGCAGCGGCATCACCACCAGCGCCACTACCTCGCCCGCCACGCTGGCCAACCTCGAATACGAGACTCAGTACGACATCTACGTCCGCGCCATCTGCGACCAGAACACCTACAGCAACTGGAGCATCATGGCCACCGCCACCACCGGTCAGCGTCCGTCCGATGACTGCGATCCTGTCACCAACCTCCTTGTGGAAGAAATCACCGACACCTCTGCCACCATCACCTGGACTCCCGCCGAGGGCACCAGCAGTTGGCATGTCGTAGTGGCCGATCCTCAGGGCAACGACATCACCGACGTCATCTGGGACGAACCTGCCATCGGTATCATCGGTCTCACACCTGGCACCAACTACATGGTCAAAGTCCGCACCAAGTGCGACGATGATAACTACAGCGCATTCGTGTCCACCAACTTCCGCACCACCGGCGGCCAAGGCATCAACGATGTCACCTCCGCCTCCTGCACCATCTATCCCAACCCCACCAGCAGCTCCACCACCATCAGCGTGAGCGGTGTCAACGGTAAGGTGAAGATAGCCGTTGTCGACATGAACGGACGCACCGTTGCTTCCGACATCCTCGAATGCAGCGCCGACTGCACCAAGACCTTCGACGTCAACCGTCTGGCTCAGGGTGCTTACTTCGTCCGCATCACTGGCGACAATGTCAACATGGTCAAGAAGCTGATTGTACGCTAATACATCAGCTCTGTCTTACTCTCAGTCGGGTGGCCCCACGGCCACCCGACTTTTTTTTGTGTTTTCTTTGCCCTGCCGCAGCCTTTATCCCTAAATTCCAGTTACAAGTGCAACACTGAGTAGAAAAAAAAGAGTACCATAATTTGGTACTCTCAGGTAAAATGACTACTTTTGTGTTGTCAAATGAAAAAATATAATCACATTACCAAAGAGCA
>Ga0247611_10001195_pt1 | contig 47307 bp, 35 predicted proteins | sample 177DNAGHGhighgp2_FD_192422 | JGI IMG/M metagenome (GOLD analysis project Ga0247611, IMG submission 192422) | Sheep rumen microbial communities from Palmerston North, Manawatu-Wanganui, New Zealand - 1770 DNA GHGhigh gp2 | ecosystem: Host-associated > Mammals > Digestive system > Stomach > Rumen... | reverse complement strand
GAATATTGCCAAAAACCTGTTCAACGACATCTCGCTTGAGTACTACCTCAACGATGCCGGTAACCGCTACTTGAAGCTCTTCCGCCATGCGAGCTACGAGAATGTGCTCGAGGGACAGGTTACCGAAACGGGTGTCGCCTATGTGCTCAAGCGCAAGCTCACTAATCTCAAGAACCTGTTCAAGTTCAAGCACTCACGTGAGTATCTGTTGCGCGATTCCCTCGAGAAAGCCCGCAAGGCACAACTCAAGCTCCAGGAAAAAGCCATCGAAGCCATTACCACCCAGGAGGAACAATTCACTGTCCCCCTCGATGGAAATGATAACGCTATCGACCGTCCCATCCTAAACCGCAAGAAAGATGAAGACAATACGCCATAACGGAAGTGACATCTGCCATCTCATCTTGGCAGCAATGTTGCTGTTGCTGGTATCTTGTTCAACGACCAAGAAACTGGGCGAGAATGATATCCTCTACACAGGGGTGAAGCACCTCAAGTACCATGAGGATTCAGTTAAGGTGGATGCTGGTGTCAAGGATGACATCTTCACGGCTATCAATGTGCGCCCCAACAATCCTCTTTATTCGCCCTATTACCGCACGCCTTTCCCTATCGGGCTGATGCTATATAATAACATTGACGAGAATGCGACAGGTTTCAAGGGATGGATTTATAAGCATTTTGCTGCCAAGCCTGTGCTCATTCGTCGTGTTAATCCACAGGCGCGCGTGGACATGATCAACAACATCTTGCGCAACAATGGTTATTTCACCTCATCGGCGACATATGCCCTGCACCCTGCCAAGAATCCCAAAAAGGCTAAAATCTCCTATGATGTGAATATCAATCCGCCCTATACCATCGGCAACGTCGAGTACTCGGGCAGTAACGAGCCGGTGATGCAGATGGTGGACTCGCTGGCTCGCGTGAATCATTACCTGCGCACGGGCAGCCGATACTGTCTGGACTCGCTCAGTGCCGTGCGCATCGATATCACCAACTATGTGCGCAATCATGGCTACTATTTCTTTCGACCCGAGTATATCCAATATTTGGCCGATAGTGTTCAGGAGCCAGGTGTGATACACATGCGTTTGATAGAGTCGGGAGACATCCCCAATAATGCTAAGCGCCGCTACATCACCCATGACATTACCGCCACCGTCGTCAACGATGACGCGGTAGGCGAGGCCGATACTGTCTATGACTCTCGTTGCACGCTCATTCGATATGAGCCGGTTTACATCAAGGATCATGTTATACCATCGTGCATTCGCACCCGCAAGGGGCGCATCTTCCGTGTCAACAGTATCGACCGCACCCAGGCTGCGTTGTCACGGTTGGGCATCTTCAGTACGGTTGACATCCAGGTGACACCGCTCGACAGTGTCACTCCCGAGGGCGAAGGTTTGCTTGATCTGGCCATTTATTGCCAGCTTGACAAGCCATGGGAGGTGACTTTTGAGATGCATGGCACATCCAAGAGCAACAGCTTCATTGGCCCCGGTGTCGAGGTGGGAGCTTCTCACAAGAATGCTTTTGGGGCCGGGGAGAAGTTCTCGATGGACATCTATGGCGACTATGAGTGGCAGACGAGCGGTGGTGATTACAAGAACTCTGATTTGGATTCCTATGAGTTTGGTATCGAAGGTAAACTTGATTTCCCGCGTCTACTGGCTCCCAAGTTCCTGTATCCCTCACGTCGTTACACCAACTGGACCCGTTTCTCGGTTAGTGCCGACCTGATGAATCGTCCCGGCTTTTTCAAGATGGCGCAGATGAGTGCTGCAATGACTTGGGAGTGGCATGGCAGCCGCTATTCAAGTCATGTTTTGTCACCGTTCCGTCTCACCTATAATAGATTGTTGAGCAGCACAGCGGAATTTGATTCTGCCATGGTGGCCAATCCTGCCCTTGCACAGAGTTTCTTGAATGTATTTGTCCCCAAGATTGAGTATACCTACACCTATAATCGAGATGTTACCCCACGTGACCACATCACATTCACTGCGGGTGTTGCCGAGGCAGGCAATGTCTTCTCGGGCATTTGGTCGATTTTCAAGTCCAAGGGCACCAAGGAACTGTTTGGCACACCATTCTCGCAGTTTGTCAAGGCTCAGGCTCAGGTCGTGTGGACCCGTCAACTGGGACGTGCTGGTGAACTGGCCACAAGGATGATGTTGGGGGCGGTTCATGCCTATGGCAATCTTGACGAGGTGCCCTACAGGGAGCAATTCTATGTGGGTGGTTCCAATTCGGTGCGTGCCTTTGCCGTGCGCACCATTGGTCCCGGCAGTTATCATCCTGTTTACCGCGACCGATATTCCTATTATGACCAGACGGGTACCTTCAAGTTTGAGGCCAATGCCGAATATCGCTTCCCCATCTTGGGTTATTTTAAGGGTGCTGTGTTCCTTGATGCAGGCAACATTTGGCTGCTCGAGAACGATGAGTTCCGCCCTGGTGGACAGCTTAAGATGAAGAATTTCTTTGACGAACTGGCACTGGGCACGGGATTGGGTCTGCGATTTGACATGTCGATGCTGGTTGTGAGGGCCGATCTGGGTATTGGCATTCATGCTCCCTACGACACGGGAAAGAGGGGCTACTACAACATTCCCAAATTCAAGGACGGATTGGCCTTCCATTTAGCCATAGGTTACCCATTCTGATGCATCTAAAACATAGAGACTATACAAACTATGAGATAGCTATAAACCATTTAAACTCATTGCTTATGAAAAAGATTACCTTTATTATGCTCTTTGCCGCAATGGCGGTAATGAGTGCTTTGGGACAGGGTCTGACAGCATCATTTGCTGCTGATGAAGCCTTGATCCCCTATTACCAGATGGGATGGGACACTGCCGATGAATTTGCGACATGGACCTACAGCTCAACCAGTAGCAATACCTGGCGACAGGGAAACCGTTCGCAATCGTTCCAGCGCATCGACCCGTCGAGCATGGCCTCGATGATTCTCGACTATTCTGGCGGACAGTACGAGACAGCCACTTCTCCTGCTATCGAAATCAAGCCTAACAGCACCCTCGAGTTCTACTGCTATGCCAGTGGCATCTATCTGGTATATGGCGCATGGAAGCTTTATGCTATTGTCGATGGATCTTCCACTCTGCTCATCGACCAGTTCTTGTGGGCTCAAGATGCGGGCTATGACGGTCCCAGCTGGGAGAAATTCACTGTAGATTTGGCTGCCTTTGCCGGACAGCAGGTGCAGTTCTCGTTTGTCTATCAAGGCGACTACGGCGAGGACGAGGCTATCGATGGCTTCAAAATCCTGCAAGCCAACGACGGTGATGACGCGGTCATCAACATCAACGAGGGCGAGAGCGTGCATTTCAAGGATACCTCCACGGGCAACGTGATGGCCTGGAATTGGACATTCGAGGGCGGTGAACCCGCTACCAGTATCGAGCAGAACCCGGTGGTGACCTATAATCATGCTGGTTCCTATGCAGTGACACTCACCGTCAGTGATGGCTCTGCAACTGCCACCAAGTCTCGTACGGCCTATGTAAATGTTCATGCCGAGGCCCCCATTGCTCATGTGGGTCTGCCGGCTGGTGCCTATCTCTCGCCGTGGGTGATGATGTTTGTTCCCACCAATGTGCCATTGACCTTCAATGATGCTTCTACTGGCAATCCCTCCTCATGGTTGTGGACATTTGAGGGCACCGATGTCACCACCAGCACCGAGCAAAACCCCACCGTGACCTATATCAAGGAAGGAACTTATGGCCTGAAGCTCGAGGTCGCCAACGAGGTGGGCTCAAGCGTCGATGAATATGTGAACACTGCCATTCAAGCAGGTGGTGAGCAAGAGATCTGGAACATTGCTCCCGAGGAGAATGGCGACCTGATGATGATGGAAATGGGCTGGTATGGAAACTATGCCGGTACCAACTGGTTGGGTATGGGCGAGTTTGCCGAGCATTTTGATGCACCCATTGCCGATGCGCTGATCTCGCAAGTGAACGTGTATTTCGGCAAGACTACCGCCGCATCGACCGATGCCGATATCGAGATGAAAATCATGACGGTCGGTGACGATGGCATGCCTGCCCAGGTGCTGGGTTCCACGAGTGTCAAGGCAGGTGACCTGGCCTTTGATCCCACGGTTGTCAATGCCACCGAGTTTATCTTTGACGAGCCTGTAGCTATCCCTGCTGGCACCGAATTTTTCGCCGTTGTGGGTCCGTTCCCCAATCAGGATGGTGATGATATCGCTATTCTGCTGTGTCGCCGTGAATTGGGCGAGAAATGCACTGGCTATCACTTCGCCTACGATGAGGAGGGTTATGACTACCTCGAGACTGGAACATGGTATCAGAATATCGATGATCCATTGTCTCTCGCTGTTGCTCCCATGCTCAACTTCACGTCGTTCACACCCTCACCCGGCTCTGGTGTGGATCAACCCGTTGTTTCGGGCCAAGTGATCAGTCACACCTACTATAATCTTGCCGGTATGTCAAGTGCAACCCCCTTCGACGGCATCAATATCGTGGTTACACGCTATAGCGATGGCACCACCAGCACTGCCAAGGTGTTCCGATAACACTTCAGGTCGAGGTTATTTGCATAACCGTCTCTGAATAATAGCGAGAGGGTCATCGTTCATGGTGAATGATGACCCTCTCGATTTGGTAGTGTGGCTGATTAGCCGTTAGCATTTTCAGCGGGTTGCGGGGTAGCTTTCTTGATGCTTGTGACGATTTTGCCGTCTTGGGCATCGATGATGATCGTATCGCCACTCTTGGCTTCCTCGCGCAGGAGCATCTCGCTCAGCGGATCCTCGATCTCGCTCTGGATGGCTCGTTTGAGCGGACGGGCACCATATTGGATATCAAAGCCGCGGTCGGCAACCAGACCCTTGGCGGCATCGGTGATTTCCAGTTTCAAACCGTTCTCCTCAACACGCTTGTAGAATGATGCCAGCTCGATGTTTACAATCTTGAGGATGCACTCGCGGTTGAGGGCACCAAAGGTCACAATGTCATCCACACGATTCAAAAACTCGGGTGAGAACTGGCGGTTCAAGGCCTTGCGGATGACCGAGTCGCTGCGCTCCTTGGTCAGCTCGCTGGTGTTGAAGCCCACGCCGGCGCCAAAGTCCTTCAGCTCCCTGGTGCCGATGTTGCTGGTCATGATGATGATGGTGTTCTTGAAGTCCACCTTGCGTCCCAGACCATCGGTGAGGTTACCCTCGTCGAGTACCTGCAGCAGCATGTTGAACACGTCGGGATGAGCTTTCTCGATCTCGTCGAGCAGTACCACGCTGTAGGGGTGGCGGCGCACCTTTTCGGTCAGCTGGCCGCCCTCTTCATAGCCCACATAACCCGGAGGTGCACCCACGAGCCTGGAGACGTTGAATTTTTCCATATACTCACTCATATCCACGCGGATGAGCGCATCATCGCTGTTGAACAAGAACTGGGCGAGTTTCTTGGCAAGCAACGTCTTGCCCACGCCCGTCGGGCCCAGGAACATGAATGAGCCGATGGGACGCTTGGGGTCGCGCAAACCTGCGCGGTTGCGACGGATGCTGCGTGCTATCTTGTCGATGGCCTCGTCCTGGCCAATGACTTGCTTCTTCAACTCATCAGTCATGCCTAACAGGCGTATGCCCTCGCTTTGGGCGATGCGCTGGGCCGGCACGCCAGTCATCATGGCCACCACCTCGGCAATATGGCCCTCATTGACTGTCACGCGGCGTTTGTCAAGTTCCTGTTCCCAGCGCTCTTTAGCCTCTTGCAGTTCGGCCTTGAGCTTTTCCTGCTGGTCGCGGTAGTTGGCTGCGCTTTCAAAGTTTTGTGCCTGTACTGCCTTGAACTTGTTATCCTGTGCCTCGGCAATGCGCTTCTCCAGGTCCTCGATCTCTTTGGGCGTGTCCACTCGGGTGATGTGCACGCGTGAACCAGCCTCGTCCATGGCATCAATAGCCTTGTCGGGGAAGAAGCGGTCGCTGATGTAGCGATCGGTGAGCGTCACGCAGGCTTTCAATGCCTCCTCGGTGTAGTTCACACCATGGTGCTTCTCATACATCTCCTTGATGTTATGCAGGATTTCAAGTGTCTGCTCGGCGGTGGTGGGTTCAACGAGCACTTTTTGGAATCGGCGTTCCAGGGCACCGTCTTTCTCAATGCTCTTGCGGTATTCATCGAGTGTTGTGGCACCGATGCACTGGAACTCTCCACGTGCCAGTGCGGGTTTCAACAGGTTGGCTGCGTCCATCGATCCGCTGGCATTGCCGGCACCAACGATGTTGTGGATCTCGTCGATAAACATGATGACATTCTTGTTTTGGCTCACCTCGTCGATGACGGCTTTGAGGCGTTCCTCAAACTGGCCACGATACTTGGTGCCTGCAACGATGGCGGCCATGTCAAGTGAGATGATGCGCTTGTCGAGCAGGGTGCGAGCCACCTTACGCTCAACGATGCGTTTGGCCAGGCCCTCGATGATGGCGCTCTTGCCCACTCCGGGCTCACCGATCATCACGGGGTTGTTTTTCTTGCGGCGGCTCAGGATTTGTGCCAGTCGCTCAATCTCAGTCTCGCGGCCCACCACGGGATCAAGGCGGCCCTCGGCTGCCTCACGGGTGATGTCTTTGCCATATTTATCGATCACCGGAGTGGCAGAATTGTCACCCCGACTGACATTTCGTCGCTGTCTTGTCTCGCGGTAGGACGGATTGTCGCTGTCAGCGGCTCCATGGCCTCCTGGCAGTTCATCATCCTCGTCGTCCTCCTCGTCGGGGAAATCGGCTCCGGCTCGGGGTGTGCAGGTATCCTGTCTCCAGTACTGTTGCTGATAGTCGTGCTGGTTATTAATCATTATTGTTATGTTTATTTCTGTTTTTATAATTGTTGCCTGTTATTTCATTGTCATGTTTTCTTGTTGCAAACACCATGCCAAAAAAACGAAAACACAAAACTCACAACTCTAAACTTTTTATTACCTTTGCGACATGATGAAAAAATATTTATTGATTATTGCGGTGTTGCTGACCTCGTTCAGCGCCACCGCCCATGATGAAATGAAAAGTAACGTGATTACCCGCAGCATAGATGCTGTCTTTGAAACCGTCTACAACAGTCCTGACGACCCTGGGGCAGCTGTCCTGATCATGCAGGGTGATGAAACAATTTATAGCCGCTGTTTCGGCCTTGCCGACATGCAGACGCGTGAACCTGTCTCGTTCGAGACCAACTTCTGCATCGCATCGGTCTCAAAGCAGTTTGCCGCAGTGGCGTTGCTGCAACTTGCCGAGCAGCGGTTGCTGTCGCTTGATGATCCGTTGTCAAAGTTTTTCCCTGAATTCCAGGCTCCGTTTTTCAAGGACATCACACTGCATCACATCCTGAGTCACACCTCGGGTATTCCCGATGCCCGTCTCCGCGACGACCGCAACTTCGTTCTTTATAGCACCGATGTGGAGTCGGTGGGCTATATGCGCACGCTCGATCGCCTGAACTTCCAGCCCGGCACCCAATATGAATATATCAATCCCACTTTTCAACTGATTTACCAAATTGTGGAACGTGTTGCAGGTGTGCCCTTTGAGACTTACATGCAGAGGAACTTGTTTAGCCGGATCGGCATGAATTCATGCCGCTATTTTGAACCTGACCGCAAGATTGCCCACATGGCGCACGGTTATGAGCGCAATGAGAGTGGTGGCTGGCAAGAGTATGACTACGGCGAGGAGAGCTTCTTTGCAACCAAGGCCGATGGCGCTCTCTATTGCTCGATCAATGATTTTGTGCAGTGGGAGCGCGCCCTGCGTGACAACCGCGTGTGGACGGCAGCCAGCAAGCGCCTGGCCTATCAACCTTGGGTTCAGATACCTCGTGATGCCAACTATGGCTATCAGCCCTACACGGGATATGGCTACGGCTTCTTTGTTCAGGACTACCCTGGATTGCCCACCCATGTCTATCACCTGGGCGATAACGGTGGCTTCACCATCTATGCCGGAAAGATTCCTGAGCGTGACCTCATCTTCCTTTTCTTCTCAACCCGTCCTGACATCGACCGTCTCGCAATGGTCAATCAAGTCTACCACGTCTTGGGCTTCAATTTCTAAAAAAGAAAAGTAACCTTGACACCTCTTTGTTGTGTGTCATGGCTTGAGCATGAGCTGGTCGGTCGTCATGCGTTGCATGTATTGCTGTATGATTGACTTCATGTGACTTTCCATGCGGGATCGTGTCTCCACAGGCATGGTTGAGAGGACATTGCGGGCAAGGGTGGAGTCGGTGCGGAACTCGTAGGCTGCACTCACCTGTTTGCCGTCAAATTGCAGGGTATAGTCACCCCAGACGTATTCGTAACAGCTTGATTCGGGAAGCCAGTGAAGGGCAAAACCGTCACCATCGCCCAGCATGTCGCGGCCAAATGCAATATAAGGTTTGTCGTAGTGCAGATAGCTGAGCACGGTGGGCATGATGTCGATTTGCTCGACAATGTGTTGCTCGTCATAGCCATGCAGTGATGCGTCACCAGGAGCATACAGGATGATGGGCACACAGTAGTTGCCCAGTGTGGTGCAGTAGAATGGATCGACCTGCTGACTCACGTGGTCGGCTGTGATGACAAACAGTGTGTTTTTGAACCACGGTTGCCGGCTGGCTGTCTCAAAGAAACGCTTCAGCGCATAATCGGTGTAGGCAATGCACTGTTGCAAGGGACGCTCGCCTTGTGGAAAACGGCCCTTGTATTTCTCGGGAATCACAAACGGGTCGTGACTCGATGCGCTGAACAGGGCTGTCATAAAGGGCTCTTGCATCTGGCTCATCTGCTGTGCATAAAACTGGAAGAACTCCTCATCCCAGATGGCCCAAGTGCCATCAAAATCGGCATCACCGCGGAAATGTGGGTCGGCATTGTACTCGGTGCGTCCATAATAGCGTTGGAAGCCTGTGGCGCGGGCAAAGGCCTGAAATCCCATCGAGCCGTTTTGTGCTCCGTGGAAAAATGCGGTGGTATATCCCTTGTTCTCACCCAATTCACGGGCAAGGCCCGACATGGCATTGAGCGAGGCGGGTGTGAGGAACAATGGCTCGACAAAGTTGGGCAACGACGACAATACCGACGGCATTCCCTCGATGCTCTTGCGCCCGTTGGCATAGGAATACTTGAATGTCATGGCGCCCGATGTGATTAATGAGTCGAGAAATGGTGTGAAGCCCTTGTAGGTGCCACCGCGCAGGGTCTTGTTATAAAATCCGATGTGCTGCTTGCTGTAGCTCTCGAGGATGAGAACCACCACGTTGCGGGGGACAAAGGCGGCGGTGTCGTTGGGCTGGTGGAGTGGGGTGTAGAGTGCTGTGGCCTCCTCGTCACTCATGTAATGGGGGACGACAAAAGGGGTCTTCTTTAATGTGCGGAGTATCGAGAATGGCGTGTTAAGCACGATGCCTGTCTCGGCTGGACGGTTGACATACTGATTGGCGTTGCTGATCGTGATGGGGCGTGTCGCCTTGGTGAAACCGCCACGGATGGCTCCTATGCACAGGGGTATGGCAGCAACAAGTGCCAGCGAGCGCAGGGCGTAGTATCGTGGCAGGTGCTCTGGCTTGCCAATGCGTTCAGGTGCGGGACGGAACAATTTCCACAAGAGCCAGGTAACCATTGCGGCTGCCAGAACCAGATACCAGTGGCTTAGGAACTGCCCGCCCATGATTTTGAGCATCTCGCCGGTGCTCTCGTTGCTGAACTCGGCAAAGATCGATGCCGTGGTGCGCTTGCCCGTGAATGGGAAATAGACGCAATCCATTAGGTTCATGTACACCGCAATGCTGTTGACGATCACATAGATCCACCGCGCTACCCTATAGAATGCAGGACATTCTTTCCAGTGCAGCGGCAACAGGAATAGCACAATGATTATGGCGTTGGTATATAGGATAGCTGGCGTGTCAAAAAGCAGTCCGGCGCCCATCAGTTCCAATGCGTGACCCATGGTTATCGTGCCGGCATAGAGTGCCCAGTTGAGCATGACAAAGGCCATGCGACAAAGCATGTAGGCGCAATAGACGATAAGCAGGTTCCACATCAATGCCATGACGGGGCTGCCCGATAGGGATAGATGTCGTTTCATGTTGCAAAAGTAATAAAAACCTCAACCCTAAAGTGTAAAACCTGAGACCTTTTGGATAATTTTTGTTGTCCCTCGGTCATCGATGCATGCACCACGGCTTTTGGCTTACAAAAAATTTGTGTAATTTTGCAGTCAAAATTTAAAATCGATTATGGCAGAATCACCATTATTGCAACGCTTGGATGGCCTGGATGCCAGGTTTGAGGAAATTGGTACCCTCATCACTGACCCCAGCGTGATCGCCGATCAACGGCGTTATGTCAAGCTCACCAAGGAGTATAAGAGCCTTGAGACCCTTCTCAATGCGACCCACCGCTACCGCAAACTGCTTGAGGACATTGAGCAGGCTCGTGCTGTCCTTGATAGCGAGACCGACGAGGAACTGCGGGCCATGGCACGGGAGGAGATTGAGGCCAATCAGGCCCAAGTGCCCAAGATGGAAGAGGAAATCAAGTTGTTGCTCATCCCCGAGGATCCCGAGGACAGCAAGAATGTGGTGCTCGAGATTCGCGGTGGCACCGGAGGCGACGAGGCTGCGTTGTTTGCCGGTGACCTGGCCCGCATGTACACCCGCTACTGCGAGACCAAGGGGTGGAATGTGCAGATGTCCTCGTGCAGCGAGGGAGCCGTGGGCGGCTTCAAGGAAGTCGTGTTCAGTATCACGGGCGACAATGTGTATGGCACCTTGAAGTATGAGTCGGGTGTGCACCGTGTGCAGCGTGTACCTGTTACCGAAACTCAGGGACGTGTACACACCTCGGCGGCAAGTGTGGCAGTGCTGCCCGAGGCCGAGCCCTTTGACGTGCACATCAATGAGGGTGAGATCAAGTGGGACACTTTCCGCAGCGGCGGTGCTGGAGGACAGAATGTGAATAAGGTGAACAGTGGTGTGCGCCTGCGCTACATGTGGACCAACCCCAATACCGGCGAGCAGCAGGAAATCCTCATTGAGTGTACCGAGACCCGCGACCAGCCAAAGAACAAGGAACGTGCCCTGGCGCGCCTGCGCACATTCATCTACGACCACGAGCATCAGAAGTATATGGATGACATTGCCTCGCGCCGCAAGACCCTCGTCTCGACAGGTGACCGCTCAGCTAAGATTCGCACCTATAACTATCCTCAGGGACGCATCACCGACCACCGCATTGGCTACACAATCTATAACCTGCCTGCATTCATGGATGGTGATATCCAGGACTGCATCGACCACCTCATCGTTGCCGAGAATGCCGAGAAACTCAAGGAAGCTGAGCTCTGACGCTTTGCAGTTAGTTAAAGATGTGTTAAATCGTCGCGTGATTGTTACAAAACACTCTTGTCGTGTGTCTAAATAGTGTAATGGAACACAAAACAGGAGAACACACAGCCAAGAATTTACAATTAGTGATGTTTAATGAATGAACACCGGACGGTACCATGCCTCCGGTGTTTAATTTATTTTGATGCCAGGAAATCCTTGATCTTGGTGATGATGGCGGCTGGGTCGCTCTCGTCGCGGCTCAGGCGTTCCATGGGGCACCATCCGTCGCCGGTGCGGTTGATGATGTGGTCCACCAGCGTGCTATAACTTGTTTTCACACCATGAGCTTGCAAGAGGGATAGGGCCGGTTGGCTCATCACGTCGGCATGAACCTGAAGCACGCCACCTTGAATCATGCATGCTGCCGCGGCTTTGCCCACCGCTTTGTCGGCGATGAGTGCTTGGCACAGCAGTGCTGGTTGTGTGGTCACCAGGGTGAACAGGTCTTTTACGCCTCGCTGGGAGAAGCGATGCACCTTGCCGTCGGCACTCTTGACCACCAGCGTCAGTTTTTCACTGTGCAATATCTTGATAAGTTCTTCCATAGCCACCCCTCAGTCCTCCCAAATGAAGTTTTCACGACCCGCACCCAGCTCAAAGTGATACTTGGCAATGCCCAAGTCTATCTTGGCATAGGAATTGAGCATGGTTTTGCGGGTAACGGCTTTTACATGGCCCTCCTGGCTGAGCTGGAACTCAAACTTTTGCTGGTTGATGGCTGTGGGTGCCAGCAGTGCCGCCTCCATGCCCTTGCGGAACCATTCAGGCATGTCGCCATCGATCTTGCAGTAGTGTTCAATGCCTTTCTTTTGGGGATGTTGCACTCCCTGGTTTTCGCCATAACCCAGAGCAATGACACAGATTAGTCTCTCATGAGGCAAAATCTGGTATTGGTCTTTCTGCTTGCTGAAGGTGAGACCCACCCAGCAGGTGTTGAGTCTCAGGGCTTGCGTGGTGAGCACAATTTTCTCGCCATAATATCCCAGCGTAGTGTCTTCACCCTTGGGGCAAATCATGGCGATGTAGTTGTTCACACCACTGAAATGGCCATAATTGAGCAAACCCTTGCCGAAGGCTTTGGGCTCGTTGAGCACCAGCTGGATGTGGAGTGCGCCCGCCCGATTGCACTCGTCGATGAGCGCTTGCAGTTGCTTAATCTTGTCTTCCTCGATGGGTTTGTCGAGGTATCGGCGCACCGAGTGGCGCTCCTTCATCGCTTGCAGTAATGCCTTGTCGTCCATGTCTTGTCGTTATTGAAAGTTCACAAAATTACAAAAATACATCCAATATCTCATTAAGAATGCTCCAAAATCAATGTTTTTTAATTACTTTTGTGTCCAAATTTTGACTTGAATGCCAGTCATTAAAAGAATACATTTTAAAGTGAGCAGTTTATGAAGATTGGAATCATAGTGGCCATGCGCAAGGAACTGGAATTGCTCCTGCCCTTGCTGCATGATAGTGAGCAGAGCCGCATGGGTGGCTTTGAATTCTACTGCGGGACAATGGGGCGGCACGACGTGATGGTCATGCAGTGTGGCATCGGCAAGGTCAATGCTGCAATGGGTACATTGATGCTCGTCAACAATTTTGCCCCCGACTTTGTTATCAACAGCGGTGTTGCAGGAGGTGCCGATCCTCTTGTCAAGGTCATGGATGTGGTGGCTGGTGCGCGTGTCTCTTATCACGATGTGTGGTGCGGGCCCGAGAGCGTGGTGGGACAAGTGCAGGGATTGCCCTTGTATTTTGATGGCTCAAGCCGCTTGCTTGATCTGGTTCCTGACAGCAAGGATATTCACAAGGGCCTGATATGCTCGGGTGACCAGTTTATTGACACTCATGAGGCTTTAAAACGCATCAAGGGCAACTTCCCGCAGGCACTGGCCGTCGATATGGAGTCGGGTGCGATAGCACAGGTGTGTCACCTGAACAGGGTGCCATTTCTTGCCCTGCGTGTCATCAGCGATTCTCCTGGTGCAAGTCACGATAACACACGCCAGTACATGGACTTCTGGGCCGATGCTCCCCAAGAGACATTCAAGATAGTTAAGGATATTATCAACAAGTTATGATTGTTATGGAAAAAATCGCAAGTTTCAAAATCGACCACACGCGCCTGTTGCGCGGCATCTATGTCTCTCGCAAGGACTATCTCGAGGGCGGGGATGTAGTGACCACGTTTGACATACGCATGAAGCTGCCTAACCGCGAGCCCGCCGTGAGCCAGAGTGCCTTGCACACCATTGAGCATTTGGCCGCCACCTACCTGCGCAACCACCCGCAGTGGGGCGACAAGGTGGTGTACTGGGGACCCATGGGATGCTGTACCGGCAATTACCTCCTGCTCAAGGGTGACCTGGAGAGCCGTGACATCGTGCCATTGATGCAAGAATTGTTTAGCTGGATTGCCGATTTTGACGGCGAGATTCCCGGTGCCAATGCCCACGACTGCGGGAATTACATGCTAAACAACCTGCCCATGGCCAAGTGGGAAGCTCGCAAATTCTACATCGAGGTACTCCAAGATATCAAGCCAGAGAACCTCGTCTATCCACAGTCAAGCGTTGACTGCTAAGAGTCTTTCGAGCGATATAAGGCCACACCTTGGCAAGCCTCATAGGGGGGACTTTTTAAGTGGACTTTGTGGTTCAGCTTCAGATGGACCTGTAGAGAAGCAAAATTTTGCGCATCCCAGGTTGGCAATTGTGTCGCCTCGCAAGGAAACGCAAAATTTTGCGTCTTTACTGACGGTGGTTTGTCAGTGATACCGTTAGAGATCAATGACTTTTATCTCTTGTCACAGCTCAATGGCGTCCTTGACTTTCTCGGGCAATAGGGCCAGGTCAAGCACATCCTTGATGGTGTTGACATAGTGGAAGGTTAAGCCCTTGAGGTAGATTTCGTTGATTTCCTCGATGTCCTTGCGGTTGTCCTTGCACAGGATGATGTCCTTGATGCCGGCACGCTTGGCAGCAAGGATTTTCTCCTTGATGCCGCCCACGGGCAGCACCTTGCCTCGCAGGGTGATCTCACCGGTCATGGCCAAGTGGTCCTTGACCTTGCGTTGAGTGAACGACGATGCAAGCGAGGTCACCATGGTCACGCCAGCCGAAGGGCCGTCCTTGGGAATGGCGCCCTCGGGCACATGGATGTGGATGTTGTACTTGTCAAATAGCTCTGGGTCAATATCGAGCAGTGAGCAGTGTGATCGCAGGTATTGAAGTGCGATAACTGCCGATTCCTTCATCACATCACCCAGATTGCCCGTCAATGTCAGCTTCTCGCCCTTGCCACGAGCCAGTGATGACTCGACAAACAGAATTTCACCACCCACGGCAGTCCATGCAAGACCAGTCACCACGCCTGCAAATTCATTGCCCTCATACTTGTCTCGGCTGTAGTCGGGTGCACCCAGATATTCCTTGAGGTCTTCAACCTTGATACTGGTGGGATAGTCGTCGTCGACGGCCTTGTGACGGGCTACACGGCGCAGTACCGTGGCTATTTTCTTTTCTAATTGCCGCACGCCCGACTCACGGGTGTAATCCTCAATCATCTTAAGAACTACCTGTTTGCCAAATTTGATTTCATTCTTGCCAAATCCGTTCTCCTCCAGCTCCTTGGGAATGAGGTGGCGCTTGGCGATTTCCAGTTTTTCCTCGGGGATGTAACCGTTGATCTCGATGACCTCCATGCGGTCGAGCAGGGGACGGCTCACCGTGGCCAGACTGTTGGCCGTGGCGATGAACAGGATCTTGGACAGGTCATAGTCCACATCCAAATAATTGTCGTGGAAGTGGCCATTCTGTTCAGGATCAAGCACCTCGAGCAAGGCCGATGACGGATCGCCCTTGAAGTCTTGTCCCACCTTGTCGATCTCGTCGAGCACAATGACGGGATTGTTGCTGCCGCACTTGGCCAGCGCGGCAATGATTCGGCCTGGCATGGCTCCAATATAGGTGCGGCGGTGGCCGCGTATCTCGGCTTCATCATGCAATCCACCCAACGAGATGCGGGCATACTCACGGTGCAGCGCATCAGCAATCGACTTGCCCAACGAGGTTTTGCCCACGCCCGGAGGGCCATACAGGCACAGGATGGGCGCCTTGAGGTCGCCGCGCAGCTTGAGTACCGACAGGTGCTCAAGAATGCGGTCCTTGACCTTCTCCAAGCCATAGTGGTCGGCATTGAGCTTGTTTTCCACCTTCTTGAGGTCAAAGTTGTCCTCGGTGTAGGTCTCCCATGGCAGGTTGAGCATATTGTCAAGATAGGCATACTGTACCGAGTAATCGGGTGACTGTGGGTTCAGGCGTTCCAGTTTGCGCAATTCTTTTTCAAATTGTTTCTGGACATCCTCGCTCCATTTCATGTGCTGGCTGCGTTCATGCAGCTCTTCGATATCATCGACATCGGTGCCAAGCTCTTCCTGGATAGTGCGTATCTGCTGTTGCAGGAAATGCTCGCGCTGCTGCTGGGACAAATCCTCGCGTGTGCGAGACTGGATATTGGCCTTGATTTCGACCAGTTGCTCCTCGCGGGTGAGCAGAGCGTATAGCAGATAGGCACGTTTCTTGATGTCACGCTCCTCAAGCATGTGTTGCTTCTGGTCCGAGTCAAATGCGATGTTTGTTGCCAGGAAATTCATCATGTACATCGGATTGTCGATGTTTCTCATGGCAAATGCCAGCTCGCGACCGTTATTGCCCATGTTGCGCAGCATGCGCAGGGTGACTTCGGCAATCGACTGCATCAGGATCTCAAACTCCTTGTCGCCTGCAAGCGGCATGCGGTCTTCCACAAGCGAGACAGCACCGCGCAGGTAGGGCACCGTCGTGGACACTTTTTCCAGGCGGCACGCCGAGCGACCCTGCAGGATAACATTTGTTGACCCGTCGGGCAACTCCAGCACCTTGACAATGGTGGCAATGGTGCCAAATCGATACAGGTCACGTTCCACCGGATCCTCAACATGACTGTCAAACTGGCAGATGACAGCAATGGAGCTGTGACTCTCCTCGGCCTCCTTGATCAGCCGCATCGACTTGTCGCGGCCAACCGAGACGGGCATAGTCATTGACGGGAATAGCACCATGTTGCGCAATGGCAAGATAGGTATGTCATCGGCTTTATTGTCTTGAAAATCAGTGCTATCACCCACCTCGTGAATTTCGGTGATGATGGGAACAACGCGTGCACCGCCGTCGTTAAACTCATTATCTAAATTCTCTAAAAAATCAAACATAATATCCAGTGTAATGTTATCTCATTTGCAGCATAGGTGCAAATCGGGTGCCAAAGGTACAAAAATCCATACAATAGAGCACAAGTGACCGCAGATATTTATATAAAAATAACACACGACAAGCGGGCCGCGCTCGACGGCCCGCCTGTCATGTGGGAATGGGCGATGAGGGTCGCCCTCGGTTGAAAAGTTTTACTTGATGATCTTCACGCTCTGAGTTGTGCCGTCACTGTAGGTGCGGACAACGATGTTCACACCCTCAACAGGCTGGCTGTACTCGATACCGCGGATGTCATAGTAACGCTCACTGACCACAGTCTTTGCCACGCTGGCCTCGTTAACGGCAGTGGGAATGTGTATAGTCTCAAACTCGCCGCATGCAGGGGTCGTGTGCACATTCTGCTGGGTGGGCAACGAGTAGATGCCAATGTTGTTACCCGAGCATACCAGGTTGCCGGCATAGTCAAAGCCCATCTGGAAGATCGATCCGGCGCTGTTGCGGGCATCGGCGCTGAAGGAGTACTTCGGCGCAATGGTGGGAGTGTTGCCGTCCCATGTCAGGTCAAAGAACTGCAACATGCCGCTACCATCGTTGATCACAAGCAAGTCGCACGCATCGTTGACAGCAAAACCAGCACGGTCGCTACCATTGAGCATGTCGATATAGGGAGCACGTCCCGAGTTGAAGGTCACGTTGCCGTCATTGTCAACAAACATGAGTGAGGGCACGCCTGCTGCGTTGTTGCCGGCACTGCGGTACTGTGCTACCCATACACCGCGGCCCTGTCCATCGGCAACCACGTTGCCATTGGTGTTGAGCTGCCATGCACCGATGTCAAAGTACTGGTTGGGGGCTGTGGACCATGTGTCAACAATGCTACCGTCGGGCTGACCGATGTTGTAAACACCCACACCGTTGCCAAAGTCCTCGAGATATACATACAGCTTGGTGTCGGCACCCTTGCCGCCAATGGCGACGCCAGGAGTCGAGGAGCCTACGTTCTGACCGTTGTTGACAATCAGACCGCTGGACTGGCGAGAACCTACAAAGAATTCGGTCCAGGTGCCGCCCATGTCAGTAGGATCGGCGATGTAAACGCCCGATGTGCCATCTCCCCAATCGGGAACGTAGAGTTTACCCTGGGCGTCAACGGCCATGCGGTAGTTGCTGCTCCAGGAGTGGCCGCCGCGATACAGCGTCTCGCTCACGCGCTGACCCATAGCGTCACACACGTAGATACCGTTGTTGGCACTGCCGCTGGCAGGACGGTGACCGGCATAGATAGTACCCATGGCAGGGCTGCACGGCGACTTATCGACGGCAACAAACAGCTGGCCGCCACTATAGTTCTGACCCGTGGGATTGATGCGACGTATGCTGGTGATGTTTTCGCCCTGAAGGGTTACCGACCAATGCAGGTTCTCGCCTGCATTGCCAGGCAGATCGTTGATGGTAAGAACAATGCTGTTGGCACCCTGCTTCACGTCGGGCACATCGATAGAACCTAACTCGTTACCCTCGGTGTCATAGAAAGTGATATAAGCATCCTGGGCATCGGCGTTGGCGTTGAAGTTGAAGACAAACTCTTCGCCATCCTTCGCAAACTCAAGACCGTAAGCATAGATGCCGGCAACTGCGGACTGGGCGCTCTCGAGTGCCTGCCACTTGGTAATCTTGTTGTCCTGCATCAGGTACAGGAAGATGTCTTGACCCTTGACGGCTGCACCAGTCGACATGAACTGGCAGGGCGCAGGAGCAAGGTCGGTGTTTGTGGTGGCGACAAGTGCAGCCTGGTCCATACCAGCAGTGATATCATAGAGCTTGATACCACCCACTGCGGTCTCCTCCATGTAGGGGGTTACCATGTACTGGTGCTTGGCGTACTTGAAGAACGAAACACCCACGGCAGCGGCATCGTCCTCATCGCTCTCAAAGCGGCCCACAACATCGCTGTTCACGCCGTTGGACTTGGCTGTCGCAACCTCAAACGGCAAGGTCTTGTCGCCATCGAGGATCACGTTGTCATCGTTGCGAGGAGACAAGGTCAGGACTGGTTCACCCACCTTAGGCAAGGTGAAGTTGCTGTTGGCACTGATGGTGTTCTCGGTGTAAACTGTGCTGGCAATCTGATTGTCGGCAATAGCAAGCTTCAAGAACCTCATGCCACCCACACTGCCACTGGCATTAACACCGGCAATGGTTACCTCGCATTCGTCCGAGGTGCCGTCAATGACAAGCCTGCGGGCACGATAGCGATAGAAGTTAGCCGAGCTTTGGGTGGTCACCCACTCGACGGGGTCGCTGTCAAAGTCGGCCCACTTGAACAGGCGCAGCGTACCACGGGCAAAGCCGTCATCCACCTGGTCATTGCTGTACTGGGTCACCACGCTGTTCATGCCCACAAGCTGGTTGTCGGCGGTGAAGCAGATGTCATTCAAGCGGCTATAGAATCCAGCATTTTCGGGCTCGGCAGGAGCAATGCCATTGATGCTCAATTCCTTCATGATCACCTTGTCAACATTGTTGATTAGGTAAACGTGAGGTGTTCCGTCCTCGGCATTGGTCAGTACCACAGTGCTGTCGCCGCGAACCAGCATGCGCATGATGGTGCCATCCAGAGCATACTCGGTACCCTCGTCACGGGTCAACTCAAGTTTCTCGGGTGCCATGACATATCCTGGCAGGTTGGGCTCGGGATAGTTGGGATATAGATCCTCGGGAATGACATAGCCTTCCTCCTCAAGCATGGGGACAGCATAGGTGGTCTTGTTGGCCTCGACAACAAGCGGGCCGCATGCTTTGTCGATGTGTTCGCGCCATTGTGCTTCGATCGAGGGAATGGTGTAGTCACCCAGCGGCTTGAAACCTTCGGCCTCAACGCCGATGGTGTAGGTGCCGGGTTCAAGGTCATCAAATACAAATACGCCGTTATACAACTGGTCGGTAGTGTAGGTAGCTACAGCATTGCCGTCCTTGTACAGGGTGACAATAGCTCCATTGATGGGAGCCCACTGGTCGATGCTGCCTGCATTGTACTTGTACAAGTTGTCGATAAGGTGATTGTGCATGTCCTTGACCGAACCCATGATGTAGCCTTTGCTCTCGGGTGTGAGGCCAAAGTACTCACCGATGCCTCGTGCGATGCGGATACCTTCCTGACGGCAGTAGTCCTGGTTGAGTGCGCGATGGCGTGCGGGTTGGTAGGTGTGGAAATAGCCCTCAATCAAGAAGCCGGGAGCACCATGCTTGAGCACACCCAGGTAGCCGGTGTAGGCTTGACCTGTATTGGGGTCAACGCGTGTCGAAGAACTGCCATAGAAGTCGATATCGCCGCGGGCGTTGGGACTATTGGGACCATAGTAGTTCATCACGTCAATCTCGTTGGTGTAGAATATGGGCCAGCATGTGAGCGCCATGTCACGACTGCCTGCAGCGTAGTCACCGCCTGCTCCATCCTTGCCGCGGTAAAGTATCAGCGGATAGTTGGTCGACGTGCCGTCGGTAGCGGCATTGGAGTGATGCGACAGGAACATGTCATAGTTGCCCACCTCAACCTCCTCGCAGATTTCGGAAAGCGGACGATTGTAGATCTCGGCGTCAGCGGCACCCGCTACATAGGGGTAGGGACCGTTGTACCAGCGGGACATGGTGATGTTTTCCTTCTTCACGCCCATGTTGATGAGTGTGGCATAGGTCTGCATCGATTTCCACAGGTTGGTGTTCGACTCATAGAAACCGTTGGTGTCGGGACGACCGGTCTCGGGGAGTGCGGGATAGGGGATGGTTGCCATTGGGCGGTCGTTGGGACCCCAGCTACCATGGCCTGGATTCAGATAGATGCGGATTTCGTCGGCTGTTTTAGCCTGTATGGTACCGGCAGCAATGATGGCGGCTACGGCAAGTAAAATAATCTTTTTCATAGCTGTCATCATTTTTGGGTTACGTGAATCATGTAGGCCTCACCAGCAGGAGTGCTGAAGGCAATCTTGCCGGCGGTGGCATGGGGATACATGGCGATTGTGGAATCGTCGGTCAGCACTTGGGTTGCGCCGTCGAGTGTTGCTGCAACGATGGTCGAGGCATAGATGAACTCACCGTCGTCCTTGTCCATCATGCCGACAATGGTGTTGTTGTCATACCACACTGGGGCACGCATCTGGCCCACCTTGCGGGCATTGCTGCCATCCAGGTTGCAGACATAGGCTCCGTGAGCGGCAAGGTAATACAGCACGCGGGTGCCATCGGGCGACAGCGATGCCCACATGTAGCTGAACTGGTTGCCGTTGGGTGACAGGTTACGGGTCTTGCCATTGATGGTGATCATCAACTTGCCCTTATCGATAGAGAGTACAGGTACCTTTTGGGCCTTGACATTACCAATGGCCTTGTTACTGTACTTGCCCTTGTTGACGGCACCAGCACTTGTGGCGTCAACAGCATAGCCCTGTAAGTCACGGGTGGGCTTGACCAGCACCTGGCTGGCTCCAGTACCCAGATTCACACTCTTGAGTGTCGACAAGCGCAGGTGCTTGTCGTTGAAACTGCTCTCACGATAGACGATCGTTTGACCATCGGGTGAGATCTTTACATTGTGGCCAGCACTGGGAGCCGTGCTCAGCACTTGAGTCTGGTGGGTGTTAAGGTCCAGCTTGGTGAGGCCCTGGTTGGTTGCGCTGGTCAATAGCAGGTAATCGCCTTGTGGGCTGATTGCTGCTACGGCAGCTTTGTCAGGCAGGTTGACCTTCTCGATCGAGGTCACATTCAACACCTGACCCATTGCACTCATCGAGAAACCTAACGCCAGTGCGAGAAGAAGTTTTCTCATAATGATAAATGGTTTTGAAGTTAAACAATATGTAATTAAAACTGTTATCCGCAACAAAAACTTGCAATTTGCAGCAAAATTAAGGATAAGGCTGTTGAAAAACAAGAAAAAACAGCAAAAAATGAGGCAAAACGGAACAAAAAGTTTTGGACACTGTTCAGTGAGTAGCTGCGTTGATGAAATTGGCGATATCATCAATCACTTGGTCGGGAATGGTTCCTTGCTCAAGATAATCGGCTGGAGTTGACAAGATGCCGGGACTGTGACTCTCGTGAAAGAGGTGGTTGAGGCCTGGATAGGAACAGAAGCGTGCCCGACTGTTGCTCGACAAGGCGGTTACCCACAGCCTGTAGTCGGTCATGCGCACCTGGTAGTCCCGCTCGCCCTGCATCACAAGGATGGGTATCTGCAATGATTGTGCGGCGTTTACTTGCCGGTATCGGGTGATCTCGCCCTCAAAGTATTGTGGCTTTTGTCGCTTGATGGCGGCTATCTGCTCGTCCTTGTAGGACTGCGATGCACCCGATGGCATCAGGTAATCCACCTGCTCGGCAATGACATCGCTCAGCGGGCGGGCCGGGGCTGCCATCATGATGATGCCGCCAAGTTGCTTTGCAAGGGTGGCCACCCAAGGTGCCATCATGGCCCCCAGGCTGTGACCAATCAGGAACACCTCGCTCTCTTGTGAGAATTGACTTGCCATGGTTATGGCACTCAGGGCATCATCGATCACCTCATCACGGATGGTGATGTCACCCATGTCGGGATAAACCCAGGTGCGCTTGTCGTAGCGCAGTGTGGCAATCCCTCGACGGGCCAGGCCATGGGCCAGCTCGGCAAAGGGTTTGTTGTTATAGATGGTCTCATCGCGATCCAGAGCTCCGCTGCCATGAACGAGCACAGCGATGGGTGCGTGTGAAACGCCTGCCGGAACACACAGGGTGGCCGGCAGGCGCATGTTGCTGTCCTCTACCACGAGGGCGGTGTCAACCTCGGTATAGGTGACTTGACTATCGTTGTCCTCGGTCAGTTTTTTTTTATGGCCTGGGTGGGCACAAAATTGATGCCGAGCATCTTGTCCATTTTGTCAAAGATGACGAGGAACCCCAGCTGACCGTTTTCAAAGTCAACCAGTGTGGTGTAGCCGTTCATGCCTTGCACTTGCTGCATTTCCCATGCACCATGACTCTTGTACTTGCCCAACTGGCTCTCGACTTTAGCGAGAATGCCGTTTAACGCATTGGGCTGTACCTGTGATTTCACCTGGTCCGACATGTTGTCATACAACTCTTGGCCCCTATTGTTGAGCAGCATGTCAAACACTTGCTCGCAGCGTGCGATTTTGGGGTCCTGGGCCGGTCCTGCCTCAATCTCCTTGAGCAGGGCTTCCACCTTGTTCAAGCTACCCTCGTTCTTGATGAGCACCTTGTATTGTGAATCAAGCAGGTAGAAGCATGGCAGGGTGGGCAGGTCATAGAGCTCCAGATTCTCAATTTGCCGGCTTTCATTCCATCCGTTAATCATCATCGAGGGATACTTTGATTTTTTCCACAACTTGCCATCCTCATAAGGATAAATGCCGAGCACAATGAGTTTCTTCTTGTTCACAAGGCTGTTGATGAGTTCACTGGACTGGAGGCGCTCCTTTACCTTTTCGCAGGACTCGCAATCGGGGTTGTTGAAATAGATGAGTATGTTGTCGGCAACCAGTTCCTTGAGGTGACGGGTTGTCTTGTTGTCGGCGGTGATGAAGTCAAAGTCGGTGGCTATGCTTCCCACCATGTTCTTCTTGGCTCCCTCGAGCAGCAACCGCTGGCGTTCTTTTTCGGCTCCACTGAGCACATATTTCTCGGTTGCATGTTTTAGGACTGCCATGTACAGTGCCTCGTTGTGAATGGGATCGGCAGAATCGCTAAAGCGTTTCTCGGCAAGTTCCATCATCTGGCGGTAGGCTTTGGGATTCTCGGACAGTGTCTCCATTGTGGCCGTCATGAGGAACTCGGCATTGGCGGGTGCCATCTTGGCCACTTGTTCGAGATAATCGTTATATTTCTCGGGGGCGGGCACACCTTGAGCCTGGGTGCTGAACCAGGCGCTGAGTGCAACGACTGCTGCAATAATAAGTTTTTTCATTGTATTACTCTGTTTTTTGATGAATTTGATTTCTTGTTCGTTTTTTCTCGGCAAATATAGCTAACTTTGCCGAATAAACTGAGAAATAAATGAAAAAAATTGATAAAACCAATGCGGCCAGGTTGCTTGATGCTGCTAATGTGAAATATGAGCTCATCCCCTATGAGGTGGATGAAAACGATTTGGGTGCTCAACACATTGCCGACCTGTTGCAAGAGGACATCGACCAAGTGTTCAAGACCCTGGTCCTGCATGGTGACAAGACAGGTCATCTCGTGTGTGTCATCCCAGGTGCCGAGGAAGTGGACCTGAAGAAGGCTGCACGCGTGTCGGGCAACAAGAAAGTGGACCTTATCCCCATGAAGGAACTATTGCCCACCACGGGTTACATCCGTGGCGGATGCTCCCCCGTGGGCATGAAGAAACCATTCCCTACTTACATGGACGAGACCTGCATTTTGTATGACTACATCTATGTCAGTGCCGGTGTGCGGGGACTCCAGTTCAAGATCGATCCACAGGCTCTGGCAACCTTTGTCGGAGCTGAAATTGTTGACCTCACAGCTCAGAAGACTCAATGAACACCTTAGGTAAAATATTGTCTCTTACAACATTTGGCGAGTCACATGGCTCGGCAATGGGCGGAATTTTGGACGGATTTCCTGCTGGCGTGTCTATCGATGTGGACAAGTTACAAGAGTTTGTTGACTTGAGACGTCCCCGGCAGTCGGTGGGTAGCAGTCAACGTGATGAGCAGGATAGGGTAGAATTGCTATCGGGGCTAAGGCATGGTCAGTCATTGGGCACCCCCATCGGTTTTATAGTCCGCAACACCGATGCACGCAGCAGCGATTATGATGGCATGCACAATTGCTACCGCCCGTCACATGCCGATTACACTTGGGAAGCAAAATATGGCATTAGGGATCCTCGAGGTGGCGGGCGAGCCTCGGCGCGCGAAACCGTGGCTCGGGTAGTCGCCGGTGGATTGGCTGTGCAGGCATTAGAACAATTGGGTATCACAATTTTTTCGGCGATCGTTCAGGTGGGACCACATCGTGGCTTGACCCCCGAGTCGATGTCAGATGTCATCAGGTATGCAGCCGACGATGGCGACACTCTGGGCGGCATTGTCGAGTGTGTGGTTAGTGGTGTCCCTGTAGGCCTGGGCGAGCCTGTGTTTGGCAAGCTGCAAGCTCAGCTGGCTGCTGCGATGATGAGCATCCCGTCGGTTCATGGGTTTGAATATGGTGATGGCTTTGACATGGCATCCAAGCGGGGTAGTGATGTGATGGATGTGTTTGAAAAACGCGAGGACGGCAGTATCTGCACCACGACCAATCATTCTGGTGGAATACAAGGCGGAATCACCAATGGCGAGGACATCATCATGCGCATTGCCTTTAAGCCGGTTCCCACGCTCATGCGAGATGTTCCCACTATTGACCGTGACGGCTACCCCGTCGTTTTGCATCCGCGGGGACGACACGATGCTTGTGTTTTACCTCGTGCCCTGCCAATCGTCAATGCAATGGCTGCCCTCGTGATTCTGGATAATTATTTGATCAAAAAAACTAATGTGCTCTAATTAAACATGAAGGAATTTTATAAAGATTACTACCTTGCCGCTGGTGAGTGTAATCCTCAAGGCGAGATGCCCCTCACGCTGTTGATGACCCGCATCATCGAGGTCGCTACACTGCATGCCAACTCGTGGGGCGTGGGTTATGCCCGCCTCATCCAGGATAACCAGGTGTGGGTGCTCTCACGAGTGACTATCGAGGTGACCGCTTTCCCCAAGGTGAATACCAACTACCGCCTCACCACCTGGATCGAAGATTACAACCGCCACTTTTCGCAGCGCAACATGCGTCTTGACGATGCCGAGGGAAACACTTTGGGCTATGTGCGTACCATCTGGATGGTTATCGACATGAACACGCGTGCAAGTGTCGATATATCACAGTTGGGCTACATTTGTGAGAATGTCTCCGACTTGCCTTGTCCCATCGAGCCCCTCAGCCGTTTGCGTCCCATCCTGGAAGGACATGCGGTGGATTATACTTTTGGTTATATGGATTGTGACTTCAACCGCCACGTCAACACCGTGCGCTACCTCTCGTTGCTCATGAACCTGTTTGACATGGATTGTTATGATCACTACTTCATCAAGCGAATGGAGATCTCCTTCATCAAGGAGACCCATTATGGTGAGACAGCCCAGTTTGTCATCGACGACTCCAATCCCATGGACTCGCGCTTGAGCGTGACCGTTGACGGCAATGACCATGTCCGTGCACGGTTTTGCTGGCAAGAAAGGAATTGATTGATGATGATCTCTTAGGAAATCATGCTGGTGCCATCGATGCCGGCAAACTGGTCGCGCAATGCCGGAACCTTGTCGGCGTCGGCCTCGATGGTCATCGAGCACACGTTGTCAAAGGCTTGCTCCACCACACGCAAATCACTCTTCTTGACGACCTTCATCACATCGTTCATGCTCAGGTAGGGAAAGGTGAATGATAGGCGTGCCTGTTCGTGGCACTCAAGGATTTCGCCAGCCTCGATAGCCAGCCTGGCGGATTCGCGATAGGCTACGATGAGCCCCGATGTGCCTAATTTAATACCGCCAAAGTATCGGATGACCACGATAACGATGTTGGTGAGTTCAAAGGAGTTGATCTGTCCCAAGATGGGTTTCCCTGCCGTTCCGCTCGGTTCTCCGTTGTCACTACTCAAGTACTCATTGCGCTCAGTACCAATCATGTAGGCCCAGCAGCAATGACGGGCGTCATGATACTCGTTGGCATAACGCTTGATGACGGCACGGGCTTCATCGGCGCTCGATACTGGTTCGGCAAACGCCAGAAAACGAGACATTTTCTCACGGTAGATACCTTGAGAAACTCCTTTCACTGTCTTGTAAAAATCACTCATGGGTCACAAAAGTATGAAAAAAATCTGCATCTGACAAAATTTACTATCATTTTCGGGATTATTGTTTTATCTTTGCGGTGTTAAGCAGTTTATAAAATAACGTGTTATTAATGGACAAAATGAAGAAGAAAAGGAAGAAATGGCCATGGATTGTGTTGGCTATACTGGTCCTGCTGGTTGCAGTAGCAGCGTGGTTCATGCGTCCTCCGACAAACACGATACCCACAGTGACCCATGGCTCGCTGGACCGTTTCCCACAGTTCAATTCACAACATGTGCCGCCACGTGACGTTGTTGTGTGGTTGCCCGCTGGGTATCACCAGGGCGACTCTTGTTATGTGCTGTATATGCACGACGGTAACATGCTGTTTGATGCCACCACGACGTGGAACCGACAGGAGTGGCGCGTGGATGAGGTGATGGACAGCCTTATCGCTGCAGGGAAAATCCGACCTTGCATCGTGGTGGGCATCTATAATACCGACGACCGCCTCACCGAGTATTTCCCGTCCAAGTCACAGCAATTTGTGACTGAGAGCCTCCGCCGTGACGCTAAGCTTGAACGACTCACTGCCGATGACTATCTGCGTTTCATTGTCGAGGAATTGAAGCCATTCATCGACCAGCGGTATAAACCATTAACCGACAGGGAACACACCTTTATGATGGGTTCAAGCATGGGCGGACTGATCTCACTCTATGCGCAATGCGAATACCCCCAAGTGTTTGGCGGTGTGGCTTGCATGTCCTCACACCTCTCGATGGCCCACCTGCCGGGCGGGTTTGACGGTGAAGCCTGGGCAACTGCGTTTCGCGACTATGTCGATGCCTCTCTTCCCGAAGCCAATAGCTGCCTCATCTATATGGATCACGGTACACAGGATTTTGATGCCGACTATGGCAAGTACCAGCAATTGTTGGATGGTGTCATTACAGCTAAAGGCTTTGACCAGGCACACTTCATGACTCGTGTGTATCAGGGTCACCGTCATCGTGAGACCAGTTGGGCCGAGCGCCTTTACCAACCGCTGCTGTTCCTCCTTGGTAAATGAACTTCTATGGAATTTCAATTATTTGAAAAAAATGAAGGGTATTGTAATTTGGACGCTGACTGTGGTCGTGCTGATGCTTAGTGGTTGCGGCCCAAGTAATTTAGTAGAAAAAGAGCGCTTCGAGAGTAGTGTGGTTAAGGAATTGCCTTTCCCCGTTGATTCGGTCAGTTGGTTGAAGAGTGGGGGCATACCGGCATTCAAGTTCTCCAATGCAGGCTACACAGATGTCGCTCCCGATGCCGAAATCCGTCCAGACGGTGATTACTGGGTGTGCAATACTTTTGACGCCCAGCCGCTCATGCATCAGGCTGAAGAGAACATCTGGCGCAATGTGATGGTCTCGCGCAAGAACCAACGCGTCGTGTGCATCGACCGCTACCTGCGGCACGGACGCACCATGGGCTACTGCTATGTGTTGCAGAGTGAACGCAAGGACTATCCCACCTACGGCACATTTCACTGGGACGTGAGCGACTCGCGCAACATTGAGATGGTTGGCGTGATGCTCGACGATCTGCGAGAACTTGCCCTGCAGCGGCATTCTCATCTTGATGATGCAGGCCACTTGGCACCTCCCATCTCCCAGGATGACTACTGGGACCTGATTTTCCATGCCGACTCGCTATTTGACATTGGCCTACATGACGAAGCACGTCAGGTCTATGATATGGCCTTCGATGACGACCGTTACATTCTTCCCAGTCAGTTGTCCTCCACAGCAAGGAAGATGAGCGCAATTGGCGACAATCAGACGGCAGTGTCATATCTGCGCCATCGCATCGCTATGGAAAAAGACTATTACGAGGACCCGTCGTTGAACCCATACGTTGAGCTGAATGACACGTTCGAGGTGCGCAGCCGTGCCTACCATTACGACTTAGCGCTCAAGGAGCAGTTGGAAAACATCTTAGAGAATGACCAGCATGACCGCATGCTCTGGTCCCATGCCATAAAGAGCCATCCTGAAGAAATCGAACGAAACGATCAGCTTGCCCGCCGGGCCCTGCTGACCGACAGCCTGAATCTTACACTCGTTAGCGACATACTCTCGCAGCATGGTTACCCCAGCAAGTCGTTGGTTGGGGAGCTTGGCAATCAAGCAGTTTGGCTGGTCTTCCAGCATGCCGATTTAGATTATCAAAAGCGGTTCTTGCCCCAGTTGGAGGAAGCCGTCGGCCGTGGTGACATTGCACCAATGTTTCTTGCACTGCTGTGTGATCGCATTGACGTGCGAGAGGGTAGGCCGCAACGATATGGCACCCAGACCGACGATAAGGGCCGCCTTGCACCACTACTGGATGCCACTCATGTGAATCAATGGCGGCAGGAAGTTGGCCTGCCTCCCATCGAGGGTTATTAATCTGTGGAGTAACCTGTATTGCGGCGCTCACTTGCGGATCTTGGTTCGCTGAAATGCTGATGGGGTGTCGCCATAATATTTCTTGAACTGGCGGGTAAAGTGCTGGGGATAGTCAAAGCCGACGGCTTCGGCAGCTTGCGACACGCTTGCTCCGCCGATGAGCAGGGTCTTGGCTCGCTGCATGACAAACCGCTTGATGGTGCTGGTGGCGGTGTCTCCTGTCAACTGTTTGATCAGATCACCGAAGTAGTTGGGCGACATGAACAGCTCTTGGGCGCAATACTTCACCGTCGGTAATCCCAGTTTCAGTTGACGGCCCTCGTCATAGTAGTTGCGCAGCAGGTTCTCAAAGCGTGTCAGAATGTCGGCACCTTGCGATTGCGGAGTTGCCATCTGGAGGGAGTAGTATCGTGCAATAAGTTCCAAGATGATCTCGATTTGAGCCACGACGATGCGTTGTGTGTGCCGATCAACGGCACCGTGACGCAACTCCAGGCGCATCAGTTCAAGGACTGTGACAATGCTTTGGCGTTGCTCGTCGGTCATGAGCAGTGCCTCGTTGATGTTATAGGAGAAGAAAGTGTAACGCGACATCTGGGCGTCAAGGTGAGTGCCGTGCAACAATTCCGGGTCAAAGAGCAAGGCCCATCCCCTGGTGTGAATCTCCTCGCCCGTATCGGTTTTGCCGCCAATCTGCCCAGGGGCAACGCACATTAGGGCATGACGTGCGAGGTCATAATTGATGCGGCCATACGTCAAATCCTCAAGCATCTCGTCGGCAATGAACAAGGCATACACATCATAGTTGTTGAGACTGTGGTGGCAATGCTCGAGTTCATCGTAGTGGATAACACTCACAAGCGGATGCAACCGTGGCGCACCGATGTAGTCAGCATAGTCGTTGACACGATGGACTTTCAATACCTTTCCCATAATCAAAACCTCTTTCTGCTGCAAAATTACTCATTTTTTCTAATATCGGTAAAACGGTTCGATAAATCAGTAAATTGTTTAGGTCGTGTGTGCTGCGATAGTTGTAATTTTGCAATGTCAAGATAAATCAACTAAAACCAATAAATACTATGGCAAAAATAGCATTAGGAACTTGGGCCTGGGGAACAGGCGCATTCGGTGGTGATAGTGTGTTCGGCAGCAACACCAATGTTGAGAACCTGAAACCCGTGTTTGACGCGGCAATGGACGCTGGGTTGAACATGTGGGACACCGCAACAGTGTATGGGATGGGGGAGTCCGAGAAAATCCTTGGCTCATTCGTGGCCACTTGCCAGCGTGACCAAGTGGAGGTGTCCACCAAGTTCACCCCGCAGCTGGCCGAGATGTATGATGGTAGCGTCGAGAAGATGGCACAGGCCTCACTGGATCGCATGGGACTGGACTACATCGACATCTACTGGATCCACAACCCCATGGATGTGGAACGCTGGACACCAGGGCTCATTCCCCTGCTCGAGAGCGGTCGGGTGAAACGCGTGGGCGTTTCCAACCATAATATCGACGAGATCAAGCGTGCGAACGAGATTCTGGGCAAGGCTGGCTTTAAAGTGAGTGCCGTGCAGAACCACTTCTCGTTGCTGTACCGCTCATCGGAACGGGGCGGTGTGCTTGACTACTGCCGCAACAATGGCATCGAATTCTGGGGATACATGGTGCTCGAGCAAGGTGCGTTGTCGGGAAAATATAGCCCCGAGAATCCCTTGCCTGCCGAGAGCGACCGTGGCAAAAAATACAATCCAGTGCTCGATAAACTTGTCGCGCTGACCGATGGCATGAAACGAGTGGGTGAACAGCATAGGATCAGTTGCTCTCAGGTGGGCATCGCATGGGCCATAGCCAAGGGAGTCATGCCCATTATCGGTGCGACCAAGGAGCGCCATGTCATCGAGGCCGCAGGAGCCGCCGACATCCGTCTTGCTGCCGACGAGGTGGCATTGCTCGAGGATCTTGCCAATGCCGCTGGTGTGGATACCCGTGGCGACTGGGAGCACACCATGGAATAAATCAGGAGTCATGAGACAATTATTCACAGCCTGTTTTATCATCTTAACTACCATCACGATGATAGGCGAGGGAGTGATTGATGTGCACAGTCACATCATCACTCCTGATTTCTTGACGAGTCTTGAGGCCGAGGGGAGACTGATGGACGAGGGGTTCCCATTGCCCAACTATGACGCCGAAGCCCATCTGAAGTGGATGGACGAGGCTGGAATCAAGACGTCGGTGCTCACGTTGGCGGCGCCACAACCGATGTCGGCCAGTGTGGTTCGCGCTACCAACGAGGCAGCCGCACAGCTCAAGAAGGACCATCCTGGACGTTTCATGTTCTGCGCCGCATTGCCCTTGCCCGATGTGGATGCCGCAATCCGTGAAGCAGTCTATGCGTTGGACACGTTGCGGGCCGACGGCATCAAACTGGCGACCAATTCCCTCGGACAGTATCTGGGTGATCCTGAGCTGGACACGCTTTTCTCGGTGCTCGATGAGCGCAAGGCCGTGATCATCCTGCACCCGCATCGTCCTGATCCAGTCAACACCCGCGTGATGGAGCAGACGCCGTTGGCCATGCAGGAATACCTCTCTGAAACGACTCGCGCCATCAGCAACATGATTGCCCGCAACGTGCTGGCCCGTTATCCTGGAGTCAAGGTAGTCGTGCCTCATTGCGGGGCCTATCTGCCATTGTCCATCCCGCGCATGAAGTCGCTTGTTCCCGTCATGCAAAAAGCCAAGATGGTAGGTGAGATTGATTGGGAAAAGAATCTCTCGTCCCTCTACTATGACCTGGCTGGGGCACACAGCCCTCAGGCGATACGCATGATGCTCACGATCACCACACCCGATCACCTGCTCTATGGCTCAGACTACCCCTATGTGAACGTTCAGGTACTCACTGCAGGGCTACAGCGGATGAAACAGTATCTGGTCGCAGAGCCTGATCTTGCCCCTTACCGTGAGATGATACTTCACGAGAATGCCGAGTGGCTGTTTGGAATAACAGACAAGAAACCCGATGCTGCCGCCAACGAGGGGACGATGATAGTACGCATCGCCGAAATCGAGGTCTATCCACAGTATCTTGAGGAGTATCTCGCTTATGCCAACGAGGTGGACCGCCTGAGTGTTGAGCGTGAACCAGGCGTTATCTGCCTTTTCCCGATGCAGAGTGCCGAGGACTCCACACACATCCGCATTCTCGAAATCTATGCTTCACAGTCGGCCTATCAGCAACATCTCAAGACCGAACATTTCCAGAAATACAAGCAAGGCACACTACACATGGTCAAAAGACTCGACCTGCCCACCATGCAGCCTCTTGATCCCGAAACGATGAAACTGATATTCACTAAACAAAGATAAATCATGGAATATGTAAAATTAGGAAAATCAGACCTTAGCGTGTCGCGCATCTGCCTGGGCTGTATGGGCTTTGGTAACGCGAGCATCGGTCAACACTCGTGGACAATCGATGAGGAACATACCCGTGAGATCATCCGTCGCTCTCTTGATCTGGGTGTGAACTTCTTTGACACTGCGATCGCCTATCAGCTGGGAACCTCAGAGCAGTTTGTGGGTAGGGCGCTCAAGGATATGGCCTGCCGCAATGACGTGATTGTTGCCACAAAGTTTTTGCCACGTACCGATCAAGAAATTGCCACGGGTGTCGACGGACGACAGCATGTGCTGAACAACATCGACAGCAGCCTGCAACATCTGGGCATGGATTATGTTGACCTGTACATCTACCACATCTGGGACTATAAGACCCCAGCCGAGGAGATAATGGCTGGTATGAACGACGCTGTCCAGGCTGGCAAGGCGCGCTACATCGGCATCGCCAATGCCTATGCCTATCAAGTGGCCAAGATGAATGCGCTGGCCGAGAAGCGGGGTTGGGCAAAGTTCATCTCTGTCCAGAACCATTATAACTTGATCATGCGTGAAGAGGAACGTGAGATGTTTCCATTCTGTCATGAGGAGGGCATCGCCATGACACCCTATAGTGCACTGGCATCGGGAAAACTGGCCAAACGTCCAGGTGAGACTTCAAAGCGCCAACAAGAGGATTCGTTCATGCACTTCAAGTATGATGCAACCGCCCAGCAGGATGACCACATTGTCCAGCGAGTCACCCAGCTTGCCAATCGCTATGGTGTGGAAATGACGCAGATTGCCCTGGCATGGTTGCTCACCAAGGTGGAATCGCCCATTGTGGGGGCAACCAAGCTGCATCACATCGAGGGCGCTGTCAAGGCACTTGACGTCACGCTCACAGCCGACGACATCCAATATCTTGAGGAACCCTATGTGCCCCACAACCTCTCTGGTGTGATGGCCGTCAACAAACCTGTCATGAGCGAGGAACCGGTGTGGGTAGCCGCATCCAAGAACCAATAGAATCTGCATCGACAAGTCATGCGCATGGTTTCTTGCTTCGATGGTGCATCAGGCCATGCGACACGCCCGCCTCGCCCTGGTTTTTTCAACCAGGTGCGAGACGGGGCTGTGTGTCTCATGTGCAATCTAATCGTGGCCAAGTGAGGGTTCACCCCCACCTTTTGTCGGGTGAGTCCCTTCGACCTGCTAAACTTTCCCCGGACACCAGTGTTTTTGAATGAAAACCAATGACTCAACTGATTTTTTAGACATAATATTCTCGCCCATTGGGGGGTGTCGTGCTTTGCAAAAATTAATGCATAGAAGACAGAACTTATCGCTTGAAATGGTCGAAATTGAGCAGGGCCCAGTTGATGAGGTTGCCCACAATGGGCATCAGGCTTTTGCCCAGATCGGTTAGCGAATACTCGACTCTCGGGGGAATCTCGGCATACTGGTGGCGTTTGGCCAGGCCGTCTTTCTCAAGGCTCTTGAGTGTGTCGCTCAACACCTTGGAGGATATATCGGGGATGGCTTTGCTGATTGCGTTGAAACGGGTGACCTCGTTTTCCGAGAGAATGCACAGGATCAGTAGCGACCACTTACCCGAGAAGTGCGAGAGCACGTTCCTTATCGGGCAGGACTCGATGTGGGTATATTTTTCTAAATTTTCTTGTAACGGTAATGCGCTCATAATCAGTAATAGTTACTTAATTGTTACCACCTTACTTTTACGTAACTTCTTGCAAGAGTGAGATTTTCGTCTTAACTTTGCGGTGTTAAAAATAAAGCGGTTTCATGCCGCAAAGTTACAATAATTTTTAAACTACAGCAAAACAATGAGCGAATTAAAGGTTTTGAACAGCGGCGACAAGTTCGCCCACACCTCAGTAGGCAAACTGTTGGGTTTCGAAGGTAAGGCGTTTGTGAAGGATGTGATCGGTGCCACTTCATGTGAGATTTCTTTCGGCACGCTGCCCACGGGCGCTGCCGTACCGTTCTATCACAGTCACAAGGAGAATGAGGAGAACTACATCGTCCTGAGCGGTGCAGGCCGTTTTCAGGTGGGCGATGAGGCTTTTGATATCGCCGAAGGGTCGGTGATCCGCGTGGCCACCAATTGCGACCGCAACATCAAGTGCACTTCGGCCGAGCCCATGACCTACATCTGCATCCAGGCCAAGGAGGGTTCCTTGAGCCAGTACACGCAGGGCGATGCCGAAATCACCGAGCACGAGAACAAGATGTAACCATCGGATGTTACATCTTATCAAGTAAAATGAACCCCAAAAGTTGCATAGAAAACTTTTGGGGTTCGGTTTACGGAGAGTGTATCAAAAGGTTCTGCCTGAAATATCAACCGCCCTGTCAGGCAGGAAATCAAGTAAAATTATATTTAAATTATTATTAAATATACCTTAATAATTAATTTTAATTTAAAAATTTGATTAATTTCCAGTGCGTTAGCAAGGTTAATTAAAATGTGCGTCGTTGAGTTTTGATACACTCTCATGAGTCGTGGGGTGCCTCAATTCAAGGCCGCCGGCCTTGTTGTGGTCATCGACCACGCTCATCTCATGCTCATCTCACACCCTATATCGGGTGAGCCGATTTTAGAACTTGTAACCGACAGAAATTGTCAGATTGCGATTCTTGGCTGAAACCGCGTCATTCACAAATACCAAAGTCGTAGCCGATGGAAGGGGCACTTTCTGGTTGAATTCCTTTGATGCACTTTTATCCAAATCATCGAAATCTGAAAGAAAATGAGTGCTCAGGGTGAAAAAATGCCTAACTTTGCACTTTCATTAAAAATAGATTAACGGACATACAAGCTCAGATTACTCCAAATAGTCACTTTATTGATTGTTGGGTTCATATTCAATACCCAACAATCGGCCATTGTGGAGCATCATGCAGAAACGGTTGGTAATATTGAGCCAACAGAGAAAAAGCAGAACCAGCAGAGTGATTTCGGCTGTTTCAAAGTGGCTCTGCCGCAGTCCGGTATAATAAACAACCATAGAAGTAATGTTAGGATCATCAGCACTCGTACCTTCAGGACATCAAGTTCTAACGGGACTGCTAAATGGAGATGCTTCAGTGGCTCTTTATTCAAGACATACAACAACTTTCTCACATCTAAAAAGTGGAAAGATGCGCTTCGCATAGAGTCCGCGCCTTTCCATTTCTCATGCCCGTGCGATTACTATGTCATCGCATTGCGGCGCATCATCCGTTAGCCGTTGTTTTGTTTCCCGATCGTTTTATATCGCCTTCTGTCTCAGTAGGTGGTAAGTATTTTTACATCTAAACATCAATCAATAAACAATGGCTAAAATTATAAATCTTGGAATGGCTGAGGAACTTCTCGCCAATCCGCATATCTCTGTCCGCAAGTCTTTCTTCGGAATGGTCACTGACTATATCTACACCCCGACTGGCGGAAAAATCAAAGTGATTCAGAAAATCTACAACCCGGGTGACGGCGATGCCATTAAACGTGTGCTCAGCCTTGGGGCCGAAGGTCTGAAACAGGGGCTCAAGGGCAAAGGCCTGCCAGATTCCGTCAATATCGGCAACATGCAGCTCAACATCTGTTACAGCAGTGACTTCCAGTTCGTCGCTATGCAGATGGAAAAGTTCGTGGATTTCTTTTACAAGCCCGTGACTGATCTTGTCGTGGCCGAAGGTGAAGACGCCCGCCAGATTCTGACGGCCATCAAGTTATAAACCCGCTAAATGAGGAGGATGCCAGCAAGCATGTTGGCACCCTCCTTTACAATCATTATGATACTATTGATAGCAAAGTTCGTGGTCGGGTTATTGCTCATCATCAAGGGAGCCGACTGGCTCACCGATGGTGCGTCTGATATTGCCCGGCATTTTAACGTCTCAAGCCTGGTTATCGGCTTGACGATTGTGGCTTTCGGCACATCGACACCCGAATTGGTCGTCAGTGTGATCTCAGCGGTCAAGGGACAGGCCGACCTTGCCATCGGCAATGTGGTGGGAAGCAACATTTTCAACTCATTGGCCATCGTCGGGGTCACAGCGGTTATTTGTCCCGTTGCTTGCTCCAAGGGTAATATCCGCTACGACGTGCCTTTATGCTTATTGGCTTCGGTTGTGATCTTCGTGATGGCCAACGACACGTTGCTTGGTGCTGGCCCTGATGTTATCAGCCGGAGCGACGGCATTGTCCTGCTCTGCTTCATGGCTGTTTTCATGGCATACTCCATCACGCTCGGTATCAACTCAAGCAATGACGTTATCGATGAAGGGCAGTCAGCAGTTGCCCCTCTCTGGAAATCGGCACTGCTTTTCCTTGTCGGTCTGGTAGGGCTTGTTGTCGGCGGAGAATGGATGGTGGATGGGGCCTCGGGTATCGCCGCTCACATGGGTGTGAGCCAAAGTATCATCGCTTTGACCATAGTGGCGGCCGGCACCAGTTTCCCGGAACTGATGACATCAGTCATAGCGGCTCGTAAAGGGGATACAGACATGGCTCTCGGCAATGTCGTCGGGAGCAATATCTTCAACATCTTCTTTATTCTGGGCACGTCGGCGACCATTACACCATTGCAGCGGGGAAATATCGGTATGATTGACTTCATCACGCTTGTACTTGGTGCGATGCTGATATGGGTGTTCTGTCGGTTTGGACGCAAGTATCACCACATCACACGACTTGAAGGCGTCGTTCTTGCTTTGTGTGCCGTTCTCTACTACATTCAGGCCGTAATTTTGGCATAGATTGGCAACGTCTTTTCCTGTCATACGCGGTTGATTTACCTTTGTCACAGTAAATCAACCGCTATTCTTTATGATACTGACGATAAACGAAAACTTGTGTAAGCCGAATGCAAACGAGCTTGCTCGATTTGCTGAGGCGCAGCCAAATTTTCGGAGAACCGCATCTTCACCGATGCCGATGACTACTCCATGGAAATAGAACTGCCTCTTGCGGACTGTCCGCAGAACCTTGACAACTATCGGAATGATCACGGCTCAGCGGAAAAAGGTGGGGGGAATGATCACCCGCAAGGACGTCGACTCAGGCGACATCTTCTTTGGTGTTCTGCAAAAAAGTGAAACCCCTCAAGTCTGAAAAACCGACTCAAGGAGCTTCGTTCTGGAAGCGTGATCCTGTTGGGATTCGAACCCAAGACCCACAGCTTAGAAGGCTGTTGCTCTATCCAGCTGAGCTACAGGACCCAACCAAGATACTTTTTCTCAATTAAATCATATTTATGATTTAATTGAGAGGCGTGAATTAAGTCATGTTGCGACCTAAAAGTAAAAAAAGCGGAGAGAAAGGGATTCGAACCCCTGGAGGTAGTTAGCCTCAACGGTTTTCAAGACCGCCGCAATCGACCACTCTGCCATCTCTCCGAAAACAAATCACGCTGTGGTGAAGTGTTTCATTTGGGGTGCAAAGGTACTGCTAAAAATCATTTTATGCAAGTTTTTGGTGATTTTTTATTTTGTGCACTCTAAATATTCTTTTCGGCAGGTGTCTGATTCTTGTGATTGTTGTGGAATTCAGACCTTTTCTAATAAAATATAGTCTCTTGACAGGGGCGTGACAGGATAGAGTGCACTGGCTCGTAGCCCAATGACCCAGATGATGTTGCCATCTGCTTCGATAATCCAGGCATTGTTTTTATCATTGTGGCTTAACTTGAGATCGGCGAAAAGGTCACTGATCAGTTTGCTGCCATTAAGCCCGAAGGGTTTCATGCGATCACCTTTTCTCCAGTGCCGCATTGTGATGTGCTGACAATCGAGTAGCCTTGTATTGAATGCCACCTTATTTTTCCCATCGCACATGTTGGGCGAGAATGGTGGATTGTTGTGAGTGATGGTGAGGTGGATTGGTGTCTCTAAATCTTTATGGAGATTGATGGGAATTTCCACTTGGGTACCTCCAGTTATTTCTTCGATGTCAAGTGAGTTACGGTTCACTACTAGACGGTGGTTCCTGGCTATGAATTGTCGCCCGGTGTGTTGATGCTGAATTGCCATAATGGCCTGGAGGCATTGGCTGCGGTTGAAACCCCAATGGCGAATGCGGTGGTATAGCAGTGCGGAGGCATGCGGGTGGTTGATCAAGACGTTGATGCCGATGTGATTGGCATCGGGGATCAATTGATTGACCATAGACGCGAGCAGGGCATTGTCGACTGAGAGGTTGTGCATGGTGTCAAGAATGCGTTCACTGGCTTGTGGAAACTGCTGCACGATAGCGGGAAGGATGATGTTGCGCAAGCGGTTGCGACGAAATGTGTTTTGGGCATTTGTGCTGTCAATTATATAGTCCTGGCCAATGCTTGACAGGTATTGGATGATGTCGTGTCGATTAACGGATAACAACGGCCTCCAGATGTGCCCGTTTAGTCGTTCCATGCCAGAAAGCCCACGTGCCCCTGTGCCTCGCATGAGGTTGAGGAAGAAGGTCTCGATCTGGTCATCGGCATGATGAGCCACGGCAATAAGGTGGCATCCCTGATCACTCATCTCATGTTCAAACCATTGATAGCGCAAGTCACGGCATGCCATCTCAACCGAACCTCCATGTTGTTGCTGATAGGATTTCACATCAAAGTCCATGACGCTTAATGGCACGTTGAGGTGTTTGCACAGTGTCCTGACAAAAAGTTCGTCGCGCATCGACTCCTCGTCCCGCAGGTGGAAATTGCAGTGTGCCACATGGCAGTCGGCACCGGTCTCGAGGAGCAGGCGCAACAGCGCGACAGAATCGGGCCCGCCGCTCACGGCCACGAGTATTGCCTGCGACCTGACCTTGAGAAGTTCCTCGTCGGTAAAAACACTATGGATGAATCCTTGACTATACACTGATGCAAAGGTAGTGCTTTTTTCAAAACTTAATTGTACCTTTGTGCCACAATTCTTATGGAACAGACAAAGAAGAGAAGTGATTTTTGGTATCACGTGGCGGCATTTGCCATGATAGTGGTGTGGGGGATATCTTTTCTCAACACACGTGAGTTGCTTGACGCAGGCATGACACCTACCGAGATTTTTGTTGCTCGCTTCACGATTGCCTATCTGTCGTTGTTGGTCATCGGTCGTTTCAAGGTGCGTTTCACAGGTTGGCGTGACGAGCTGTTGTTTGTCGTCTGTGGTGTTGCGGGCGGTTCGGCTTACTTCATTGCCGAGAACACTGCATTAGAGTTGACGCTTATCAGCGATGTGGCAGTTCTCGTCAGCACGGCTCCGTTGACAACGGCTCTGATGGGTGCCATCTTCTATCGAGATGAGCGCATCTCGTTGATGACGTGCATTGGCATGCTGATCGCATTTGTGGGGTCTGTCATGTTGGCGTTGAAGGATGGACTTGTGTGGGGCAATAGTGTCCTGGGTGATGTGCTGGCACTGCTTGCTGCCTTTGTTTGGGCTTTTTATTCGATGGCGCTAAAGAAGCTCAACCGATCCTATACCACATTATTTATTACTTGCAAGTTGTTTTTCTATGGTGTGTTATCGGCATTGCCATTGCTGCTATTGGAAAACGGCCACCTGAGCTGGAATGTTATCAAACAGCCGGTCGTGTGGGGCAACCTTCTCTATTTGGGGTTAATATGTTCGATGGCAGCTTATTTCATCTGGGGCATCACTGTCAAACGCATTGGCGCCGTCCGTGCAAGCAATTATTTTTATTTGAGTCCCATCATATCGATGATTGCTGCTGCCATCTGGTTCGGTGAGAGGACCAATGCTGTTGCCTATGCAGGGTGTGCACTGATCTTTGCGGGAGTGATTATAGCCGAGAAGTTCAAGCGGAAACCTGACAGTGAAAAACAGAATTCAACTGACGAAAGCTCGGTTGACCCAACGCTTTGATGAAAGGGCAACAAGATATATGGCACCGCGGAAGCACAGCTCGATAGCCATTGCCAACCACACGCCATAAAGTCCCATTGAGTTCACCAGAATTGCCGACAGCCCTAACCTGACAATCCACATGCTCACCAGGTTGATGCCACACGGCAGTAGCGTGCTGCCTGCACCGACAAAGACACCATAACTGATGATGGAAGCGGCAAACAGTGGTTCGGCCCATGCCTCGACGCGTAGGCATCTGGCCCCTAAATCGACGATTTCGGGATCGGGTGACATGATTGCCATCATTTGAGGGGCAAAGGTAAACATCAGGATAGCCATCACTCCCATGATGACCATGCCCAATGATACCGTTATCCAAGCAAAGCTTCTCGTCAGTCGCTTGCGCCCAGCGCCCAAACTTTGGCCGATGAGTGTGGTGGCCGCATCGGCGATGCCGTAGCCTGGCATGTAACACAGGCTCTCGGCAGTGATACCAAATGAGTTTGCGGCAAGTGCGATGCTGCCCAACGGGGCCACAATTCCTGTGATGACAATGGATGCACCACACAGCATGGTGTGCTGTAATGCCATGGGAAATGAAATCTTTACCGATTTCTTGAAGTAGAACCATGAAGGCTTGAAAGACCCCTTGTCGATGGTGAGCCTCAATTCGTTGGAGCGAAATACCAGGTAGTAAAACATAATCGAAGCCACGACAAGCCCTGCACTTGCCGAACCCAATGCTGCACCCAGCACTCCAAGTCCCGCACCGGGAATTGTAAGTTCATGTCCCCACAGGGTGATTTCGCGGGTGGGAAAGATGAGGAAAAAGTTGAAGATCACATCAAGCACACACATGAGCACATTGAGCAAGCTGGGGATTCGCATGTTGCCGCTGCAGCGCAACATAGAGCTGCCCACAAAGTCTATCATCAGAAACGGGATGAATAGCATGAAGGTGCCAAAATATAAAGTGGCATGCGCACGGATTTGGGGCTGAGCACCCAGCCAGACGGGTAGGGGATAGCTCAAAGCCAACCCCAGTGCAGCAATCAACAGGCCAAAAATCGAACACACGACAAGCGCCTGGCGTACTACCTGTCGTGCGTCGACTGCACGTTTGGCACCGAGCAGGTGGGCCACCTGCACTCCATACCCGGCGACAAAGGAACTGATCACGCCTTCAAATAGCCACCAAGTGGTTCCCATCAGGCCAACAGAGGCCGAGTCGTCGGCACCCAGTCTTCCCACCATGGCGGCATCGATGAATTGCATGAGCATAGCCGAAGCGCTTGCGATGATGGCTGGCAGGCTCAGCTGGAAAGTGAGGAACACCTGTTGCTTGAAAGACAGTGGCTGTCCCTCGCGGATGAGCTTGAGCAATGAGTCTTTGCCTATTTGGTGAGACATTGATGATAGTATAATGGTCAAAAAAGTGTCTCACTCAAGAATGGCGAGACACTTAATTCTTTTATTGATGTTTTTAAAATCCCAGCGATATAAATCACTTGCGGATGATGGTCACAGCGCGGTCGAGTGATGCAGCCTTGGGACCATAGTTGGTCAACTCACCGTTATTGATCTCGGTTTCGAGGCGATCGGCAGTGACACCTTTCTTGACGAGCTCATTCTTGACAGTTGCGACACGACCCTTGCGCAAGCGCACGTTAATCACATCGTTACCGGTATAGTTGTCGGCCCATCCTGTGAGCATGTAGTTGCTGTTCTCATTCTTCATGACCTCGGCAACTGCTTCAACAACATTGCGCTGCACTCCCAGCACATCGGTGCGGTTAATGGGGAAGTAAACGGTGGCAAGAGGTGCCTTCTCGGCGTTAGCCTTCTCGGCGGGCTTCTTCTCAAGGCACTTGCGAAGCTGATCCTCAAGATCAGCAATCTTGCGGTTAGCATTGTTCAAGTTAGCCACCAGAGCGTCACCCTCGGCATCGGTGTACTTGTATTCAGGACATACTGCAGTTACGGGAGCGTTCCACTCGCTCTTGCCAAACTTGTAGGTCATACCCAGCAGAATGCCAGGATACTCGTTCCAAGTCCTGTATCCCATACCAGCGCCATCGATGTGTTCCTGCATCAGGTCAAAGCGCAGATCCACGTTGAAGTCAATCTTCTTGGTAATGGCAAAACTGTTGAGCAAACCAGCCTGCATGCTGTAGTTGCGGCTATGATCGGGGTCGTCATTGGCACCGTACTTCCAGGGACCATCTGACACGGGACGTGCTCCGTCACGGGCATATACCCAGTTCACAGTCATACCCACATAGAAAATAGCATTATAAAAACGATGAGGCTTGTAGCCAACCAGCCAGTTGGACACGTTGAAGAGAACGTCTCCCACAAGGCCGAAGTTGTTGAAGTGCTGGGGCACATACTTGCCGCCATCGAGCTGACGGGGCCAGTTGCGATAACCCAGAGCAGCATAGTTACCAGTCCATGTTGCACCCTTGATCTGCTCGTAGTCAACACCGCCACGCAGACCCAGCAGGGGGGAGAACCACTTACCGACAAAGAAGTCGGCCTTTGCTCCCAGGCGATGGCCAAAACGCTCATGCTTGTCATAGGAGGACATCATCAAGCCAATACCGCCATCGGCCATGATAAACCAGTTGTCTCTCATGCGATTGAGCAGATAACCCTGTGAAGGATCCTCAACATAGGTGACCTCCTGTGCGTTTGAATAGGAGGGAACCAAGCATGCTGCCATCATTAGAATTAGAAATGCAATCTTTTTCATTGTGTTATTTATGTATTTTTAGTTAAATTTTCTCTTTATGATAGTTCATGTCGCTTTTTGTGCGCTTACAACCTGCAAAAGTACAATGTTTTTTTTTATTACAAAAAAATATTCGCTCAAAATCAAAATATGATGGAAAAAATCTACTTTAGTGATAAAGTGTTAATGATCATTTTAGCCACATTTTGGGGTGTGAAGCCAAACTTCTCATCAAGCACCTTATAGGGGGCTGAGGCCCCAAAGTGGTCCAGACCGAAGATTGTTCCTGAGGGAATGAGCCGCTGTAAAGTGCTGGGAAGGCCAGAAGTGAGTCCAAATGCAGGGACACCTTCAGGTATGACGGTGTTTCGGTATTTGGCATCCTGGTTCATAAACAAGCCAATGGAAGGTACCGACACAATTTGTGCTTTTATCCCCTGTTCGCTGATGATGTCGTTGGCCGCAATCAGTGTTGCCACTTCCGATCCATTACCCACAAGGGTGATGTCAGGCTTGTCCTGCTTAATAATAATGTAGCCACCGCGTGTTGCACCCAAGGCATCGGCATAGCGGTTGCCGCTTGCTGTGGGCAAGTCATTAATGTCCTGTCGCGAGAGAATGAGGGCCGTGGGTGTGTCGTTGTTCTCCATCGCCATCTTCCAGGCTACCGAGGTTTCGGCAGCATCGGCGGGACGTAGCACGAGCATGCTGTTGCGGCCGTGATGATTCTTCAGCTCTTCCATCAGGCGGATTTGAGCCTCCTTCTCGACGGGCTCGTGGGTAGGACCATCCTCTCCGACGCGGAAGGCGTCATGGGTCCAGATGAATTTCACGGGCAACTCCATCAATGCCGACAGGCGGGCTGCAGGCTTGATATAATCGCTGAAGACAAAGAATGTGCCGCAAGCGGCTATCATGCCACCGTGCAGGGCGATGCCGTTGACGATGGCTGCCATAGCGAGCTCCGACACACCAGCATGCAAGAAGGCACCCTTGAAGTCATGGGTCTTGAAAGCACCACGCGCTTTAAGGAAAGCATCGGTTTTGTCGCTGTTGGCCAGGTCAGCCGATGAGACTATCATGTTTTCGACTTTATCGGCGAGTGCTGCCAGCACATTGGCTGATGCTGCACGTGTGGCAATGCCGGGCTTATGGGCAATGGCGGCATAGTCCACGTCGGGCACCTTGCCATTGATGTAGTCTTGCAGACGTCGCATGGCTTCAGGATTCTGCTTGGCCCACTCGTCGATCGCTTGTTTGCGCTGGGCAACGATCTTGCGCTGCTCGTCGGCACGATGAGCGTACAACTCGGCTACCTCGGGGAATACTACCCAGGGATTCTCGGGGTTACCGCCCAGATGCTCAATGGTCTTGCCGTAGTCAGCTCCCGACTTGCTGAGCGGGTTGCCGTGGGTGCTGCATTTGCCCTCAAAGTTCTCCCCATCGACAGTCACGGCGCCGCGACCCATGATCGTGCGGCCAATGATGATGGTGGGGCGTTCGCGCTCAACGATTGCTTGATCAAGGGCTTTTCCCAACTCGATAGGATCGGTACCATCACACTCGATGACGTTCCATTTCCATGCGCGGTACTTCATGGCTGTGTCCTCGTTGCTCACGGCATCACAGTCGGTCGAGAGCTGCACAGTGTTGCTGTCATAGAACATGATCAAGTTGTTAAGTCCCAGATAGCCAGCAATGCGAGCCGCCTCTTGGGAGATGCCTTCTTGAATGCCGCCATCGCTGATGAAGGCGTAGGTCTTGTGGGCAAACACTTCGCTATAGTGCGTCGCAATAAACCGTTCGGCAATGGCACATCCCACGGCCATCACATGGCCTTGTCCCAGGGGGCCAGACGTGTTCTCCACACCGTGCTCCACGTCGAGCTCGGGGTGGCCTGGAGTGATGCTACCCCATGAGCGGAATGCCTTGAGGTCGTCGGTTGTGTAGTGTCCTGCCAGGTGCAGTACGCTATAGAGCATCGGCGACATGTGACCGGGGTCAAGGAAGAAGCGGTCACGGGCAAACCATGCGGGATTGTCGGGGTCTGCCACTATATATTTTGAAAACAGGATGTTGACATAGTCGGCGCCACCCATGGCACCTCCAGGATGTCCCGACTTGGCTTTCTCGACCATCGATGCTGCCAGAATGCGGATGTTGTCGGCAGCACGTGTCATCAACTTGGAGTCTATCATATTCATGAGGTTTTTAATGTGTTGTTCCCACAAAAATACTTCTTTTTTTCTTATTAGAGACAAAACAACGCCATTTTTTTACGACAGAATGAAAAAATGCGGTAGCGCGCTATCGTGCTACCGCATTCTATCTCATTGATCAATAGTTGATTACTCTGATTTCTTATTGGGCTTGCTGCCAATCAGGGCATAGAACAGAATATAGGCAGCGCAGGCCACGGGAATCCAGTAGCTTGACAAGATGCTCACCTTGTCGGCAACGACGGCTTGCAGAGCCACCATCACGGCACAGCCAAATACCATAGTCATAAAGATACCACTGGCCGCTGCAGTGTACTTGCCCAGACCCTCAACAGCCATATTGAAGATACCACCCCACATGACTGAGGTGCAAAGCCCCACGAGGATGAAGGCAAATACGCCAATAGGAACAGGGGTCCAGATGAGGCTGAGGTTACCCCAATCAATGCCAGGAACATTCACTCTGATGTCGGTGGGGGCGAACATGCCAAACAGCAACAGGATGATGGCAACGGCAGCAACTGTCGATACCATCGCGCGGCTGCTCACGAATCCGCCAATGAATCCGCCAATGGTGCGACCAATGAACATCATCAGCCAATAAACCGAAGCAATTAATGCGGCCACGCCTGCGGTTACACCCACCTCGGGCGTTTGCAGATAAGAAATCATGTAGGTGGGAGTACCCACTTCCACGCTCATGTACAGGAAGATGGCAAGTGCGCCGAGAGAGAAGTGACGGAACTTGAGTGCTCCGGGAATCAGACTCATCTCCATGGGGGCCTGTTCGGGCTCTTCAATCGTGGTGAACAACAGCACGACAAAGGCCACAATAAAGATGCCAAGTGCAATAAACATTGCGGGAGTAGCGTCGGCAATCTGAGTATCCTTGGTCACCTCACCGATGAGAGCACCCATCAGGATGTAGACAGCAACGGCAGCCGCTGAGTTGAAGGCGCCACCAATTTGAATCAACTGGTTTCCGGTCTTGCCGCCACCGCCCAGCACGTTGAGCAGAGGATTGACAACTGTGTTGAGCATGCACATGCACATACCGCTGATGAAGGCACCAAGCAGATAAATCCAGTATGCACCGGCACCACCTACCTGACCACTGACATATTCAAGGATAAGGCCAATGATTCCCACCACAAGGGCGGCAAGGGCTGTTTTCTTGTAACCCATCTTGGTGATAAGCATACCGCTGGGAATACCCATCAACAGGTAAGCAATGAAGTTGGCGTAGTTACCGATCTGTCCGGCAGCCTCCGAAGCACCGAACTGGTTCTTAACGATGGTTGCCATGGGTGAGCACAGGTTGGTCACGAAGGCAATCATTGCAAATAGCGCGATCATCATGATAATCGCTGCCCATTGTTTTGATTTTTGAGCCATTTTACAATCTTTTTATGTTATTAATAATTGAATTTCTTTAGAAAAATTGGTCAAAATTACACATTAATAACAAAATGAGCAACAAATTGGCGAAAAAACGCCCTTTTATTGCTCATTTATTTGAATTAATTGGCTTGCAGGTCAGTATTGACGTGGCCCGAATATCGCGGTGCCAATGCGCACCAGCGTTGCGCCATACTTTACGGCGACGGGCCAGTCATCGCTCATGCCCATGCTCAGTTCGTTGAAGTGCTCGCTCTCGTCAAACGGGCCGTCCTTCAGCGTGAGATAGGTGCAGCGTACGGTGTCGAACTCCCGTGCCACTTGCTCCATGTCATCGGTCAGCGAGGCCATAGCCATCACGCCGCACACGTGCACGTGGGGATAACATGTGAGCTGGCCAGCTTCGCCTGCGACAAGCACCTCCTCGACGCTGAATCCGCTCTTGGTCTCCTCTTGAGCTACATGAAGCTGCAGCAAAACATCAACGGTGCGGTCGATGTGTGCAGCCTCTTTCTCGATAAGTTGAAGCAACTCCACGCTGTCCACACTCTCAATGACAGTCACATGTGGCATGATGGCACGCACTTTGTTTTTCTGCAGGTGTCCGATAAAATGCCAGCGGATATCCTTGGGCAATAGTGGTGCTTTGGCAATGAGTTCTTGCGCACGGTTCTCGCCGAAGAGTCGTTGCCCAGCTTCATAGGCCTGTGCAAGTTCCTCAACGGGATGAAACTTT